>MKWU01000418.1_pt1 | contig 81734 bp, 64 predicted proteins | sample 809101 | NCBI WGS metagenome assembly MKWU01 (sample SAMN05860141, study PRJNA318959) | sponge metagenome | host: Aplysina aerophoba | place: Slovenia: Piran, Adriatic Sea, Gulf of Piran | collected 2013-05-07 | reverse complement strand
CTGTCGAGCCTACTGAACCGACGGAACCCGTTGATCCCGATGAACCGAACGAGCCTGTCGAGCCCGACGTGCCTGCTGATCCGCTGGATCCCGTTGATCCCGACGAGCCGAACGAGCCTGTCGAGCCCGACGAGCCTGCTGAACCGCAGGAACCCATGGACCCCGACGAGACCGACGGGCCGACGGAGCCGGAAACGCCCACCGGGCCCGTTGATCCGACGGAACCGATGCCTCCTCAGAACGCCGACCGGTCGTTGGAAAACGTGTTTATCAATGAAATCATGTTCAACCCGGGTCCGAACCGGACAGAATGGATTGAATTGCACAACCGGGGAAGGACCGAGATCGATCTCGCGGGCAGTTCGCTGAAGTTGGATCACGTTGACCGGGCGCGGCTCATTTCCTCGGATCGCCTCGTGATTGAAGGCCAGGGGTTTCTCGTCATTGCGCACGACGCGGTCCTGTTCCATGAGACGTATCCCGGATTCGCAGGAATCGCGGTGGAAGCGGTGGGCGGTTGGGAGCGGCTCCGGAACAGCGGTGCAAGGCTGTTGCTCCTGGATGCAGGTGGCATAACCATACATGATGCGGAGTACGACGAGGAATCGAATCCCGATCCAGGCCGTTCCGTGGAACTGGTAAACCCGGACTTCGAGCCACAGATCTGGGGGCCTTCCGCCGATCCCGAAGGGAGCACTCCGGGCCGGAGGAACGCGCTGAATGTAACTCATATCCCCGATGGAGTTTCGCTCCATGTCGCCAACAATCCATTCTCCCCGGATGGCGACAATTATGAGGACATTTGCCTTGTGACTGTTGAACTGCCCGCATCCCACGGCATTCTGCATGCCATGGTTTTCGATATCAGCGGTCGATTTCTCAAAACGCTCATTGATCAGACCGCCGTAGCCAGCCGGCATGTATTCTCCTGGGACGGAACGGATCAACACGGACGCAGCCTGCCCGTCGGTCCGTACATACTATACGTGGAACAGATGCTGCCCACACTCGACAAGCTGACGGCTTCCAAGCACGTGGTTGTGATCGCATCTTCGCCATGAGCAGCCGGATATTCTACTTGACACGGGCTATCAGAGCCCCTTGATTTACAGTGGCTCCACGCAAAAATGCTGCTGAACGCCAAGAGCTGAATCGGGTCGCGTACAGAGATAGCTACATGAACAATATCGTGGTATTCAGCGGCTCTTCTCATCCTGCTCTTTCGGAAGAGGTATGCCACTGCCTGAACGTGCCGCTGAGAGCCAGTACCCTGACACGGTTCAGCAATGATTGCCTCCAGGTCCAGTTGAATGCGAACTGCCGCGAAGGTGATGTTTACATCATCCAGCCGCTGGGTCCCCCCGTCCAGGAAAACCTGGTAGAACTGCTGTTGATGCTGGATGCCGCGCGCGGTGCGTCAGCTGCTCGTGCCACCGCCGTCCTTCCCTATTACTCCTACTCGAGATCCGACAAGAAGGATGCGCCCCGGATTTCCATCGCTGGACGCCTGGTGGCCGATCTGCTGGGCACGGCTGGAGCCAATCGCATACTCACGCTGCAAATGCATCAACCGCAGGTACACGGTTTTTTCAGTATACCGGTGGATCATTTGAACGCGATAAAAGTCCTTGCCCAACATTTCCAGCAGCGGGATCTGAGCAATACGGTCGTGGTGTCGCCGGACCTGGGCAACGCAAAGAACGCCGCCCATTTCGCGCGGCAACTGATGCTGCCGGTTGCGGCGGGCAACAAGCGCCGCATATCGGACGAAAAGGTCGTGATCGACATGATTGTGGGCGATGTTACCGGCAAAAACGCGATCATCATGGATGATGAGGTCGCGACCGGCGGCAGCATCATCGAGCTGATCCAACGGCTGGAGGAACGCGACGTGCAAAGGGTGTCCGTCGCATGTACACACGGTGTGTTCAGCGGAAAGGCTATAGAGAGATTCGCAAACTGTTCCCGGATCGATGAGATTGTCACGACCAACACGGTTCCCATTGGCGAAGACAAGCGACTTCCCAATATGGTGATTCTATCTGTCGCTTCATTATTGGCCGAGACGATTCGAAGAATCCATAACGGAGAATCGGTGAGCAGCCTGTTTGCCGATACGATGTAGTTTCCGGCCGGAGGGGTTTCTCCCGGATTGCCGCCCAACGCGGAAGACCGGTCGGAATACCGAACGCGGGATTAACCTGATTCATGGAGGAAAAGGATGGATAAGATCAAACGGCGCGAGTTTCTGAAGACGGCATCAACGGCTGGATTGGCCGGTGGCGCCGCGCTTGTGGCTGGTTGCGGGTCCGGACAGGAAAACGGCGGTCCCGCCATCCGCACGGATAAGAACTACGAATGGAAGATGGTCACTACCTGGACGCCGAATTTGCCCATATTGCAGGAGAGTGCGCGGCTGTTTGCAGAATGGGTGGAGGAAATGTCCGAGGGACGAATGAAGATTACGGTGTATGCGGGTGGCGAGTTGATTCCGGCCCTTGAAGGATTCGAAGCGGTGAGCCAGGGAGTGGCGGAGTTGGGACACGGCGCCGCGTACTACTGGGCGGGGAAAGCGCCTGCAACCCAGTTCTTCTCGTCGGTTCCCTTCGGTATGAACGCGCAACAGGTTACGGCCTGGCTTTACAGTGGAGGCGGTTTGAAGCTGTGGGAGGAAATCTACGCCCCCTTCAACCTGATACCCATGCCCGCGGGCAATACCGGATTCCAGATGGGCGGCTGGTTCAGGAAGGAAATCAACACGGCCGACGACCTGCGCGGACTGAAAATGCGCATACCAGGCCTTGGAGGAGACGTGATCAAGCGGGCGGGTGGTTCTGCCATTTTATCACCCGTCGGTGAGATCTACACCAACCTCGAACGGGGCGTAATCGACGCGACCGAATGGATCGGTCCCTACCACGATTACCTCATGGGATTTTACAGGGCGGCGCAGTACTACTACTATCCGGGCTGGCACGAGCCGGGAACCGTGACGGAACTCATGGTCAATAAAAGCGCCTTCGAGGAACTTCCCGCATATCTGCAGACGGTGATCCGGACCGCGGCGGCCCGCTCGACGCACTGGGTGCTTTCCGAATTCGATGCCAGGAACAACGAATACCTTCAGAAACTGATCAACGAAGAAGGGGTACAGCTTCGGCGCTTTCCGGATGCCGTGCTGACGACCCTAAAGGGCTACTCGGAAGAAGTCATCGCCCAGTTGATCGAAACCGACGAAGACAGCAAGAAGGTGTACGAATCCTTCACGGCTTTTCGGAAGACGGTCAGCGGCTGGACGGACCTTGGGGAGAAGATCTACTACTCGGGAGCGATGGGTTAGCCTGGGACCATAAGCGGAAACGGTAACGTCCGCTCGGATATCTTCCGGCCGAATCATCCGAAGACGCCTGCAATTCGGGCTATCCACCCGGTCGATGCGTCACAGTACAACAGGTCGTTGCCGCATCGCGCCAAACCGTGCGGTTCCGGATGGTCCGGACCGATTAGTATCTCGTCGCGCACATCACCGGTTTGGATATCCAGTTTAGCAATGACACGGTCCACCTTGAATACCATCCACAGGGCATCGTCCTCGGTCCTTACGACACCGTGACCGGCGTCGTAAGGCAGTGGGATGACCCTTTTCACAGACCAGTCCGGGATACGGACCTGGGTGAGTGTTTTCTCCTTGAGCGTGCTCAGCCAGATCGTGCCCGTTTCCACTGAATCATAATCCAGGCCATGGGTGCCGCCGGGCGCGGGAAGCGGCCGGCGAAGCAGCGTTGCTCCGGTCAGGGGATCGACCTTGAGGATCTCGCCCGTACCGGGCGGGGCATCCGTATGCTTCGGGAAGCGCCACCGTTCGCCCGGTCCGTTCGCTGCCAGCCAGAGACCGCCTTCGCCGAACGACATACCGCTTGTATTGGAAGAATCCGTGGGCAACTCGCGGACTATCCTGGAGACTCCATACTCGTGGGGGGCTTCAAGGACCAGCAGCGCTACACGATCGGTTAATTGATCCACGACCCACAGGCCTTCATCGGTGACCTGCAGTCCATTGGGCGCTCCGTAAGGCGCGCGCATGTACCTGGTGATAACAGGATTCATGGAACGTACCGTGGTTATTGACGCTCGATTTTATGATCCAGGTGCTTCATGCGCCTGGGATGCCCGACCTGATATTGTAGTCGCACGTCCTGGTTACTTTCTGTCCTTGAGACGGGTCCAGCCTCTACCCGGGTTATAGGGCTTCGCTTCGTGGAATCGGTCTCGTAGTTCCTTGAAAGCGTCGGGCGTTCTGACCTCCCGTTCGGGATGACTCGAATCCCTGATTACGAAGTCCGCCTCGCTCGGATAGCAGGCCATGGTTACCGGGTCCCGTTCCGGAGTATAGGATTCCGGATCCTCCTCCGCGTTATTCGGCGCATCCATGGACTGATATCTAAGGTCCACGCTCCAGCGAACGATATCGGACCGGTTCACGAAGGAGGCATGGGGCGTCAGATTGGTCATGAACAGGACGTCGCCCAGTTTCATCTGCAAAGGTACGGGATCGCGCCCGGGCAATTCGTCGGCCGGGATCTCCAGGTAGCCGCCGTGCCCGCCGGTGTAATGTTTGTACACACCATTTTCATGGGCGCGCGGAATCACGTACAGACAGCCGTTTTCCACCGTCGTATCAACCAGTGGGATCCAACAGGTCACGATAAGGTACCGGTCGCAATGGGGCAGGAAATAACCCGAGTCCTGGTGCCAGGGTACTTCCGTTCTCGTGTATTCCGGGATCTTCGGACGAATTCTATACGCTGAAGCGCCCACGATGTCCGGTCCGACCAGGTCGTTAACACAATCTACCAGGTTGTCGTTCCGCAACAGGTCGAGCATCTCCTCCCCGCTGAATCCGCCCCCTCCCCGTCCCATGACCATCTTCATGATCTCCTGCCCGGCTTCTTCGGATTCCTCGTAAACACGCGCGAGACGGGTCTCGAATCCTGATGCTGCGTACAGACCGGACAACTTTCCTTCGAGGTGAAGACGGTGCGCTCCGTCTGCCACTATTTCGCTCAACGCGGCAATCAACGGCCGCAGTTCATCCCGCGCCAGCAGTCCTTCTTTGACCAGATATCCCTGCGTGTTGAAATGTGCGATTTCCGTTTGTGCAAGTCCCATGGCGCCTCTCGCTTCTCAAATGTACAGCGCGCGGTGCGCCAGTATACCCTCCCGGCGGCTTACTGGCGTACCGAGCTTCAGATTCGCATCAGGTCGGATACGTCCAATTCAGTTCTGGGCTGGTAGGGTTTGAGAAAACGCATGATCTCTTCCGACGTGGGCAGGTCCAGGGCTTCGCGGGTTATGGTCTTGAGCTCCTGATAGTCCGCCGAACGGATAAGGCTCTTGATCTCGGGGATATCGATCGGACTCATTGAAAGCTCGTCAACGCCTAAACCCAACAGTATGCAGGCAGCAAGCGGATGAGCCGCCATGGCGCCGCAGACACCTACCCAGATATCGTTGTCGTGTGCGGCATCGATAATCGATGCGACCAGGCGGAGAACCGCCGGGTGGCATGGATTATACAGGGAGGCGATGCTCGGATTGCCCCGATCGGCCGCTACCGTGTACTGGATCAGGTCGTTCGTGCCGATGCTGAAAAAGTCCACTTCCTTCGCCAGATCCTGGGCCGTCAGCGCGGCCGAAGGGATTTCGACCATGATCCCGATCGACATCGATTGATCGACAGGCACACCCGCCTCCAGCAACTCGTCCCTCGCTTCGTTAAAAAGCACCTTTGCCCTTCGGAGTTCATGTAATCCGGATATCATTGGAAACATCAGGCTTACGTTACCCTCTACACTCGCCCTCAGGATGGCCCGCAACTGTACCTTGAACATTTCAGGCCGATCAAGGCAGAGCCGGATGCCCCGCTGTCCAAGAGCGGGATTGGCTTCGTCAGGCATCTGTTTGGGCATCTTGTCCGCACCGAGATCCAGCGTGCGTATTATTACGGCATGCGGGGCCATGCGCCGGGCGATTTTCAGATAAGTCCGGGTCTGTTCATCTTCGGAAGGCAATTCGTTGCCCACCAGGTACAGGAATTCGGTACGATACAGGCCAATCCCGTCCGCACCGTGATTCAAGACGTCTTCCAGTTCAGCCGGCAGCTCGATATTGGCCGAAAGCTCGATGCGCCTGCCGTCCCGCGTCTCCGCCGGCAGGTCATGGAGCTCCTGTAGTTCATGCTCAAGGACCGATAACTGGGATTTCGTTTCCCTGTACCGGTTGATCGTTTCCGGATCCGGATCGAGATGGACCAGCCCGCTGTTGCCGTCGATAATGATCGTCATTCCGTCTGAGATTTCCTGCGTGGCGATGTTCGCGCCTACCACCGCCGGCACGGCCAGACCGCGGGCGACGATCGCCGTATGGGACGTCTGGCCTCCGGCGTCGGTGATGAAGCCGCACACCGCGTCGCGGTCGATTTCCGCGGTGTCCGAAGGGGACAGGCTGTGGGCTACGAGCACAGTCTCTCCCTTCATGTTCTCGATCTCCGTGTGCGCGCTACCCGTTAGCTTGGCCAACACACGGTGGTGTACGTCTTCGAAATCCGCGGTCCGTTCTCGGAAGAATGGATTCGCAATGGAGGAGTAGCTGGCAATCCATCCTCGCATCACATCGTCGAAAACATACTCCGCATTGGCCTTCTCCCGACGAATACGCACGATAGTGACCTCGACGACTTCCGGATCTTCAAGCACGGCCTGGTGTGTACGGAAGATCTTCAGGATGTCCTGGTCGATATCTACCGCGATGCGGCGCTGCAGTTGGGTCAGGTCGTTCAGGGCCTCATCGACCGCGGTCTTGAAGCGCTTGATTTCCGCTTCAACTTTATCAGAGGAAATCTGACGTTGGTGAATGGCGGCGAAGCGGCGATTGTAAACTAAAGCGCGGCCGATGGCTATGCCTGGTGATGCCGGAATGCCTTTCAGCACGCGGTGCTCATCGCTCATTTCACGCCTCCCGGTCCCTGTCGAACATATCGGTTATCGCCTCTATCGCAGCCGTTTCGTCCGGGCCTTCGATTTCCACCGTAATGGAACAGCCGTGTTCCGCAGCCAGCATCATTACACCCATGATGCTCTTTCCATTAACCGGCACTTCGTCCTTGACCAGCGTGATATCCGATTCGAATCGGGAAGCCAAACGGACCAGTTGTTCGGCGGGTCGCATGTGCAACCCTTTTCTATTCTTAACGGTAACGGTTTTCCGTACCAAGGCGCTGCCCGATTCATTCAGACGTACGTGAGATGCTTCTATTCGTAATCTTCCCTGCGGTACCTGATCCTCTTGCCTTCCTTCATGACCTCCAGAACACGCTGATTCAGTGCCGACGCCGGGTTGATCCCCATTACCTTCAGGAGGTATCTGAGCGCGATCACCTCGGATATGACAGTCAGGTTCTTGCCGGGATTGATAGGTATACGGACAAAGGGAAGTTCCGCGTCGAGTAACGTAGTGGTCTTCTCATCGAGCGCCGTACGTTCATAGTCGCCGTCGTTGTTCCAGTCTTCCAGATTCACCACCACTTCGATCCGCTTGCGCAAGCGGATGCTCCGGATGCCGAACATGCGTGTTACGTCGATAATCCCGACGCCGCGAATCTCCATGAAATGTTGCGTGACCGTGTTGCTCGTACCCATGACGATGCCGCGCCGGATCCGGTACGCGGTGACCACATCGTCCGCCACCAGCCTGTGACCCCGTTCGACGAGGTCGAGGGCCGTCTCGCTTTTTCCGATTCCGCTGCGTCCCGTGAACAGCAGGCCTACCCCATACACGTCGACCAGGGCGCCGTGAATGGTTGACATCGGCGCGAAATAGGGTTCCAGGTACTCGACCAGGGAATGTACGAAGGCGTCCGTACTCAGCGTGGTCCCAAGGACGGCGGTCTCGAATCGCTCGGCGGTTTCGGTCAGTTCCCGAGGCGGATCCATGCCCTTCGTTATGACCATGCAGGGAACGCCCAGGTCGAACATCCTGACCAGCGACGTGGACCGCTGTTCCCCGGACAGACTCTTCAGGTAGGTTAATTCGGTTTCTCCCAGGATTTGAATCCTGTTACTGGAAAACCGTTCGACATATCCCGCCAGCGCGAGTCCGGGCCGGTTCGTCTCCGCGTTTGTGATCTTCCTGGACAGTCCCGTTTCACCCGTGAGTGGGGACAGTTTCAGATCGACCTGTTCTACCAGGGTCTTGATCAGCAAGGCGCGCGATTTCAAGGGCGATACCGTGACCATCGTTCTCTATCAAGGGGAAGGGGTATGTACCTGGTACGGCATGGCAAATCCGGCTATATCGATACCGGCGCATGCCTGTCCGCTTACTGATTACGCCTGGTCCTGTGATCGTGCAACTTGCCATTGTATTTTTTTATCTGGCTTTCCATCTTGTTGACCGCCTGATCGAGTGCGGTGTAGGCTTCGGCGTTCTCCTCCTTGCTGGTCAGGATGTGTCCCCCGACGTGTACGTTCAGCTCAACCATATACCGGTACTTTTCCTGTGAGACGATAAGATCCGCACTCAGGATATTGTCGCTGTAACGGCTTAAACGGTCGATCTCTCGATCCGCGTGCTGCTTGTATTCCTCTGCCAATTCGCAGTGGCGGGCCGTCATGGTTTTCTGCACGTTCGCCTCCCTTCCCTGTGTTGCCGATCCGGTCAGATCCTTCTGCGCATTCGCGCAATGGGTATTCCCAGATTCTCGCGGTACTTCGCCACCGTTCGCCGCTTGATCTGCACGCCCTCCTTCGATCGCAGGATGTCCTCTATAGCCTGATCACTCAGTGGCGCGTGCGCGTCTTCCTCATCGATGATCTGCGCGATCCGGTCCTTGACGGTCTTTGTTGCCAGTTGGCCGTCCGGGGCGTCTTCGGCGTTATTGGACGCTGTTTTCTTTAACCGACCGTCGAAGAAAAACCTCAGCGCGTAAATCCCTCGGGGAGTCTGAACGTACTTGCCTTGCGTCGCCCGGCTGACGGTCGTTACATGCAGGCCTACCTCGTCTGCCACCTCCTGAAGAATCATCGGTCTGAGAAAGGACAGGCCCGCATCCAAAAACTCGCGCTGGGCTTTAACGATGCAGTTCGTCACTCTCAACAAGGTAGACCGCCGTTGTTCAATGGAACTCACGAAGTGATTCGCTTCGGTCAACTTTCGCCTCACATACCGCCGATCCTCTTCTGTGGAATGCTCATGCCGGCTCAGGATAGCCTGGTACGCACGGCTGACTCGCACGCGGGGGAGGTTGCGGTCGTTGAGATACGCGATGTATTCTCCCTCCACTTTTTCGACGATCAGGTCAGGGTGAATGGCAATTACGGATGAATCCCCGTAGGCCAGCCCGGGGTGGGGATTGAGTCCCGCGACCACATTCAAGGCATCCCCGATTTCTTTCTCGGACGCCCCGGCCCTCTTGCGAATCGAAGCGATGCGCCGCAATTTGACGTCGCGCCAGTTTTCGGATATCATCCGGTACGCGAGCGAATCATGCAAATTCAGTGCATCCAGCTGAAGCATGAGACACTCTCGCAGGTCTCGCGCGCCCACACCGGTAGGTTCGAGGGTCTGCACGATCTTCAGGACCCGTTCCGCCTCGTCGAACGGTACGCCGGACTCCAGCGCCAGGTCGAGCAACGGAACATCGAACAGGCCGCTGTCGTTCAGATTTCCGATCAGGTATTCACCGATCTCAAGATCGCGTTTGGACAGATCCAGGAGACGCAATTGCTCGACGAGGTACTGAGTAAGCGTTGCCCCCGACTTCCCCTCGCGTTCAAGGATGTTCTGATCTTCCCGTTTTTCAGACTCTTCGCGGGAATCCATCTGGTTGTGCATGCCGTCCTGTATATAGGCATCCCAGTCGATTTTATCCCGATCGGACGTCATTTCTCCGGGGTCGTCCTCACGCGTCGCGTCCGGTTCCTCCGCCAGGGATTCGCCTGCTGAATCTTCCTCCGCCTCACGTGTCTCGTCCTCAAGTTCCAGCAGCGGATTCTCCTCGATTTTCGCCTTGATCTCCTGTTCGAGTTCCACCGTGGTGTACTGCAGCAGTTTGAGCGAGTACATCAACTGTGGAGAAAACTGCTGCCTTGTCTGCGGCTGAAGCTGAATTTCCATGGTCTTGCCTTCCCGTTACTCCAGGCGGAATCGCTCACCGAGATAAATCCGGCGCGCTTCGGGATCATTGGCCAGGTGCTCGGCCGTACCGGACAGGTAAATCCGGCCTTCTGCCATGATATAGGACCGGTCCGTAATTTGTAACGTTTCCCGGACCATGTGATCCGTGACCAAAATGCCGAGTTTTCTTTCCTTCAGGCGCCCGATGATCTCCTGTATATCCTCCACGGCAATGGGATCGATGCCGGCAAATGGCTCATCGAGCAGTATGAATTTCGGTTCGGTTACCAGAACACGGCTGATTTCGGTTCTACGCCGTTCGCCCCCCGATAGGGTGTAAGCCTTGTGCTTGGCCAGGTGCGCAATGCCGAAATCCTCCAGTAATGCCTCCATTTTCTGTCGCCGGGCCTTGCGGGAAATAGGCAGCGTCTCGAGAATGGACATCAGGTTCTGTTCCACCGTCATCCGGCGAAAGATCGAGGGCTCCTGGGCCAGATACCCAATCCCGACGCGGGCCCTTCGGTACATGGGCCACCGTGTGATTTCCCTGCTTTTCCCGGTTTCCAGGTCATCGATCAGTACCCGTCCCGATCCCGGCTTGATCATGCCTACGATCATGTAAAACGAGGTGGTCTTCCCAGCTCCGTTGGGCCCGAGCAGTCCGACCACCTCGCCCTGGTCTACACGTAAGCTCACATCGTCGACCACGCGGTGATTCTGATAGGATTTAACCAGGTTCTCAGCTCGCAGGCACCACACGAACCCTCCGTTTTCAACGGCTTCCGTCATCGTCTTCCGGTGTGAGATAGGTCCCGTCGACTCCGCCGTCCGCATTCACCTTGACCGGCTCGCCGCCATCCAGTTCAATCACGATTTCTTTCGCCCGGACCACGTTGTGGCCGGACGGTCCGCTTTCGAGCGTAGACGGATTGTAGTTGCTCACCGCATTCCCGTTCGCAGTTATGGTCCTGACCGCTTCGCCGTCGAAATCCACGATCATGCTGCGGCCTTCAATGGTGCTGCGGTCCGCTCCTTCCGTCTTCTCCACGGCATAGGTACCCTTGGCGTTCCCGGTTACCAACGCTTTTGCAACCTTGCCGTCTTCCATTTCGAGGACGATTCCATTCCCGGTGATCTCGCTGTGGACGCTCCGAATCACCGGATTCCCGATCAGATCGATCTTCAAGCCTTCGCCGTCGAAGCGCAAGGTATCGCAAATCCCTTCCAGCGTACCTTTCACGACTTTGACCGAATCGAACACATCGGCGGTTCGATCTTCGAATCCATAGGTCATTCCGTTCCCGGTTACCTCGATTTCATCCTCGTCGCTTCCCAGTCGCCTTACCATTCGGGGCGAGCCGCTGAATCGCGCGCTTTGCGTGGATTTGTAGTACTCCGCGTGGTCGCAATAAATAGTCACCCCTTCCCCTTCGTCCACCACCACGACGGAATCCTCAGCCAGCGCTTTCAGCAGGGTGTTGGATTCGGTGAAATAGTACTCGAGCCGAAAGCCCTCGATATTTATCCTGCTGCCGTCCTGTTGCCAGGTCATAGCCGGCTTGCCCGTCGCGACTGCGCGATGCGGCTCCTGGGTAAATACCATTCTGTGGCCGGTCAGCACCACGCCGTCCAACTCGTCGTCGAGCTTGACCCGCCCCGCTCCGATGGCCCGTTGATCCTGTTCGTAATATACCGCGGCTTCGGCGCTGAACGTGCTGGTCTCGCGTACCATGCGCACGTTTCCTGCGAGATGCACGATTCCGTTCAGGCGGTCATAACGTACCCTGTCACTGGTCAGCACGGAATTTCCGTGCGACAGTCGCACGGAACCGGCCAGGTCGAAAACCTCATCGACACCGGTAGCCCGGAGGACGCCCGCTTCTTCGATTTGCACCGGCTCGCGTCGCTCCTGGCCCGCCGCCCGCGGAGTGAATAACGCAGCGAGACAGCAGACCGAAAACAGCCACGCGACATGCCTGTTTACAAGGTGGAATATACCTGAATTCCGGCTGGACGTCAAGGGTGTCTCCCCCGCGTGACGGCTATGGAAGCGATCCGAGTCGACGGGGTCATCGCGACTGCGCATCCGGCAAAAGCTGGCCTTTAATGTTGCGTCGTATAGTCCATTGGTGCAATCCCGGATCGGCTTCAAAGCCGTCGCCTGATATGATATCCCGGTCACTGGTCAAACGAACCGCGGCATCCGTTTCAATCACGTTCGTCGCGTTTATCCAGGTCAGGGAATCGGTTTCCAGGGTGCCTCGCTCCGTGCTGTAGACGTTTACATCTCCCCAGACACGCAGGTCGTGGGTCTGTCCGTCGATTTCACCCCGCTCGGCTTCCAGCGTCGAGGCCATGCCGCCGTCTTCTTCGAAAAACTCTACGAAAACGCCCTCATCGATGACGGTTACGTTGGTGTCGGAGTAATACAGCCGGTGACCGGCCCTGATCGTGGCTTCCTGCCTTCCATCCCGGCTAAGGTAGATCGTCGTGTTCCACGCTTCCTGGTCCGGCGACACATCCTCCGTGCCGTTTTCCGGAGCCAGCTGATCGACGGGCCGGCAGGCAGTTGAACATATGACTGCAACCACGGCCAGAGTTGCCAGAAAAAAGCGGGAAAGCCATTCCGGTGCAGGGAGATTCAGGCGGGGCCAAACTTGTGAGAGTTGCGAATTCGACATGTCTGATAATACGCGATATCATCCGGCCGGGCAAGATCAAGTTGGGCGGTCAGCAACTTCCCCGGACTGTCTGGACGCCTTCCACCTGTCATGCAACCATACCCACTGCTCCGGCGCTCTCCGGATGAACCGTTCCAGTTCCACGGTATACTCGCTCGTCGTCTTTTCTATTTCTTCCGGATTTCCTCCGGCGGGCCGGATCGGCGGGCGGACCGTTACGAGATGCGTATCGTCCGGGAGACGATGTATGGCCATGGGAACGATTGGCGCGTCCGACCGGTAGGCCAGCACCGCGGGGCCGGTGGGGGTTCGCGCGGGCCAGCCGAAGAACGGTACCGTGATGCCGGTTCCCCGCGTATCCTGGTCCACCAGCAACCCGACGACATGTCCCTTTTTCAGCGCGCGAAATACAGCGGTGGCTGCCCTGTCGCGGCTCACGACGTTCAGTCCGCCGCGCATCCTGTTCTGCATCAGGAGCGCGTCCAGCCTGGCATCGTACAGCGGCGCGGCCACCACGGTAACGGCATATCCCTTGAGCGCCAGGTACGTACCCATCAGTTCGAAGTTCCCCAGATGGGCGCTCACCGCGACGACGCCTCTCCCCTCGCCATAGGCCGATTCCAGGTACGGAAGTCCGTCGGCCCTGACCAGGTCGTCTACGTTTTCCGCCGTGACCCGCGGCATGCGGGCGACATCCACGACGTTCCGTCCCAGTTCCCGGAAGACGCTCCGGCCCAGTTGCCTGATCTGCCTGCGGGACTTTTCGTCACCGTAGGCCAATGTGAGATTGTCACGGGTCAGTCGCCTGGACCCGCGGGCCGCCAGGTACGCCACGGCACCGGTCCAGCCGCCGACCGTCAAGGCCCACCGTCTTGGAACCGCATTCATCAGTGCGATGAACGCACGCACCGCGTGATAGATGGCAACATTGCGCAGGCGTTTGATCAGGGAGGCCACGGCCGCACCCCAATGCAATTCAAAAGACCGCGTGGGGCCGTACGACTTCGTCGATCGCCTGCAGCCGTTCCAGAAGAGGTTCCAGACGGTCGAGAGGCAACATGCTCGCGGCGTCGCACAGCGCCTCGGAGACACGGGGATGTGTTTCGATAAAAACGGCGTCGCAGCCCGTGGCCACGGCCGCACGGGCGAGAGGCTCGATAAACTCGGGCGTCCCTCCGCTCGGTTCGCTGCTCGGGCGCCCATACAGCCTTACGACATGGGTGGCGTCGAATACCACGGGATATCCGATGCGCCGCATGATGGGCAGCGACCGCATATCGGCGACGAGATCGTGATATCCGAAAGAGACCCCGCGATCCGTCAGAAGGATTTGTCTGTTGCCTGTACTCTCGATTTTTGACACGACCGAAGCCATGTCTCCCGGGGCAAGGAACTGCCCCTTTTTCACATTGACGGTTTTCCCGGTGCGGGCCAGGGCAAGGGTCAGTTCCGTCTGCATGGACAGATGCGCGGGAAGCTGCAGTATATCGAGAACTTCCGCGGCCGCGTCTGCTTCCTGGAGACTGTGCACGTCCGAGAGTACCGGAACGCCCAGGTCACGCACTTTTTGTAGCACGCGCAACCCCTCCTGCAGACCTGGGCCCGCGTAATAGTCCACGGAGGAGCGATTCGCCTTCGCGTAAGATGATTTGAAAACGAGCGGCATGCCCAGACGGCCGGCTACCGCTATCAGGCGTTCAGCGGTTTCCATGACCACGGCTTCGCTTTCGATTACGCAGGGACCGGCAATCAGGGCCAGTCGCCTTCCGCCGCCGATGGCCGCGTCTCCGACGAGGATCTCCTTCATGATGGTCCTTCCTCGGCGGCCAGCCTGCGCTCCGCCTTTTCGAGGTCCCGGGGCACGTCCACTCCGAGCGGGGCGTATCCGGTCGGTTTCACCGCGATCCGGTATCCGTTTTCCAGGGCCCGCAATTGTTCAAGCCGTTCGATGCGCTCCAGCGGCGTCGGTTCCAGCCCGGCGAAAGTGAGCAGGAAATCCCGCCGGTATCCATAGAGCCCCACGGTATTGTAGTACCGGTGTTCGCGCAGGTATTCTCCGTCCGGATGCTCACCCGGCCAGGGCAGCGGCGAGCGGGAAAAGTACAGCGCAAGTCCCTGACCGTCGAACACCACTTTGCCCATGTGGGGATTGAGCAGGTCCTCCGGCCTGGTGATCCGGTGCGCGAGGGTCGTCATGGGCACTTCCGGATCATCGACCAGGGGCCTTGCCACCGTTTCGATCGCTTCGGGCGTGATCAACGGTTCATCTCCCTGTATGTTCACGATCACGTCCGAATCCAGATCCCGGACCGCCTCGGCCAGCCTGTCCGTTCCGCTGGGATGATCGCGCGAAGTCATGATCGGTTCGCCGCCGAACCCGCGGACCGCGTCAGCGATACGCCGGTCGTCGGTGACGACATATAGATCGGTAAGGCAGCGCGCCCGGATGGACCGCTCATACGTGTGTTGTATCATCGGTTTGCCCAGCAAGGGGGCCAGCGCCTTGCCGGGGAAACGCGTAGAAGCGTAGCGGGCCGGTATGAGACCCGTTATTCTCCGGATTTCGGATCCCATAATACCTTCAGATTACCTTGGGTACCGTGAAATGGCCGCGATCGGACGCAGGCGCGTTCCGTAACGCTTCCTCCCGGGTCAGCGATGCCCCGACTTCGTCTTCGCGGAATACGTTCTTGAGATGCAATACGTGCGAAGTCGGACCTGTGCCTGTCGTGTCGAGCGTATTCAGCTTCGCCATGTACGCGAGAATGGCGTTTAGCTGATCCACCAGTTGTTCCCGGTCTTCATCCGAGAACTTCAGGTGCGCCAGCGTCGCGACATGGTCCACATCCTTGACTGTTACCTTCATGGCATACCTCGTTTCCGGGCATCGTTTCACGATTGTCCCGTGCTAGATCTTTTCTAACGCCGCGTACTTGACGATCACCTTCTTGGTCGTGTCGGAAAACCGGATCGTCGCCCTCAGATCGTCCCCGCTTCCAGCTACCTGTAAGATACGCCCCTTGCCCCAGACGGGGTGTTTTACATCCTGTCCCCGGGATATCCGTATACTGCCCGTTGGCGTCTGCACGGTACGGGGCGCCGCGATATCGTCTTCGAACGGGGTATCGGAGGCCCTGTCGTCCTGCTGCCACGATGACCGCGAATAAAACCGGCCGGTGCTCTCCCGGGTAACGAGTTCTTCGGGAATCTCGTCGATGAAACGGGACTTCAGGGAGGTCGTAGCGCCTCCATATCTTCGCCGCAGATTGGCATGGGTAAGGAACAGTTGCTCCTGCGCGCGGGTGATGCCCACATAGCACAATCGCCGTTCCTCTTCCAGGTCGGCCGGGCTTTCCATCGCGCGCGAGATGGGAAACAGGCCATCTTCCAAACCCGTGATGAAGACGATGGGGAACTCCAGCCCTTTGGCGTTGTGCAGGGTCATCAGGGTGACGCATTCAACGGATTCGTCCCAGCGGTCGATATCGGTTACCAGGGCCACTTCTTCAAGAAATTCGACCAGGCCGGTGACCGGCTGACCATCTTCGGGTCTTTCGGTCGCCTCTTCAAGCGCGGCCATCAACTCGTTTACGTTCTGGACACGGACCTCGGCCTCCACGTTTCTTGCGGCCTCCAGTTCCAGCTCACGGAGGTAACCGGTCTTCTCTAGCAGGCTCCTTGCCGCTTCGGCGCCGGATATCTCTTCCAGCCGCGACCTGAGACGTAGCAGAAATTCCCCGAGATCCGCGGCGGCGCGGGCGGCCTTGCCTGAAAGCTCCTCCTCACCGGCGCGGTACAGCGCCTCCACATAGTCCATGTCGCGTTCGACGGCCAGGCGCTCCACGCGTCCCACACTGACGGCGCCAAGGCCCCTGGCGGGTGTGTTGACCATACGACGGAAACTGATGACGTCCCTTCCGTTTACCAGGATCTTGAGATAGGCCAGGACGTCCTTGACTTCTTTCCGTTCGAAAAATCTCACGCCGCCTACGATCACGTAGGGCATACCGGCGCGGCGCAATTCGTCCTCCAGCGTCCGCGACTGGGCGTTGGTTCGATAGAGCAGGGTGAAGTCCCTCAGCGACCTGCCGGCCCCGTTGCGCATCTCCTGGATCTTCCGGGAAATCCACCTTGCCTCGTCCCGTTCGTCCAGCGTCTCCACAAGGCCGATCTTTTCCCCGGTCGGGTTATCCGTCCATAGCTCTTTGCCCTTGCGGCCCTTGTTGTTTCTGATGACCTCGTTCCCCGCCTTCAGAATCAGCCCGGTGGATCGGTAGTTCTGTTCCAGTCGGACGACCCGCGCTTCGGGATAGTCTTTTTCGAATTCGAGGATGTTGCGGATATCCGCGCCCCGCCAGGCGTAGATGGACTGGTCGTCGTCTCCCACCACGCAGAGGTTCCGGTACTTTTTAGCCAATCGGTTGATCCATTCGTACTGGGCGCGGTTTGTATCCTGGTACTCATCCACCAGAATGTACTGGAATCGTTCCTGGTACCGGCTCAACAGGTCCGGATGCGTCTCGTATCCTTCGGCCAGCCGCATGATCAGATCGTCGAAATCCAGTGCGTTGCAGTCTTCCAGCGCTAGCTGATACGCCTCGTAAACCCGGGATACCACCTGCTGTTCGAAGAAATCACCGTGCTGTTCCTTGTATTCGCCAGGCGGTATGAGCCGGTCCTTCGCTCCGCTGATATGATTGCGCACCGCCTCAGGCGCGAAGCGTTTATCGGATATTTCCAGATCCTTCATCAATCTGCGAATCAGGGCAAGCTGGTCATCGCCGTCATAAATCACGAAATCCCGGCGGAACCCCAGGGTCTCCGCCTCGCGGCGAAGTATCCGCGCGGAAAGGGAATGGAACGTGCCCACCCACTGGGGGACGTCCCCCTGGACGAGCATGCGTTCTATCCGTTCCTTCATCTCCGCGGCCGCCTTGTTCGTGAACGTGACGGCCAGGATGTGAAAGGGATCGATGCCGAGATGTTCGACGAGGTGGGCGATCCGGGAGGTCAACACCCGGGTCTTGCCGCTTCCGGCGCCGGCGAGCACAAGCAGCGGTCCATCTACATGGGTCGCGGCCTTGAGTTGAGCGGGATTCAGTTCGCCAGCGAGGTTCATTCACCGTTCCCGAACGGCCGTGTGAAGGGACTGTCTATCCGGACTTGAGCTTGCGTCATCCATCTGGAAACCAAGGTGCTCAGCGCGGAATCATAATACACCCCTGTAAGAGACACTGTCAACAGAATCGTGGATCGGAACGTGGGCGTCCGGGGTCGTTCCAGTCAAAGATTCGTTGAATATCCGGGCCAGCCCGGTATATTATGGCGGATCGATTTAAACCCGTTTATCCGGAGCAAGAGGCGCAGGAACTCTGTCTATGCTGGACTGTCTGACGGAAAGCGGAACCGTGTCCGCCGACGTTGAAGCGTTCGAAAACGCCCTGGCATGCTCGCCAGAGAGCCCCCACGGCCCGCTGGGAGCGCGATTCTCCGTCAAAAAACCGATTTACGTGGTCAGGGCTCCCGCGCGGCTGGACTGCATGGGCGGCATTGCGGACTACAGTGGTTCGCTGGTTTGCGAGATGACACTCGACCGGGCCGTTTTGATGGGCATCCAGGCACGGGACGACCGGAAGGTGGTCATACACAGCGCGGGCGTCGACGTACTTGGCATGTCGCCGGACGTTACGCTGGCCCTCGACGACCTGACACCCGGTGGAAGTATCGTAGACTACGATACCGTAAAACGGAGTTTCTCCCGGACGCCGGAATCGGCCTGGGCAGCTTACGTGGCCGGGGCTTTCAGCGTGTTGCAGGGGGAAAGGCACGTGGACCGTTTCCCCCACGGCGCCACCATCGTGCTGGTGAGCGACATCCCGCTTCGGGTGGGCGTCTCTTCCTCGGCCGCGCTGGAAATCGCCGCCATGCAGGGACTGAACCTGCTCTACGGAACCAACCTGGACGGGATGACGCTGGCCGTCCTTTCCCAGAAGGTGGAAAACCACGTGGTCGGCGCGGCCTGCGGCATCATGGACCAGGTCACCTGCGCCATGGGGACCCGGGACTGCCTGCTTTCCCTGTTCTGCCAGCCCCATACCGTCCAGGAACAGATTCCCGTGCCGGAAGGGGTGCGATTTATCGGTATAAACTCCGGCGTCCGCCGGGAGGTCAAGGGCGCGCGGTATACAAACAGCCGAATCGGCGCGTTCATGGGCCTTGCGATCATACGGGACAACCTGCGTTCCGGTAACGGAACGGCGTCAAATCCCCGCCTTGGCTACCTGTGCAATCTGTCCACCAGGGAATACGTGGATTTCTACCGATCCCTGCTGCCATCGAGCATCCTGGGGCGGGAGTTTACGCGGCGGTACGGAACCACGCCCGACCCGGTAACGACCGTTGACCCGGCGGTACGGTACATGGTGCGCAGCCGCGTTGAACACCCGGTTTACGAACACCGCAGGGTGAAAGAATTCACCGAATGCATCCGTTCGGCGGGAACCACGGACAAACCGGGACTTCTCGAGCGGGCAGGCAGGCTGATGTACGCCTCCGACTGGAGTTACGCGCACCGCTGCGGACTCGGCTGCGCCGAAACGTCCTGGATTGTTCGGGAGATCAGGAAACTGGGCGTTGAAGCGGGCTTCTATGGCGCCAAGATAACGGGAGGCGGCGCAGGGGGGACGGTCGCCGTAGCCGGAGACGATCGCATGTTCGACCACCTGGACAACCTGCTCGAGCGCTACGGTGAATCCACCGGTATCGAGGCACGGCTCTTTACCGGGACTTCGTCGGGCGCATTGGAATTCGGGCACCGAGTCTATCGAATAACCTGAGCGGGTTGCACCGGATTCGAGGGAGTTGCAGGCGTTGAATCGTATTCGAAAAGCGGTCATACCCATTGCAGGACACGGCATCCGCATGATGCCGGCGACCCGTGCGGTACGCAAAGCGCTGTTTCCCATCGTGGACGACCGCGGACGGGTACGTCCCTTACTTCAGTTGATCATCGAAGAAGCGCTCCACGCGGAAATCGAGGAAATCGGCCTGGTGATCGCACCGGAAGACAAGGCCCGTATAGGCGCCTACTTCTCGCGGTTGCCCGGTCCGTTAAAAAAAGCAATTGGAAATCACGAAGAAATGCTGGAAGCGGCCGAGTTGCCGGGGCGTATTTCAGATAGACTGACCATAATCACCCAGGACCGCCCCGCAGGGCTCGGCGATGCCGTACTCCGAACGGAGTCCTGGATCGGCGGCGACCCGTTCCTGGTCATGCTCGGAGACCACCTGTACCTGAGCCGTGAAAAGAGATGCTGTGCGCGCCAGTTGCTGGACGCCTACGCGGATCTGCAGGCCCCGGTATCGGGTCTGATCCGCAAGTCCGTGGATGCCATCGGACATTTCGGCACGGTTTCAGGTCGTCCCGATCCCCGGTCGAATGGGCTTTATGCCCTTGACGCCGTGGTGGAAAAACCGGATATAAAACTGGCGCGTGACCGGTTGCGCGTGGAGGGGCTGCCGAAAGATACGTTTTTCTGCTGGTTTGGCCTGCACGCCATGACGCCTGACATCTTCGACTGCCTGGCGCGGTTGGATAAGGACGGCGCCTCGGATGCCGGAGAACTGCAGCTGACCGGGGCGCAGGCCATGTTATCGACGCAGCAAACAACCTACGGCCTGGAAATCAACGGCGAGCACTTCGACACGGGCTCGCCGCGTGGATATGTCGATGCCGTCACGGCTTTCGCAGATCCCACCGGTTTTTCCGGGAATCCTGACAACCGGTAAAACACCGGAACGTGCGCGACCGACCGCCGGTTTTTCCGGGAATCCTGACAACCGGTAAAACACCGGAACGTGCGCGACCGACCGCCGGCCCTAGGGCATTCGAACAGTTAACCCCTTGGCGGCACAGTTCGCCTTTCATTTCGTTCAAAACGCGAAAAGGAATTCAAGACCATGTCTGTACCGGAAGCTCCATCACGAGAAACACTCGAATCCCTGCTCATACCGAGCACCGCCACGCTGACTTCCGTGCTTACGGAGTACGGGCTGTATAACACCTTCATGCAGGACGTAACACCGCTCGAACCCGGCGCGCGCATGGCGGGACCGGCTTTTACTCTGCGGTACATACCCGGCCGGGAAGACATCACCCACGTACCCGTGGACAATCTGACGGATATGCAGCGCATCGGCATCGAAAGCATTCAGCGGGGCGAAGTGCTCGTGATCGACGCACGGGGTGATACCCGGGCCGGCGTCATGGGCGACATCCTCGCCACGAGAATCCAGCAGCGCGGGGCCGCGGGGGTCGTCAGCGACGGCGCATTCCGGGATACTCCGGCCATCGTGGAGACCGGGATGGCCGCGTACGCCCGGTCCATGAACGCCCACAACAGCAAGAGCATACATTACCCGAGCGACATTCAGCGTCCCATCGCCTGCGGCGGTGTGGCGGTGTTCCCTGGAGACATCGTCGTGGGTGATACCGAAGGCGTGGTGGTCATTCCGCGCCACCTGGCCGAAGAAGTGGCGGCCAAGGCCGTCGCGCAGGAAGACCGGGAAGTGTTCATCCTGCAGAAAATCCAGCAGGGACACAGCATCATCGGCGTATACCCGCCGGATGAGCAAACCCTCGCGGAATACGAGGCGTGGAAGGCGAAAAGGGGCTGAACGCTCAGCCGGTGGCCAGATCCGCGATGCGTTGCAGGGCCACCACCGCCAGCAGTCTCTCCTCGGCGTGCAGGGCCCTGTTCCGGCCTTCGGATTCCAGGCCCGACAGTACCCTGTACGCTAGTTCCACCCCTTCCAAACCCGCCGAAGAATCTCCCGCAGTCGCCGCATCCACGGCAGAAACGTCCGGTAAATCGGTACGCACCGTGCGAAGTACTTCCCGTGCGATCTCGACGAGTTGCTTCAGCATCTCACCGGTCTGCTGCCGCTCGAATGCGGCCATCGCCCGGTCGACTGCGGCCGTGTACCGATCCCTCGCATCTCGCTCGACATGTGACCAGCCGCCCAGTTGCCGGCGGACGGACCGGAATAGCCGTACCGTCGACCGGTCCTGGTTCATCTCACCGGCCTGAAGCAACCGGTACAGGAGATCCGGGGCGCCCAGGAGATGCCCCGCCGACATGATCAGCACACCGCGTTCGAGACTGGTTTCACTGGTCCTGATGAGGTCCTGAAGCCGGCTCAGGATTCCGGTATTGCCCATCCTGGCCAGCGTTTCCAGGGTAGACTGGACGATCGCGGGGTCCCGTTCGTGCTCGAGCAAGGCTTCCAGCGCGGTCTCCACGCGCCGGTCCCCGATTCGATCGAGGGCGATTACGGCGCTTCGCCGGATGCCGGGGCGTTCATCGTGAAGCAGGGTCACCAGGATGTTGAGGCTGAGCGACGACGGCACCGCGCCCAGGGCCTCCACGGCCTCCTCGGCAATATCCGACGATGGGCTGCCCACGCATTCGAGCAGTGGGTTCACGGCCTCTTCCGCGCCGATCCGGCTCAGGGACTGTACTGCTTCCCGCCGCACGTTGCGATCGCTGTCATCCAGCAACGCGATCAACTCGTCCACGGCCAGGTGACTTCCGGTTTCGCCCAGTTCACGGGCCGCCCGGGCCCGGACCGATGGATTGCTGGATTTACCCATGCGCACCAGGTGCCAGAGGGTCGCGATGGGGTTCCCCTTGCGCACCCGGTTGATCACGTCACGGGGAGAAACCTGCGAATCGGAGACCAGGCGGGCCATCAGGCCCATGTAGGATATCCGAAGCGCCCCGTTGGCAAGGAAGAGGTATTGCAGTCCCGCGAAGGTGTAGCCGAAGAAGGATACGGCAGGTATGGAGGTACACAGGTCGGCGGCTATTCCACCGATTATGGCGCCGCACGCCGCGCATCCTCTCGATACCGCGGAGTAGCATCCCAGGAACGCGGAGCGGTTGGCCGCCGGGGCCGTTTTGACGATGAGATTGAACCGGGCCGTACCCCATCCCGCGCTCATGCTGCCGCCCCAGATCTGCACCAGCGGCACCATGACCCAGTAGTTGTCCAGCGTTACGAATCCCCACCCCAGCGGAAAAATGGCCAGTCCCGTGGCGGTAAGCGACATGACCGGCTTGTAACCGTACTTGTCCGCCAGGTAGCCCCAGAAGGGATTCATGATGATCGTGGCAATGGTCTGCATGGCCGAGAAAACCGCGATCTGGGCATAGGATACTTCGAGCGTCCGCAGCATATAGACCGTGAAGAATGGCGCGGCGATCTGGGCGATGACGAGCCGCCCGGAAACCAGGAACATCAATTTGCGAAAAGGAGCGTGCCGGAAGGGGAGGCGAAGCAACTGGTTCGGCGGGACGCGCTCGCCCCTGCTCTTCTGCGGTTCGGGAATGCGCGACCAGGCCCAGACCCCGAAACCGGAAAAGACCACGGCCACGATGAATATGATGCTGAAACCCTCCTGCGAGTCGCCCGCGGCGTATGTACTCAGGAAGAATCCCGCGCACAGCGACGTGATCAGGCCGGCGGACGCCGTCAGGCTGCGCTGGCGCGCGACGAAACGGCCGCGGATCTCGTCGGGAATCAGGTCGGTCAGCCAGGACTGGCGCGCCGGAGAAACCAGGGACATGGCGGCTTTCGACAGAGCGATGCAGGCGATTAGCGCCAACAGTTGGTTGCCTTCGAAGAAGAGAAAGGGGATGAAGGCGATGGGCAGCCAGAGAGATGAGCTGACGCCATTGGCAAGCAGGCACAGCGTTTTGCGCCGGGGCAGGCGTTCGATAAGAAGCGGAGAGAAAGCCTGTAACAACTGGCCGATGGAAATGGAGGCGGAAATAAAGCCGATCATGGCGCTGGATGCGCCGAGATGCAAGGCGTAACCGGTGGTGTAAACGCCGGTGGTTATCGCGGAATGGACCGACTCGAGCATGCCGTTCACGTTCCACATGCGCATTCCGCGCGCCGTCTGCAACCGGGTCAGTTTTTTCTCTTGTCGCACGATCTACAGTCTCCGGTTCCTGGACAGTATCCAGCTTACCGCCGTACCGACGCCCAGATTCACGCCCAATGCCATCGGACTGATCCACATGAAGCTGACCGGGTCGTTCCCATCGGGCAGCATGCCGAACAGCGGACCGGAAAAAGCGATCAGCGAAGCGGTGAGGATGCCGCACACGGCGCCCGCGACGACGCCGGCCGGACGGGCGAACGGGACGAACAACGCGAAGACGAACAGGGCGAAAATGGGTGTTGTCAGCAGGTTCGAGGTCTTGTTGGTCACCGCCGTGATGTTGCCGGGCACCAGTTCCATCAGCGAGCTCGCGCCCACAACAATCGCGCCGATGACGAACGCGAGCGATTTCGCCGTCCGCGTCAGCTGTTTCTCGGTCGCCGGCGATTTTCTGAACCGGTCGATGAAATCCGTCGAAACCACTGCCGTGATTGCGTTGACCCCCGAGTCCAGGCTCGACATGGCGGCCGCGAACATGGCGGCCACCACGAATCCGGACACGCCGGGGGGAAGATAATAGGCAATGTAGTGGGGGAACACGTGGTCTGCCCGGCCGTCCAGGTCGGTGCTGGCGGGCAGCAGATCGGGCTGGGCCTGGAAGAAGCCCAGGAGCGCGAAACCGGCCACCCACAGGGTGATCCCGATGCAGAGCCCCACCAGTTGCTGCGTCAGATAGGACAGCCGGGCCGCGCGGGCGTCGGTCGTCGCCATGAAGCGCTGTACCACGGTCTGGTCTCCCCCGGCCGTGGCTATGGCCCACGTCATGGACGCCATCATGGATCCGATCACGGTCAAACGCACGGACGGGTCCAGGCTGAAGACCGGCTGTTCGTCCCAGTGAGGCTGCCAGGAATTCGGCATCCAACCGAATCCGTCGAAATGCATGGTAACCGTGACGATGACCAGGATGGCGCCTCCGAGCATGAGCAGGGTTTGCATCGTATCGGTGATCACCACCGCCCGCAGGCCGCCCAGTGAGGTGTAAACAACCGCGACGAACCCGGTAACCAGCGTGATGGCGGGGATCCAGTCATCCCCCACGCCAAGCATGACGGTCATGGCCTTTGCTGACAGGTAGATCAGGAGGGCCATCCAGACCAGTCGGAGCAGGATGAACATGACCGCGCCCAGCAGGCGGATGCCCACGCCAAGCCGATCCTCCAGCAGTTCATAGGCGCTCGTAACGCGCGTCCGCATGTAAACCGGGATCAGTCCGTAGCCTACCACCACGTAGATGATCGGGATCGTCAGGTAGTTGAGCATCCAGACGGGGCCCTTGCCGATGGCCTCGCCCGGGATGGACAGGTAGGAGATCGTGCTGAGCAGGGTGGCGAAAAGCGAGAAGCCGATCAGCGTCGGCGGCATGCGCCCCCCGCCGGTGAAATACTCGCTGACCGTGCTTTGCCTGCGGCTGTAATAGTATCCCAGCGAGATGGTCGCGAAGGCGTATCCGACGATGATGGTCCAGTCGGCGAGCGTCAGTCCGCCGGAGGGCATGGCGCCTCACTTCCGTTCGTAGGCATATGCGATATATCCAAAGACACCGAAAAAAACACAGGCTACGGTATGGCGGCGACGCGCAGGAAGTCTGTGTGACCGGGGCCCGCAGCGGGCGATCCGCCGACGATGACTATATGATCCCCCCGGACCAGGCCACCGGCCTTCCGGGCCGCGTCGATCGAAGTGCGAATCATGCCGTCCGTTCCGTCCGGCGAATCGAACTCATCGCACTGTACGGGATTGACGCCCCATACCAGGGCGAGACGTCGGACGGTTGCCTCTACGGGACTGACCGCGATGATCGGAACGTTGATTCGGTACCGGGCGGCCATCCGGGCGGTGTGGCCGGACCGCGTGCAGCAGACGATGGCCTTCGCGCGCGATTCCCGGGCAAGCACGCAGGAAGCGTGACTGATGGCCCCGGAAACACCGTGCGTTTCGTATGGTCCGGACATACCGCCGGGGTTACGCTGGAACAGCCTTTCCTCGGCCTGTTCCGCTATGGCCGCCAGTGCGCGCACCGCTTCCACGGGATAGGCGCCGATGGCGCTTTCTTCCGATAACATCACGGCATCCGAACCGTCGAGGACGGCATTGGCCACGTCTGCGGCCTCGGCCCGGGTGGGCCTGGGGCTTTCGACCATGGACCGCAGCATCTGCGTCGCGGTGACCACGGGCCGTGCGGCGTGCAGGGCCTTGGTTATGATGTCCTTCTGTACAAGCGGGACTTCCTGGTACGGTATTTCCACGCCCAGGTCTCCTCTCGCGACCATGAGCGCATCCACGGCCGGCAGGATGTCGTTGAGCGCATCCACGGCCTCCGGTTTCTCGATCTTCGCCATCAGCGGCAGGCTCGAACCCCGGCTGTCCAGCAATGCGCGTGCGCTCATCACGTCCTCGCGGTTGCGGACGAAGGAAAGGGCGGCCATGTCCACGCCCATGTCGAGCCCTTCCACCAGCAGGTCCCGGTCTTTCTCCGTGAAAGCGGCAATGCCCGATGCGCCTCGTGGTACCGTGATGCCTTTGTGATCGGACAATATGCCTCCCAGGAGCACCTTGCATTTTATATTGGGAGGTTCCACGGCCACGATGCGCAACTCGACCAGACCGTCCGCGAGCAAAAGGCGTTGCCCGGCTCGCACCTCGTCGGCCAGTTGCGCGTAATTGACCGGGATGCGGGTCCGGTCACCGGGCACGCGATCCGTAGTGAGGGTGACCTCTTCGCCCGCGCCCAGGGTTACGGGGCCGTCCTGGAATGTTCCGATGCGGATCTTGGGGCCGGGCAGGTCCTGGAGAACGGCGACGGGCTTACCGAGATCGCCCGCGGCGGATCGAATACGACGGACGCAGTCGCGATGTTCGTCGGGCGTTCCATGGGAGAAATTGAGCCGGAAGACGTCGACGCCCGCTTCAAGTACCCGGCGGATCATATCGGATGAACCGATCGCGGGACCCACGGTGCAAACGATTTTGGTGCGTCGCATCGGCTGGCCCTTCTGCGTGCCGTTCTCGTATACGGGACCTGCCAGGCGCTGGTACGGCAGATGGTCCGGACCGCATCGCGCGTCCGGGGGTTACTTAAACACCCCGATGCGCGCGACATGCCCGCCGAGTTTGAGTTCGCCGGCGTGCACATCCACAGGTACGGGCTCCTCGCGCAGTTCCGTCGAGAGCGTTTCGGTCCTGATGTAGTCCGCGTGGGCGTCTATGGCCTCGGCCAGATCGCCATCGGCTTCGTAAAAAAGGGTAATCCTGTCGTTCACATTGAAATCCGCTTCCTTGCGCATATTCTGCACATGACGGACAAAATCCCGCATCAGTCCCTCGAGGAGGAGATCGCGGGTGACCCTGGTGTCGATGGCTACCGTGCAGCCAAAGTCGGATGTCACCGCGAGCCCGTCCGCGTCCACCCGCTCGACAACGAGCTCCTCAGGCGACAGCTCGATCTGCTCGCCGTCCACTTCAAGCGAAAGGGACCCGCCCGCCGCGACACGGGCACCGGATTCGTTGCCGTCCAGCGTCTCGAGCGCCTGGCGCACGGCATTCAAACGCTTGCCGAACCGGGGACCCCATTTTGAAAAATCCGGTTTCACGGCGTACCCGCGAAAGGCATTCTCGTCATCGACCAGGTCCAGGTCCTTGACGTTCAGTTCTTCCAGGATCTGAGCGCGCAGCCGCGTCAGGGTGTCTCCCTGCCGGGCGGTCGCGGGTTTCACCAGCATCCGCAACGCGGGCTGGCGGACCTTCATCCGGGCTTCGTTGCGAACCGCGCGGCCGAGTTCGATCACCTGCATCAGGTCTTCCATGTCGTCCATGAGATCCTGGTCGATCAACTCCTCGGAGACCTCCGGATATCTGCAGAGATGGACGCTTGCCGGCGCCGAAGCGTCGATGGGCGGAACCAGGCTCTGATAGAGTTCTTCCGCGGAGAAAGGCAGAATAGGCGCGATCAGCTTGCTGATCGTGACCAGTACTTCGTAGAGCGTCTGGATGGCCGACTGCTTGTCCGCGTCATCGCCGCTCTTCCAGAACCGGCGCCTGCTCCGGCGGACGTACCAGGTGGAAAGCACGTCGATGAACCGCTCGGTTTCGCGTACCACGGCCGCCGAATCGAAGTTGTCCAGCCGGTCGTTGCAGTGTCGGACCAGTTGATTGAGCCGGGAAAGCACCCACCTGTCGAGTTCGCTGCGGCCCGAAACAGGAGCGGAGGCAGAAATGGGAGGGCAGTCCGGCAGATTGGCGTAGGTCACGAAGAAAGCGTATACGTTCCACAATCTGAGCATTTTCCGCATGACCTCTTCGGCGGGTCCGTAGCCGAACCGGAAGACCATGTTCAACGGCGCGCCGGCGTATTGCCATCTCATCACGTCGGCGCCCATGCGGGCGGTGGCGTCCTCCACGGCGATCGCGTTATCGCCGCTCTTGCTGAAGGGATCCCCGTTCTCGTCCCGCATTTCTTCGTAAGTGAGTACCGCCTTGAACGGGGTCCGGTCGTACAGGGTCACCGACATGAACAACTGGGAATAGAACCACAGTCTGATCTGTTCGCGCATTTCCGTGATCCAGTCAGCGGGAGACCAGGATTCCCAGGCAGTATCCGTGCCGTTGCGGGAATCCCCGGTCTTGTCCCTTTCGGCTTCGGGCCCCCGTTCCGACCGGATCGTGCCATCGATCCCGCGGTGCTCCGGCAGGTAGTTCAACGTTGAAAACGGGACGATTCCCGCGTCGAGCCAGCAGTCCCCGACTTCGGTCACCCGCTTTACGGCCTCTCCGCAGCGCTCGCAGGAAATCTCGATTTCATCGATCCACGGACGATGGAGTTCGGGCAGCGCTTCGACCAACGCGGGATCCACGGCCCGCTGCCGCAGTTCGGCCGTGCTGCCGACGACGTTCACGTGATCGCAGTTCCCGCAATTGTAGAAGGGCAGGGGCAATCCCCAGAAACGGCGGCGCGATATGCACCAGTCCCCCATGTTGTCCAGCCAGTCCTGCATCAGGAGGCCGCTGTATTCGGGCACCCACCGGACCGTCGCGGCGGTCTGCTTCATCGGCGCCCTGATCTCGTCCGCTGAAATGAACCACTCATCGGCCAGGCGAAAGACCAGCGGAGTCTTGCAACGCCAGCAGAAGGGATACCGGTGCGTGTAGTCTTCCCAGCGGAACAACACGCCCCTGGACTCCAGCTCCTGCCTGACACCTTCGGCCGATTCCCGTACATGGGTGGCTGCCAGTGGCCCCATATCGTCTGTGAAATAGCCGTTCTCATCAATGGGCACAATGATGGCCAGGCCGAGTTCCTGCCCGAGCTGATAATCCTCGGCGCCGCAACCCGGTGCGATATGCACGATGCCCGTGCCTTCCTCGTCAGACACCATGTCCCACGGAACGGTGGCGCGGTTGACCTCCCGCTGCGCGGGGAGATCCTCCAGCGGGCCGTGGAAGGGCAGCCCGATCAGGTCTTCGCCCTTCATCGTCTCGACCACTACCGCTTCGGGCGGCAGGACGGTCTCGACGAGTGATTTCATCAGGTAGTAGTATTCGCCGTCCAGGCTCGCTTTCGCGTATTCGGCTTCTGGATGCAAGGCCAGGGCCGTATTGGCGGTCAGGGTCCACGGCGTAGTGGTCCAGACCAGGAAATACTCGTCCCTTCGGCCCCCGACCCGGCAACGGAAGAAACAGGATGGATCGGTCTGCTCCTGGTAAGAATCCACCAACTCGTGCTGGCTAAGGCTGGTTCCGCACCGCCAGCACCAGGGCATGGAACGGTAACCTCGGTACAGCCATTTCCTGGCGTCGCAGGCCTTCAGAAAATGCCAGATATGCTCGATATTGTTGTCGTCCAGGGTGTAGTAGGAGGCCGGATGGCCGTCGTCGTGGTACCACTGCATCCAGTGACCCATGCGAATGGACTGCCGCGTGATCCGCTCCGCGTACTCGTCCACCCGGGCGCGGCACGCCCTGGAGAACTCGGCGAGGCCGAAGGACTCGATGTCCCGTTTCGAATCGAAACCAAGCGCGCGCTCCACCTCGACTTCCACCCACAAGCCCTGGCAGTCGAAACCGTTCTGCCACCGCTGGTTGAATCCCTTCATGGCTTTGTACCGGCAGTACAGGTCCTTGTAGGTCCGGCCCCAGGCGTGGTGGACGCCCATGGCGTTATTGGCGGTGATTGGACCGTCGATAAAGGACCAGGTCGGGCAGTCCGCCAATTGCGCACGCAGTTTGTCGAAAATCCGATGGTCCTCCCACCAAGCGAGGATGCGCTCCTCCATACGGGGGTATTCCATCTTTCCATCAAAGGGTTTGAATTTCATTCTTCACACCTGGCGCTTCGTGACGCAGTGACCACAACACGTTCCATGGATCACGGGATGCATGACTCGAGCCGGCGGCTGAAATGACCTGCTGCCATCAAGAAGGGCGAGCCGCGACGCCGGTCAGAAAATAGGCGGTAGAGGGCCGGTACACAAGGTAATTCTGGCGAATGCCCGAGTGCGCAGGGACGAGCAGGCTACCTGAGATTCAGGCGGTAGGATTCCAATCCGGGAACCGGTTCAGTTCTTCTCTGTACGACCGCCAATTCGGCATAAATCTGTCGAGAATGCCCCAAAACCGCCGATTGTGCGATGGCTCGATCAGGTGCGCCATTTCGTGGACGATCACGTACTCCAGGCAACGGATGGGCTTCTTGGCCAACTCCAGGTTCAGCCAGATCCGCCGGGCACGGCAGTTGCAGGTGCCCCAGCGGGTCTTCATGCGCCGGATGCGCCATTCCGCCACCTGGACCTCCATTACCGGCTCCCACGCCGCAATGATCGCGGGTACCCGGGACCCCAGACGGTGTCGGTACCACCGGGTGAGCAGTTCGCTGCGCTGTCTCAGGTCCGCGCCCGGACGGACTCGCATCTCTAGGGTCGATTCACCCAGCAGGTAGACGGAAGGGGGGCCATCATAGGTCGTGACGTTGAGCGACACGCTCGATCCTTCTACGAAGTGCCGTTCTCCCGAAACGAGTTGCAGTTCGGTCTCACGACCGCGGCGGCGGTGCTTCTCCTGTTGCCGTCGAATCCACGACATCCTTTTGGCCACGGCCTGTCGGACCGACGCTTCGTCGATGTACAGCGGGGCGGAAACCCGCACGCGGCCGTCAGGAGGTCCCACCCTGATGTACAGGTGCCGGATCCGCTTGCGGTAGACGTCCACTTCAACGTCTTCCAGGAGGAGCGTGTAACTTTTTTTCCCTTTGATGTACAGCCTCTTTCTGCTTCAAACCGACGGCCGTTCGGGGAAGGATGCGCCCTTGCCGGATATATCGGCATCAACCTTAAAGAATACCCAATATAGTCTCGTACATGAAGCGAAGGTAGTGCTATGGGATATCATGGGACAGGGCCTGTCGGGCTTGACATGGGCTCGACGAAACGGCTCTATGAAATACCCCGACGGCGGCGCCTTCCATGGCGCCTCGCCCCGGGATGCCACATGAATCGCTCCTGACTATCTCATGCATTCCTGCGGACGTACCATCATCAAGGGCGCACCGTCATCAAGGGCATCCCTCCAGCAACCACGCGAAGAAGGAGCAGATGTAAATTGCATAGCGAAAAACCCAACATCCTCTTTTTGTTTACAGATGACCAGCGCTTCGATACGGTGAATTCGCTTGGAAATCCATGCGTGCATACGCCGGCGATGGACCGGATTGCGGCACGGGGGACGGCCTTCACGCGCGCGCACATTCCCGGAGGCACGTCCGCCGCGATATGCATGCCGAGCCGCGCCATGCTGCACACCGGGCGCACGTTGTTTCACCTGGACGGCGCGGGCGAGGACATACCTCGGGACCATGTGCTCATGGGCGAGCATCTGCAACGTTGCGGATACCGTACCTGGGGCACGGGCAAATGGCACAACGGCGTCTCGTCTTTCGCGAGAAGCTTTTCTGACGGGGCCGAGATATTCTACGGGGGTATGGACGACCACTGGAACGTGCCTGTCTTCGACTATGATCCGCAAGGCCGGTATGAAGGGACGTTACCGCAGTGTCCCGACGCGTTTCATTCCAATGCCTTGAATGTCCGGCGCGGGGACCGCGTGTCGGCGGGAAGGCATTCAAGCGAGTTGTTCGGCGAATGCGCCGCGGACTGGCTGGAGAGCTACGAAGGCACCGATCCCTTTTTCATGTACGTGTCCTTCATGGCGCCCCACGACCCCCGGACCATGCCGCAGGCTTACCTGGACCTGTACGATCCGGAACGGATCCCGCTTCCCGGCAATTTCCAGGGCGGCCATCCCTTCGACAACGGCGATCTCAAAGTCAGGGACGAAGTGTTGGAGGACTTTCCACGCGACCCGTTTAAAGTACGCCGGCACATCGCCGAATACTACGGAATGATCACCCACCTGGACGCCCAGATGGGCCGGATCCTGGACGTGCTGGACGCCCGGGGCATGACGGATAACACGATCGTGGTCTTTGCCGGCGACAACGGACTGGCCGTGGGGCAGCACGGACTGTTCGGCAAACAGAACATGTACGAACACAGCGTGCGGGTTCCCCTGATGTTCGCCGGACCGGGAATACCCCGGGGGGTTCGCCGATCTTCCTACGCCTACCTGCTGGACATCTTCCCGTCGCTGTGCGAACTGGCCGGCATCGATACACCGGAATCCGTCGAAGGAACGAGTCTGGCCTCCGCCATGGCGGATCCCGGCGTGCGGCCCCGGGCATCCCTGTATGCCGCGTACCAACAGTGGCAACGCATGGTCAAGGATGACCGGTTCAAACTGATCGAATACGTCGTCGACGGCCGTCGAACGACCCAGTTGTTCGACCTGGAACGCGATCCGTCGGAGTGTCGCAACCTGGCCGATGATCCGTCCGAACAGGACCGGCTGCGAGCGCTCAGGGACCTGCTTTTTCAATGGCGCGACGACTGGGACGATGCCCGGAGTCCATGGGGCAAGGCCTTCTGGGATGGCTACGGCGCCCATTGAGATAGCCGGCCCGGGCCTCGGCCCGCGTCCCACAGGCGGCCGCTGTCCCTCAGGCACGGCCCGCGTCCCTCAGGCGGCCGCTGTCCCTCAAGCGACGGCCGTCCGGTTCCTGGCAATCCGGTACAGTATCTGGCTCATGGCGCCAAGTCCCAATATGACCAGCAACCCATTGATAACCCAGCCGACGTAGGGCAGGCTGACCGCGATCAGCACCAGCACCAGTCCAACAGACAACGCCAATGCCACCGAACGCATGTCCTGCCGCTTCGAGCGCAACAGTGCGGTTCCCAGAAAGTGCGCCACGACGATCTTGGACAGGAATAGACCCACCGCCCATAAGACCAGTGTGACCAAACCTACAGGAAGGCCGATGAGTGTCACGGCGAATACCGCCGCCGCGACCGGCAGGGCAATGAGGATTACGACCCCGGTGCCGGCGGACACGAGTATCGACCTGAAATCTTCCAGCGGCTGGCGCCGGAAAGCGGGTAGCGCCCAGAATACCAACATACCCGAAATGAATGCCGCAGCCAGCCACAAGACCGAAAACAGGAGCGACCAGAACGACCAGAACGATCCCGACTCCTCCTGGCGCTCGTCACGAACGCCGATACTTGTTGTACCCGCAACGGATGAGGCGGAGTCCAATAGCAGGTCTTCCTTACTCGACAGATTCACGTCGAGGTTGCCGCCGATCGATGCGGACGACTGAATGGCCGCGACGCTACCCGAGAAGGTTACATCCCGAATTACCTTGCCCGATACGGTTAGCCTGTTGCCGAACACCGTCACATTTCGGCCTATCGACCCGCCCACGTTGATCTGGTCGCCGAAAGCAAACAGATCTCCCGCGATCGCGGCGTCCCGTCTCGAAAGGATGGACTTGCCGAACCCGTATACGCTTTGTCCGACCGTATTTCCCAGGCGAATCACCTCTCCGAATGCCCCGACGCCGCCTTCGACCTTGCCTTCAATCTCTATGTTCTGCCCGAAAAAGAACGCGTCTCCGTGCACCGAGCCCTGGATATCGATCGATTCCGCGAAGGCAATCAGGTCTCCGGTCACCACCCCGTCAATACGCACCGTACGACCGAAGGCAACAAAGGTATCGTCGATGATCTCATTGGCTTCTATCGAGACATTCTCGCCGGATTTGATCTCGATGGCTTTCGCCGGCAGGGCTGCTACGATTGCCAGTATCAGGGTGCCAAGCATGACCGGCAACCCGGCGGACCGGGCGGACCGGGCGGACCGTTGGAATTCAACAAAGATCAAATAGACAAGTGTGCCGAGAAGGGCGGTGATTCCGGCTGTTATCATCAGGGACTCCATGATCGATCCTCCTTCGCGGATAAAATAGACACATGAGCTGAAGAGCAGGGACAGTTGCCCGGAAACCTGGAGCGGGTTGAGCCAGGCCAATCCCCATGGAAGCTGAAGACCTGTAACCAGGTCGAACCCCATCCTCAACAAAAGCGCGGTTCCGACAACCAGTCCCATGAGCTGCAGGACCAGTGCCGGGGAAGAGGCCGGGACAGGTACCGAAGAAGAGGCCGGGACAGGTACCGGAGATGAGGTCTGGACAGGTAACGGCCCAGATTCAGCCAGGAACGCGTCTGCGTCACCGAGAAACCCGACGAGCGTTTCTCTTTCCGCCTGGAACGCAAGGACAAGGGCATGGCAACGGGGACAGCGGTCCAGATGTAAACGCAACAGCTTTGCCTCGGATACGGACAACTCGCCATCGGCGTACATCGCACAGGTCAGTTCGGCCGGACAGGATTCACTACCCACACCTGTATCGGTCATCATTCGGCCAGCTCCTTTCGCAATTGCTGCTTGGCGCGGAATAGCAGCGTCGCTACCGTATTTCGTTTCAGCCCGAGGGCATTACCGATTTCGTCATAGGTGAACTGGTTATAGTAAGCCAGTACGAGCGGCACGCGGTACTTCTCCGGAAGGGATTGGACGGCGGACCGCACGCTTTCCCCCTTCTCCGCCTGCACAAGATACTCTAGCGTATCCTCGGACACCCTGGACGGTCCGACCCGATCGAGGTCTGCGGTTTCGAAGAGCCTGGCCTCCGAACTGCTACGCCGCAATCGGTCAAGACAGTGATTGGTCGCTATTTTAAGCAGCCAGTTCAGGCATGATTTCGAGTGATCTATCGTCGAACGCTTCTCGTAGGCACGGACGAAAACTTCATGGGTCGCGTCCTCGGCCTCGTCGGCTGACTTCAACAGATACCTGCAAAGCGCGAGAATCCGCCGGGAGTGCTTCCGGTAGCTCTCGTCGAAGTCGTAATCCATCATGGAGGGATTTCCAGCGTTCGAATTCACGTCTCTACTACGGATAACCGGACGAAATAGTTTCATTTCCATGTCCGGTGGACCGGCGCGCCGGCGGCACCGGTGGAATCGAGACATTACAGGTGGGGACCGGACGGGCCGGTGTTGCGCGTTACTGCTGAGCAGGCAGGGGAGTGGACGGGAATAAACCGGGTTACAAAACACATCGTCAGGCCAGGGAAGCCCGGACGTGCAAATACCCTTCAATTACCGGCTGTTCCTTAACCCGCTTCAACGACTTTCTCGACCGCTACCGCGCAGTACTTGAACTCGGGGATCTTGCCCTCGGGATCCAGGGCGTCGTTGGTCAGGATATTGGCGGCCGCTTCCTTGAAGTGGAAGGGAATGAATACGTTGCCTTCGGCGACCCGTGTCGACGCCTTCGACTTCAGCGTGATGGCGCCGCGGCGGGAGGAGACGACGACCGGTTCGCCGTCGACCACGCCGAGCAGGTCCAGGTCTGCCGGCGTCATCTCGACGAACGCTTCGGGCGCCATGGCATCCAGGGCCTTCGCCCGGCGGGTCATGGTTCCCGTATGCCAGTGTTGCAGAAGCCGTCCGGTATTCAGGACAAAGGGGAACTCAGCGTCCGGCAATTCATCGGGCGGCGCGAAGGATACGGGCATGAATCGCCCGCGTCCGATGGGGAAGGTGTCGCTGAAGAGGATGGGCTCGTCAAGCGGCCATACCACCGTGCTTTGTTCCATCGCTTCATAGGTGATCCCATTGAAAATTGGCGTCAGTCCCACGATCTCTTCCCAGACTTCCTCCGGGCTCCCGTATTCCCATGCGTCGCGCGCATCGCCCTGCTCCATCCGTATCATCCGGTTGGCCAGATCAATCAGTATATCCCCGTCCAGCCGCGCTTCGCCTGGTGGCTGGATCGCCTGCCTGCCGACCTGGACCATGCGGTTGGTGTTGACATAGGTGCCTTTTTTCTCGATCGCGGTGGAAGCCGGCAGGACCACGTCGGCGAATTCGGCAGTCTCCGTCAGGAAGATGTCCTGTACGACCAGGAAGGACAGGTTCTGCAGCGCTTTCCTTACCTTGTTCATGTTCGGGTCCGAAAGGAAGGGATTCTCTCCCATCATGAACATGCCGGCGATGCGTCCGTCGAGCGCGCCGTGCATGATCTCCACGACGGTCAGGCCATCCGCCGGATCCAGGGCTTTGCCCCATGCGGATTCGAATCGTCTGCGTACTTCCTGGTCCGTAACAGGTTGATAGCCCGGGTAGTACCGGGGGATCAGTCCCACGTCCGAAGCGCCCTGCACGTTGTTCTGGCCGCGCAGGGGATGCAGCCCGGTGCCGCGGCGCCCGATATTGCCGGTCATGAGACACAGCGAAATGAGCGCGCGGGCATTGTCGGTGCCCTTGACGTGCTGGCTGATCCCCATGCCCCAGAAGATGATCGCCCGCTCCGCGCGCCCGTAAACCCGCGCCAGCTCTTCAATCAATTCCGCGGAAACGCCGGTGATCCTGTAGGTCATTTCCGGGTTGTATGAACGCACCGATTCGGCGAGTGCTTCGATTTTTTCGGTACGGTCCGCGATGAACGCGTCGTCCTGCAATCCTTCCCGCAGAATTACGTGCATCAATCCGTTGAGTAACGCGACGTCCGTGCCGGGCTTGAACCGCACGTACCGGGTGGCGTGGTCCGCGATGGTGGGCCGGCGCGGATCGAGCACGTAGAGCTTGATCCCCTTCTGGGCCGCCTGTTTCAAGTAGGTGGCGGCGACGGGATGGTTGTCCTCCGTATTGGAGCCGATCACGAAGATCACGTCCGTGTCGAGGACTTCCTGGAATGCGTTCGATACGGCCCCGCTTCCGATGGCCTCCGTGAGTGCCGCAACGGAAGACGCGTGGCAGAGACGCGTGCAGTGGTCTACGTTGTTGGTACCGAATACGACACGGATCAGCTTCTGGAAGAGGTAGGCTTCCTCGTTGGTGACCTTGGCCGAACCGAAGCCGGCCAGCGCGCCCGGTCCGTTCGATTGCTTGATTTCCAACAGCTTTCGGGCCGCGAGGTCGAGCGCCTCATCCCATTCGGCCTCCCGGTATACTTCGCGGATGCGGTCGTTCCAGTCCGCGGACCGCAGCGAACGCCGGAATTCCCGGTAATCCGTAAAATCCGCCGAAAGCGGTTGCTTGGGATAGGCGTCTTCCCTCCTGATGAGCGGTTTCAGGAGCCGCTGCGGATGGTGCGTGTAGTCGTAGCCATACCTACCCTTTACACACAGCCTGCCTTCCGTGTGGGTCTCCTCCCGTCCGGTCGCCCTCAGGACCCTGTTGTTTCGAACATGGTACGTGATACCGCAGCCCACACCGCAGTAGGGACACAGGGAGTCGATCCGCGTAACGTCCCGCTCATCCCCTTGCGAAACGACATCGCGGGGTACGTGTTGTTCGCGATCGGACAGGCAATCCGGGTCTGCGGCCGGTTTCACGGACCCGGGGTTGCCTCCGGCCGTATCCACGAGTGGGATGTCTGTCAGGGCCCCGGTGGGACAGGCGGCCACGCATTCACCGCAGGAGACGCAGGAGGACTTCCCCATGGGCAGGTCGTTGTCGAAGGCGATCCGGGTACCGCATCCCTTGCCGGCGCGGCCGATGACGTCGTTTACCTGCACGTCGTCGCAGGCGCGGATACAACGGTCGCACAGGATGCAGGCATTGTGCGCCACCGCGATCACCGGCGAGGACACGTCCTCATGCCGCGTCGGATTCGCCGCCGCCGGGACAAACCTATCGGGTCGCGCGGCGAGTTGCCTACCCAGACGCGCCAGTTCATCGTGCTCGGCCGGCTTGCGCCGTTCCGGCGCCTTCGGCTGTCCGGCCTCCAGCAATTCCACGAGGGTACGGCGGGTACGCCGGACCCGCTCCGTATCGGTACGCACGACCATGCCCTCTTCCACCTGGCGGATGCAAGCCGCCGGCAAGGTCCGGGCGTTTTCAACGTCTACAACGCACACGCGGCACACGGCCACGGGACGCATCCCGGGATCGTGGCAAAGCGTGGGAATTTCAATACCTGCCGATCGGGCCGCTTCCCAGATCGTGGCGCCTTCCGGCGCGGTTACGCGTCTGCCGTCGAGGGTCAGCGTCACGGAATCACTGCGCATCGGCACCGCCCGTGGTGCGATCGGCCTGGTGATCGGCCTGGTGATCGGCCTGGCGATCCGCCGCTTGCCGACAGAGGATCTCGAACTCTTCCGGGAAATGCATGCGGGCGGAGGTAAGCGGCAGTGCCGCCGCCTGTCCGAGCCCGCAAATGGACGATAGCTCCATCGCTTCTGCAACATCCTTTACGGATGCCAGCATATCGGGACGCCCGTTGCCTTCAAGCACCTTTTCCAATAGCTGAACGAGATGCTCCGTACCGGTCCGGCAGGGCACGCACTTTCCGCAGGACTCGTTGCGGAAGAACGTTACCGCGTTCAGCGCAAGATCCACCATGTCCGTGCCCTCGGCCAGGACGATGACCGCACCGGAACCCAGCATGGACCCGGCGTCCGCCAGGGGCTTGAAGTCGAGGGGAATATCCGCCATGGAAGCAGGAAGGAAACCCGACGACGTGCCTCCCGGTGAAAAGGCCTTCAGCTTGCGTCCGCCGGAAACGCCGCCCCCTTCGTTGTCAATGAGATCGCGTACCCGCGTTCCGAGGGGGATTTCGTACACGCCGGGCCGGTTGACGTGCCCGCTGAGGGCGAAATACTTGCGTCCCGCCGCGCCGTTTATCCCCTGGCTTCTGAACCATTCGGCGCCGCGGCGCAGAACGGCGGGCACCCAGGCGAAGGTCTCCACATTGTTGATAAGCGTGGGCCTGCCGTGCAGCCCGAGCGTACCCGGGAACGGCGGCTTGTTTCGGGGCTCTGCCCGTTTGCCTTCCATTGCCTCCAACAGGGCCGTCTCCTCGCCGCAGATATAGCCGCCCGGACTGTCGAAGATCTCCAGATGAAACGAATGTTCAGAATTCAATACGCCGTCGCCCAGGTATCCCTCGGAGTAGAACGCCCTGATGGTCTTCTCCAGCACTTCCCGTTCCCGGTCGTATTCATGGCGAAGGTACAGGTATCCCTGGTTTGCCCCGGCCACGAGACCACCCAGGATCAATCCCTCGACGACGAGATGGGGATAGTGGTACAGGATCTCACGGTCCTTGAACGTGCCGGGTTCGCTCTCGTCCGCATTGCAGATCGCGTACTTGACCTCGGATTCGGCCTTCCGGACCAGGTCCCACTTCACCCCCGTCGGGAATCCTGCTCCGCCCATGCCGCACAGCCCGCTGTCCTTGACAGCCTGCAGAATCCGGTCCGAATTGCCGTCCGTAACCCACGCTTTTAACGATTCGGCAGCCAGTGGATGGCCATAGGGATCAATAAGCCCGGGGCTGGCACGCCGCCTGGTAGGCTGCCGGGCGACCCTTCCGTCCTCGGCCAACCGAGCGACGAAATTGCTAAGACGATCCGGTGACATGGAACGGTAACTGCGATCGTTGATCGAGACCGCCGGCGCCCCGTCGCACTGTCCAAGGCAGGAAACTCCGGATACCTCCCAGTTTTCAAGCCCGGCATAATCCACAGTTTCCCGCAGGGTCTCCAGCAGGTCACAGGCGCCGTGGAGGTGGCACGTGAGGTCGGTACAGACGCGCAGCGTAGCCGCGGGCGGAGGCTCGAGTCTGAAGTGAGGGTAGAAGCTGGCCACGCCATGGGCTTCGTAGAGGGGAATGCCCTTGCGCTCCGAAAGGGATTTCAATTCCTCTTCGGGCAGATAGCCGTGACGCGCCTGTATCTCCCTCAGATCATCAATCAGCATGTAACGGGTCCGGTATGGTTCGGTTACGCGGCGAGTTGGTGTATCGAGGTCGTCCAGCCCGAGTCGTCGATATCGACGATCCGGAACGCGGCCGGTTCGTCCGTTGCAATGACACGGGTGCCGTCCGCTCTGATCACGGGGTCCTTGCGGAACTGCAGTCCCACGCTCGGTGCGGTCAGGACGGTCGCATGGTCGAGTTTCATGCAGAAGTCGTGGTGCACGTGGCCGCACAGGATCAATTGTAACGCGGGCCGGGCATTGCATATCCTGAGAAAACGACCGCTTTCCTGAAGAATCAATTCATCCATCCAGGCGACGCCCACGGGTACGGGCGGGTGATGCATGCAGATGACGGAGGGCGGATTGGAAGACAACGCTCGCTCCAGCCAGTCCAGTTGAACGTCGTCCAGCCTGCCTGCCACCTCCCCTTCGTCCTGCGTATCGAGCACGATAATCCGGTGGCCGGCCCGATCCAGCGCGTAGTAGTACGGGGCCGAATTCGCGACGGACTCTTCCAGCATGATCCGGCGGAAGACCGGTCTGTAATCGTGATTGCCCATGGCCATGTGACAGGGAAAACGAAGGTAAGAAAGAACGTCCTTGATCGCCCGGTAGGAGTCCTCGGATCCGTCGTTTATCTGATCGCCCGTCATGACGACGAGATCGGGCGCGGGACTCAGCACGTTGACCGCATCTACGGCGGCCCGAAGCCGTCCCAGCGTGTCCTGGCCGTGGACGGGCTGCCGGTCCGCCGGCACGATATGGGGATCGGAAAGCTGAACGATGCGCATGAATCAGGGTTTCCAATCTCTAACCAGCTGAACGAGCAGGCGAACCCCCACTCCGGTAGCGCCTTTCGGGCAATAGGACTTGCTCGACTCCGTGTAGGCCGTTCCCGCGATGTCCAGGTGCACCCAGGGACGCTCGATGAATTTCTCCAGAAAGGCGCCGGCGGTCAGTGCGCCGCCCCATCGACCGCCCGTGTTTTTCACGTCGGCGATATGGCTCTTGATCTGGTCGTGGTAATCCTTCCAGATTGGCAGGGGCCAGACGCGCTCGCCCGTCGTCTCTCCGGCCTTGCGTACCCGTTCCTGCAACGGCTCGTCATTGCCCATCATCCCCGATGCCGCGTGGCCGAGGGCGACCACGCATGCGCCGGTCAACGTGGCCAGGTCGATCACCGCCGCCGGACTGAATCGTTCCGCGTACCCCAGGGCGTCGGCCAGGACGAGGCGCCCTTCGGCGTCGGTGTTGATGACTTCGATCGTCTTCCCGGAAAGTGCCGTGATGATGTCGCCTGGTTTCAATGCCTTGCCGTCCGGGAGGTTTTCGGTAGCGGGAACGAGCCCCACGACGTGAAGGGGCGGTTTCAACATGGCGATAGACCGCATGGCGCCGATTACGGCGGCCGCGCCCGACATGTCGTGTTTCATTTCTTCCATGCCGCCGCTCGACTTGATGGAAATGCCCCCGCTATCGAAGGTGATGCCCTTCCCGATGAAAACCAGGGTATCCCGGCCTTCGGAAGGTGCTCCGTACTCCAGAATGATGAATCGGGGGGGTTCCTCACTGCCCGCGTTGACCGCGATCAAAGCGCCCATGCGTTCTTTTTCAATGTCCTTCCGGGTAAGGACACGGCATTTAAGATCGCAATCGGCGGCCATTTTTCGGGCGGCCGAAGCCAACTTGCGCGGTGGTAGCGCATTCCCTGGGGCGTTGGAGAGGTCGCGTGCCAGCGTCGTACCCGCGGCGGTTATTCGCGCGGCTTCGATCCCGTCCCGGACCTCATTGGCTTGCGCGCGCTGCTGTATCACGACCGTAAGGTTCTCGAGCCTGGTTCGCTCGGGCCCGGCGGACTGGTGGCAATCATATCGGTATTCGCCCAGCAAAAGTCCTTCCACGGTGGCTTGTGCGCAGTCCTGCAATGCAAAGTCCGGTACCTCCAGTCCATGCACGACCGTTGAAAGGTCGGAGACGCCGAGCTTTAGGGCCCGTTTGACCGCCATGCCCGATGCGCGCCGGACCGTTTCCAGACAGAAATCGCTTCGTGCACCGAGCCCCAGGAGGATTACCCTACCGGGCGGCGCCTGGCCGCACGGATACAGCACCGCGACTTCCTGTTCATCTCCCTTGAAATCACCCAGCTTCAGCATGCCATGCAGATAACGGCGCAGGGCGCTCTCCAGGACCATGGAATCGGTCTCCTCGAGCTGATCTCCCTTGAAGAGTCCGATGATCACGTTGGTGTCGACTTCCGATCCGATTCTGCCGATTTTCACGTCTAATTGCATGCGTTTGCGTCCGGTTTGCGGCCGGTAGATCGTACGGTAACGATACGATCACCCGGACCGGGTGAAGTGGGGTCTCACCGAATGTATTTCTTGAACATTAGTGATGGCATCCGCAGGCGGGACCGCATGGCGCGGATGGCACGGGTGCCGGGGCCGCCAGGCTATCTTTCGCCGAAATCGCCGTGGCGAAGGCGGAGAATTTCTTGACCACGTCGTTGTCCGAGCACGCGGGGCAGGAAACGCTTTCCGACGCGTCCGCGTTCTTTACGAGCAATTCAAAATCCTCACCACAACGGGCGCATTCATATTCGAAAAGTGGCATAGCGAGAACACTCCAATGGGATGTTGCGGCGCCGGGCCGAAACCCGGTCGCGACGATGCATGCTAAACGCCGTCAGGCAATTCCGGTTAAACGTTGTTTGCTTTCTCCCGCTTCAGGCGATAGGCCCTGTCCAGCAGTTCCACGGGATGAAGGACGTCGATGTCCCTTCCGTCCCGTCGAACGCCGTGCTGGATCTGCAGGATGCAGCCGGGATTTCCTGTCGCCACCACATCGGGCTCCGCCTGCCTGACATGACCCATCTTGCGGACGAGCAGCCTGTCCGCCATTTCGGGATGCGTCAGGTTGTATATGCCGGCGCTGCCGCAGCACCAGTCCGATTCTTCCAGTTCGACGAGTTCGAGTCCGGGAATCAGGCTCAGCAGGTCCCGGGGCTCCTCCCGCACGCGCTGGCCGTGAGCAAGGTGGCAGGCGTCGTGATAGGCGACCCGCGCCCTGACCGTACCCATCTCCTCATTAACGGGTATCCCGGCGAGAAACTCGTGAACGTCCTTGACCTTGTTCGAAAAGGCGAAGGCGCGGTCCCGGTAAGCGAGATCCCCTGCCAGCAGATCACCGTACTCTTTCAGTTGTGCGCCGCATCCCGCGGCGTTAATGATGATGGTGTCCACTTCCGCCTTTTCAAAAGCATCGATGTTCCTGCGGGCAAGCGATTCGGCCACGGCACGCTCACCGCTGTGCACCTGAAGCGCGCCGCAGCAGGTCTGTGTCTCGGGTATGACTACGTCGCAGCCGTTTTCGTTCAATACACGGGCGGTGGCGGTGTTCACGTGGGTGAACATTTCGTTCATCACGCAACCCGATATCAGGCCCACGCGGTGGCTGGACTTTCCCCGTGCGGGCATGAACGGACTCATCTGCCCTTTCAAGGCCCGGTCCGGCATGACCGGGATCATGGATTCCATGTCGCGGAGCCGTGAAGGGAGCAGTTTCGTCAGTCCCAGAACCCGTACGATCTTCTGAAGACCCAGTGCCTGGTAGGCGCGCAACGGCAGGAAGGCGACGGAGAGTCTGAAGCGCGAAGGCAGCAGCATTTCGAACACCAGTTTCCGGAGAAACCGGTCAACCACGGAACGGGGCCGTTTTTCCGCGATCTCCGCCCGGGCGGCTTCCACGAGACTGCCGTAGTGGACACCCGCGGGACAGGCCGTTTCGCAGGCCCGGCAGTCCAGGCACCCGTCCATGTGCTTCTCGAAATGATCCGTCAGTTCAATTCGACCGTCCGCATAGGCACGCATGAGGTGGATGCGGCCGCGCGGCGAATCCATTTCCACGCCGAGTTCGGTATAAGTCGGACATGCCGGAAGACACAATCCGCAGTGCACGCAATCCAGAAACTTGTCGTATTCGTGTACCAGTCTATTCTGCGATCTCATGTTATACGGATTCCGATCTTGCGGGAACGGGTGTACCGGCCGGTCGAGCCTGGACGCGCCTGGTCGCGCCTGGACCGGCCAGGCCATGGCGCCCGCGAGGGGATTCCACTAAGCGCAACGGAACGATCGGCCTGGTTTGCAGGGCGATAGTCGTAGAATAACAGTAGTTTAAACGTATAATGTCAAGCAGTTTATGGGATGTCCGCAGGGCGAAATAAACCTTCCATAATCCGCCGATCGACATACTTTCCCCTGAAGACGCCGCCTGCTTGCGCGGCGCGATAGGGGACATCCGAAATTCACCGACCGACATACTTTCCCCTGAAGACGCCGCCTGCTTGCGTGGCGCGACAGGGGACATCCGATCAGTACGTCTGTCGACCCGACTGGAAGGAGTTGTACGCATGTCAGCGTTTGAAGGTATCCTGCCGGCCATCATAACCCCGATGGACGGCGACGGCAGTTTCAATGAAGAGGCGTTCCGCCGGGTCATGGAATTCAACATAGGGTCCGGAGTCCACGGATTCTGGATTGCAGGCGGCACAGGGGAAAGCATACTGCTCAGCGACGAGGAGAACATGCGGATCGCTTCGGCGGCGGCGGACCAGTCCCGGGGCCGGGTGAACAATATCATGCACGTCGGCGCCGCAACCACGGACCGTGCGGCCCGGCTGGCGGAACATGCCGCGGGCGCCGGGGTGGAAGCCATTTGCTGCGTGCCCCCTTTCTTCTACGGCAGGACAGACGACGCGATCGCCGAACACTATCGTATCGTGGCCGCGGCGGCGGATCTACCCCTGTTCGTCTATAACCTGCCCCAGTCCACGGGCGTTGAGATCACCACCGGCCTGATGCGGAAGATCCAGGAGCGGGTGCCGCAGCTGGCCGGACTCAAACATTCCTCGCAGTTCTTTCCCGCCGTGCGGAACTTCTCGGCCATGGGGCTCGACTGCCTGGTAGGCAATCACCAGTTGATGCTCCCCGCCTTGACGATCGGCGCTACGGGCTGCGTTGACGGTCCGCCCATCGTAGCGCCGGAATACTGGGTTGAAATATGGAATGCCTACCAGGCGGGTGATCTCGAACGCGCAGAAACCGCGCAGGACCGGGCCAGTGGGGTGTGGGCGGATTTGGGCGCGTGCGGCGGCGAGTTCCATTCCGTGGCCAAGGCGGCGCTCAGCGAGCGTCTCGGCATCGAGTGCGGCGCGGCGCGGCCGCCGGGCGGGCCCTTAACGAAAGCGCAACGGGAAAAGCTGCGCGGTACCATGGCGAAACTCGGCCTTCTGTAACGGATCGAGTATCGACGTACCGACGATCAAATCCAGGGCTACCGTTGCGACAGGCGCCGCACGATGTCATCGCCCACATCGACGGTACGCGACGTGCCGCCGATATCGGGCGTGCGGACCCTGGCCTCGCCGAGGTTTTCGGTCACGGCCTTTCGTATGGCCGATCCGGCTTCCGCCTGGCCCAGGAACTCGACCATCATGGCCGCCGCCAGAATCGTGGCGATGGGGTTGACCTGGCTCTTTCCGATCAGTTCGAAGGCCGAACCGTGGACCGGTTCGAACATGGAGGGATGTAAACGTTCGGGGTTCAGGTTCGCGCTGGGGGCCAGTCCCATACTGCCTATGGTAATCGCCGAGATATCGGTCAGGATGTCGCCGAAAAGGTTCGAGGCCACCACCACGTCGAAATCCTGCGGCCTGCGCACGAAATCCATGGCCGCCGCGTCGATCAGGAGGGATTCGGTCTCGATATCTCCGTAATCCTGCTTCACGTTATCGAACACCTCGTCCCAGAATACCATGCCGTGACCCTGGGCATTCGACTTCGTAATGGACGTGACCTTGCGCCTCCCTCCGCGCCGCCGCGCTTCTTCGAATGCATAGCGGATTATCCGTTCCGTGCCGTGCCGGGTGAAAACAGAAGTCTGGACCGCGACCTCCTGGTCGGTCTGGTGATACACGCGGCCGCCGATGTCGGCGTATTCCCCTTCTGTGTTCTCACGGACGACCACCAGGTCAATGTCCCCGGGTCCCTGGTCCGCCAGGGGGGACCGAACCCCTTCGTACAGATAGGCGGGCCGAACGCAGGCGTACTGGTCGAATCTGCGGCGTATGGGCAGAATCAGGTTGTTCAGGGTGATGTGATCCTGGACTTCCTCATCGCCGACCGCACCGAAGAATATGGCGTCGAATGCGGCCAGTTCGTCCAGGCCGTCCTCCGGAATAAACCTGCCCGTACGTTTGTAGCGGTCGGAACTCCAGTCGAACCGGGTAAAACGGAAAGCCGGTTCGCCCAGCGCTTCGAGCGTCTTTATGCCTTCCTCGATGACTTCGGGGCCTACACCGTCCCCGGCGATCACGGCAATTTCGAAGTTTGTCATGTTTTTACGGTACAATCGTCGCAGATCCACGCGGCCCGTGTCATCCCGCCCGCGGGGATTTCCGTATCGTAATCCTGCATTACCGGCACCCGGGGCCTGCCACAGAAGTCGCATTTGCCCGTCTGCTTGCCTGGCGGGCTCTCCGCCTGTTTCATGGCGACCAGATCGCTTTCCCGGTACGGCTCCGCGAACCGTCGTGCGAATCCGAGCACCTGGCGATCCGTTTCTGATTGCAGCGCGCGCCTGACAATGGGTTCGAAGGCGGGATCGGTGGGACAACCCCCGTCTTCCAGCGTATGCCACGCCCGGCGGCGGACACGGGCGTCCTCGTCCTCCATCATGCGGTAGATCGCCTTCCAGACTTCTTCGTTGCGGTGACGGACGTGGCACGGACACATGTAGGTCGCCGCCACGATCCGTTCCTCGGGATCCGCGCTCTGGGACAGGCGCAGGAGTTCGGCGATATCTTCCCTGCTCACGCGTTCCTCGCCCGGTTTTCGCCAGGCCTTCTGATGGCGGTTAAGGCCGGTGTTTCGTTTTGCCATGGTTTTAGGCGACCTATAGCTGATGTACGGGATTGGAGAGCACGCCGATCCGGGGAGAGGAAATTACTACGATGTCATCCTCCTTCAGTCCCAGGTCGTTCGGTATGATGATGCCCGTCCCCGTGGAAACGACGGTACCCGCCGGAATGAGATTGTCCCGGTAGAGGTATTCGTTCAACTCGTCGAAGCCGCGCGCCAATTGCGACGTGTTGGCCTCCCCTTCGAACACGACGGCGTCGTCCCGCAGTATCCGGCAGTGTATGTCGATGTCGTAAGGATCGTCGATCGCATCCGCCGTGACGAGCGTGGGGCCGAGCGCGCAACAGCCCTGGTATATCTTGGACTGGTTCAGATAAAGGGGATTCTCCTTCTCGATATCCCAGGCCGAAACGTCGTTGCACAGGGTGTAGCCGACTATCTCGCCTTCTTCGCCCAGTACGTAGGCCAATTCGGGCTCGGTTGCGGTGAACTTCGAGTCACTGCGCACGCAAATAGGCGCGTTCGGTCCCGAACACCGGGAAGCGGTGGCCTTGAAGAACGATTCCGGCCGATCGGAATTGTACACCTGGTCATAGATGGTCTGTTGGGCGTCGTCGTCTCTGAACTCGGCGCTCCGTTTGTAGGTAACGCCAAAGCCCCATACCTCGGGCGCGAATACAGGGACCATCAGGTGCGGTACGCCTACGTCCGGCGTGACATCGATCGATTCGTAGGTGAACCCGGACAACTGGCCTTCATAGTCCTGCACGGCGCGATCGACGAGTTCGGACAGTGAAAGGCGCGCGACCCCGGATACGTGCATGAGGTCGTTGACGGTCTCCACCTCCGGCATAATCTCCGTGAGGTCGATGACATGATCGTCCTGGACGATACCCAGACCGGAATCCTGGCCGGGTTCATAGAATTGAACCAGTCTCATTCGCTTCTTCCCCGTATTGGTCAGCAACGTTGCATTGGATTCATGCCTGCAAATGGCTCAACTAAAGATAGGCTGCGGGCGCCACGTGTAAAGGGGATTCTATACCGGGTCCCATGAGGATATTCGGGGTTAGTGCTTGATCAAGGAGTCGACGCGCGTTACTATTTGCGATGGCGTTATTTGTTGAAGCGGGAAGGGCTGGACGGTGTACATTACTGCGTCCCAGCCGTACCTGCGGGTGGCATAAACAGCAAACACAGAAAGCGTACCGAGTGACCTACTTGATCCGGACCGCCGTCGTCATGCTCCTGTTGACCGTCATGATCGCCGTGGCCCTGCCAACGGCCCGTGGGCAACGTACGCCCGATTCTCCCGTAACGAGCTGGCGCAAACTCGAAACGCGGATGACCGACAATTGCGCCCTGTGTCACCAGCGCCTGGGCGAACCCCTCGCCAAACAGGTCGCGCAATGGCAGGGGAGCATCCATGCGTGGCGCGGAGTTTTCTGCGACACGTGCCACGGGGGCGATCCCACCAGCACCATCCTCACCGTGGCCATGGGCGAACAGAACGGGTTCATGGACGCGCCGCTGCCCGAGGCCATACCCGAGGACTGCGGACGCTGTCACCCGGAAGCGCTGGAAAGCTTCTGGGAAAGCGCCCACGGGGACCTGTTCGAGGCCAATGACTTCGAACCCGGATGCGTCACCTGCCACGACAGCCACGACGTGAAGGAAGTGCACATCGACATGGTATCCATCACCGCGCCTTGCGGCGAATGCCACGACCAGGACTATATCGACGAGGTCCGCAACCCCCTGGTCGACACGGACGGAAGATTAGAACGGCTCTACGGCCAGATCCTGGCGATGCCAGGGGACAACCCCAACGCGCCCTACCTCCGCAACCGGCTCATCCGCGTCCGCAAGCAGTTCCGTGGCCTGGCCCACTACCTGGCCACCAACACCATTGTCACCAAGCGGCAGGCTATCGACCGGGAACTCGACTACATCGAATTCATGCTGCATTTCGATGACAGCACGGTCGAAGGCAAGTAGCTCCAGGACTGCGAATCCCCTGCTTTATTACCCCGTTTTCAGCCCTGCCGGGTTTTCCTTCCATACGGGTAATTTTTGTTGACAGCGCACGTGTCCATCGCTAATATTGACAGGCTTTGCGAGGTAAGGTTGCCGAGGTAGCTCAGGCGGTAGAGCAGTGGACTGAAAATCCATGTGTCGACAGTTCGACTCTGTCCCTCGGCATTTCTATCCATATTGTAACATTCACCAAGACTGCCTCTCAGTCAGCGCACGGATAGGAACGCACCTTGCTTACCAAACTCAAAGTAAGAAACTTTAAACGATTCGACGATGTTGAGATCGAGTTGGGCAATCCAGTGGTGTTCATTGGTCCCAACAACTCGGGAAAGACCTCGGCGATGCAGGCGCTTGCCCTGTGGGATGTCGGTGTCAAACGTTGGAACGAGAAACGAAAAGGAAAGAGCGCGCCTGAAAAACGTCCGGGAGTCACGATCAACCGTCGTGATCTCATTGTCTTGCCAGTGCCCGAATCCAACCTCCTTTGGCGCGAACTACACGTACGCGACGTACGCCGGGTGCAGGGAAAGCCGCAAACGAGTAACGTAAGAATAGACGTCGTCGTCGAAGGCGTTTCCGAGGGTAGGCAGTGGACATGCGGTCTTGAATTTGACTATGCAAACGACGAATCGTTCTACTGCAGGCCATTGCGGTTGACTCCTCAGAAGAACCCTGAACGTATGGCGGTGCCGCAAGAGACCGAATCCATCCAGATTGGCTTCCTGCCTCCAATGTCTGGCCTCGCTGCAACCGAGACTCGTCTCGATCAGGGTGCCGTCAATGTACGAATCGGGGAAGGCCGCACAGCCGAGGTGCTCCGAAATCTGTGTTATCAGATCCACGAAAAGAGGCAGGATTCGTGGGAGAAGACCGCATCGTACATACAGAAACTCTTTGGAGCGGACCTAGATGCCCCCCACTACGTTGCGGAACGTGGAGAGATTCTGATGACCTATCGGGAACAAGGAGTCCGCCTGGATCTATCTTCCTCGGGACGAGGACTCCAGCAGACCCTGCTGCTATTAGCATATATGTACGCTAACCCCGGGGCGACCCTATTGCTGGATGAACCTGACGCTCATCTGGAGTTTCTGCGCCAACGCCATACCTATGATCTGATCAACGACGTGGCAAGGGAGAACAGCAATCAGATTATCGCGGCTAGCCACTCCGAAGTACTGCTAAACGAGGCGGCAGGTAGAGATTTGGTCGTTGCTTTTCTCGGTCAGCCGCACCGGGTCGACGATCGCCATAGCCAGGTGTTGAAATCACTAAAGGAACCTCTGATTAAGCCCTGGCATTGATCTCATGATTCCTGTTGAATGATATCGTTACTACTTGTGCGTAATACATCGCAACCACACCGAAGGAGATCAAGCGGGGTATTTGTCCATGAAACAGTCGAGCTTTGCCGATATGGCCTACGATCAGAAGAAGAAAAAGACGCGCAAGGAACGCTTTCTGGGCGAGATGAATGAAGTATTGCCCTGGGCGGTGCTGCTCGCACCCATAGCGGCGCACTATCCGAAACCGGGCAATGGTCGCCGTCCGATCGGGGCCGAGGTGATGCTTCGGATCTACTTCATGCAGCAATGGTACGGTCTTAGCGATCCGGGTATGGAAGACAGTCTCTACGACGTGGAATCGATGCGCCGCTTCGCAGGGGTGGATTTGAACGGGGTGCCCGACGAGACGACGATCTGCAAGTTCCGTCACTTTCTGGAGGCCCATGGCCTGACCGAAGCGTTGTTCGAGCAGACCAGGCGCTATCTGTCGGACCGTGGTCTGATCGTGAACGAAGGCAGTATCGTGGACGCCACGATCATCCATGCGCCGTCGTCCACGAAGAACAGGGACCGGAAACGCGACCCCGAGATGGCGAGCACGAAGAAGGGCAACACCTGGCATTTCGGCATGAAGGCCCACGTGGGCACAGATACGAAGGGCCGGGTGCACAGCGTGGCGACAACGGCGGCCTCGGTGCACGACGCCCAGGTGATGGAGGCCTGTCTGCACGGCAAGGAGGAGACGATCTACGCGGACAAGGCCTATGCGGACCAGGGGCGCAAGGAAAAGGCCGAAGCAGATAATATTGAATGGCGGGTGCTTCGCAAGGCCCGGCGGGGCAAGCGGCTTTCCTGCTGCGACCTGTCGTTCAACCGCAAGAGCAATCGCACCAGGGCGCGGGTAGAGCATCCCTTCGGGGTCATCAAGCATCTGTGGGGCTATCGCAAGGTCAGATACCGGGGGTTGGCCAAGAACACCGCCCAGCTCTTCACGCTGTTCGCCCTGGCCAACTTCCATCTGGTCAGACGGGAACTGGCGGCTACATAGGGACCGGTGCGCCCAAACCGGTCCAAACCGGCCGGGAAGGCCGTTCCGGGAGCCGTCCGAGGGCGAAAACACCCGCAGAAATACCCAAAACCATGACATCTTCAACATGATCTGCCTCTGTACAGGCTCAGGTCAACCCGCTTGATCGAACAATACGGTTGATCAGAGGTTCCTAAAGGAATACGGATTTGAACAGTACTTTCAGGCTGAACAGACCGGTTGGGTTCTATATCTCGAAGGTTCTACCGATCTTGCCTTGCTTCGGGCATTTGCACGGAGAATCGGACACCATGACGCCGCGAAAGCGCTCGAACAGCCTTTCGTCCATTACGTGGCAGATCAACCCTCGGCGGTTAATAGACACTACTATGCTCTGAAGGAAGCAGTAGCGACGCTCCGAGGAGTGGCTCTCTTCGATCACCTCAATACCGTCCCGGACACTGGATCGGTCGTCGGTTTGATGTGGAAGAAACGGGAGATCGAGAACTATGTATGTACGGAGTCTACACTTTTGGCATACTCACTGTCATCTGGCACAAATAAATCGCCTGGACCACTTTTTACTGCAGCGGAAGCAGATAAGCGTGTCCATGCTATGAAGACCTCAATCACGGAAATCGAAACGGCCATGGAACGGCTTGATCGAGGTTCGCCTTGGGATAGCGGTACCAAGGTAAGCGACGATTTCCTGACACCGCTCTTCAAAGCCTATTTCGATAAATTGGATCTTCCCAATCTCATGGCCAAGAAGAACTTCTATGAACTGGCGGAGTACGTGCCCGAAGACGAGTTTGACTACGAGATACGCGAGAAACTAGACTCGATCGCAGAGGTTTTCGATACAATTTAGACCATTAGTAGGTCTCCAAGGGGTTTCCTGGGGGCAATATGTCAACCCTTCTTCCATTGCTTCGTAACCACGACTCGTCCTATATCGTGATCTGTCTCGTTCTCACACGTCTGATGCAAGATCAATACCCACGTTAATAACGAATAAACCAATCGTGACTCTTCATCACCCCTTGCATACCGCTGCCATATTTTCGCTGTTGAACTCCCAGCCATGCGTAGCATCTGAAAGCCTCTTCACCGGGTATGCACCCAACGTTGTTTTCTCTTGTATCACATGCTAGGCGTTAAGCCTTGAAACCCGCTAGTAAACCAACTCAGGGCTAAGGCTTACTCCAGGATCCGGTGCGGACAACGGGCAGATCCTCCACGTCCGCAGGACCCGTAGCATCCCTCTACTGCAACCTTTCCCGATCTAACCGAGTCGAAACTATCGATATGACAACAGCCTTCATGAACTGCTGGACGAAAGTATAGCCAGCGTACCGCTCGTTCGCTTAGCCGCCAAATTTACCATCCCCCTGAACCCAAGGCGCAATCATGTTCCGGAACTACCTCAAGATCATCCAACGAAACACCCTGCGCCAAAAGGGATACGCCGTGATCAACGTCCTGGGTCTCGCGGTGGGGATGGCCAGTTGCATCCTGATCATGCTATATGTACAGGATGAACTCGGTTATGACCGGTACGCGTCTCGGCACGACCGGATCTATAGGCTTGCCATGTCGATAGAGACGGTGGACAGAGCGGAAACCAGGACCGCGCGGAGCCCGGCGGCCTGGGGATGGATGCTGGCCGACACCTTTCCGGATGTCGAAGGATTCGCCCGGGTAAAAGCGCCGCTGGTCTCCTGGCAGGTCACCTACGCGGAGGGCAACAAACGGTTCAACGAACCGGGATTCTATTTCGCGGATCACGGCATACTGGATATGTTCGATTTCGAACTGGTGCACGGCGATGCGAACACGGCCTTGAATGCCCCCAATACGGTGGTTATTACCGAAACCACGGCGGCAAGGTACTTCGGACGGGACGAAGCGCTGGGCAAAGTGATTCGGATCGATAACACGTACGACCTGACCGTTACCGGCATAATGCAAGACGTACCGCGCAATTCCCATATGACGTTCAGTTTCCTGGGGTCCTTTGAAACGCTCAACGTCAACCCGATCTACGGAGGGCTGGATTACGGCCGGAATACCCAGAACTTCGCCCCGGACCTGTACACCTATCTGCTGCTAGCCGACGGTTACACGCCCGATTCCCTCGAACCGAAACTGGCGGAGTTTATCGAAACGCGCTACGGACCGGCCCTGCGGCAGTTCAACGCGCAAATCAAGGCCAGTCTTCAGCCACTGACCAGCATTCACCTGCATTCGAACCTCGACGGGGAACTGGGCGCGAACAGCGACATCGCTTACATCTACATCTTCACGGCCGTTGCTTTCTTTCTGCTGTTGATCGCCTGCATCAACTTCATGAACCTAGCGACGGCCCGCTCCGCCGGGCGAGCCAGGGAGGTTGGCATCCGCAAGGTATTGGGGGCGTACCGCGTTCAGTTGATCAGTCAGTTCATGGGTGAATCCACGATCATGGCATTGCTTTCACTGGCCGTGGCCGCGGGACTGGTCCTTGCGTTTCTGCCGGCGTTCAACACCCTGGCCGGCAAGGAACTGATCTTTGCCTTCGACGATATGCGCACGGTATTCGGCCTGCTCGGAATCGTTGTGCTGGCCGGTGCACTGGCCGGCAGCTATCCGGCACTGTTCCTGTCTTCATTCCAACCGGTCTCCGTGCTGAAGGGCTCTTCCAGGGCGGGTGCGGTGAATACGAACCTTCGGAAGATACTGGTCGTACTGCAATTCGTAATATCGGTCATGTTCATCATCGGCACGGGCGTGGTAGCGGACCAGATGCGGTTCGTGCAGGACAAGCACCTTGGATTCGAGAAAGAACAACTGGTGGTCATGCCGCTCGGAGACCCCAGGCAACGCGTGATCTACAATGCCTACAAGGACAGGGTCGCCGGCTATCCCAACGTATTGGGCGTTACGGTGGCCAACGAATTGCCGGGCGGCCTGGTGAACGACATCCTGTTTACTCCGGACGGCGCTCCAGAAGAGGAATCGGTCCGCATCAACAACATGTGGATCGACCACGACTTCATACGCACGATGGGCGTTGAACTCGCGGAGGGGCGCGATTTCTCCAGATCCTTCCCCGCGGATACGATGCAGGCTTTCGTGATTAACGAGGCCGCGGTAAAATGGCTCGGTTGGGAAGACGCTCCGATCAACAAGAGAATCCGCCTGGGAAACTTCAAAGATGGGCGGGTCATCGGTGTTGTGCGAAACTTCCATGTGCGGTCGTTGCACAGCGACATCGAACCGATGATGCTGCAGCTGGCGCCGGGTCCGGATCCGCTCCATTATCTCGCCGTGCGGATTGCCGCGGATGACGTGGCCGGAACCCTGGGATTCCTGGAAGGCAGCTGGCGCGAGATCTATCCGGACGACTCGTTTACCTATACGTTTCTTGACGAGGATTTCGACAGTCTGTACCAGAATGAAGCGCGGCAGGGACGCATCTTCCGGAGTTTTAGTCTGCTGGCCGTCTTCATCGCGTGCCTTGGTCTGCTGGGACTTGCCTCCTTCACGGCGGAACAGCGAACCCGGGAAATCGGCGTGCGGAAAGTGCTGGGCGCGACCGCATCCGGCATCGTCACGCTGGTTTCGAAAGAATACGTCAAACTGGTCGTGTACGCCAACTTGATCGCCTGGCCTGTTGCCTACTATGTGATGAACGGCTGGCTAGACAGCTTCGCTTACAGTACGGGCCTTTCACCCTGGGTTTTCGTGCTCGCCGCGGCGCTTGCGATAGCCGTTACGATGCTGACGGTAAGCTACAAGGCCATCAGCGCCGCCCACACCGATCCCGTGGACGCGTTGCAACACGAATGAGCCGTCGGCGCCCCGCCTGGATTTCTGGTTTGACGACCTCCCCTTGCAACTGTAGATTCCATCGACTCGAAGGTACAATACGCGGGCGAGTGTCACCGTAACTTCAAGCGACCATTGGCTCGCGCATCGCGGCGCACCGCGCAGATCTGCCATGCCGACCGAGAAAGACAGCGCTGATCGTGGCTACCCAAAACTATGCTTCGCTGCCTTACACCGAACCGGACAACCTCGTCCGGGATTTCGCCAGTCGCGGCATCGTCGCCCTGCCGCCTGAAAGTCTGGGCATCCCCGCAGAAATCCATCATCGCATATACACGCTGGAAAAGCAGGCCTACCTGGCGAGAAAGCCGGTAACGCCGGGCGGCATGCCGGACGTGCTGAAGGTTATCAACGCCCCGGGCGTGGTCGACGCCTGCAACCGGATCGTGGGACGAAACTGGGCCATCGTCCCTTTCACACACAACGCCTCATTCGCAAGCGGCGCCCGGGACCAGCACTGGCACAAGGACGACAACAGTCCGTACAACGGCCGCAAGCAACGCCATCATCAGGCTGTACAGATCGAAATGCTGTACTATCCCCAGGACGTGAGTGAAGTCATGGGGCCGACGGCCACCATACCCTACTCCCATTACTGGACGTTCAATCACGAAGAGAACCATGATAATTTCGCAGGGGCCGATCACCTCGATTTCGAATATCAGATCAGCGGGATGGAGGGCGTCCCGGTCAGCGGTCCAGACTCCGAATACGACTGGGAGGACGTCGTCCAACGGCGCACGGCCCACGACGTCCGCATGCGGGAAGCGGTGGCCAATACGGGATGGCCCCTCGTGAGACCCTTCGAGGCCGCGCCGCTACGGGCGGGAAGCGTGCTGCTTTACTCCCACAACACGTTCCACAGGGGAAACCACAGGCGCGACGACTGGAAACTGTGGGACAGCCTTCCGCGCTTCATGTGGCGATTCTGGATCTACCGAACTACCGAACCGGCCATACGCGATGGCGATGATCCCGGGGAAACCGCTTGGCGAAGCCTCGGCGCGGACCCCTTAACCGGTGTTGACCTGCGGTCGGCCGATGACGACGTGACGGTTGTCTGGCGCTACCACAACTACTGGATGCAGACCGGGAAAACACCCCCGCCGAGACCCGAAGCCGATTCGCAATCCATTGCGGGACGGAGAACCGAGGCTCGGGATCTGAACGTGCAGTTGCACGCCATGGGAGAGGAGTCGGAACCTCTCCGTATCGGCGCGGCCTACAAGCTCGCTTCGATCGGGGACGACGCACTGGCGATAAAGCACCTCGGCGAGGCGCTGCACAGTCATAGGGAAAGCGTACGCCGGGCGGCGACTTACGGCCTGATCGCCACAGGAGAGCAGGCCACGGCCACCTTCATCGAAGCGACGAAGTCACCGGTCAAATGGGTCAGAAAGGCCGGCGTATACGGACTGGGCGACTGCGCGCCGCTCACCGACGAAGTACTGGCATCCGCAACTTCGCTCCTCCACGGTGATCCGTCCGTCTACGTCCGCGCTGTAGCCGCCGGAACACTGGGCTGCCTGGGACGGCGCGCCGCGGGAACGGGTACCGGAACGTCCCTGATTCCCCGGTGCCTCGCTGCGCTAGTACGCAGCATCGAGCGCGAAGAGAACCGGCTGAGCATGGACCTTGCACAGCAGCGTAGCATCAAGTTCGCGCGACCCACCGACGCGTGCGACGTCTGTGAAGGAAACGGCGTCGACATGGGCCTGGATCGGTTCGAACCGGTACGATCGGCGGTTCGGGAAAACGCCTTGTGGTCCATGGTCATCCTTTGTTCCCATGGAGCTTACCTGGCGGGCGATGCCCTGGTTTCCACCATCGAAGCCTTGAAAATGGTGGTGCGCAACGATAAAAACGTCATCTGCGTCGGATTCGCCATGGACGCCCTCAATCGCCTGGCGAACCTGGAAACCACCGGGCCCTCGCCGGCCGCGCTCGACAGACTGCGTGCAGACCTGCTTCAGATTCTCGGCGAACCCCCCATACGGTGCTGGGAAGCGCTCGTTCGGGGCGGACTGAGTACGGAGTTTCTGGCCGCGTTCTCCGAAGCCGGATAGACTCGCAAACCTCTTTTTCTTTTTACTGTCTACGCGGAGCACGGTACTCCTCGGACCGTACCTGCCAACTTGTTTCGAGGGCGATATCCGTGCCGCATATCCTCGTCGACGACATCGTCAAGACCTTCCGTATCGCCCAGCGCCGATCCGGGCTCTGGGGGGCTTTCCAGGGCGTCCTTCGCCGTGAATACAGGACGATTAAGGCCCTGGACCGCGTCTCCTTCGAACTGGCGCAGGGAGAACTGGTCGGTTATATCGGACCCAACGGGGCGGGCAAGTCCACGACCGTTAAAGTCCTCTCCGGCATCCTGGTGCCCGATTCGGGAAGGTGCGAGGTCGATGGACGCGTCCCATGGCGAAACCGGATCGCCAACGCGGCCAACATCGGCGTGGTGTTCGGCCAGCGGACCCAGTTATGGTGGGATCTGCCCGTTATCGAATCTTTCGACCTGCTTCGGGATATCTACCGGATCGGAAGCGTCGAATACGAGCGGGCCAGGGACGAGCTCGCGGCGCTCATGGATCTTGAACCGCTGTACGATATCCCGGTGCGTCAACTCAGCCTCGGACAGCGCATGCGGTGCGACCTGGCCGCGGCCCTGCTTCACGCACCCTCGGTGCTCTTCCTGGACGAGCCCACCATCGGCCTGGACGCCGTGTCAAAACTTGCCGTACGGGATTTCATCAAGCGGCTGAACCGGGAACGGGGCGTTACCGTCGTGCTGACCACCCACGACATGGACGATATAGAGGCCCTGTGTGAGCGCGTGATGGTGATCGGTCACGGGAGCATTCTGTCCGACAGCACGCTGGACGACCTGCGCTCCCGCGTCACCCGGGAACGTCGTCTCATCATAGATCTGCTCGACGATGGCCAGACGATCGAGGACCCGGACGTCGACTTCATCTCGCGAAGCGGAAACCGCGTCCACCTGCAGTTCGATCCGGATCGCGTTCAGACCGCGGCCCTGATCAGCCGGATTACGGCGAAGTACGCCATCAAGGACTTGTACGTAGAGAACCCGCCGATAGAAGAGATCATTTCCCGGCTGTACGACGAACACGAACTCCGCTGAAATCCTGGCAGGCATGATACATTCCTTTGTACTCCCGTATACCGCCGTGCTTTCCGCCCGGTTCCGGATGATCCTCCAATACCGGGCCGCGGCCATTGCCGGCTTCGTCACGCAGATCGGATGGGGCGCGATCCGCGTCATGGCCATGGAAGCCTTTTACCGGTCCACGAACGCCCCCCAGCCTATGAATCTCGAGGACGTCGTGACCTATATCTGGCTGGGCCAGGCCCTCCTCGGTCTGCTGCCGTGGAATCCCGACACGGAAGTCCGCGCCATGGTCCGCTCCGGCACCGTGGCCTATGAGCTGGTCCGGCCCGTAAACCTCTATACCTACTGGTTCTCCCGTTCGCTGGCATTCCGGATCGCGCCGACGCTGATGAGATCCATCCCGCTTGCGTTACTTGCGTTGTTGTTTTTCGGGATGCAGCCTCCCGCATCGCCCGAGGCGCTGGTCGTCTGGGTGGCGGCGACCCTCGGCGCGGTATTGCTGAGTGCGGCGCTTACCGTAATCCTCACGATTACGTTAATGTGGACGATTTCGGGGGAAGGCGTGGCCTTGCTTGTCTCGCCGGTCATCTATATCCTGGCGGGAATGGTCATCCCCCTGCCGCTCTTCCCAGACTGGGCGCAATTCGCCCTCGAAATCCTGCCTTTCCGCGGCATTTGCGACGCTCCGTTCAGACTGTACATGGGCCATATACCAATCACGGAAGCCTGGACCGTCCTGTTACATCAATTAATCTGGATCATAATCCTGATGGCATTCGGCGCATGGATGCTCTCGAAAGCGACCCGTCGCCTGGTCGTTCAGGGAGGATGACGGATGGCTAGCCCACTTGCGCTGTACACCCACTACGTGAGCATTTCACTGCGCAGCCAGATGCAGTACCGGGTTTCCTTCATACTGGGTACGATGGGACAGCTGCTCGGCACGGCGGTGGAATTCATCGGAATCCTTGCCCTGTTCGACCGTTTCGGGAGCCTGAGCCAGTGGTCGCTTGCCGAAGTCGCCTTCTTCTACGGGCTGGTCAACGTGGCTTTCGCCGTCACCGACATGTTGTCCCGCGGCTTCGACCACGTGGGCGACCTGGTGCGCACGGGCGAGTTCGACCGCATGTTGCTCAGGCCCCGGAGCACCGTGCTCCAGTTGATCGGGCAGGAATTCACGCTGAAACGGTTCGGACGGTTTCTTCAGGGCGGCGGCGTCCTGCTCTGGTCGGCGCTCTACCTGGACATCGCGTGGTCTCCGGCGGTCGTGGCCCTGACCGCGGTAACCGTAATCTGCGGCGCCTGCTTCTTTCTCGGCCTTTTTATCAACATCGGCACGCTGTCCTTCTGGACCACGGAGACCCTGGAACTCATGAACGTGTTGACCTACGGCGGTATCGAAGCCTCCAAATACCCTCTGGCCATCTATCGGACCTGGTTCCGCAGGTTCTTCACCCTGGTGATCCCCATGGGATGCGTGACCTATTTCCCGGTCCTGGCCATTCTCGGCCGGCCGGACCCGCTCGGCACGTCTCTCGCGTTTCAATACACCTCCCCTTTATTCGGCTTGCTGTACTTTGTGCTGTCGCTGTTCATCTGGCGACTGGGCCTGAGGCATTACCGTTCGACCGGAAGCTGACGCGCACTCCCGTTCACGGGGACGGAGCATGCGCGTACAGCGCCCCCGAGGGCAAGGGAGTCGTACCATCAGAATGCACCGTCGTTCTTGACGATACCGCGGGTCCCTTATTTATTGGTGCGGTATGGCGAACGACAGACAATACCGATCGAATACGCGCTTCGTGGGCACACGCGGCGTCAAGGAGTACCGGGCCAGCATACCCGAGTGGGTGAATGAATCCGATACCGTCCTCGAAATCGGCTGCGAATGGGGCACGACGACCCGGATCATCTCCGATCACGCCGCGTCGGTCATCGGTACCGATGTCAGTCCGGAAGTAATCGAACGGGCCCGGGAACGCCACCCCCACATCCGTTTTGAAGCGCTGGACGCATTCGACGTACGGGCGGCGCTCGAATTGAACGTGGATTTCACCAAGATCTACATAGACATGTCGGGCATATCCGGCTACCGGTCGCTGCTGGACCTGATCGCCCTGCTGAACAGCTATGCCGCCGTATTGAGACCGGAAGCGATCGTGGTCAAGAGCGGCGCCTTGAAGCACTTCGCATCCCGATGCATCCCGTTCAAAGGGTGATGGAGCCTGGTATGCACGACCACGTAACCAACGGCGGATCTCCCGTTCCGACAGGTCGAAAGACCGGCATCCTCGTCCATGGATACAATCTGAATGCCGGCCAGTGGGAGTCCGTGGTCTGGGGAGCACCGCGGGACCGGGCCGGCCGCGTGCCCGTGGGCGTGTTCGTCGCCCTGTGCGAACAGGCGGACGTAATGGTCTTTGGTTCCGGCGCATCCAGGAAGGACGGGCTGCTGGAGTCCGAGTCCACGGCCCGGTTATTATGGGAACGGTTCGACGAACTCGCCGGATTTTCGGTATTTGGAAACTACCTGCACGAACTGAAGCATCCTCCTTCAGCCGGCCGGTTCAGGAAACGGATTGAATCTATTTTGCGCCTGGACACGGATTCGAGGAATACCCGTGATGAGATCGCCCACGCAGGCGAGGTATTCGTCGACCTGGACGTGGAGCGGGTCATCCTGGTATCGAGCCCGACCCACCTGCCGCGTTGCCTGCGGGACGCCTGCTCAATCTACGGAGACAATAGAAAAATGTCCCATCTGCGGCAGGAACTCTATGCCACGCCCAGCGTCACCGGTTATCCCGGCTACTCGGCGGACGACGTCGCCATTTTCGAACCGCCGCATCGCCCGGACCGTCCCGGATCAAACCTCAGCAGGTTGGTGGCCCGAGTCCACGACCTCCCGGACAACGCGCGTGAGCGGTTTGCCCGTCGCATGGAAGACCTGCTCCGGGAATTCAGGGTGTAAGCATAGATCCAGCGACCGGGTCGGGATTCAGCAGGCAATCGCGAGGAGCAAGGCATGATGACCCCGGAACAACGGTACCTGTTCGATGTTTTTGGTTACCTGCACATTGAAAATGCGCTTTCAAAAGAGGAACTCACGGCCTGCCAGCGAGCTTCGGCCCGATACATGAACACGCCGGAGGACAGGCTCCCGCCCGGATTCGGATTCGACGGTAAACGCCATCTCCACGGGTTCGCCTTCGACAAGTCGCTGGAAGCCCTGACCCGCCACGCGTCGATCTGGCCCATCGTCCGGGAACTCACAAACGACAAGCCCCGGCTGATCAGCGGTACCCTCCAGGTGGACCGACCCGGCGAATCGGCCGTGGGCGGACTCCACTGCGCCAGGGAGGGTTTCGGTTGGGAGAGCACCCGGTACGAGACCCATCACGGACGGGTCTATTGCGACGACATCATCGTGTTTCCCTATCTGGACGACGTTTTCCCCGGCGACGGCGGCCTGATCGTCCTGCCAGGATCCCACAAGGCGAATTTTCCCCGGCCGGACAACCTGTTCAACAACGGGCTCATGCACGGTACGGAGGACCTCGCGCCCGGCGTGGTCAACATCACGCCCAGGGCGGGAGACATTATCGTGACTTCGGAGCTTATGACCCACGGCATCCTTGAATGGCGGCCCAGGGATCGCATCCGCCGTATCCTGGTGCTGCGTTACAAGCCCCAGCACGCCGGGCTCGCGACGCCGTTTCCAGATGAGATAATGGCCGTGCTTACGCCAGAAACGCTCGAACTGATCGAGACCGCCCATTTCAACCATGTCAAGGATATCGTGAAGGACGGCCCGGGCGGCAGCCCGAAAGGGCCGGTGTCATGAACATCAAAAATATCCGCGCCTTCACCGTGGACCTGTCCCGTGCCAGGAAAGCGGTCAAATCCTCGCTGCAAAGGAAAGGCCGCCAACCTGCCGGCCCCATGGATCGATACCCTGACTACCGGGGCAGTCGTTCGGCCGCGGGACCCTCCTGGCCGAGCGCGGCGTGCATTGTCGAAGCTGAAGACGGAACTTTCGGCCTCGGCATCACCCAGCAGAGCGGCCCGGTCCTTCCCATCATCAACGATCATTTCCGGACGCTGCTGGCGGACCAGCCCGTCATGGCAACGGAGAAGTGCTACGACCTCATGGTCCGCGCGAGCGCCGCGTACGGAAGCCAGGGCGCGGCCGGTTTTGCCATCAGCGCGGTGGATCTTGCGCTCTGGGACCTGAAAGGCAAGCTACTCGGCAGACCGGTGTACGAGTTGCTGGGCGGTCCACAGAAGAAACACATCGACTGCTACGCCACGGGATTCGATATCGAATGGTACCTCGAACTGGGGTTCAAGGCGGTGAAACTGCCCATGCCCTACGGCCCCGATGACGGGATCGACGGACTGAACCGGGCCAATGAAATGGTTGCCGAAACGCGGGCGACGATCGGCGACGATATCGAATTGATGCTCGATTGCTGGATGGCGCTTGACGTGGAATACGCCGTTAGGTTGGGCGAGACGCTGAGACCCTATCGGTTGAAGTGGCTGGAGGATTACCTGATGCCCCACGACTTGGGCGGATTCGCGGCCGTCCGGCGCCGCTTGCCAGCACAGGGTCTGGCCACGGGAGAACACTGGTACCTGGCGGAACCGTTCCTGTATGCCGCTGAGCACCGGCTGGTGGATATCTTTCAACCGGATATCAAGTGGTGCGGCGGGATGTCCGCCTCGGTCCGCATCTGCCACATCGCCGAGGCCGGCGGGCTGACCGCCGCACCGCATGGCGCCATGAACGATCCCTACGGGCAACACCTGGTCTTCGCCATGCCCGCGGCAAGGTGGGGCGAAAGGTCAAGCGGAGTCTCCCCGCCCGGGGTACCCCTCGAGGAGATGGTTGAACTGCCGGGAACGGCCGTTATCGAAGACGGCTGTTTGACGCCCAGTGACGCTCCGGGTTTCGGGATCGAGGTGGACCAGGCATGGCTGGATCGCGTTGCCGTATGACGGTCATTCCACCGGCCCACGGTATTCAGATTCCTGCGGTAGATAAACAGTCCGGGTCGGAAAGGCAAGACTGAGACCGAGCGATTCGACGATCTCCATGATTTTCAGGTTTACGTCCTCCCTGATCCGCAGGTAATCCTCCCACACCGTTGTCGCGGTAAAGTAGTAGACCATGATGTCGAGGGAGTTCTCGGCAATCTCGTTGAATCGTACGAGCATGGTCGATTCCTGGCTTACTTCGGGATGGGTACGCAGCAGTTTTTCTATCCTTGAAACAGCCTCTCTCATCAAATCCGACGGGGTATCGTAGGTGAGTCCCACCGTGATCCATACCCGGCGGTATGGCCGGGATGAGATATTGTCGATTACGAATTCCGCCAGCCGGTTGTTGGGAATGGCGACGACGGTCTGTTCAAATGTCCGGATCCTGGTGCTGCGAAATCCGACGCTTTCCACCACGCCTTCGATCTCCCGGTCGGGCGACACGATCCAGTCCCCGGCGACGAAGGGTCGGTCGACCAGCAGCATGATGGACCCGAACACGTCGGCCAGGGTCTTCTGAGCGGCCAGCGCCACGGCCAGCCCACCGATCCCCAGACCGGCCAGCAATCCCGAAACCGAGTAACCCAGATTCTGCAGGATCATGAGCGCCGCCAGGATCCAGACCATGATCTGAAGGGCTCGCTCCACGAGCGGAACCAGGTGGTCGTCCAGGGTCGTGTCCGTTTTGTGGGCCCATTCCTTGAGCATTGACGTGAAGACGTTGACGCATCTGAAAATCATCCAGGCCGTCAGAAGTGAAAAGGGCACCCAGAATCCCGCCCGTAACACCCCCATGACCATTTCAGGCGGACGCAGCGTATAAATGGCGAGATACAAACCCAGCACGACGATAACCCATTCGAGGGGTTTCTCGACCGCCATGACCAGCATATCGTCCAGGTGGGTCCTGGTAACGCGGGCCAACCGTTTGGCGGCGCGGGTCATCAAATGCTTGAACAGCCATTTAAATACAAGCGTCCCAAGCAGAATCGCAAAGGTTGTACCGATTTCCCTGCCCGACCACTGCCACGACTGTTCAAGCAGGTTGTAAAGGGTGTCCATTGACCTATCCTTCCCGCCGGGGCCGGTTCTCCCGGCATTTTTTTGTCGCATCGCCGGCGCCGATGCATATATTTCAAGGGCTGTATCTTAACGTAAGGCCGGTGGACTGTCAAGTCGAGGTCGCCTTGGCAGGATTGACCGGCAAGGGTACATACCGAAGGAGGAAGGGTGTGTCGACTCGCGTCAGCGTCCTGATTGTCTCGGCTGTGTTTATCAGCTTAACCGCTGTGCTTTGCGATGGTTCCGGTCTGCCGGAACCGCCCAAGTACACCGGCGATCTTCCGGAACTCCGTGCGCGCGGTGTGATCCGTTTCATAGTTCGTCCGGATGCGATCGACCATATACCCCGCAATGCCGAGCCCGTTGAGCTCGACCGCGACATGGCAAGGGGCATAGCCGAATCGCTTAAGATGGAATTGCGGATGGTCACGGTCGACGATCACCGATCCATGGTCGACAAGCTCCTGCTGGGCGAGGGAGACATTGTCGCCGCGAATCTCACGGATACACCGGAACGGGAGGCGAAAACCGCATTTTCGGTTCCCTATCACCATGTCGATGAGTACCTGATCGTTCCCGCCGGCGAAAGTGTCCCGGATAGCCTTGGCGATCTGGCCGGCATGGAGATCAGCGTTCGGGAATCCAGCGCATACTATCAGACCCTCCTGGAGTTGCAGAAGCAGGTGCCCGACCTGAGGATAAACATCGTCCCGGAAACGATGCTGACGGAAAGTATCATCGACGGGGTAGCCCGCGGTGAGTTCGAGGCAACGGTCTGCGACAACAACCTTTGGTATGCCGTCGAGAAAGCCTACGACGACCTGTCCGCGCCGCTTGCGTTGGCGGAAAACCGTGAGATCATCCTGCTGATGCGGCCCGGCGACGAGGAACTGAAGAAGAAAGTCGACGAGACCCTGCTGGCGATGCAGCTATCACGCACCCGCGAAAGCGTTTACACCGATGACCTGGACGGTTTGAAGAAACGCGGCCGGCTTCGCATGATCACGCGAAACAACACGCTCACCTATTTCATCCACCGCGGAATGCAGGTCGGTTACGAATACGAGTTACTGAAAGAATTCGCCAGCCGGCATGATCTCCGCCTGGAAATCGTCATACCGGACAACCACGCCAAACTGCTCGACTACCTGAACGAGGGAAAGGGAGACATCGTCGCCGCGGCCATGACGATCAACGAAGAGCGGGAGACGAAAGCGGATTTCACCATATCATACAACGACGTGGATGAACTGGTGGTGGTCCGCTCGGATGTAGACGACATTTCGAATTTCGGGGATCTTGCCGGTCGCAAGGTGCATGTCCGGGCCAGTTCATCGTTCCGCGCCACACTCGAGGCGGCCGCCGATTCCATTGAAGGGCTGGAGATTGTCGAGCTTCCGGACGATATCGAAACGGAGGACATCCTGGTCGGTATCGACGAGGGTATCTACGACGTGACCATGGCCGATTCCAACCTGCTGGAGGTGGAACAGGCCTATGGACGCAATCTGAAGGCCGCGTTTCGTGTCAAGCCGGCTTCGCTGGGATGGGCGGTGCGCAAAAACAATACTGCTCTCGGCGCCGCGCTCGACCAGTATATCAAGCAAGAAAAAAGAGGGCTGTTCTTCAACCTGATGCACAAAAAGTACTTCGAGAACCTGCGTACAATCGCCAAGTCCAGGGACTCTCTGCGGGTTGACCTGAGCGGGCAGCTTTCTCCGTACGACGATCACGTCAAGAAATACTCCGGATATTACGGGCAGGACTGGCGGCTGGTCACGGCGCAAATGTATCAGGAATCCAAGTTCGATCCGGATGCCGTGAGCTGGGTTGGCGCCCTGGGACTCATGCAGGTGATGCCGGCGACGGGAAAGCAGATGGGATTCACCGAACTGCATGACCCGGAGCAGGGGATCCACGCCGGCGTGAAGTACATGGATCACCTCCTGAACCGATTCGATCCCAAGCTGCCGATGGAGGTGCGGGTACACTTCGCCCTCGCTTCCTACAATGCCGGATACGGCCATCTCCTCGACGCAAGGCGCCTGGCCAGGGAACTGGGCCGGGACCCCGACCAGTGGTTCGGGCACGTAGAACAAGCCATGCTGCTCCTTTCCAAACCCGCTTACTACAAACGCGCCCGATACGGATACTGCCGCGGCGGCCAGCCCGTCCACTACGTCGCGAACATCCAGCAGTCCTACGAAGCCTACGTGGAAGCGCTCGCCTCGGACAAACCGGTTTTCTCGGACGACGCGGCTGAACTCGCCACACGGAAATAGCCGAAAATCGGAGCAATCCATGGATTCCGACGTCAGAGACCCCATCCGCCGGGAACCCTGGCAGAACCTCCAGGTCCTTATTCAGGCCGATTCACGGCACGTACTGCCTTCCTATATCGGTTCGCTGGCGGCGAGCGAACTCGCCCTGGCCGTCTCGCGCCTGAGCCAGGAAGAGCATACCCGGCTGCTCAATCTTCTTTCGCCCCAGGACGCGGCCGAGTTGATCGATCAGATCGAGGACGTGCAGGCGGTCGATCTGATCGAGGATCTCCCGGCGGCGGAAGCCGCGGCGATCGTCGACGAGATGTACAGTGACGCCCAGGCGGACCTGCTCGGCGGCTTGAAAGACGAAGAAGCGGAAGCTATTCTCGAGGCGATGCCGGACGAAACGGCCGACGAAGTCCGGCGCCTGATGCAGTATCGGGACGATACGGCCGGCGGCATGATGCTGACCGAGTTTGTATCCTATCCCGCGGATTATTCCGTTCAGCACGTAATCGACGACCTGCGGAACAGGCACGATGAATACGCCGGTTACGATGTACAGTATCTTTATGTTTCGGACGGACCGAAGCTGTCCGGCGTACTGAGACTGCGCGATGTGCTCATGGCACTGCCCGGCCAGCCGCTCACGGAGATCATGTCGGCAGACCCGGTGCGCGTCGACGTCCATACGCCGCTTGAGGAAATGCGCGACCTCTTCGAGACCTATACCTATCTCGGACTGCCGGTTACCAATGAAGAAGGGAAACTGGTCGGCGTAGTACGCGCCGCGGACGTGCAGGAAAAACTGGCGGAGAAAACCGAAAGCGAGTTCCGAAAGACGAGCGGTATCGTGGGCGGCGAGGAACTGCGCAGCATGCCCGTCCTTACAAGGTCCTCTCGCCGGCTGTCCTGGCTCAGCGTAAACGTCGTGCTGAACATCATGGCGGCAAGCGTCATCGTATTATACCAGGATACCATTGAAAAGGCGATCACCCTGGCGGTGTTTCTGCCCATCATTTCAGACATGAGCGGATGCTCGGGCAACCAGGCCGTCGCGGTGAGCATCCGGGAACTGGCCCTGGGTCTTGTACGGCCCCGGGAGATTCTGCGCGTCCTCTTCAAGGAAGCCTCGGTGGGACTCATGAACGGACTGGTGCTCGGGATGCTCTTGGCCGTAGCCACCCAGTTGTGGCAGGGAAACCCGTACCTGGGGCTAGTCGTCGGAACCGCCCTGGCCGCGAACACGGTGCTCGCAGCGTGCCTGGGTGGTGTCATTCCCCTTGCGCTCAGGGCACTCAAGGCCGATCCCGCGCTGGCCTCAGGCCCCATGCTCACGACGGTAACCGACATGTGCGGCTTCTTTCTTCTCCTCAGCCTGGCGCAGTTCGTGTTGCCGAAACTGGCATGAAACAGGTAAATTGGATCAAACCCACGGTCGAACTACCCCGACGTCGGGCAGGTGGATCGTGCGACATCCCATTCGGACACAAGGACATTCGCGGTGCATCCCAGCATATCCAACACCCTCGGTAGTATACGCAAGGCAAGCCGGTTCATCGGCAGCGAGATCTGGCTCATCAATACCCAGGGATTGTCCCGGTTGCACGCACTCCTGGTGCGTATTGCCAAGTCCGTGATCTTCCTGTATAACCAGTTCTGGGAAGACCGCCTGCTGACCCGCGCCTCGGCGCTTACCTTCTCCAGCCTGCTGGCCCTGGTCCCGCTGCTCGCCATCGTCTTTACCCTGTACCAAAGCATGGGTCTGTACGTTGAAATCGAACCTACCCTCCGAGAATGGCTGAGTCCCCTGGGCAGCAACGGAGATGTCGTGGCCACGAATATCATGAATTTCCTGGCCAACGCCCAGACCGGCACGCTGGGATACGTCGGGGTGGTGGTCCTTTTATTAGCGGTCCTGGGAATCCTGGCGAATATCGAGGAATCCTACAATGACATCTGGCACGTTCGGCAGATGCGAAACTGGAGGCAACGACTGGTCAGCTACCTGGCCCTGCTGCTCATCGGACCGCTGATCATCACCGGCGTAGTTACTTTTACGGGTTCGTCCGACAGCATTGCCATCCTGGCCTACATCGAACGGATCGCGGGATTCTCGCCCCTGTCCTTATTGCTGATCGGACTCTTTTTTTCCCTCATTATCTGGTCGGTGCCCAATACGCGGGTTTGGATCCGTTCCGCCCTGGTCGGCGGCATGAGTTCCGGGTTCGGCTGGTTATGGCTCAACTGGGCCTTCGCCCAGTTCATTGCCGATACGACGCAGGCGAGCGCGAGAGAAATCCTTTTTGCCGGTTTCGCCGCCCTTCCGCTATTTCTGATCTGGCTGTACCTGGGGTGGGTGATCCTGCTGCTGGGAGCGATCCTGGCCTATTCGATTCAGAACGTGAACACCATGGAGTGGAGGCAATCGGAACGGGTCCACGGGACGGCGCTGCGGAATTACATCAACGTCCTCGCGTTCCTCTACATCATCCGCAATTACGTGGAAGATAACCGGCCGACCAGGCTGGACCGGCTTGCCTTACAGACAGGGGCTCCGGAGAACGTACTGGACGAAATGCTGTCTTCCTACGTGGATTCCGGTCTGCTTTCGAGGAAATCCGGACACCGCGTCACCTACGTTCCAGCCACCTCGCCTGCGGATATTCCCCTGCGTTCGCTGCTGAACGTTCTGTATCATCCGGAAACGTTGCCGGACCGGTTCGAGGGTGTCGATCCGCTGCACGCCATGGCCCGGGACCTGTTGCAGTACTACCGGACGTCCTACCACTATCCCCTCGATCAGTCCCTTACGGACACGGTGCTTTCACTCACGCCGCCGAGGAAGAACGCCCAGTGATCCAATGCGGGTAAACGCCTAGTAGCTGGTACCGGAACGCCTCAATCCCTCCAGGCTGCATCCCCGCGCAAGGTCGTGTCCCATGACCGTGCGGAAGAATTCTTCCATCCCGAGCAGAAAGGGTTCGATGTATTCCCGCGAACCGGCCTTGCCCATGTGACCCACGCGCAACGAATCCCTTGCGAATTCACCCATGGCCTGTGCCGCCAGGAAGCCATGGTTGCGCAGCAGGTAGGTCCGCAGTTCCGCGGCTTCGGACACGTCCGGGTGGACCCGGAAGGTAGTCACCGTGAAGGACGCGGCAGCGTCGGCAACGATGGGAGCGCACCCCACTGCGCGCAGTCCGGCGCGGACCACGGACTGGGCCCATGCGTACCGGGACCAGTGGCCTTGCAGGGTCTCGCGGTGGATGATCCGCCGCAGGCTGGCGCGAAGGGAGACGATCAGGCTGCTGGACTGCGTCGTGGGATAGGGATGTTCTCCCGAAGCTTCGGACGCACTTTTCCAGACGGAGAGATCGTAGTACCAGCCCCGGTGGGCGCTGTCCTTGGCGCGTATGATTTCCCACGCCCGGTCGCTGACTGCCAGAATACCCAGGCCCGGTGCGGTTTCAAGGGCCTTGTTTGAAGAAGTCACGGCTACGTCGATCCCCAGTTCGTCCACGGGTATGTCATAGCCGCCCAGGGCCGAAACGCCGTCAACGAAGAAGGGCAGGTCGAACTCGCGCGCCAGGCCGGCATATTCCTCAATGGGATTCCGGACGCCCGTGCCCGTATCGTTGGCGACCACGACCAGGCCGGCTGCCGCCGGGTGACGTTCAAGCGCTTCGCGCATTTTGACCGGATCGGCGGGCTCGCCCCATGGGTCATCCACGGCGACGACCTCGCTTCGGAATGCCTTGAGTATTTCGACGAGCCGGTTGGCGAATGGGCCGTTTGTTGCCACCACCACCTGTTCCCCTGGCCGGAAGAGGCTGCACAGCCCCGCATCGAGCGCGCCCGATCCGGGGGCGGTCATGATGATGATGTCGTTACGGGTCTGGAAGATGGTCCGCAGCATCGATACGGTTTCTTCGTAGATGGGACCGAAGTCTTCGCCGTAGTGGGGCAGTACCTGCTCGCTCAGGGCCTGCAGGGTTTCCTCCCAGATATCGATGGGACCGGGCAACAGCAATTTGGGTCGGGCCATGGTTTAACTCAATCCAGGTGAACGTCGGGTTGCTTGGCGATTATTTCGTTGATTGCGCTGATGAAGCGGTCGATGTCTTCGTAGGAATCATAGAAGTGCGTGGAGACCCTGAAGAACGAAAGGTCGTTCGCTCCTATGGCGGTGACCTCGATCTTGTAGTCTTTCCAAAGGTACTCACAGACCTTGGGAAGATCTATGCCTTCAATCGAGAAACTGGATATGAACCCGGACATGGATTCGTCCATGGGGATCGTAAGCCGGGCACCCCGGATCCGTTCGAGCGCCTGCGCCTTCAGGTACCGGGCCAGGCCGAGACAGTATGGGCGGATCCTGCTCTCCCATCCGATGTCGAGCTGGTAATCGATGGCGTCTCCCAGGCAGGCATGGGGGGTCAGATCGCGCGTTCCGTTTACATCGTAGCGGCTGGCTGCATCCGTTTCTCGCATATTATGGCCGATTACCACGGGACGGACCTTGTTCTGGTACTTGGCATCCATGTAGAGAAACCCCACGCCCTTGGGCGCCAGCAGCCACTTGTGGGAACTGCTCGCGTAGAAGTCGCACCCGACGTCCGAAAGGTCCAGAGGAACCATGCCGACGGCGTGAGCGCCGTCCACCATGGCCACGGCGCCGTGCGCATGGGCCAGGCGGGTAAGTTCCTTGATGGGGGCGACGAGTCCGGTCGTGAAGTACACGTGGCTGAAAACGACCACGCTGGTATTATCCGTGATTCCCGCTTCGTAGGCTTCCACGATATCCCGCGGCGAGGTCGGTGGCGTGGGTAACGGAACATAGTTCAGGTTCAGGCCGTCCCGCTCGGCCAGCCACGTCCACAGGGCGCGGACGGCGGGGTATTCCTGGTCGCTCAGCAGCACGTCGCTTCCACGTTCCCAGATCAGGCCCTGGCCAGGAATGTTCATGCCCATGGTCGTGTTCAGCACGAGGGCGATCCGGTCCGGGGTCGTTCCCACGAACCTGGCGAGCTTCTCCCTGGACTGCTCCACCAGGGGCCTGAGAAGATCGCCGTGCCGTCGATGCAGGGGATCCGCCTCGAATTCCCGCATCAATTCGATGATCCGTTCGATGACCGGCCTGGCGGACGGCCCGACCGTTCCGCCCTGCAGGTAGGTTACGTCGTCCATCAGGTAGAACTGTTTCCTGATGTCGGACCAATAGGCGGATTCTTCGGCGGTGATAGGATGCCTGGCTTGAGCGGTCATGGTCTGTCCCGGACTAGGGTGAAAAACGGCGTGAATCGTTCACGGACTTCGCGATTATACTAACCGGACCGCATAGGGGTGTCAAGGCGTTACGAAGCTTTTGAACCGGCGAGGTGAATGTCGGTAAGATCATCGAATGGAAAGCGATCCGCACCATGCGCTGAACGTCAGAAATGGCTTGTCAACACGGCCGCGTCATCTACCTTGTGCTGGATCGCCTTCGTTGAAGGAACCACGACGATCGAGGTTATCGTTCACACGTTTCAGACTGGACCAGAAAAGGAGAAAACAGCCGATGCGAGGAAACAGGGTGCTGGAGAAACTGAGAGCCGGAGAGACCGCCCACGTGGTCGGCGGCCACAGCCACACGGCGAATTTCATCGATTTCATGGGCCAGTTCGGATTCGACGGCTTCTGGATCGAGGGCGAACACGGCGACATTACTTTCGACCGGATCGGTGACGTCTCCCGGGCATGCGACCTGTGGAACATGGCGTCTGTCATGCGCGTACACGCCAACGAGACCGGGTTGATCGGCCGCACGCTGGACTGCGGCGTCAGCGGCCTGGTCGTCCCCCATGTGAGCAGCGCCGAGGCGGCGGAACGCGTAGTGCGCGCCAGCCGGTTCGCACCGGCCGGCATGCGCGGCATGTACTTCAACCGGCGGGGCTACGGCACCGACAACAGCGAGTTCATCGCGAAGGTGAACGATGAGATCCTCGTCATCGTCCTCATCGAAGAGATCCAGGCCGTGGAAAACCTGGACGAAATACTCGCCGTGGACCACATCGACGTGTTCTTCGTCGCCCCGGGCGACCTGGCCCAGACCATGGGCTATCCGGGACGGATGTATCACCCGGAAGTGAAGAAAGTGGTTTCCGATACGCTAGGACGGATCGTCGCGGCCGGAAGGAACGCCGGGTCACTTGTCGGGGAGGAGACCTTCGAAGCGCACGCCGAGATCGGCGTCCGGTTCTTCTTCACCGTGTATGACCACTGGCTCCGGGCAGGCGCCAGAGCATACTGGGACAGGGTGGCCTCCCAGGGGTAGACCGGACGAGCGGTTTCAATCGGCCCGGCATCCCGGATCACCCGCGCCTTCGGCCTTTGCCCGTTCGTAGACGACGGCGGCCACGGCCACGTCTTCCACGGCCAATCCCTGGGATTCGAAGAGGGTAATGTCATCGGAATCGGTACGGCCGGGCACGTGGCCGGCAACTACGTCGGCCAACTCGTGGATGCGGTCCCATTGAAGGTGTCCCTTTTCCACCGATTCGAGCAGATCTCCGCACTCCACCCTCGCCTGCTCCCTGGAATCGACGGTGACCACGCTGGCTCGCCGGACCGTCTCCGCATCGATTTCACTGCGTACGAGCGCATTGGAACCAGCGGCGTTCACATGGGCGCCCGGCGAAAGCCAGGCGCCTTCCAGCACCGGTCGCGCCGCGCTGGTGATCGTGATAACCACATCCACTTCTTCCACACAGGCCCTGGCTGAATCAACCGGTCGCACCGGCACACCCAGGGCCTCGCTCATCTCGCTGCAATACGCCTCTCTCCGCGTCCGATCCCGTCCATAGGCTTTAACACCCGTAACCTTGCGTACTTCGCAAACCGCCGCCAACTGGCTTCGGGCCTGCCATCCCGTGCCGATCACGCCCACGGTAGCCGCGTCATCCCGCGCCATGTACTTCGTCGCTACGCCGCTCGCCGCGCCCGTTCGCATCTGGCCGAGCCGGTCGGCCTCGATCGCGGCCAGCGGTTCGCCCGTGTCGGCTTTGAACAACAAAACCAGGAATCTCGCACCGTGCCGCGTAGTCGTGTACGCTTTCAGCCCGGTGAGATTCAGCTCCGGGATCCCCCCGGACATGACGTGGAGCGTATGGCCCGGAAGACGTACCCTTGAACGCGGGATGTTGACCGCAGATCCCGTGCCGAGTCCACGGAACGCTTCTTCGACCGCGCGAACGGCCGCGTCCATGGAAAGTAAACCTCTTACTTCTTCCTCTTTGATGTACAACATACATGCGCTCCGATCGGTTGGATAAACGGTTCCGGGAACTGCGCTGCCGGCCGGGAACTGCGCTGCCGGCCGGGAACTGCGCTGCCGGCCGGGAACTGCGCTGCCGGCCGGGAACTGCGCTGCCGGCAGAGATCTCCGCCGCATTTCGGTCCTCCACGGGTGACAGCATGTGTTCAACCCATAGCGGCCATGCCGCGAACGAACGGACGGTGATCCCATACAGCACGCCATGATATCCGGTCCTTCGACGGAGTGTCAAGGCCAATGTAGCGGCACAACCGTACAGGAAGCGCGTCTTGACAGTACCCGTGGGCGTGGTATCTTCAGCTTCGTCATGCCTCTGCCCTTCCAAGCGTTTCGAGACCGGTTTCCCGCGCTCCAGTACCGCGATTTCCGCCTTCTGTGGTCCGGTCAGATCGTTTCGCTTACCGGATCCCGAATGCAGCAGACGGCTGTGTTGTGGCATATGTATTTGTTGACCGAATCCGCGTATGCCCTTGGTGCGATGGCAGTTATAAGACTCATACCCATCGTGGTTCTTTCACCGCTCGCCGGTGTGATCGCCGACACCCATGACCGCAAGCGCGTACTGCTCATCGCCCAGTGCGGCCTCGCCCTGATCAGCACGACGCTGGCGTGGATCACCTGGTCGAGCCAGGATTCCCCCACCACGTTGTATGTGATCACCGCCATAAGCGCGGGGATCGGTTGCTTCAGTAATCCGGCTAAAAACGCCTTGGTGCCGAACCTGGTCGACCGGAGGCACCTGGCCAACGCCATGAGCATCAACATCACCGCCTCCCATGTCGCATCGGTGACCGGACCGGGCATTGCCGGCCTGATCCTGGCATCGGGCTCCATCGCGGCCGTTTACTGGATCAATACGGTTTCATTTGTCTTCATGATCGTTCCGATCCTCATGTTGCGTTCCGGGCACCGCAGCATCGGCGGCGTGACGCGGGTCAGTTTCGCGGCAGCGCTCGAGGGGCTGCGTTTCATACGGCGTTCGTCCATTATACGCTCGGCAATGTTGCTGGACTTCACCGCTACGTTCTTTGCGTCCGCCACGTCGCTGCTGCCGATTTTCGCAGCGGAAGTGCTGGACGTAGGAGAACAGGGGTACGGCCTGCTTACGGCGGCCCCGGCGATCGGCGCCGTGCTGACCGGCGCGCTCATGTCCACCTTCCCGGTGATTTCGGGCCAGGGACGGCTGTTGTTCAAGGCGGTGGCGTGTTACGCGATGGCCACCGTGGTCTTCGGCATATCATCAAGCTTCTGGCTCACCTTCGCCGCGCTGTTCCTGACCGGGGCGTTCGATACGGTAAGCATGGTGCTGCGCCATACCGTCATGCAGTTGTCGACCCCGGACGAACTGCGTGGCCGCATGACTTCGGTGAACATGATTTTCGTCATGGGCGGACCCCGGCTCGGCGAAGCAGAAGCCGGCCTGGTGGCGGGACTCGCGGGAGCCCCCTTCTCCGTGATTACGGGTGGGATCGGCTGCCTCGCGGCCGTCGCCGTCATAGCCTGGCGGTCTCCCACGTTGAGACGATACGACGGCCATCGATGACTCGGTTTCGAAAGGACCGGTTATGATATACGATGTTCACGCTCACGCATGGCGGTACCCCGATCACTTCAACGATACCTTTCGGAACCAGGCGATCAGAATGCGGGGGTATGAGCTGGACTTGACGCCGGAATACGCGAGCTACCTGGCTTCCGCGCGAACCGCCGGCCAGCCCGTGAAAACCGTGGTCTTCGGCGGTAAGGCGAGGTTGTCGGGACTGTGGACGCCGGACCGTTACGTGTCGGCATACTGTGCGGAGTATCCCGATCAGACGATTCCCTTCATGTCGCTTGACCCCACCCAGGACGGATGGAGAGACGAGATGACCGAAGGATGGGAACACCTGGGCATGCGCGGCATCAAGCTTTTGCCCATGTACGCGGGGTTCTACCCCCAGGACCCCGAACTCGACGACCTGTGGCGGTACGCTGCCCGGAACGACCTTCCGGTGCTTTTGCATACCGGCACGACCTTCGTCGACCAGGCGCCCCTGGACTGCACCCTGCCGCGGCATCTCGACACGGTCGCCATCAAGTTCCCCGAATGCAGGATCATCCTGGCCCACCTCGGCCACCCCTACGAAGGGGAAACCGTGGCGGTGATCCGCAAGCACCCCAACGTGTACGCCGATGTGTCCGCGCTGCACTACCGTCCCTTTCAGCTCTACCACAGTCTCATGCTCGTCCAGGAATACGGGGTATGGAACAAGCTCCTCTTCGGTACCGACTACCCGGTCACGACGGTGGACGACACGCTTCGCGACCTGCGCGGACTGAACGGCATGCTCGAAGGCACGGCCCTGCCTCGGCTGGACAATGCTGAAATGGAGGGAATGATTCACCGGGACGCGGGGGAGATCCTGGGGATTGACTGATCCTGCCGGGAGGGGCGGGGGCAGTCCACGCCAAACCGCACGCCTGACCGCGCTTCCTATCCTTCACCGGTCAGCCACTGCCAGAACCGGAAGGGTTCCGGTTTCTTTTTGGTGGGATCCTCGAAGACGTCCCTGGTGATATAGAGATTGGTCTGCAGGTTGGACATCAGTTCGCCGCGCCAGGCCCGATAGCCCCACTGGTTGGGTTCCAGGGACACGCCCCGGACGAAGGGCTTCCACATCTGGTTGATCCGGATGTACCACAGGAAAATCCCGCCGGCTTCGTCGACCAGGATCCGCTCGGCGTCCCGGTACATGGCCATACGGCCCTCCGGGTCGCCGACGAGTTCGTTGGCCTGCATCACGAGTCGCTCGAAACGATCGTTGCGCCAGGCGTGCCGGCCGTTCGAAAGCCAGATGGTAAGCAGGTTTCCCGCGTCGATGAAGTCATACTGGTAGGGGACCATCCCCAGGGTCAACTCCCGGTTGCTCATGGCGTCCAGGTAGACCTTCCGTTCCACGTTGCGTACACCGACATCCAGCGCAAGGTGCTGATTCAACATGGCCTGGACCGCCTCCGCGGCTGTCCGTATGTTTGCGGCCTCTCCGCGCAGCCAGATGTTCACCTCCGGAAAACCGCGTCCGCCGGGATAGCCGGCCTCGGCGAGATAGCGTCGTGCGAGTTCGGGATCGAATTTCTGCAGTGGGGCCAGTTCCTCCGTGTTGGAGCCCGGGAAGCCGGGCGGCAGCATGGAGGTGGCCGGTATGCCGACATCCCGCATGGCCGATTTGATGATGGCATCGACATCGATGGCGTGGGCGAAGGCCTTGCGTACGCGCACATCGTCGAACGGCGGGTTGTAGGTGTCCAGCATCAGGTAGTACGTGGAGAAGTCCGTATAGGCATTCAGTTGATCGCGCAGGACCCGATCCGCCTTGATCCGGTTGATTTCGGCCTGGTTGGTCAGGGGGACGTAGTCTACTTCGCCGGCTTCATAGGCGGAAAGAAACTGCGGGGGAACGGCCAGGTTGTACAACCGGGACACTACCCGTTCCAGCATGGGCCTGGTGGGACCCCGGTAGTTCAGGTTGATACCGAGCACGATGCGGTCGCCCTTGATCCATTCGACCAGGCGGTAAGGACCACTGCCGAAATGGGTTTCGGGCCGCGTCGCCCATTCAGGGCCGTATTTATCAAACAAATGGGTCGGCGAAACCCAGCTTTTTGCGAGCAGGAGCGGCAGATAGGGCGTCGGACTTTCCGTCGTGAACGCCACGGTGTGTTCATCGAGGGCCTTGACGCCCAGGGAGTCGAGCGGAAGGCGTCGGCCAACGACGTCGGTCCAGTTTTTTATAGACCGGAAGTACCATTCGAAATCGAAACCCGTCTCCGGATTCGCCCAGCGACGGAAGGTGGCCTCGTAGTCGCGGGCCGTCAGGGGATGGCCGTCGGCGAAGATCATCCCCTTGCGAATCTGGTAGGTCCAGGTCAACCCGTCCTCGGACAGTTCCCACGAGGTGGCGCCCGCGGGCAGCAGGTTGAAATCCCGGTCCACGCGGACGAGCGGTTCGGCCACCAGCCCCACCCCCCACGCCTGCTTATAGGTGGAAGTGCCGCGGTCGAGGTACCTGTTATCGGGAGAAAACTGGGTAAGGACCTGGAGTTCCGGCGGCGCGGCATCGGGCGGCAGCGTGACGCCGAATGAGTTTACATATCGTTCCGTCCCGCCGGCTTCCCTGTCGCCGCCTTCCTGCAGGGCCAGGACGGATAGGCTGGCCAGCGCAAGGGCCGCCCCGAGCAAGGGCAGAACGGCCACCGTGTGCATGCATCGCACGTTACGCAGGATGGACGCAGCCTGATAAAGTCGGAACAACGGCAGGTGTCCCTCAATCTACGGGTTGGATATTGTCATGGAGTCGATGGTGGATCTTACGGAAATCCAGTTAGCCTGTCAACGGTTTCGTCCCCTGACAGCGTACATAAAAACAGGTGACACGTAACACCCGGGCATTTACTCTATAAAGGTTCCGCCAGCGATGTAATCGCCTCCCGACTCGAGGCAAAGGGAGTCTGGAGGACGGATTCCACAGAAAGGAAGACAGCATGCCTATCGCCACGAGACAACTGGGAACCACGAACGCCCACGTGACCGAACTGGGTTTCGGATCCGCGCCGCTTGGTGACCTGTTCCAGCCCGTCACGGAAGCCAAATCCCGCGCAACGCTGCGGGCGGCCTGGAGGGCAGGTATACGCTACTACGACACTTCTCCATGGTACGGCTACGGGAAGAGCGAACTGCGACTGGGCGAGTTTCTGCGTCAGAAAAACCACGGTTCCTACGTGGTGTCCACCAAGGTCGGCCGCGTGTTCAAGGCAACCCGGGACCTCAGGAATTTCGACTACGGCTTCTGGTGCGGTGGCCTGCCCTTCGATCACGTCTACGATTACAGCTACGACGGCCTCATGCGGTCCTACGAAGACAGCCTCACCCGATTCGGGGTACACCGGGTCGATCTTCTGCTGATCCACGACCTGGATCCCTTCTATCACAACGAGGCCCAGATCCAGGCCTATCTCCATCAACTATTCACCAGCGGCTGGCGCGCGCTGGCGGAACTCAAGGCCTCGGGCGATATCAAGGGCGTGGGCGCGGGACTCAACAAGACCGGCATGATGCTGCGCTTCCTGGAGCTGATGCCGCTGGACTTCTTCATCGTGGCGATGCCTTACACCCTGCTGGACCAGGAGGCCCTCGACCGGGAGCTTCCCCGGTGCGTGGAAGAAGGGATCGGCATCGTGATCGGCGCCGTCTTTGCTTCGGGGATCCTGGTCACCGGTCCCACGGAAAACTCGACCTATGGTTACATGCCCGCGACGCCGGAGATCATGGAGAAGACACGGCGCATCCAGGCTGTCTGCGAACGGCACGGCGTGCCGCTGGCCGCGGCCGCCCTGCAGTTTCCGCTGTTTCATCCGGCGGTCGCATCCGTCATCCCCGGTGCGATCAGGCCGGAATACGTCGGATCGAACCTGTCCAACTACCAGCACGAGATTCCCGTGGATCTGTGGGCCGAATTGAAATCGGACGGGTTGATACGTGAAGACGCTCCGACTCCCGGGTAGCCGTTGATGGAATTCGAACTCTGGCAACTGTTCCTGCTCGCCGGCGTGGGTGTTCTTTCAGGCTTCCTGAACGTAATGGCCGGCGGCGGATCTCTGCTGGCCCTCCCCGTCCTCATCTTCATGGGGCTCCCCGGCAACGTGGCCAACGGCACCAACCGCGTGGCCATCGTCGCCCAGAACGTTTCCGCCTTCACCAGTTTCTTCAGGAAGGGGTATTCGGAGTTACGCACGATGCTGACCCTCGCGCTTTGCGCGGTGCCGGGGGCGGCGATGGGGGCGTACCTGGGTACCCAGGTCAGTGGCGAACTGTTCAATCGGATCCTCGGCGGCCTGATGATCGTGCTGCTGATCCTGATGAGCAGGAAACAGCGTGACGTGGCAGTAATCGAAAAACCCCGGAGACTGGTGCTGGGCCACTTCCTGATGGTCGCGGTGGGATTCTACGGCGGATTCATCCAGGCCGGCGTCGGGTTTATACTCATGGCGGTGCTTTACCGTGTCGTCGGACTTGACCTCGTCCGGGTCAATGCCTACAAGGTATTCATCATAGGCATATATACCCTGGTGGCGCTGGCCATATTCGCGGACAAGGGTCAGGTGCTCTGGCTTGCCGGGGCCAGTCTGGCCGTTGGCACCACGATCGGTGGATGGATCGGCGCTCATTTCACCGTCAAACGGGGCGAACGACTGATCCGCGTCATCCTTAACGTGGTGCTGATCGTCATGGCCGTAAGACTGCTGTTCTAAACCCGGATCACCGGAGGTCGGCATGACTGATACGGCAGGCGGGTCCCGGCCGAATGTCGTACTTTGCATTTGCGACCAGCTACGCGCATTCGAACTGGGATGCTACGGGAACGAGGTCGTCCGGACACCCCACCTGGACCGACTGGCAACGGAAGGCGTCCGTTTCGAAACGGCGGTCAGCAACAACCCGATCTGCATGCCCGCCAGATCCTGTCTCATGACCGGCCAGTACAGCCGGACCTGCATGGGCATGCTGGGCAACTACGCAGAGCGGAACGAGGATGGATCGACGACGATGCCGGAGTATCCCGCGGCGGGCCGTCCCCACCTGCCCGCGCCTACGCTGCCCGAAATGTTCAAAAGCCTTGGTTACGATACGGCGCTGATCGGTAAATGGCATATCCACACCGCGCCGGGTTCATCCGGATTCGACTACAGCCTCTATCCGCGGGTGCACCACCGTCACAGTGGACAGTCTTTCGTGGAGAACAACGGAGAGGAGTTCCAATTAGACGGGTTCAGCGTCGGCTTCGAATCGGACCAGGTCGGGGGCTACCTGCGAGACCGGGAAAACACAGCTAAGCCCTTTTTCCTCTACTACAGCATATCTCCACCCCACATGCCCCTGATGGATGCGCCCGAAACATACCTGGGGATGTACGATCCCAATGATATCCCCTTGCGGCCCAATGTCTTCCGGGACGGCCAGCTTCCATACGACGAGCACTGGTTCAAAGTCTACCTGTGGGACTTTCTCTTCTACGAAAAAAACCTTCCGTTCACACGCGCGCTGCCCTCCGGATTCGATCTGCGGCACCTGATCGCCCTCTATTACGGCATGACGTCCTGGGTCGACGACATGGTCGGACGCCTCATGCGTTTTCTCAGGGCCTACCGCCACGCGGAAAACACCCTCGTCGTTTTCCTCTCCGACCACGGCGACAACCTCGGCAGCCACCATTTGTTCAACAAGGGCCGCCTGGTCGAAGAATCCATCCGCATCCCACTGGTCTTTCACGCGCCGATCCGTTTGCAACCGCGGGTCAACACGACCTCGACGGCCCAGATCATCGACGTCATGCCCACTCTCCTATCCCTTTGCGGCGGTTCCGCTCCTGCCCACGTCCAGGGGAGAAACCTGGCCGGAACGATTTCGACTGGAGAAACCCAGGGAGAAGATGGCGCATTCATAGAGACGGGTAGAGGGGAAATCGGACTGCGGACGACGACCCACACCTACGGGATTCGTATCGATACGAAGACAGGCCGCGTACTGGACGACCGGGCGGGATTTTACGATTTGCGGACCGACCCCTACCAGATGACCAACCTGCGGAACCCGGTCCTCGAGGATAATCTGGCAGCCGGCCTGCGGGACCGGGTACTCTCCTGGCACTACGAAACACCCTGGATGCACAGCGGTTCATTGGTCTGACTCGAAACAACCGGAAAAACCCATGACAGAAA
>MKWU01000416.1_pt1 | contig 81896 bp, 74 predicted proteins | sample 809101 | NCBI WGS metagenome assembly MKWU01 (sample SAMN05860141, study PRJNA318959) | sponge metagenome | host: Aplysina aerophoba | place: Slovenia: Piran, Adriatic Sea, Gulf of Piran | collected 2013-05-07 | reverse complement strand
GAAATTGATCCAAGTAAGGACCTTCAGAATCCATATCAACGCTGAAAATTTGGCAGTTTGAGTTAAGCGTAGCTCGAGAAAGAAAACCCGCATAGGTTGGCGCATCTGTTATGTAAGCCAGTGGCTGATTTGCCCGCTCAAAGAGAGAACAAAGTAACGCTATACCACCTGTTGCCCCAATAGTAGGAATCAACCTATTCGGATCAATTGCTATGTTCCAGTCTCGTCCGTAGACACTGGCAAAAGACTCTCTCGGACCTATAGGACCTAGCGTATCCGTATAGGCATAAGCATCACGAAGAAACTGTGGTGTTTCATCTGTCGAGTTGAGACCTTCCCGTCTTGCCAAAATTTCGAACCAATTTTCAGTGGATTGGACGAAACTGTCAGGGTTTGTCACTTCTGGGTTTGGATATCCAGCACCAAGGTGGTGTATTTTCAATCCCTTTTCTTTTGCTACATTTCTAAGACCTGGAAGCGCAGCTGCCATTCGCCTAGTCACTGCGGTAGGTTGTAGCCTCAGCTGTCTTGCGGCAATCGATGCTTTCGTGTTCAAATTCATGGTCTTGATGTCTCTACCAAAAAATAAGCCGTATACAATGCTTCTAAATCAATTTAAGGAAGCAAAATGGCAGCTCTAATCACTACCTTAGAAGAATTTCAGGAAGAATACGCGAAAGGCATTGGCGTCAAGCTTCCAGTTCGAGGTATAGGTCGGGAAGCAAGTCTAGATAACATCCGAAGATTCGGCGATGGCGTAGGAGACTACAACCCGTTGTGGCGCGATCCGAGGTATGCCGCAGAAAGTAGATTTTGTGGCATTACAGCACCTCCGATGTTTATCTACGGGGCAAGTCTCGGAATTGGTGCAGCCATCAATGGCAATATAGATGGTCGACGTCTCACCTCAGCAAATTTTCCAATGAATTACGCGGGAGGTGAAATCAACTTTCTGAAGACGATATGGCAAGGAGACACGATCCGCGCTGAGGAAACGGTTGTCGATGTGGTTACAAAGCACAGTGACCGGATCGGAGATTTCTGTATTTGCACCGCTATGGTGGAGTATTTCAATCAACGGCTCGAGTTGGTGGCTACCAAACGAACAAATATGGCTCGCTACAAGAACCTAGGTGGTGGCAAGACGATCAAATATGATCGTGAGAGTAAATCCAATGTCACAGAAACCGCACCCGATCCATTAGTCTTCGAACGAGCTAGGAAAGGCAACGCCATTCGAACCTGGGATAGTGTCGTAGAAGGAGAAGCACTACCTACCCTACCCAAAGGTACGTATACAGTAACTGAACTGTTTCTATTCACTCACGGCGTCGTCGGTACAGGGCGCAGTCCGAGAGCAGCACTTGAAGCCGAAAACTCTAAAGATCTGGGCGGTGGAGGTCGCTACGACGAGGAACATGCTAAGAAGCGACGAAATATGCCTGGACAATTCGATTGGGGTCCACAACGAGTGTGCTGGCTCTGTCAGATTGCCACCGATTGGGCTGGAGACGATGCTGTAATAAAGTCATTGGATACTCGAGTACGTCATCCGAACGTGGTAGGCGACACCAATACTGTATATGGCAACGTCGCACGCAAGTACGAAGAGAATGGCGAACGGTTCGTGGATCTAAAAGTCTGGAATGAGAATCAAGCTGGACTACCTACAGCTGAAGGAATCGTGACTGTAGCACTGGCGAGATGAAATGGCTTCCTGATAGAAGATACATGGAAGATTTCTGTAAATCAAATTAAGACTCATTGACCCTCCTCTTTCTAAGTACAATGCTTTCAACTTGGGCTGAAAATTGAAGGAGGTGATTTTGAAACTTACTAAGCGGAGATTTACGGAGTAACAAGATCTCCGCTAATCTATCTAATGGAACAGGGGTCTTATGACCCCTGTTCTTCTTTGTAGCACCTCATCGTGATACGAAGATTTTTGTCTCGAGACGATCATCTGACTCACAATTTGCGTAGCTACTGATCAATACCTGTCCAACGAAATCGCACGGTTGATTGCGAGAAGCGCATTCGTTCCAGCACGTAATCCACGACTCTGAATGGGTCAAGGTGAAAGACCAATTCAGATTTCCAAAAGTCTTATTCAGGCGATCTAACAACTCATTTCCTATACAGACACAATTTTTGTCGTCTTAGATTGTCCATTGATTGCGAATTCTGTTTTAATCCTTTGTTGAAAATCCGCGATTTGGGAGGTCTAGATTGAAACTCTGTGTTGAATTTCCAAGTGTCAGCTACCGCGAAGGTCCGTCGCAGGTGGCAAAGCTCGCAAGAGCGATTGAAGAAATTGGCTACGACCGAATCGAGATCTTCGATCATGTGATAATGGGATATGGAACCGAAAGTCGTCCTGCGCCGCAATATCCGTCAAAGATGCCCATTTTGGAGGCATTAATGACGCTGTCCTATATCGCGGCCAATACGTCTACCATTGGTCTTGGTACCGAAGTGTTGGTACTACCGCAAAGACAACCTGTTCTCGTCGCGAAGCAAGTCTCAACTCTTGACACCTTATCGGGTGGTCGCATGCGACTAGGTATTGGTGTAGGTTGGCAGGAATCTGAGTATGAGATGCTTGAGGAGTCATTTACGGATCGAGGTAAACGGATGGACCAATCAATACAGGTCATTCGACAGTGCTTTAAAGACGAAGTCATCACTTACCAATATGACAGCTATTCTTCCGACCACATGGCTATGGAGCCAAAATCTCCACAAGGTGCACAGCTTCCTATCTGGGTAGGTGGCATGTCTAATCGCGCGCTTAAGCGAGTTGCAGAACTAGGCGATGGCTGGCTAGCGAATGCTATTGTGGACGATAAACAAGCGAAGTCTTTCCTTGCTTCACTTCGAGGCTATGCGGAAATAGCTGGACGCGATCCAGATACGATCGGCTTACAGATGATGCTCGACGTACCCCCGACTGACGATCGCGGTCGTCGTTTCTATAAAGAAATGGATCAAGTTCGCAAACGTGCAGAACAAGTAGCTGGATGGGGATTCGAGTACGCAGCAATCAATGCCACAGCAATTTTCCAAAGTGGCGCGCGTTCCGTTGAACAAATCATCGACACACTCGGAAATGTTCACGAAGCTCTCCGAGGTTAGAACAGGATACTGACCCTACTCTACAACTGCATAAAGGTGATCACAGCTACCAAAGCAACAGACGGAATGAGCATCAAGCTGGAAAGTGCGAGTAGCGCAAGAAACTTGCCAGTTGTAAGTAGCCAACCCTGTTTGTAATTCTCACGAATTGCAAATACGACGTACAAAATCACGTAGATCGTTGTTCCTGTCGACAGAAAGATCTGTCCAGGCAGTTCGAATGTAGCCAATCCTCGCACTAATAAAGCTGATATCGTAAGGATTATGAAAATGAACGAGAAGGTATGCATCGTAAACACGATGTGGTGCGCGTAATGGATTTTCAAACCCGCATAGGTCCATTTCAGCATTAGCGCGATCCAAGGCACCAAGATCAGCATGCAAAACGGTAAATTACCGATAAACGCGTCAAATGCCTGATCCGGTGCATGCGCGGTGTTAATCCCAGCTTCTAGGAAAAACAGTTCTGAGTCACTATATTCTTCCTGCTCACTAATCGAATAAAGCACCGACTCTATGGTGGTTTTGGCGGGAGCGAACCCTTCTCGACTAAGTACCTCACGTAGTTTCCTGGAGCTATCTCTTGCCAGTTTTCCTTGTAATTTCTCTACCGACTTGTCAACTCGTACCTGAAAGTCCTCAACAGAAACATCCAACTCAGCCACTGGGTCATTTCTTGCCTCCTCTAGGCGATTTGCTTCGATCCGATCTTCCGCGCTTAGCAGAATAGAAACGACAAAGAAGTAAATAAGACTAGTGACCAAATACACCCGTATCGGAGTTGAATAACTTGCTCTGCGATTCTTTCGAAACTCAACCGATAACCTGCCAGGATGCATGAAGAGCTCTTTTGCGGTTTGAGTTGTTCGGGCATCGAGTTCAAAGAGCTCACCGACGACGGTTTTTATGATTGAAACAACCGACTTGTCATAGTCTCGATTGTTCTGGCCACAATGTGGACAATATTCGGTGTCTTTTTGAGTTCCACAATTAGCACAGAAAACGTCAGGTTCCGATGCATGGGTGTCAGTCACATTGAGTTGCCTCGAGAGAGCGCGACAGGGAGCTCATTTCCAAAAAAATCAATTATGGGAGTATGTGTATTTTCAAAAATCACTTTTCAACCACTCCTAGACTGATTGACAAATATAGGGAATAGCGTCTTGGCCATTGATGAAACTTGGATTGAACGCGCCAGTTCATTAGAAGATTGTGTTCGAGCACATGCTGATCAAAATGAAAAGCAGACGTATCTCTGTGCAGAAGTCGCAACAGAATTGGCGAGACTGAACCTCTATAGGTTAGCTGCACCTAAAAAGTGTCTAGGAGCCGACGTCGATCCCTGTACGCAGATGGCTGTTATCGAACGTATTTCCAGTTTCGATGGCAGCACAGGCTGGAATCTCATGATTGGGATGGAGACGTTCGGGCTAGTTTCGCCGTCCATGGAGACGTGCCTTTCGCTCATAGAAGATCCGATGGTGGTCATGGCAAGTTCAACTGCTGCCGTTGGTCGTGCCAAACCTGTAGACGGTGGCTGGGAAATTACAGGTCAATGGCAATTTGCTAGTGGAGTCCACAATGCTCAGGTATTTGGCGCAACGGTGGTCAAAGATCCCGACCGGACACAAGAGAACCCGACCAGATACTATGCGATGGTCACCAAAGGCCAGTATGAAATCTTGGACACCTGGCATGTATCGGGATTACGCGGGTCCGGAAGCCACGACGTTCAGATCACGAAAGTCGTCGTTCCAGAGCACCGCGTTGTGGCAACACTTGGGTATGGATCGCTTCCGTCAATGCAGCTACAAATGCCTCTCGGCGTCCGACTCACGTTCTGTAAAGTAGGTGTCGCACTTGGAATTGCTCGTGCGGCAATTGAGACGTTTCAGCAACTAGCAGCTGGAAAAACGCCGCGCTTCGCCAACCGAAAGTTACAAGAAAGACGATTTGCACAACGATCACTAGCCTCGGCAGAACTGAGGTTTCGTACTAGCCGCGCGGCGATGTATGAACATGCCGAACTGGTTTGGCAACACGCTATTGAAGATCGACCATTACCTGATTACGATCGAGCGATAGCTCATCTCTTGGCAAGCGATGCCGCTCAAGCTGCTGTGGAAGTCGTCGAGCATGTAGTTCAAGCGGCTGGTACATCCGCAAATCAGCTAAACAACCCGTTAGAGAGGCTTTCAAGAGACGTCAGGGTTGTGCGACAACATGCGACAGTCGCTCCACATCACATAGATGATGTCGGTCGTGTTCTGATTGGTCTTGAACCTCGCGGAATTCTGATGATGTAACGAGGCCGATTTATTACCGAACCACCGCCTCGGGACCGATATGTTCAGACAACCAGACTTTCAAGGGTACATCCTCATCCGTCGGTGAAGTAAATCCAAATCCACCGTTTGGACTGGCACCTAGTAACTGCTTCCGCACATCATCTGCCCCAGCCATGTAGTGGCCTACAGTCATGTTATCTCGTGGTTTGAGCCACCTATACGAGTAGCCGTAGAAGAGCGCTTTCCTTGTAAATTCAGACGTGTTAATACCAGCTGCATGCCATAGCCGGCGATCAAAGAAGACAGCATCACCCGCATTGACTAGCACGGGCGTTGCACCATCGGGGTTTGCTTCAGAGTCTTGCGGATATTCCAGTCGATTTTTTAAGTGGCTACCCGGAAGAACGTGAAAATTTCCTCTTCCCTCAACGCTCACATCCGTGATAAAGAATCCAACCTTAAGGGAAATACGAGGTCGTGGCTCGGTTTCGATATCTTGATTCAATCGACCGCTGTCTTGATGCCAGCCTAAGCGTCGCCGGACTGGGCCGTCTCTGTCTAGTAGTGGCGGTGTAATGATTATGTGGGAGTGGTAGAGCTGGATATGCCAACCCAAAATGTCCACCACTTTCATAAAGGTTTCCGGCAAGTCAATAAGTGGCAAGAATGTCCGGTCTTTGCCTATGAAGTCAAGCACATTCAGTGAATGGTGCGGTTTGAGTCCACGTTTCTCGTACATCGGTCGCTCTCTAGCGACTAATCGGTCGGCCGCATCTACAAGATTTTCAACGGTTTCCTCACCAAGTGCGTTTCGCACGATGAAGAAACCATCCCTTTCAAATTGGTCTCGTTCACTTTCTGTGAGTCGATGTTGGCGGTGTCGGTCATCCATGAGAATTGCAGTAAGTAAGGTAATCGAAAAAATTAAGTCAAGCGGCCGCCCAATCAAGTGCGTTATCAATCAGCTTTCGAAAGTATTGGTTAGCCCAGACACCTCGGAATGTTTTCGGTGTTTCGCCATCTTGAGACACACTTTCGTCCACGAATGGCTGACTGTTATTGGCAGGCGAATGGCAATGACCTAATGCAACATACACAACAGACCCTACACCTACTTTTCGTTCTGTCGCTAGTACTCTAGTCTTCCCGTCAGCTTGGATAGAGGTATCCTCGTCATAGACAAACCCGAATCCTGGAGGCGACGTATCTTCGGGTAGTTCCGTAGTCATAAGCGGTGTGGCATCGGAATACGGTTCGATCAAATATAGTTCGTCCTCTACATCAAAATACTCGGGTAAATCATTGAAAATAGGATGTTCAGAGTTCTCAATCTGTACCCGGAACTTACGTATAGGTGGATGATTGAGGAAGAAAGCTCCGAGCGTTGAGTGGTGAGTTAAACGAACCATTCCTCGTCTCCTACCATCGCCAATTCGAGCTGCTCGACCTCCACTCGTCCCGTGTAATGCGAACCACTTACCTCCGTCGCGTAGCCAGTTTTCGATCTCTTCACATTGCTCGTCTACCGGGTAGGGACCAGCGACATAGGTCAACAAAAGATCACATTCTGCAAGTCTTTCTCCAATCTGTGAAAAGTCACTGGAGGATGTAGTTTGGTAGCCAGCGGTATAGAGCTGATTGAGCAACTCTATTCGAACGTAATCCATATCATGCCCAGCATGAGATCCGATTGGAAATCCGCCGGTGATCAAGTGTGCTCGTTTAGCCATGAATTTCTCCTTTCTGAATCTCTAGAGTTAGTTAACCGATCTAGTTCTTGTGTAGTTCCGAATACTCAGAGTATGTCAGTCAATACTAAGCTGAATCTCGGTTACGTGCTGATCAGTCCCGTAGTCATAACGATGATACAGTTCGCGGTACACTATCTCGTTGTAAATCAGATTTTTCTCCTCGGCTCTTTGGTCCCACCGAAGATTGCCCCAACCGCTATGCTGTTGGTGAGGGAACGGACCAACGTAAATTAGAGAGAAGAATCGCATTGCTGGATAGGACTTAATCTCCAGCCAATCGGGCAGTTCACGGAGTGCAAGGTCTTCAGGAACAAAAACTCCGACATCAAAGATCATTGGACCTTGAGCTTCTGACACCCAGTTGTACGTATACACCTCTCTTGGTGAATCTGCCAGTGGTTCGAGACGGTGATCCCCTAAGAAGCCCCAGAATTTCTCTGTATTCATGTACTTTCCCATCTCTTGACCTAATGAGATAGGAGTTCCACTCGATTGGACCAATGCTGTCACAGAATCGAATGAATGTTCTCCGCCGTCGTAAATCTTGTAGTGGTCGCTCATGTCCAGGATTGGCAAAGAGCCGTCGCCCATCTGCATGATACGCTCGCTGGATTTAGGGTATTTATGCATGAGTGGCAGAGTCCTCGACAGTACGAATACTCACAGGATCGTCGAACATTTTTGTTGCATGCGGTTTGCTTAGTGACCTAGTTCCTCTAAATACGCTGCTACTTCCATTTGTCCACCGACTTTAGCCCAGGTTGTCGGCGTGGTATGAAATCTGCCATCCTTTTTTGTTAGATCCGCACCCGCCTCCACTAGCGATTTGGCAATCTCAAGGCGACCGTTGTATGCCGCGTCATGCAACGCCGTGATTCCAGACGAATCATCGTTCACATCCCAACCTAAATCGATCAGTGTGTTGACTGTATCCAACCGGTCGCGATTAACCGCTTTAATGAGAGTATCTGGATGAGACTTCATGGCTTTGGCACAAAGTTTTTCTAGTTGCTCGCTACTTTGACCCAGTGAGTCCAAACCAGGACCCATAACCAAGGACACGAACCGTTCGACGGCAGTCAAGTGGGTCTCTTTTACTCCTGCGCCTATAAGAGCTTTTGCAATCGAAATATCCCCATTCAGCATAGCTTTCTTATATGCGAACCGTCGTTGTTTCCTCGTAGGCTTGACGTTATGAGATAGCAGTAACAAGATGATCTCTTCATGAGACCGCTCTATTGCATGATCGAGCAAGTAGGTCAGCATGTTGATTTTTGAAGGGTAATAGTTGCCTCTTACAGATACATCCAGCCAATTAGGCTTCTGAGGGGGATTTAAGCCATATTGAAATAGCAGCTCTAAGTGTTCAGTTCCTCCAGTGAACATTCGGTTGTATAAACCCTGTCCATCAGCTGCCGACGCGCCGCGCTCCAACAACAGCGTCGCTAATTCAGTCTCGTGCTCATGCCTAGGTTGGTTAACTGGTCCTTGCTCCCCTTCCCCTAGTACGCCTGTAAGCGCGGTAAATCGGTATTGACCACCCCACATGAAATAAGCATTTGGGTCTGCACCATGATCCAACAATATTCTTGCTACATCAAGCGTAGAGTTGTCTTGGATGTTCAGTCTTGAGTAACATGCATAGAGCAATGGTGGCCAATCCAACGAGCCACCAAGTTGGTTTACTAGGTCTGGATCGGATTTGAGAAATCTCTCAACACCTTCTGAATCTCCTATGACACTAGCATGGTAGATGGATTCCTTAATTAACTCAGGTAATTCTCGATATAGCTCACGGGCTCGATCCCAATTGCTTGGATGATCGCCTGGGTGATACTGGAGACACGCCAATCGAAGAAAGTCATCAGATTTTTCTTTGCCGCGTTGCGTATAGTTGAGCAGCTGTCGCCAAGAGGCGAAGTTGTATCGCTGCGCAACTAGATTTTGGATGGTCTCTAAGTCCTTGTCTCGATGTCTAGCTTGGAACTCTTTGAGTTCTGTCTCAAGACCAGCAAGGCGGCTCGGTGTGAGATGGATTGTCATTGCGTGTTATGCCGTATTTACCTGAGAATTCACCAAACGACCTTCGGCAGTCCTTTCAGTCTCAATTGAACAGAAAGTTCACTGTCACTTGATTTAAGAAGTTGAACAGCCTGCACGGGATGCATTTCCGATTTCAATCGAATCACCGCATAGCCTAGTTGAGGATAAGCCTTACCAGTTATACCATCTACCGTTTGCACCAACTGGGGTAATCGGTCAAAGTCGTCTAGTTCGACTTTAACACTGGATAAGAGTTCACTAAATACTTTCTGTTCTGGATCAAAGACCAATGGTGGAGATCGTCGATCCTTGGGTACACTCGCAACATGTCTCCGCCCGTCGAAGGTAACTACATACGTTCGATGAGATTCGTCTTCAGTACTTCGAACGACTAATCCTTTGGATTGCTGGATGTCGCCTCCTGAAAAGACCGTACTGGGCATAACCACCACATTGCCATCCTCAGAAGCCATTCTCTTTGGAGAAGAGACTTCGTAGTTGGTTTCTTCGGCCATTGCGGCAACAGAGATCAAGGCGCACAATGCGAAGATTGCCTTTGTAAGAATGAATTGACGTTTCACGCTGATGCTGTACTTCATGTAATTTGGGAGAGTGTAAGTCCTGTTCTACATTCTACGTTGCTGAGTGTCCCATGATCTAGCGCCATGAGACTTGAGCAAAGTTGAATTCCCCGAAACTGCCATACGCTCAATCAGAATAGACCGAGCCTGGCAACCGACAAACAGACCTCTTCTCTCTTGAAATTTCAGGAGAATTGACATGCAAGGATTGAAGTTGAATTAGACCTTGATTCCACTGAGCGCTAATTTAATTCCGCGCTACTAAGAGAAGACATTGGAGGTTGAGAGGGTTATCCCAATGATGAGCAAATGACCGAGTGATTAAAGACATACCAATATCTGTTGGAACAGATTGGCTCGCGATTGTTCACTAATTCGACCGGCAAGCGCGGATGTGGGTCGGGGGTTAAATTTCTACTAGACAACGATGTCCCTCCATTGGGCGATGAGTCTTCGTATACAGACGTTACACTACATACGAATCACGTTTCGTCTAAATAAATAGGACAGAAAAGGGAGAACCGTACTCGACGGAGCGACCTAGAACAGACCTGGTAAATCAGAAGAGGTTCTCTTGTCTTGTGGATCGGACTCTACCAGCTAAATAAAGCGGCTAAGACTGCAGTTGGGATTGCGAGAAAGTATGCAAAATATCTAAAAAATTGAGGGTTTAACCCAATTGAGACTCACTGAAGGGTGCACCTTGCCACGACGAAATACTTGAAATTGCCTTATGTCAGCTAAAGGCGTAACCGTGAAATCATTGATCAACGGGATCTGTTACTCTCACTCCGCAGGAATCAGCTTTAGATCCTTTTCGAATTTAACTCCAGCTACTTCACACGCTTTTTCTATTTTGTCCACAGATTGAGCTGTACTTAGATTTACACCTACGTACCAACCATTCCCTAGATCGTGAATTTTCCTTTTTAACGTCGCTGCGTGATACACCTTATCTCTATCGCGACTAACAAATCTTGATTTCTTTGTAGTTGTGGCACTTTCTAATCTAGACAAGAATCTCTTATCTCCTGACGCGAGCAACACCAACACTGCTTTCAATGTATTGACCGAATTTTCTTCGGAATAAACTTTCCCTCCAAACGTAAAACCTTTCAGTTTAGTTCGCGCTTTTGAGCTAGTTTTACCAGATTTAGGTTTTCTTTTAGGTGTCCCTACGACGATTCTAGGAGAGGGTGTACTGACTCTTGTAGGATGTGTTCCCAAGGAGCTGATCTGATCAGCAGAGTTCAGATCAGTCAGAAATTCGGTAACATGTTCAACATCAGCAGCAATTCCAGCGTCCCTTACTTCCTCAAGGAGATACTCCACAACTAGATTGCCTTCCGGATATTTGAGCACCTTCGCCCATATTTCAGTGAGTGCACTCCAACGTCGTTCAGGCTCACGCTTCTTGTCTAACAGTTCTTCCGCTCTTCTCCTCGCTGAATAAGATTCCACATTGTTGTAGTGTAAAACTGCTTCCATCTCGGTCAATAAATTGGGAGATGAATCGCTTTCCTTCAATGAAAGCTCAAGGAAGAGTCGTTCAGACGGTAAACCGTCCGCCATGCTCAAGTAAAACTTCCAAACATTTCCGTCGGTTAACACCAGAAGAGGTACTCCTCCTTTGGTGGCTGCGTATTCGAACAACTGATCTTCGCCGCTTTCAGCCAAATTCCCTTCTTTCTTTGCTTCAACGAAGACGAAAGGCCGTCCATGCACCTTTAATGCATAATCAACTTTTTTGGTACCGACAAAGTACTCCGTCTCGTTCCTTTCTGGAGTATCCCAACCGAGCTCATCGAGAATGGGATCAATCACATACTTGCGAACATTTGGTTCACTCATTGAGGAGTCCAATCTCCGCCTAAGTTTTTTGGTAACTACCTCTAAACCCATATTACTTGTAGCACGAATGTGTTCAATTAGTCATAGAAAATTGTATCATCAGTCAAATCCCTAACCATCGTTTCAGACTTGGAGATTTATATTTATGACTCAAGCAGTTGCACTCAAAAAAACTAAAGTGATGTGTACGCAATCTTGGTGCAGACACAACCACTAAATCCACGACGCGCCTCAATAGCTCAAGTTAGTGAACGCGAAGAGGTGTGGAATCCCATAGGGTCTTCGACTAAATTCAGACGCAAAGATGAGGATCAGTACTTGACAAATTGTTGTACATCCACTTGCGTGTGGTATCGAACTGGTATGTCTAAATTGAAGATTCTGGCAGCATTTAACCCAAGAATCTTTGCTCTTTCCCCATCGCTCAGCTGACTCATGGTTCGCTCTATCGCAGGCGCAGAATGAGGCCAAGTACCTTCGTGATGAGGGTAGTCGTTAGCCCAGAGGAAATTGTCTACTAGCCGATGTTCTCGAGCTAAATCTAATCCCGGCTTGTCCTCCTGAAACGTAGCAAATCCATTTGACCTAAAGAAATCACTTGGGAGTTTCCCTAATGTCGGGCGGACCCACATGTGATGTTTTCGATAGGCTTCGTCCAATGCCCATAGAGACCAAGGTACCCAACCGATTCCAGCCTCGACACTGCCAAATTTCAAATCAGGATACTGATCCAATACACCCGAGGCACATAGATTTGCAATGGGCTCCATTGTTGGCGATAAAGAATGAACAGCGTAGTTAATTATTGCGCCACCATACCCACGGGAAGTTCGAGGATCTCGACCAGTGGAAACATGAAAGGTCACAGGTAACTTGGTTTCTTGGATTAGTTCCCATAGTGGATAGAACTCCGGAAGGTTGTAGTTCAGATGTTCATGACTTCCTGGTCCCCAGACTGGTTTGCAAGGTAGCGAGAGTCCTTTAAATCCTTGTGAAGCTCTCTTTTCAATTTCCAACATTGCGCCTTCAATATCGGCCGATGCAATACATGCCATAGGACAGAGCCGATCATTGTAATCGGCAAAAGTTTCCCACGCCCAATCGTTCCAAACACGACACATTTCTTGGCTGAATACTGGGTCAGGCGTAGCCCAGATTACCAAGCCTTTATTCGGAAACAGAATTTCCGCATCTACGCCGTCTAGCGCGAGATCTGCTAATCGTTGTTCTGGGGTGACTCCAGCTCCATTTCTCCGTGCATCTTCACCCTCGAATTTCACGTTTCGCAAGCGCAGTGGTCGAAATCCTTCTGTTTTCTGATACTTCTTGCCTTTTGAGTCAACTGTGATACCAGGTAACCGTTCTCTAAATTTTTTGTCCATGCGCTTTTGCCAGAGGTCGGCGGGTTCCTGGACATGCCCGTCTGTAGAAACCATGAAGTACTTATTCGGATCGTCAGGTCGCGCTGTTCGGGACCAGCCTTCGATTCCTGGAGTTTCTAACCGCCAGACGTTGTTTTCGTCGACGTTTGAGGCATTTTGAGTCATAAGGAGAGTTCGGTTTGAGCGAAAAGAATGGTTTATAGTAAGCCAGAAAGCAACAATTGAAATTCATTGTGGTGAAGCACAGTACGGACCCTGCTAGGAGTCTTTTAGGTGAATCGCTGCGTTAACGACTCCACCAATGATCGTCGTGGTAGGTGCAGGTAACTGTTGCTCACGTACTTTACTCGCTATGTCAACGATCGTGCCACAAAGAACCTTTTGATCGACTAATGTTCCTCGAGATATAACTGCAGCAGGTGTCGATGGAGCTAGTCCGTTGTGTACTAAGTTTTGAGTTAGTTGCTCTATTCCGGATAGACCCATGTAAACAACCAGCGTTTGATCAGGTTTAGCAAGTTCTGGCCAATCCAAATTGAGCGAGCCGTCCTTCAGATGGCCCGTCACAAATCGCACTGATTGTGCATAGTCTCGGTGAGTAAGAGGTATGCCAGCATATGCAGCACATCCTAAGGCAGCCGTAATACCAGGGATGACCTCAAAATCGATTCCATTCTTGGTCAATTCAGCGCTTTCTTCGCCTCCCCTACCAAACAACATCGGATCTCCACCTTTGAGACGCAGAACCCGGAGTCCAGCTTCGGCATCGACACACAGCATGCGGCTGATCTCGTCTTGCCGAACACTCCTAAATGCGCGTCTTTTCCCTACGTAGATTCGGTTCGCGTCTCGACGGACTAGATTCAATATCTCATCTGAGACTAGATTGTCGTAGTACACGACGTCAGCAATTTGCATCGCCTTCAGTGCTTTCAAGGTCAGTAGATCAGGATCGCCTGGTCCCGCACCAACTAGAGAGACAAAACCCTTTTGCTTACCTTCGTTAAGAAGCTGATTGAACACTTTGTCAGCTTTCTCAATCTCTCCTTTACCGATATGGTTTGAGACTGAGCTATCTATCACTTGATCCCAGAATCCTCGATCTGGTTTTGCATCACCACTCCGGGTAAATTGGCGACGTTTTTGCCCTAGATATTCAACGAATGACCCTAGCGAATGAGGCAATAAACTCTCAATCTGACCTCGTAGTCTACGTGCGATTGTCGGGGAGTGACCTGAACTTGAAATCGCTACTGTGACCGGTCCACGATCCACGAGACCAGGAAAGATAAAACTCGACAACTCAGCATTGTCGACCACATTTACGGAGATGGATCGTTCGTGACAAACTTGGCTCACCCTACTGTTAAGAGAAGAGTCTGAAGTTGCTAAAACCACAATATTACAACCAGTTAAGTCACTGTCTCTATACGCTCTCTTAATGAAATACCAAGAGTTATCGACGGCGATTTGTTCTAGTTCTGGATCAATTTCCTTCGCTACGACGTGACACTTCACGCCAAATTGAGCGAGAATCCGAGCCTTCCGTAACGCTACTGCGCCCCCTCCAACAAGCAAACATTTCAAATATTTGCTATCAGTGAAGAGCGGGAAGTACGCCACAAGTCGTCAGTCAATTCTCAGAACTGAGATTGATATGGTCGATACCTCCTAGATAACCACTCAAGACTTCCGGTATATAGATTCTTCCGTTAACGTCCTGAAGGTTTTCGAGGAGTGCAATCAAGGTTCTCCCAACTGCGAGTCCTGAACCATTGAGTGTATGCGCCAGCTCTGGAGCTTGTCCTACTTGGGGTCGATATCTAATATGCGCACGACGAGCCTGGAAGTCCAGAAAATTACTGCAAGAGGAGACTTCTCGATAGCGGTTTTGACTCGGTATCCAGACTTCAATATCTATCGTCTTACTCGCAGAAAAACCTAAATCCCCGCCACACAACGTTACTAGTCGGTAAGGCAAGTCCAGTAGCTTCAAAATCTGTTCAGCGTGTGAGAGCAGTTCGTCTAGCGCTTGCCAGGATTTACTAGGCTCGACGATGTGAACGAGCTCCACCTTCTCAAACTGATGCTGTCTGAAGATTCCTCTCGTATCTTTACCATACGAACCGGCTTCACTCCGAAAACACGGTGTGTGTGCTACGTATTTCTTTGGTAGTTCATTCAAAGAGAGAATTTCATCTCGGTGGATGTTCGTTACCGGTACTTCAGCAGTCGGGATTAAGTAATACGGCTGTTCAGTATCTAATCGAAACAAATCATCTTCGAATTTAGGTAGTTGACCTGTGCCTTCCATAGAGTCTCGATGGACTATGTACGGGACATAGATTTCCTCGTAGCCATGCTGTTGAACATGCGTATCCAACATAAACTGAGTCAATGCTCGATGTAAGCGCGCGACAGGACCTTTTATCACCGAGAAACGGGAACCAGTCAATTTGCTCGCTAAATCGGTATCTATCAGTCCTTGCGCTACATCGACGTGATCCTTGACCTCAAAATTGAAGTTCGGTATCTCCCCTACTTCCGCTATAACCTCGTTATCTTCTTCGTCCATTCCATCCGGAACGCTCTCGTCAGGGATATTAGGAATCGTTAAAAGGAAAGCGGCAAGTTCATCACGCACCTTGCGAAATTCGTTCTGAATGGCATTCAGTTGCGAGCCGACGTGCTGTACACCGTCTACCAGTTCCTGAATATCTTCACCTCTAGCTCGCGCCGCACCGATTTCCGTCGACGCTTCCTTTCTCAATCGCTGAAGATTCTCTGTCTCTAATTGAAGATTTCTACGATCATTCTCAAGCGCCGTGTATTGAGAGAGATCGAGATCCATACCTCTCTTTTTCAGTGCATCAGCGACTGCTTGGGGATTCTGACGAAATGATTTTGGATCAAGCATGGTGTTCAAATAGTTTGTAACCCACACCAAACGCTATGACGGTGCAGAGCACTGACATCGCCGCATAGAGCATGGCTTGAGTAATTTTCTGGTTGGCCATCAGCTGAAAGAAATCCAGCGAAAAAGCTGAAAATGTGGTGAATCCTCCCAAGAATCCAACCATGATTAATACTCGACCTTCATTTTGAAACCACTGAGACTCGACAAAATAGCCTGCCACTAAACCTGCTACTCCGCAACCTAGAACATTGATGGAGAAAGTTGCCCAAGGTGCTGTAATCGTCGGAGTCAACAGCATGACCAACAGGTACCTTGAAACCGCGCCAGACGCTCCCCCAACGGCGACAAAAATAAGACTGACTAACACAATTTTAAGTTCGCACTAATTACTGAAAGTCGAGGCAAGCGTACCAATCTATTCAATCCAGCTCATCTTGCTCGCTCAGTTTCTCTCCCACAACATCTACGCCGTCTGGTATAGCTACCTCGAATTCTTCCGCGTCGATCGGTTCGTTCACTTCTACATTTAAGAACTCAAACAGGCTTTGTCCACCTAGCTGATCGAATACCTTGATATTGCGAAGTACTTCACCATCAAAGGAAATGTTGATTTCATTGAACAACGATTGTTCTGAAGATGACTTGATTGAATAGCTACTTCCAGCTCTTGAGACAGAGTATTGAGAGCTGTTCAACTGACTTGGGTCCATGAGAATTGAGTGGATGTCGGCACCCGATAAGTCAGCTAGGTTCATATAACTGACCTGCTCTAGTAACGGGTCGTATACGGTTACTTGCTTAATTTGGACGGAGATCACCTGCTCGTCCGGTGGATCGACCACCCAAAGGAAGTAATCAGGACGTACGAATTTCACCCTGCCGGTCTGAGACGCTAGAACTTCGTATCGGTCGTCCGTACTCACCAGTTTAAAGTCCGCTGAAAACGACTGATAGCCTTCTAATTGCTTATAAAGAGGCAATGCACTTGGCGAGTTAGAACTAGCTTCGTCCTCTGTCGATTCAGCAAAGACATACTGAGAAAGCGATAAACCTACTCCCAATACCAGACCAGCGAGAGTTGAACTCGAGAATTGAGTCCAAGCTGAACTGAGATTTCGCACAAATTCAGCGATTAGTGTTCACCTCACCCATTCCTAAGTATCTGGCGAGACCCATTTTTCTTAGGTGGAGAGACGATTCCTTCTTCTTCCATCCGCTCAATCAAGTTCGCTGCCCGATTGTATCCGACGTTCAATCTACGTTGAACATTTGAAATGGAAGCTTTCTCTGACTCGTACACAACCCTAACCGCATCGGAATACAGTGGATCTTCTTGATAGCCATTAGAAACCTGAGAACTGCCAGAATCAGCGCTCTGCATGGATTCACTCAGAACCGATTCATCGTAATCAGGAGATGAATTCGCAACCAATCTTTGCACCACAGATAGCACCTCGTCGTCACTCACGAAAGCTCCGTGGATCCGCTCGGGCACGCTACTTCCGGGTGGCATGTACAACATGTCTCCTCTTCCCAAAAGTTGTTCAGCGCCCCCTTGGTCCAAAATCACGCGCGAGTCGACTTGACTCGACACCTGAAAGCTCATACGAACCGGAATATTGGATTTGATCAAGCTGGTGATCACGTTTGCAGACGGTCGTTGCGTTGCTAAAACCAAGTGAATACCTGCTGCTCGAGCCTTCTGTGCAATGCGAACTATGAGATCTTCTACCTTCTTCCCGACCATCATCACAAGATCCGCAAACTCATCCACGACTATCAGGATTCTCGGCATCTGTTTAAGTGGCTCTTGTGCTTCGTCTTCAAGCTCTAAGCCATTCTCACTAGGCATATAGAGTGGGTTACCGGCAGCTTCCGTTGCTTCTATTTTGGCGTTATAGCCACTCAGATTTCGTACATTTGCGTGACTGAGAATTCGGTACCTGCGCTCCATTTCAGCGACGCACCAAGTCATAACCTTTACCGAGTCCTCGACATCAGTCACGACAGGTGTCAGCAAATGAGGAATGTCTTCGTAAACCGATAACTCCAACATTTTCGGGTCGATCAGAACGAGTCGCAGATCTTCTGGAGTTACTCGAAACAACAGACTAAGCAACATTACATTGATAGCAACCGATTTTCCAGATCCCGTAGTACCAGCTACTAGCAAGTGTGGCATTCTCTCAATATCGGCACACATCGGTGTACCCGCGACATTGACTCCGAGTGCAAAAGTCAACGGACTTTGACTCCCGACGAACTGGTCATCGTCAATGACTTCACGAAAAGTCACGATTTTTCTTCGCTCGTTGGGTATCTCTACGCCGATCACCGATTTACCGGGGATTATCGGAACTACCCTAACGGATGTCACCGCCAGCATGCGCGCGATATCTTTCACCAACCCTGAGATTTTCTGGACCTTAACACCTGACGCTAATTCCAGTTCAAATCGAGTAACCACGGGTCCAGGAACAATACCCACAACTGTGGCAAGCACACCAAAATCTGACAGGTGATTCTGTAATTGACTACCTAAATCCCGAAGTTCTTTGATACGAGCCTTGTCGTTCTCTTTATTCAATATCGGAGGGTCTAACAAGTCCAAAGAAGGCAAAACGTAGCTATTGGCTTCAAGCGCTACGCTTGTCGGGACCACTGGTTGCTTGTGTTCAGCTTTTACTCTCTTGCGTGCCTTGGAAGCAGTCCTGCGTTTAGGACGCGTCGTACCAGATTTTTGTGGAACAAATGGATTGTCGTTGGATGTGATCGGTTCCTCAACGTCTGTCGAAACGATTTCCGTAGGCTGAATACGTTCAGGTCTTATGGGCTCGACTCGTTTAGATTTCTTTTTCTTTCGAGTGAATGTCCTTTTAAACCAGTAATACACGCGCGCAGGGAACGTGAATACACCAACTGTAGTAGTGTTCGCAGTATCGCTTACAAGAAGCAAAATCTTGCCCATGCCACGGACTATCCTCACGATCTGTTGGAAGAACCGCAACCACGAGAAGAAGAGGAACAATTGGACTCCAAGTATGAAGAACATCCCCGCTACGATAGTGAGACCTACGGTTCCTAGGGTGGCTATAAACCAATTGACAGCTAGTTCACCAACCCACCCGCCAGGTTGACTGAAGTCAGCATATGTACTCGACAAATGCAACTCCGCCAGAATACTGCCGGCACTGAGGAAAATAAGAAAGGAGAAGGTGGAGACAATTGCACGGAACCAGGTCCAATTGACGTAGGTTCGTTTCCCGATTCGGAATGCTAGAGTAGCGAATGTAAATGGAAGAAGCAACGCAGCCCATCCGAACATCATTCCTGCGGTCGTAACGAAGATCACTCCGATCTGGCCGACAAGATTTTGATTGTTAGGAGACTCTCTTATTTCGCCTTCAAGAAAATCGACAGGAACATAGGAAAATAGCGCTAAACCTATGAACACACTAACAGAAATTAGTACGATTGCACCGCATTCCCGTAGTGGAAATTTGAAGGGCGCTCGCTCCATGCGAGTCTCTGCCATGCAACTATCCTCCGTGACAGTACCTAGATTTTAATAATCAGAGGAACTGATTACGGAGTATTCACTCACTTCCTGTGCCGAAGTAATTCGATTTTCGTCATGATATCCATAATTACGACTCGCAAAATCTCGCATTTTTTTCGGTATGTCCACTCCATCTAAACAACGCAAAGATAAAGCCAAGGTCATTGACGAAGTCTGGACCGACGAACGTATTCACTCGTTCCTAGAAACTCAACAACCCAGCCAATTTGGTAAAAATGCGGATGGTGATGAGGATTACTATGTGCTGTTACGGGCATACCAAGCCATGAGGCTCAACGACTTTGAGCGATTCCTACAGGTCTTCGTCTCCGCTGGACGGGACTTAAACGCAAAGGGACCAAATGGCGATGCATTGGTCGACTACGTACGAACGCACCGAAAAGGTATTCCCTACGCCCTAGCGATCGAAAACCAACTGCAGAAGTAATCTCATGCTCTCACCAAAACTCTTGATACTTGGCTCTGGACCAGCCGGCTGTACAGCCGCACTCTATGCGGCAAGAGCAAACCTTTCACCCTTGATGGTCACAGGAATCGAAGTAGGTGGACAACTCACCACTACAACCGATGTCGAAAACTGGCCAGGCGATGCACACGATTTGCAGGGACCTGACCTGATGGACCGGATGATGGGACATATAAAAGGACTGGGTACAAAAGTCATAAATGACCACATTAACACTGCAAAATTCGATAACGGCACACTTCGTTTGGAAGGAGATAGCGATTCTTACAAACCCTCTGCGCTAATCATCGCTACAGGTGCTTCCGCTAAATATCTAGGTTTACCAAGTGAAGAGGCATTTTTAGGTCGTGGCGTAAGCGCATGTGCGACCTGCGACGGTTTTTTCTTTCGTAATCAAGAAGTCGCCGTCATCGGTGGCGGGAATACTGCCGTAGAGGAAGCTTTATACCTTGCCAATATTTGCTCAAAAGTGACATTGGTCCATAGAAGGAAGGAACTAAGAGCTGAGAAGATCCTTCAGGATCGCCTGTTCAAAGAAGAAGCCAACGGCAAAATCGAAATTCTTTGGGACCATGTGCTGCATGAGGTAGTTGGAAATGACGCAGGTGTTACTGGAATGAAAGTAGAGAATGTCTTGAATCAATCAGTGCATGAAATCGAACTAAGCGGCGTCTTTATCGCAATCGGCCATGTACCCAACACTTCAATTTTCGAAGACCAGCTTGTGATGCACGATGGCTACATCGAAGTAAATAGCGGTCAAGGTGGGTTTGCGACTGCCACAAGCGTTCATGGCGTCTTTGCCGCAGGAGACGTCGCCGATCATGTATATCGCCAGGCCATAACTTCAGCGGGCTTTGGGTGTATGGCAGCTCTGGACGCAGAGAAATACCTAAATCAGATTTAAGCGAGCGCCATGGAACATAGCTTCCTACACACGTGAACTTGCTATTTGTGGATTCAACGCTCAATCTATCGAATGCGTAAAAATCAAACATTAAATACGGCAAAGCTGATTTGAGAATGCCAAACAGAATCTTCGTACGCAAATACCCAATTTAGAAGCGTATCCGGAAGTACCGAGTTCATGCAATTCTTAATGAATAAGACTGATCCCCTTCCCTATCCAAAGGATACTGACGCGGATGTGATTGCAGTCAGTCAGCACTTAACCAGTGAGCGCATGATCGAAGGATATGGTATTGGCTTATTCCCTTGGAATGACCACGACGATGAACCCGTTAATTGGTGGTCGCCGAGAATTCGCGGCGTTTTCCTACCTGACAATTTTCATACCTCCAGAAGTTTTGCCAGATTTCTACGGAAAACCACCTACAGAATTACCTTCGATAGTTCCTTCCAAGCTGTGGTACGGGGCTGTGCATCGAGAGACAAGACTTGGATCACCCCAAATATGTTCAAATGTTACGGCGAACTTTTTGATATCGGAGTATCGCACTCTGTCGAAGTGTGGGATGCTGGATTGCTCGTTGGAGGGATCTTTGGTATAGGCATCGGAAGAATCTTCATCGGCGAATCCATGTTCAGTACAGCAACAAATGCCTCAAAACTCGCACTCAAAGTGCTTTTGAACCGGCTCAAAGATTCTCAATTTCTTCTACTCGATACTCAGATGCCAACTCCTCATCTACATTCATTAGGATGCCTTTCAGTATCGAGAGATGAATATCTGAAACTGCTAAAAATGAACCAGCTATCCGTCTGTACTGTACCAGGAAAGTGGCGACCTGGCGATTCTCGACGGGGATGGAAGTGGCTGGACCCTTCTCATTCAAGTCAGTAGCGTTATTTCAGGTGCGTTGATTCAGTAACGAAATCCGCGCCTGTGGAACGACACGAATTGAACGCCACCTATAATCTAATTTCCAATATCCAAGGATTTTTATGACCCTAGTAACACGATCACGGCTATCGAACACCCTCGTATGACCAAGGACAAGCAAGATATAGTCGAGATGGAGGGAGTGGTTATCGACACGCTCCCCAATACATTTTTCAGAGTGAAATTAGAAGGTAGCGACCATGTGGTCCTCGCCCATCTATCTGGCAAAATGCGTAAAAACTACATCAGGATCTTGAAAGGCGATAAAGTCAAAATCGAACTTTCAACATACGACCTCAGCAAAGGCCGGATCACGTATCGAGAACGGGATATCTAAGAGTTAAAAGTTTTAGTCGAGACTAAACATCCTCGATATTTGCCTCTTCCTGTTCCCTCTCAGACTCCATTGATTTACGCTTCTTATGCGACTCTGAGGTAACGATAAGCTCGTTGTCTTTCACGGAGATTTTCGCGACTCCACCACCTTCAGCAAGTTCTCCAAACAGAATGTCTTCGGCAAGCTTGCGCTTGACCTTTTCCTGAATCAGGCGTTGCATGGGCCTCGCGCCCATTTTCTCGTCGTAGCCATTCGTCGCGAGCCAATCTTTGGCATCTTGGTCGAAATGAATTTCGACCTTCTTCTCATCCAAGCGGCCTTGTAACTCGTCAATGAATTTCTCGACCACAAGCTTGATGACAGTCATATTCAGTGAATTGAACTGAATAATCGCATCAAGACGATTACGGAACTCTGGAGTAAATATCTTGTTGATACTCGCCAAAGCATCAACGCTGTGGTCCTGGTTGGAGAAGCCGATGGACGGACGCGCGGCATCCATTGCGCCAGCGTTCGTGGTCATGATGAATACGACGTTCCTGAAGTCAGCCTTTCGACCGTTGTTGTCAGTTAGCGTACCATGATCCATAACCTGTAGTAGGATGTTGAATACATCTGGATGAGCTTTTTCGATTTCGTCCAGCAACAGTACGCAGTGCGGATGTTTAGTCACGGCCTCTGTGAGTAGTCCACCTTGATCATAACCCACGTAGCCCGGAGGTGCCCCGATCAACCTGCTGACGGTGTGCCGTTCCATGTACTCTGACATATCGTACCGAAGCAACTCAATACCCATGATCTTTGCCAACTGACGACAGACTTCGGTTTTACCCACTCCCGTCGGACCTGCGAACAAGAACGAACCTACTGGTTTTTCTTCTTCCTTGAGTCCAGCACGAGACAACCGAATGGCTGATGCTAATGTTTCAATTGCCTCATCTTGGCCAAACACCACGAATTTGAGATCGTCCTCTAATTCTGCCAGAGCTGCTTTATCAGTGACGTTAACTCTTGCCGATGGAATTCGTGCAATCTTCGCAACGATTTCCTCTACATCAGGCGCGCCAATGACTTTCTTTCGCTTGTTCTTAGGTAGGAGACGAGCTGCTGCACCTGCTTCGTCGACTACATCGATCGCCTTATCTGGCAAGAATCGATCAGACAGATATTTCGCTGAAAGTTCAGCCGCTGCTTTAATTGCAGGTTCCGTGTATCGAATCTGATGATGATCTTCATATTTTGATTTCAGTCCTTTGAGAATCTTTACAGTGTCATCTACGGAAGGCTCAGGGACATCAATCTTCAGGAACCTTCGGGCGAGTGCTCGATCCTGCTCGAAAATCCCTCGAAACTCTTTATAGGTGGTCGAACCGACACATTTAATCTTGCCGGAAGTGAGCACAGGTTTGAGCATATTGGATCCATCCATGACGACACCACGAGCTGAACCAGCACCTATTACAGTATGTATTTCGTCGATAAATAGGATGACGTTATCGAGCTCAATTAATCGATCCAGTACCCCTTTGAATCGCTCTTCAAAATCACCGCGATATCTCGTCCCTGCTACCAATGCACCTATATCCAACGCATAGATAGTGGTGTCCTTGATCTGCTCAGGTACCTGACCGTCGACGATGCGCTTAGCTAAGCCTTCTACGATTGCGGTCTTACCTACGCCAGATTCACCAACTAGCAGTGGATTGTTCTTTCTACGACGGGACAGAATTTGTAGAAGTCGACTGACTTCGTGATTTCTGCCGATTAACGGATCGATATGACCTTCTTTCGCTAACGCATTGAGATTGCGAGAAAAAGCCTCTAGTGGTTCTTCCTCCTCAGCATGTTCCGAATCCTCTATTTCCTCACCCGATCTACCTCTACCAGCTGGATTCGAAGTCGATGAGGAAGCAAGCCTGCTACCACTCCCGCTCTCACCAACCCTTGGTCTACGAGTACCTTTTCCTCGACCATGTACGACAAAATTGACAACATCAATCCGTTCTATGTCCTGCTCTTTCAGGAAATGAACCGACATCGCATCCTTCTCGTGAAACAGTGAAATCAGAACATTGAAAGCTTTAACATCAGAACTCTGATCTCGTGTCTTTGTGGAGACATGAAATACCGCACGTTGTAGTACACGTTGAAAAGCCAGAGAGGCTTTCGCTGACTCGTCGTCACTCTGCGGACCTTCAAAACGAGGAGTGTGGTTGTCAATCCAATCGTCTAGCTTGTCTTTGAGTGCTTCAATATCTGCATTTAAGTTCTGGAGTACTACAACTGCGTCTTCGTCCGTTAGGACCGCACGTAGTAGGTGCTCAGTTGTTATGACTTGGTGTCTCTTTTCCCGTGCTACCTCGTAGCAACGATTGATTGCTTCTTGCAGATTTTCGCTAAACATTTCGGTAGATTTGCCTCATTCGTCCTTTTCTACGCCCGCCAGAAGCGGGTGATTCGATTCCCTTGAATACTCATTTATTTTTTCCGATAACGTCTCGGCAATCTCCCTTGGATAGATGCCTATCGTGGCTTTACCTTGATAGTGAACGGTGAGCATGAGTAACTCCGCCCGCGTCTCATCCATGTTAAAAAACTTCATCAGCACATGGACGACAAAGTACATCGGTGTGTAGTCATCGTTATACAGGATTATCCGATACATAGGCGGGGGCTGCAATTTAGGTTTACTTGGTTCAACCTTTGCATCCCGCTCAATTACTGGGCTTTCTGAAGGATCTCTTGCCAATTTATTACCACCCGAACACCAAGTTAAAAAATGTACAGAAGTATCAAATTCATGCAAATTTGTGATGGAACTTCAATTTTTGAACATTTTAAGTCTAACCAGACTGACAGCAATCATCGCGGATTTCCTGATCAGCCAATCGTAATTTTGGCACAACTTGAAACGGACTAATTCAAGGAATTCAAAAAAATTACTTGATTGACACTATTGGTAGTGTATTATGTAATCTGCTAAGTCGTGATTACGGAGAATTCATGCCAACCGGCACGGTGAAATGGTTCAACAACAATAAAGGATTCGGGTTCATAGTTCCCGACGATAGTAGTGCAGATTTATTCGCACACTATTCGTCCATCGAGGCTTCGGGATATAAATCCCTTGCCGAAGAGGACAGAGTTGAGTTCGAGATTCAAGAAGGACCAAAAGGACTGCAAGCTGTAAATATACGGGTTATCGGATCAGATAACTAAAGGCGAGTTAACTCGCCAAAGGTTAACCTCTCTACCGGTTAAACTCGTAGTTACCAAATCGATTGAAATAGGGTGCGGCAGTGCTATACGCCAATTTCTTACATCGATTCAATTAGTGCTTCCCCAAATTCAGAGCACTTTAACAGCGTAGCTCCGTCCATCAATCGCTCAAAGTCATAGGTGACTTTCTTTTCGGCGATTGCACCTTCAATACCAGCTACGATTAAGTCAGCAGCCTCGCGCCAACCAAGGTGTCGAAGCATCATTTCAGCTGAGAGAATCAACGAACCTGGGTTCACTTTATCCTGCCCCGCGTATTTAGGTGCTGTACCGTGAGTAGCTTCAAATAGCGCTATGGAGTCACCGATATTTGCACCTGGTGCGATCCCGATACCACCTACCTGCGCCGCTAGGGCATCGGATATGTAATCACCGTTGAGATTCATGGTCGCTATCACGTCATATTCGTCGGGACGCGTGAGGATTTGTTGCAACATTGCATCTGCAATCATGTCCTTTATCACGATTTGTTTTCCGGTATTAGGGTTCTTCAGCTCGTGCCATGGACCACCATCAAGTGGTACGGCACCGAATTCACTTGCTGACAATTCGTAGCCCCAATCCTTAAATGCTCCCTCAGTGAACTTCATGATGTTGCCTTTGTGTACAAAGGTCACTGAGCTCCGATCTTCTTCAATCGCGTACTGGATGGCTTTACGTATGAGTCGATGAGAACCTTCAACGGATATGGGCTTGATTCCGATGCCACAATTCTGCGGAAACCTGATTTTGTTGACCGACATCTCATCCTGCAAATATCGGATGAGCTTATTTGCGTCTGCACTATCAGCTTCCCACTCGACACCAGCATAGATGTCCTCGGTGTTTTCCCGGAAAATAACCATGTCAGTTTTATCTGGACTACGAACTGGACTGGGAACACCTTTGAACCAGCGTACTGGTCGCAAGCAAACATATAGGTCCAAGTGCTGTCTTAGCGCTACATTGAGTGATCGGATGCCACCTCCGACCGGGGTCGTCATAGGTCCTTTGATCCCGATCAGAAACTCGCGCATCGCGTCAAGGGTTTCTTCTGGAAGCCACTCGTCATCTCCATAGATGTCAAGCGCTTTCTCACCCGAATAGATCTCCATCCAGACGATTTTCCGCTTTGAACCGTAGCTTTTATCTACGGCTGCATCCACGACTCGCCGCATGACAGGTGTGATGTCTACACCGATTCCATCGCCTTCGATAAACGGTATGATGGGATTGTCAGGTACGCATAGAGAGCCATCCGAAGACGCTGTAATTTTTGTGCCTTCGGCAGGTACTTTGATGTGCTTAAACCCCATATTCCTAGATTTCACCCTCAGATTTTGCAGGTTAGGATTATAGAAGTCAGCCTCTAGCTAGAACCTGTGATAGGTCTAGGTACTGCATACACCATTCAGGTCTGGGAGACTTACCTAGTAGATACCTTTTCAGTTTTGTGCCACTGATCACGGCGCGAGTGGTCATCAGCTGTCGACTCAATCCATACGGTCGATTTCTCTTGAACTTCCTTCTTCCAGAAGACAGCTTCAGTTTTTAAAAGATCCATGACGTATTCGCATGCAGCAAAAGCATCTGGACGATGGGAGGAAGCCACTAGGACCAGCACAATTTGGTCAGTGGGCCGCAAGTGACCGATACGGTGAATGACCAGCACATCTAGGAGTCTCCAGCGCTCATATGATTGACTGACGATCTTTTCAATGCTCTTCTCAGTCATGCCAGGGTAATGCTCGAGAATCAAGCCTTTCACCTGTTCTTCTTTAGCAGTATCTCGAACCAGACCTACGAATGAGGCAATCGCCCCAGCTTTGCCTCCGGCCGACCTACGAAAAAGCTCGTATTCGTCACTGAGTGAAAAATCTCGTTCTTGGATCCGAATTTGGGACATTGGTTCTAACCGCCAGTAATGGGAGGAAGAAACGCCACTTCGTCTCCCTCCTGAAGCGTGAACTCTCCCTTCACAAGCTCTTGATTGATCGCGATGGATACCTGTGGTGTGGACAAAGTCTCATATCGTGACTCATCCAATTCCGATTGCAATGCTTGAAGAAGAGAATCTCTTGTTGCGTCACGAGGTAATTCAACGGTGAGTTCGCTGATCCCAATCTTCTCTCGCAGCGATGCAAAAAACAGAGTGCGAATAATCATTGTCGCTGCCAACTACCAGACTTCCCACCGGACTTATGTGTGAGTTGTACATTTTCGATCTGCATCCCTCTATCGACTGCCTTACACATGTCATAAACGGTTAGTGCAGCAACGCTTGCAGCAGTCAGAGCTTCCATTTCAACTCCTGTCTTACTCGTAACCTTACAGGTCACATTAATGGACAATGTCGAATCATCTTGCCAATTGAACTCAATTTTGATACTCGAGAGTGGTAAAGGATGACAAAGTGGAATTAGGTCACTTGTCTTCTTTGCCGCGAGCGTGCCAGCTATGCGAGCCACCGAAAAGACATCGCCCTTTTCTACCCCACCCGAACGAATCAATTCTCCTGTCTCTTGAGATACTCGGACGGTCGCTTCTGCGGTTGCAATACGCAGAGTCTCCGACTTGGCAGAGACATCCACCATGGTGGCTTCGCCTTTACTGTTTAGGTGTGTTAGTTCAGCCATCTCTCTAAAATCGTACTTTCGACACAGGTACTTGACCTGATCTTCATCGGACTACTACTCTACCTTGGAAATTATGAGCAATTCATTGGAGAAAGTCGCCGTTGGCATGTCCGGCGGAGTAGATTCAGCAGTGTCTGCGCTTCTTCTCCAGCGAGCAGGTTACGCCGTCACAGGCATCTACATGAAGAACTGGGATGAAGATGACGGTTCAGAGTATTGTACGGCTAAGGCTGACTTTGAAGATGCTCAACGAATTGCAGATGCTCTGAAAATTGATCTGCGCTACATAAATTTTGCTTCTGAGTATTGGGACTTGGTGTTCAAGGATTTTCTCCTGGAATATCAGCAAGCACGAACACCGAATCCAGATGTGCTCTGTAATCGGCACATCAAGTTCGATTTATTCTCGAAATATGCAGAGACTCTTGGTTTCAGCACGATTGCCACAGGCCATTACGCGAGACGAAAAGTAGAAGACGGTACTTGGCATCTAGGTCGTGCTAAGGACAAGAATAAAGATCAGACTTACTTCCTACAAGCGGTTCCTAAGCCTAACTTGCAAAATGCGCTGTTTCCGCTTGCCGACCACGGAAAAGAACATGTGCGTCAATTGGCTTGCGAAAATGGGCTCCATGTGTACGACAAGAAAGATAGCACAGGAATCTGTTTTATCGGCGAAAGAAGGTTTCGAGATTTTCTTGCTAGATACGTGGATAAGACACCCGGAGATGTTCAGGACATTCACGGTGATTCAATCGGTGAACATATCGGACTCTCTTACTACACGCTAGGACAAAGGAAGGGTATTGGTATCGGTGGAGTTAAAGGCGCAGATGAGGCTCCTTGGTACGTCGTAGCTAAACGCAGTAAATCTAACGTCCTGGTGGTAAGTCAGGACGAAAATGATCTTCTTGCTCAATCACTAACCGCAGATACTCTCAATTGGCTTGTAGATAACCCGCTGAACTATCCTGACCTGTCTGCAATGGTTCGCTACCGACAAAAACCGGTGGCTTGTTCAATTTCGCTCAAAGAAGACAACATGGCTGTTGAATTTGAAAAACCCATTCGCGCCATTACACCGGGTCAATACGTTGCCTTATATAGCAACGAAATCTGCCTGGGTGGAGGGAAAATCAATTCTGTAAATGGTGGGGTTTTCGACGAATGAGTATTGAATCCATTTCGGTTGTTGATGGCCGATATTTACGCGATGTAGGCAATTTGTCCGAATATGCGAGTGAAAAAGCTCTAATCCGTTATCGCGTGCAAGTGGAAATCGAGTGGTTTTTGCACCTCCACCAATCTTGCCCAGAAATAGCAAAGGAACCACTGCCTCCTTCGTTGGTAGATACTTTTCGGCAAATTTATCGGAGCTTTAACGGAGAAGATGCAAAACGAGTGGTGGAACTTGAGCGTCAAACTAATCACGATGTAAAAGCAGTCGAGTACTTTGTAAGAGAAAAACTCAGCGCGTCTAACCATCCACTAAATCTCGAACTGGTGCATTTCTGCTGCACTTCAGAAGACATTAACAATCTAGCCTACGCACTCATGCTGGTTCAGATTCGAGATGATCTGCTCACTCCAGCTATGAGTAAGGTAGAACGCCAACTTCAGGAAATGTCCATCCAATACGCCGGTGTAGCAATGCTGGCACATACTCACGGACAGACGGCTTCACCAACTACCATGGGAAAAGAGCTTGCGATATTTCAACATAGATTGAGCCAATGGTATTGGGAACTAGCTCATACTGAGATTTACGGTAAATTCAATGGAGCGGTTGGCAATTACAACGCTCACGTCGTAGCTTCACCTACCACCGATTGGCCAGCAGTTACCGGTCAATTTATCCGAGGATTAGGCCTCAAACCAAACATCCTTACAACTCAAATCGAACCGCATGATTGCATCGCCAGATATTGCAACGCTTTGAGTGGCTATAACCAAGTCATCTTGGATCTATGCCGAGATATTTGGACCTACATCTCGATGGCATTTTTCAAGTTAAAGGTGGTCAAGGGTGAGGTAGGTAGCTCTACGATGCCGCACAAAGTCAATCCAATTGATTTCGAGAATGCTGAGGGCAATGTCGGTATAGCGAACTCATTGCTAACTCATCTAGCTCAGAAACTTCCCGTCTCTCGACTACAACGCGACCTTTCAGATTCCACCGTTCAGCGCAATCTAGGATCAGCGCTTGGTTATTGCTTGACTGTGTACAGTCGCACGCTCAGAGGCTTGAAAAAATTGGAGATCGATGAAAATCGCTTAAGCGAGAGTCTTTTCAATTCATGGGAAGTTCTTGCGGAAGCCATCCAGACAGTTATGAGAAAAGAAGGTATCGCAGATGCTTATGAACAGATCAAGTCCGTGACAAGAGGGCAAGCTCTAGACCAGGACATGTACAGACAGATCATCCATGAGCTACCCTTGTCTCGTGAAGGAAGAGAGGTTCTATTGAGTCTCACACCAGCAACCTATATCGGCCTAGCCAGGCATCTCACTCTCCGGAATATCATCTCGGAATAACCCTGATGTCTCTTACCTCCGATCTCACAGTAGAGACTGTTGAATGGAAAAAATCAAAAGGAGTACTCCAGCTACTTCGGTACGTGGTATTTGTAGTAGAACAGAAGGTTCCCTTAGAGCTAGAGTTGGATGGCATGGATGACACCAGCGCTCACTTCCTCGCAAGCCATTTAGACGATCTACCTATTGGTACTGGAAGATTACTCCCTTCTGGGCAAATAGGTCGAATGGCAGTACTTCAGGGCTATCGAAACAAAGGAGTTGGATCGCTAATCCTCTCACATATCCTTGAATTTGCTAGACAGAACGATTACTCACAGATCTTTCTGCACGCGCAGACTCATGCAATGCCCTTCTATGAACGACATGGATTTACTGCTCGCGGCGAAGAATTTATGGACGCGGGAATCGTCCACCGAGAGATGGTAATTGCGGATTAGTCCGTCGTCCAAAGCTACCAATTCCTTTTTGGAATACAAATATTGAATTTACTTCATTTTTCGCATTGATACAATTCGCCATTTTTAACAACGGGTATAGCCATGGCGCTTCACTACATACCTCGGAAACCCCGAGCTGATCAAATACGAGATCTTCAACTCGAATGGGACACCAACCCACGATGGTTTGATGTAAAACGCGGATACACTGCTGAGGATGTAGTACGTCTACGTGGCACGATTCCTCACCGTTCCATGCTTGCAGCACATGGTGCAGACAAACTGTGGGATTTGTTGCAGACTGAAGAATTTATCAATTGCCTAGGTGCGTTGACTGGCGGTCAAGCAGTACAGCAGGTCAAAGCAGGCATCAAAGCAATCTACTTGTCAGGCTGGCAGGTCGCTGCAGATGCGAATACTTCCGAATCTATGTACCCTGACCAATCGCTGTATGCTGTGAATTCAGTCCCGACAGTTGTTAATCGGATTAATAATGCGTTTCGACGAGCTGACGAGATTCAGTGGTCCAAAGGCATCGACGATGGTATTGACTACTATGCTCCTATAGTAGCCGATGCTGAAGCTGGTTTCGGTGGCGTTCTTAACGCATTTGAGCTGATGAAGTCCATGATCAGCGCCGGCGCTGCAGGTGTTCACTTCGAAGATCAACTGGCTTCCGTGAAAAAGTGTGGACATATGGGTGGAAAAGTCCTAGTACCAACCACTGAAGCAGTCCAAAAATTAGCAGCAGCAAGACTTGCCGCAGATGTTTGCGATGTTCCCACATTACTAATGGCCAGGACCGATGCCAATGCCGCAAATATGGTCACCAGTGACATCGACGAGAACGATCAACAGTTCCTTACTGGCGAACGGACTCCAGAAGGGTTCTATCTCACTCGAGCGGGACTGGATCAGGCAATTGCACGAGGATTAGCCTATGCACCTTATTCTGATCTCATTTGGTGCGAAACAGCGGTTCCTGATTTAGAGGAAGCAAAGCGATTTGCCGACGCCATTCACGACCAATACCCGAACCAGATGCTTGCATACAACTGCTCACCTAGCTTTAACTGGCGTGCGAATCTAGACGACGCAACGATCGCCAAGTTCCAACATGAGCTCTCAGCTATGGGCTACAAGTTTCAGTTCATTACGCTCGCAGGGATTCATAGCATGTGGTACAACATGTACGATCTGGCATCCAACTATGTTGAAAACAACATGACCGCTTATGTTGAATTGCAAGAAAAAGAATTTGAGGCGCAAAATCGCGGCTATACCTTCGTTAGTCACCAACAGGAAGTTGGGACAGGATACTTTGACGAAGTTGCCAACGTTATTCAAGGTGGTCAGTCTTCAGTAACTGCACTAACTGGATCCACTGAGGAAGAGCAATTCAACCAAGATCAGGATGAACTAGCGCGGGTCTAGCTTCCCCCTTCTTTACCCTTTCAACGGACCCTCCGATTCGGAGGGTCTTTTTTTGACTAGCCTCTGACTTCTTGAACGAACTCGTCAATGAGCCAACGTGAAATTGCGGTACCACCAGGGATATTAGGAAAATCGTCGATATCGAACCATCTAGCCTCGGATATTTCACCGTCTCGGTAATGAAATTCGCCCGAGAGATAGTCCGCATGGAATCCAAGCATTAGAGAATTTGGAAACGGCCAGGACTGACTGCCGAGATACCGAAGGTTGGTTACTTCAATCCCTACTTCCTCTTTTACCTCTCTATGAACAGTCTGCTCGATCGACTCACCGGGTTCAACAAAACCAGCTAAAGTACTGAAGAAACCAGATTGCCATGAACGATTCCGAGCTAGAAGCGCTTGTTTACCTTTTCTTACAAGTACGATGATACTGGGGCTGAGTCGAGGATAACTCACTAAGTTGCAGCTAGGACATACCAGTGCACGATCATTGTTGTCTTCCTTAGTGGGTTCTCCACAGCGTCCGCAGTAGCGATGGTTTTGTAACCACTCGATCAATTGCACTGATCGTCCCGCGAGATAGAACATGTCTGGTTCTACCCTTCCTAACCAGGATCTCAACGGTGATAACACATATTCCTTTGGTACGGACCCCGTAGCGCTCAACACATAGCAGTTCTTTCCTCTCAACGTACCTAGAAACATCTTATGTTTGACTTCAACGTCAAGCCACATGAACTCATCCGCCGTAACCGGTCTCGGGATGCCTGCTTCGAGAATAGATAAGAGCTCGCCCGCCATTACCGTAAAGTACATTGAATCGCCATCTGATTCAGGTTCTTCCGACTTAGGTAGAGAAATAAACTGCCCAGGATCGCGTGGCCAAAGTTGTGTACTCAATCGAGTGGAACTGCTCATACTGAAATACTGAGTTTTGGAGAAATTACAATTATCTCCACCCAGACTGCTCATCAACTGATGAGAGTCAAATCCCATACTCCTTTTCAGTTAATAAGACTGGTGTTTTGAACTCTTCTAGCCAAACAGATACTTACTTCTCCGCAGTCCTAGTCAACTTCCTAGGTAAATCACCGCACTGGTACAAACAAACGATTCTTATCTTCCTGATAGTCAATCCGTTTGTTCTACTCATACCTGAATACGGCTTTGTCATTGCGGGTTGGTTGCTCGTCGGCGAGTTTATTTTTGTATTAGCAATGTCACTTTCATGCTACCCATTGGCACCGGGTGGACTATTAGCGATCGAAGCGGTCTTCATGACATTGACCACGCCGCAGATGGTCTTCGAAGAACTGGAAAAAGCGTTCCCAGTGCTTTTGCTGTTGATGTTCATGGTTGCGGCTATTTACTTCATGAAGGACTTGCTGATATTTATCTTCACGAAGGTGTTGATATTTGTTCGATCCAAGATTCTTCTGTCTCTGTTGTTTTCATCTGTCGCAGCTGTTCTTTCAGCTTTTCTGGATGCATTGACTGTCGCTGCAGTCATCATCAGCGTAGCAGTTGGCTTCTACAGAGTCTATGAAGAGTTTTATGAACTCTACAAAGAGGTGGATGAATTCAAGGAAGGCTCCACTGCAGAAGCGGACCATGAATCAGATCTTGATAATTTTCGTCGTTTTCTTCGCAGTCTTCTGATGCATGCCGCCGTAGGTACTGCGTTAGGAGGCGTGATGACAATGGTTGGGGAGCCCCAAAATCTACTGATTGCAAAAGTACTGGGTTGGGAGTTCATGGAGTTTGTGATCCGGATGGCACCTATCACGATGCCGGTATTTGTAGTAGGGATTCTGACTTGTCTACTACTTGAGGTTACCAAGACTTTTGCTTATGGCGCTACTCTACCTGAAAACGTCCGCGTCGTTCTCGAGGAATGGGGACGCGATGAGGCAGCCCAAATGACCAAGCAGTTCAAGACAAAGTTGCTCATGCAGGCATTAGCAGGCGTTTTTCTTGTAGTGGCACTTGGATTCCATCTTGCTGAAGTAGGAATCATCGGTCTAGCCGTCATTGTGCTCCAGACTGCGATGAACGGTGTGACCGAAGAACACGACCTTGGCCACGCATTTCGTGAGGCGTTACCTTTTACCGCGTTGCTAGCCGTGTTTTTTGTAATCGTCGCCGTGATTGAAAGTCAGCATCTTTTCCAACCAGTAATGGATTACGTACTTTCTCTCCCGTTAGACACACAACCAAGTGTTTTTTACATAGCAAATGGTTTGCTTTCCGCAATAAGTGACAATGTCTTCGTTGCATCCATATATATCAGTCAAGCAGAAGATGCGTTTAACGCTGGCGTAATAGATCGAGATCATCTGAATCTGTTGGGGATTGCTATCAATACAGGCACCAATATCCCCAGCGTATTGACGCCAAACGGACAGGCGGCATTCCTGTTCTTGCTGACTTCATCTGTAGCGCCAATGATTCACCTATCGTATGGCAGAATGGTTTACATGGCTCTACCTTATTTCTTCACCATGGGACTCACAGGATGGCTAGCAGTCAAATTCCTGCTGTAACTTGAAGACAGAGATCATCCTCAAGAAAAACTCGAAAAACCTGGAGCTACCTAAAGCAAATTAGCTAGCTTTCTCCTACAGGCACTGCTGCACGACTGGACTTGCCTTGTAGTTGGAGTGAGGATGCATACACAAAAAAAGTGCATTCTCTCCGATCTTTCAATTCAAGAAATGTAGGGGTTTTCTGAGAGCACACAGAAACAATTAAAGGCGTCTTTGCCATGTCAAAGTACGCGAGGTCAGTTATCTGACGCTGTACCTAGTCCGTCGAGAATTTGCTGGTGCAAATCTAACTCTTCATCCGTAGCTTGAATAATCGTGGGATTCCGCTCTATCGTCGAGAAGTCGGTGACCATCCCATCACCAAATTCTTCTGATTGGATTTCCTGTAACTCCAAATCAGCACCATGTTGCATTGCAATGTAGACGTCTGCCAATAATTGAGCGTCTAACAGTGCGCCATGCTTCTCTCGACTCTCGACGTATCGAATACCAAACCTATTACACAATGCGTTCAGGTTCGCTCGAGCGCCACGAAATCTCTTCCTTGCGATCACCAATGTGTCAATAACGTGACAGAGTTCCTCTAGTTTTTGGCGAACACCAACACGCTCCAATTCAGCATTCAAAAAGCCCAAATCGAACTCTGCATTGTGAATGACCAATTCTGCACCATTTACGAAATCAACGAACTCCTGAACAACTTGCTTAAACGTTGGCTTATCTTTCAAAAACTGATTTGTCAAGCCATGTACGTTTTCTGAGGCGGTGGAAATGAGCCGATCACCCGGGTTCAGATAATGGTGAAATTCCTTACCAGTCCGTACACCGTGGTCCAACTCTACCATGCCGATTTCGATCACTCGGTCTCCTTCTTCGACGGATAAACCGGTAGTCTCAGTGTCTAGCACCACCTTACGATCAGAGTTCATGTTAAATCACCTGTGCTGTACTGAAGATCGGCATGAACAACATGATGCAGTTTCTCACGCGACATAAGTGCTGTCCGCTGGTTCTCTCAGTCATTACTGCGAGACACTTTCAATCTCTGTGCGTATTCCTGTGCTTTTTGATCGACCAACTCGTTCTCCGGGTGACCACTGTGAGCTTTCACCCAGTTCCACCTTACTTGTAGCCGAGAGTTTTGGGAATCAAGCTGTCGCCAAAGATCATGGTTTTTAACACTAGATCCACTCGAGGTTTGCCACCTATTCTTCTTCCAGTTTGGTAACCATTGCGTGATGCCGTTGACTACGTACTTTGAATCGGAAAACAACTGAACCTCGGCATTGGCGTCCAACCCTTTGAGTGCTTCAATTACCGCCATCATCTCCATGCGATTATTCGTGGTTTCGGGTGCTCCGCCTTGGATCACCTTCTCCCCCTCTTCAGTACGAATCAACGCAGCCCATCCGCCGGGGCCAGGATTGTTTATGCAAGCGCCGTCAGTGTAGATGGTGTACTTCATTGATTTCCTATTTATGACAGCATTTGTCACTTTGGAAGCGACTTAGTTGGGGTTATGAACTCAATGAGCTAGTTCGTGGAGTCATCACCAAGGTCACCTAAGGGCATATATTGCAGAGAAGCATTTTCCCTTAGTGAAATGAGGTAGTTTGAGATTTCTCTCGTTTCTGAACTACCTGCAAGATTTTCATTCAATCGGTTTCGGTCCTCTTCTGTCATCGCTTCATAGTCACCTAACTCGACGTTAGAAACAACAACCAAATATTCCGTGCTCGAATCATCTGCACCCGGTACTCGGAAATAAGCTCTTCCATCAGGTGCAGGTAACGAAGATTCAAATGCTTTTTCTCGAATATCGAACTCAACCGAGATCTCATCCCGTTTGATTTTTTCATGTCGATTCCACGTCAAGCCAGTAAGTGTTTCAATTGCACCGAAATCCAAGTTCTCATCAAGCTCTGCAATAGCTTTAGTAAGCAAATCGTCTGCCTTCTCACTAGCCTGTTCTTTGGTTAGCTGTTCCACAATCTGTTCCTGGACATCCTCAAATACCAACTGTTGTGGAGGTGTATAAGCCGCTACTCGACCAACCACGACCTTCTCTGTACCGATTTCGACAGGTTTACTGTTGTATCTGTTAAGAACAACGTCATCTGTGAATAAAACTTCACGTACACGCCAAGATTCAAATATGCCATCGGTGGTGGATCGAGTGATGTCTTCATAGGTGGTAATGTCCACTGAAAGAGCGGCACCGACTGGCTCAAGTGAATCGGGGGACTCAAATGCTAATTTGTCGAGTTCGCCCATTGCTTCCCGATACGGCTCCTCCGCTCGTTCGTTCTTCAAGCTATTTTCCAGTTCTTCGCGTCGCTCGTCAAGAGGCAACGATTCAATCTCTTCAATTTCAAGCAACTGAATCAAGTGGACGCCAAATTGACTTTCCACAGGCTCGGAAATAGCGTTAACTTCCAAACTCCAAAGTGCTTCCTCAAATGGCTTGACGAACACACCACGCGCGGTCATCCCTAAGTCACCACCATTTGTCCCAGAACCAGCATCTTGTGAATGTTCTGTCGCTAGGTCAGAAAATTCCGCCTCCCCTGCTTCCACTTGCCGCTTGAACTCATTCAATTGCGAAATCGCTTCCTCGGTCGTTCTCGTTTCATCCACATGCAACAGAATGTGTGAACCTCTTCGCTGTGCGTTGGATTGCTCTGCTTCAACAGTTGTGTCGTAGTAACTCTGCAAATCTTCTTCAGAAATCTCGACTTGATCAGAGAAAGAACCTTTGGTGAGCTCTATCACTTCGAAGACAAACGATTCTTCTGAAATGAATTCATCTTGATTGAACTCGTAGTAAGTCTGGACTTCCGACTCATCGATGTCAATACCTTCCGTAAATTCATCAGCATTGAACTCCATATAGGCGATGTCTCGAACCTGCTCCTGCAATCCAGCACTTTCTCGTTTTTCGCGAGGAGTCACGAAGGCAGTCTTCTGTGCTATTTCAGTCAACTGATTGACTACGCTGTCCTGCTCAACGAGTTTTTCATAGTTTTGGATCGAATAGCCTGACGATGCGAGAACCTGGCGATAGCGGTCAATGCTGAACTCACCATCATCCTGGAAGAGAGAATCATTCTCAATTCGACGAAGAAATTCACGTCGTGAGTTAACGAGCTTCATGTCTGCGGCATTCTGTTCAAGAAGCTTTCGGTTAATCAACTGATCCAGCAGGTTGGGTTCATTGATAATCAAATCCATGGTCGCCTGGTCCAGATCAGTACCGTAGATTTCTTCCATGCGTCGTTTCTCTCTGTCAATTGTCGCAGAGAGTTCTCTCAACGTAATATCGTCACCATTTACGGAAGCGGCAGCCGGCTCAGTCACGGAAAAGAGATTAAAGGCACCGAAGCCAAATACGGCAAGCACAAAGCAAATGATTCCGGCGAGCAATTTAGCACCGAACGAACTTGATTTTGATCTAATTTTCTGAAGCATTCTGAGATGTATTTACACAGATTTTTGGATAGTGAAGTTTAGTCTGACCAACCAAAAACACCGAGTCCCTCCACAAAGGAAGAGCTCGGTGCCAAGTAAGTTTTGTCCGCAACTTTCGCGACGGCGGAAAAACCAGAGGTTGGGTTTTCCTATGAATTCAGTTTGGTCTTCAGGGCTTTTCCTGCCTTAAAAGCGGCATTTTTAGATGCCTTAATTTCTATGGCTTCCCCAGTTTGAGGGTTGCGACCTGAACGTGCTCCTCGGTGTCGTACCTCGAACGAACCAAAATCAGGAATACTTACTCTGTCCCCGTTTGCCAGCGCGTCAGAGATTGCACCAATGAGAGCATTGAGTGCGCTTCCTGCGTCAGCTTGGGAAATATTTGCCGCGGTACTCATTTCCCGGACCAAATCGGACTTATTCATACGTTGAATCTCCAGACTTAACAGTCAAATGAGAGTTGAATATTGGCCGATGCAACCAACCTCTCATCATGAAATATGCATCGTAATACAACTATTACTTCAATATTTTGGAATGCGCTAGCTTGCCTTTCGATCGGACTCACCTTCGTAGACCTTGATTGGGTCTGACTTACTATTCACAACATTCTCGTCGATGATCACACGGAGTAAACCTTTCTCCTCAGACGGAATCTGGTACATCGTCTCAAGCAGAACTTCCTCAAGGATTGAGCGTAATCCACGTGCACCCGTCTTACGCTCAACTGCTTTTATTGCGATTGCTTCCAAAGCATCCCGTTGAAAGTCTATTTCAACCCCTTCCATTCCAAACAAGGCGGTGTATTGCTTGACTAGTGCATTCTTTGGTTCTGTAAGTATTTCGAGCAACGCTTCCGTACTTAACTCATTCAGAGTCGCCACTACCGGTAAGCGTCCTACAAACTCCGGAATCAAACCATATTTGATTAGATCTTCCGGTTCGACTTTTTCGAGGGTTTCCCCGATGTCTTTGCTGTCAGACTCGCCGATCACATCCGCAGAAAATCCGATACCACTCTTTTCAGTTCGCTGTTGAATCACTTTCTCCAATCCTGAGAATGCGCCCCCGACAATGAAGAGTATGTTGGATGTATCAATTTGAATGAATTCTTGCTGTGGATGCTTACGTCCACCAGCAGGTGGTATCGCTGCCGTTGTTCCTTCAATTAGTTTGAGTAATGCGTTCTGTACGCCCTCACCTGATACGTCCCGTGTAATTGAGGGATGATCTGATTTGCGAGAAATCTTGTCAATCTCGTCAATGTAAACAATGCCGTTGGAAGCTTTGGCAACGTCGTAATCACATTTCTGCAGGAGTTTCTGGATGATGTTCTCGACATCTTCACCTACATATCCTGCTTCTGTCAGTGTAGTGGCATCAGCGATCGTAAACGGTACATTGAGTGTTCGAGCAAGTGTCTGAGCTAATAGGGTCTTTCCACACCCAGTAGGACCAATCAGCAGAATGTTGGACTTTTGTAGTTCCACACCATCGACAGTACCGTTGGAAAACAGCCGCTTGTAATGGTTGTAGACCGCGACTGAAAGTACCTTCTTCGCATGCCCCTGCCCGATGATGTAATCGTTCAGTGACTCGTTAATCTCTTTGGGTACTGGGAGACGTTCCTCGACTTGAGGCTCGGCGGTATCCTTCCGCCGTTCCTCGTCAATGATTGCAACACATAGTTCGACACATTCGTCGCAGATATTTACGCCGGCATTCGCAATAAGTTTGAAAACTTCTGGTTGTGCTTTACGACAAAAGGAACAGCTAAGAACGCCTCTTTGTTCATCACTCATTAATTTCTACCTCTATAACTTCCTGTCAGTCAACCGATTCTCTTTGCAAATGGGTACCTGCTGTGCCCCTTGCTTTAGGTTTACTGCCAAATTGATTATATGTTGCAAATTTTTACGCGGCTATTGCTTCGATCCGCAAAGCTAGCTAGTTTGCCCACTGGATGTAGCCATCGTTGCGGGTAATTGTCTTGCATATTGAACTTTATCAACGATTCCGTACTCTTCTGCTTCTACAGGGCTCATCCAGTAATCTCGGTCAGTATCTTCGGCTACTTGCTCCGCAGATCGCTTTGTGTGTCTCGACAAAATTTCATTCAGGCGGTCTCGAATTAAAAGAATCTCCCGCGCCTGAATCTCGATATCTGACGCATTACCACGCGATCCGCCTGCTGGTTGGTGAAGCATGATTCTGGCGTTGGGAAGCGCAAATCGTTTACCTGGTGTGCCTGCTGCCAATAGAAAAGCACCCATACTAGCTGCTTGTCCGACACAGGTGGTCTCAACAGGACTCCGAATGAACTGCATCGTGTCATAAATAGACAATCCTGCAGTTACCGAGCCACCGGGTGAGTTGATATATAGATGAATGTCCTTATCTGGATTTTCAGATTCACACCATAACAATTGGGCAACTACGAGATTAGCGACCACATCGTCGATTGGCCCCGCAATAAAGATGATCCGTTCTTTAAGTAATCGAGAAAAAATGTCATAAGAACGTTCACCTCGACTCGTCTGTTCCAGCACCATGGGCACCAGACTCAGTCCTTGGATTTCTGAAGTCATGCTAATCTCCTGTTTCTATGTCCTTGTTGCCTTTAAATCTACCAATCATGCGCGAAAGCAGTCCTTTCTTGCTTTGATCTTTCTCACCACCGATAGCGTCATCCTCAGATTTCTCAACCGTTTCCGTTTCCTCAACTTCATCAATTTCGAGCTCTACATCAACTTCATAGACACTGCGAAGTGTTTGCAACTGATCATATGGGAAGTCACGTTCTTGAACGTCCACTTCTTCTTGGAGTCGATCCCACGACTTTTCAATTTTCATCTTCAGAGCGAAAGATCGTAAATTTTCAGGTTCGGACACCTTCTCAACCATCTCTTGCGTTACGGTACCACCTGCGAAGTGAAGCAACTCGCCTTCAATGAAGGACTGAAACTCATCGTTTTCGATTGTCGGATTATACTTTTGCACTAACTTTTGACCCAAATACTCCGTGGCGAGTGCAATTGCAGTCTGTTTTTTATGTATTTCAGTTAGATCTATATAATCAGAATCTTCAGGTTCAGTAGATTCGCTGTCAGAAAAGCCAATATGCGCCTTGTCATAATCCAATCCTAGATATTCTTTGACCTCATCTCGAGATGCCATCACTCTTGAATTATACGCGTATTCAGGTAATACGATCCCAGAATGCTGAATTAGCTTAGCCTGAAGAAGCTTTCTAAAAACTCTCTTAACCTCTGAATCGGCCGCATCCGAGTATGTGGTCCGAATCGACTCTCGAAGCTCATCTTCACTTTCAACGAACACCTTTGGTTGCTCTAAGACTTGCTCAATGGAAGCCAGGGTCGCTTGTTCTATCTTGACTAACTTAATCCGAACGTCAAGCCGTTTTTCGTCGTGATAGAAGACTCGTGGGACTGGACTGTGAAATGAGTCAAATCGGACAAACTCTTCTGGGTTTGGTGGAGCTTCTGCATGGAGTTCACGAAACTCTCCAACTTTCATGTCAAGTAATTCGCTTACAAGAGTAGCGTCCTGCCAGCGATATTCCACGCCTACTATTAACTGAGCTACGTACTTGTCTGTATGCTCAGGCGAGTCAGAATCGTCGGATTCTTCATCGCCTACAGAGTTTTCTGATTCAGTGTCTTCCGCATCTAAATCTTCGATTTCAAAGCTGAATCGGATCTCGCCCTGAGTCGCGTCTGTGCCTTCTTTCCATTCGGAGTAGCTCAGTTGATAGTAGTGGACGATACGATCTACGAACTCATCTGTAACTTCGATTTTTGGCTTCTCAATCTTGATTTCGCTTAAGTTTGAAAGATCAATAGGTCCGAGGATTTCCGCAGTTACCTTGTAAACGAAGTCCTCATTCTCCTTAGGTATCTCGAAATCTAGATCGAACAGTGCTACTGGGTCCAGATTCTTATCCTGCAAGGCCTGATACATAGTCTCATCAATCAGGTCTCGATGCACTTCAGCATTCAATGCTTTTCCATACCGTTGAGAGATGAGTTGTCGAGGCACCTTGCCTTTGCGAAAGCCTGGTAATTGAGCATTGCTAGCAAGCTCGTTAACCCGTGAGTTTATTCGAGTTTGGTAATCAGTCGCGGGGATGCGAATCTGAATGTCTTTACGGAGTTCGCTCCGATCTTCTACTGAAATTTCCATATAACAATTGGATAAATGTCGTTCAAATCCAAAAAATCTAAAGAGGGATTAGGTTAAAAAAAGTAGCTATTAATTTGATGGATGGGGTGGGTGACGGGATTTGAACCCGCGACAACTGGAATCACAATCCAGGACTCTACCACTGAGCTACACCCACCATCGCAAGCCAAGACACAGAACTCCATTTGCTACACCGTTCTACGCCTGAATTATCTTACTTACACAATCGGTCAGTTGAGAGATGGCACGCCTGGAAGGACTCGAACCTTCAACCCTTGGCTTAGAAGGCCAATGCTCTATCCATTGAGCTACAGGCGCTTCAACCTATCGCGCAACACTGCCAGCTTCTCTCAACGAATGAAAGTGGTCGGGGTAGAGAGATTTGAACTCCCGACAACTTGCTCCCAAAGCAAGTGCGCTACCAGACTGCGCTATACCCCGATTGGATCTTGATGTGCCTACGATCAATTTGACCCTGCTCATCGTAGGGAGAATTTTAGACTGCAAAAGTTTTTGATAATTCCAAACAAATTAAGCAATTCTTCGAGAGAGGATTAAGCTACCCGTCTTCCTCAATGACCATACCATGTCAGCCACTATTCTGAACGGTAACGTTCTTGCAGCTTCCATTCGGGCAGATCTCAAAGAACGTGTTCAAGCCATAACGAGTTCAAATCGACGACCACCTGGATTAGCTGTTGTACTTGTAGGTGAAGATCCAGCGTCCGCGATCTACGTGAGACTGAAGCAGAAAGACTGTCTTGAGACAGGGATGAAGTGTCAGGTATTACACCTTCCGGCAAGCACGCTGGAAGCGGAACTAGCCGATATCGTAACGGAATTCAATGCAGATCCGACGATCGATGGCATCCTCATCCAACTACCGTTGCCCGAGCATATCAACGATTTGAGTATCACGGCAAAGGTTCTCCCACGAAAAGATGTGGACGGCATTTCCCCTCATAACATGGGCATGCTAACGCTAAGGAAACCTGCACATCGAGCGTGCACGCCCAAGGGTGTGATGTCTTTGATCGCTCAAACTGATGTTCAATTGCTTGGGTCGCATGCTGTGGTCGTAGGTGCTTCCAATCACGTAGGAAGACCAATGGGCCTGGAATTTTTGCTTCGCGGGTGCACAGTCACAACCGCACACAAGTTCACACGAAATACGAAGGAACTTACTAGAGAAGCAGATGTGCTTGTTTCCGCAACGGGAAAAGCTGGACTAATCGAAGCAGATTGGGTAAAGCCAGGTGCAGTAGTTATCGACATTGGAATCATGCCTCAGGAGGATGGAACCATTTGCGGCGATGTCGATTTTGAAGCAGTAAAGGAAGTTGCAGGTTGGATTACGCCAGTACCAGGTGGTGTAGGACCGATGACAAGAGTTTCAATTCTTCAAAACGTCGTTGACGCCTACAATCGCACGCTAAAGTGAAGGCAGTATTTCTCTCAGATCTTCATCTTGAGCAAGTCGATTCACCGCAGTTTCGCGCATTCCGAGACTTGCTTCAGCAGGTAGTCCAACAAGGGAAGCAAGTCTTCATCTTAGGCGATTTAGTCGAGGTTTGGGTTGGCGATGATGACGACGCCGAACTAGCTTGTGAAGTCAAAAACTCTCTCCGTGAATGTGTGCAATCCGTGAATGTCTGCATCATGCATGGCAACCGAGATTTCCTCTATGGGGAAGCATTTGAGACCGAAACAGGAGTCAAAGTTATCCCAGATCCCTATGTGTTGCAATGTGGTGATGAACGCATCTTATTAGCCCATGGTGACGCATATTGCACCAAAGATATGGCATACCAACAGATGAGAGCCTTCCTGCGCTCACCTAACGGGATTTCTGGCTTATTACAACAGACACTTGAACAACGACGAGCTTTGGCCAGGCAGCTACGACAGGCAAGTAAACAAGCGAATGAACTCAAGGCAGACAACATCATGGATGTGACCCTTGAGGAAATTCAAAAAACAATCCAAGATTATCAGTGCAGTACCATGATTCATGGGCATACACATCGTCCAGCCATTCACAAGGAGAGCTGGGGAAAACGATACGTGTTAGGGAATTGGGAGAGTTGTGGCTGGTACTTGGATCTGAGTAGTCACGCATTGGAACTGCGGTGCTTTGCCATTGAGTGAATCATTCTGTTGATGTGGAGTCATAGGACTCATCAACAAACACAGGAATGCCACTGTGGAATCTGAATTCTGAATCTGAAGAATTAATCTGTAAAGCTTCGTATTCGCGTAGCTCTGCAAGTCTCCGTTCGAGTTCGCGCTCCCCACAGACTTCAGCAGCGAATTCAAGATAAATCTCGAAATGTCTGCCTTCGGATTCATGTAACTGTTCGTAGAGTTTCAACAGTTTTCCATTGAAGTGTGGAATCAACACCCCTATTCGTTCACAGCTACGGGCCTCAATCATCGCAGCAACCAGCAGCTGATCTAGAAAACGATGATTTGCAGGACTTGGTCTAATCCATTTGTGTAGGTTTTTTGCGTAACGGGATGGACCCAAACGCTGGTACTCAATGCCAAATTCATTCAGTGCTTTCACAACAAGCTCAAAGTGCTTTAGTTCCTCTCTTGCCAAGCGGCTGAGTTGCCTTAAGTAGCGAGGATCGTGCTCATTTCGGTACAACAGTGAGATTGCCGAGCTCGCGGCTTTCTTCTCACAGTTCGCTTGATCCACTAGCAGTATGTCTAAGTGCGAGACCGCATATTCGACCCAAGCATTAGGCGTCGCTCCTCTAAGGATGGATTGAACGATAGAAGGACTTTCAGCCTTTGTGTTGCCAATCAACTCTGTGGAATGCCGCTCTTGTAGTAGTACTGATACAAGTGAAGTGATCGGCTATAGATTTCGTGCTCAATCTCTTGAAATAACTCACCTGATCGAATTTGCGGAGGTGAATCAACCGGCGTTAATCCCAATTCAACGACAGGTATTTCCACTTTTTGAAGAACTTCATAGATTTCGCTTTCTTTACAAGATTGCGCTTCATCCAGTGTGGAACTCACCACTCGGTCAAACAGGTCGGTCGAGGAAATCCTCACGCATGCTCTGATACTCTGCTTGTAGATCGTTTCTAACCGTTCCCAGATTTGATCCCGCCGCTCAGCGCCAAAATGGTTCCACTCTGTCACTTCATGAGCAAATCTCTTACACCCTCTACAAACGAGATCGCCGTAGGTGGTTGAACATACGCTCCGACAGGGGGTTAATCTCTTCTTACGATTCAGAGGCGATACTATTGGACCAGCTTGACTGCTGATGGATTTCTCGGACACGGCTGGGGATGACCCTTAGCTGAACTGGAGTTGCACTAGATTATTAAGGTCCCGTAACTCAGAATCACGCTTGTTTTTCTTGCTGTCTTTCCTTCGATTGGATAGCTCGAGAAGATACTCTTCATCGACATCCTCTGAATGGTATTCGCCAGTGAAAATGGAGCACTCGAAATTCTTGATTTGAGGATTATCTACTCTTGCACTGTCAATCAGATCATCGAATGATTGATAAATCAAATGATCAGCGCGGATGAACTCCTTGATCTCGTCGATAGTACGCCCATTTGCGACCAATTCCTCCTTGGATGGCATATCGATGCCGTAAACATTGGGATAGCACACCGGTGGAGAGGCAACCAACATGCTGACTTCCTTCGCACCTGCCGCACGAACTTGCTGAATGATCTGTCTTGTGGTAGTTCCTCTTACGATGGAATCTTCAACGAGTAGAACTCGCTTGTCTCGGAACTCGCTCTTAATGACGTTTAGTTTGCGTCGAACTGACCGCTGACGAACATCTTGCCCTGGCATGATAAAGGTACGACCCACGTATCGATTTCTGACGAATCCATCCCGATATGGCAAACCAATCTTGGAAGCAAACGCGAGTGCATTGGCATTGCTAGTTTCCGGTACCGGAATCACAACATCTGCCTCAACACCATGTTTATTTGAATAATCCAGATAGCGGTCAGCGAGTTTCTCGCCTAAACGCAATCTTGTCTGGTAAGTCGATACCCCGTCGAGTACGGCATCGTTTCGAGCGAGATAAACATGCTCAAAGATGCACGGAGTATGTTCAAAGTCACTGCAACAGACTTGGCTATGTAGCTCTCCGTCACGTGTGATATAAACCGCTTCTCCTGGTGCTACATCACGCACGACTTCAAAACCTAAGGTGTCAAAAGCAACATTTTCACTAGCAATCATGTATTCGGTGGAGAGTGCTCCTCGGCGTGATCCCAAAAGCAACGGTCGTATACCTCTGGGATCCCGAAATCCTACGATACCACCACCGACGATCATTGCCACGGCTGCATACGCGCCACGGCACCTGCTTTGTACGCGCGAGATTGCTTCAAAAACTGTTTCGGGTTCAGCTTTCTTGTGGCCAGTTTCCTGTAGCTCGTGAGCTAGTACATTGAGAAGGATTTCAGAGTCAGAATCCGTGTTTAGGTGTCTTTTCGCTTCATCACGGAGAAATTTGCGCATTTCTTCGGCATTGGTCAAATTGCCGTTATGTGCAAGGCTCAAACCATAAGGGGAACTGACATACATCGGTTGGGCTTCGGCAGAACTGGAGCTACCTGCAGTAGGATAGCGCACATGTCCGATTCCCATGATTCCCGGTAGCCGGACCATGTGTCGCTCTTCAAAGACATGGCTCACAAGCCCATTGTCCTTGCGTAGGTGCATTCGATCTCCATCGGAGATCACCATACCTGCGGCATCTTGCCCTCTATGTTGCAGGACAAGCAGAGCATCGTATAGAGTCTGATTCACCGTATCTTTTTGGACAACACCGACAACACCACACATCTGTCAAATTTCCTGTTTTAAGTCTTGTATGACAGTCGTTGGGACTGCTTCTGTACTCGGGAATACGTCTTTGAGCATCGGAGAGAGCTCTTTCTGCAATGGATCTAGATATGGAGAGATGGTTGATCCTTCTAACACACCAAATTCCTGCAATAACGGATGTGTAAACGCAGTCACTACGATCACCACTAAGAGTCCACGAATCAATCCCCAGGCTAGCCCGATCATCGTATTTGCAAAGCTCATGCCTGAATCTTCGACTCGGCGATTCACTTGTGCAGCAATAAAGCCCCCGATGACCTGGATCACACTAAAAAGCATAAAGAACCCGACGAATCTCCCGAGTATTGGCATTTCTAGATCAAAAAACTTTATTAATGCTCTACCGACATCTTCCATCCAGAGAAATCCAACAATCAATCCGACGAGCACCGAAATGGTCCATATGAGGTCCTTCAGGAACCCGGTTCTCATGCCAATCCAAGTTGAGACCAAAAGCAACAGTATGACACCAACGTCAAAGACCATGTGTACTCTTAACGGACTATAAGGAAAACACGACGATTTGCACTGAACGCTCCAATTGTTCAGTCAACCTTGTTACTTCTGCTATCACTTCATCACGTTCTAAATAAGGACCAGTGGCTATATCGTACACAATCGAGTCTCCGCTCTTTCGAGTCGATACCCAGCTCTCGATCCCCTGTTCTGACAATGATCGACGGTACTCTAGTGTTGACTCTTTACTTTCAAATGTATCAATAAGAATCGCCCATCTTGTTGCCTCTAACGTGTCGTCTAGAAGCACGGGTTCACCCATCCTCACCGTTGATTCCACAAAGAAACCGTCCATATCGACGAAGCTCACTACTTCTTCCCAATCCTTGCGAATTTGAGTGCGATCTACATCAGGGATTTTATCAATGGATATATCCGTTTCGACCGGCTCTATCGGTTCAATTTGGACCGCTACCGAGTCTAATCCCTCGAAAAATGAAGGAACAAATATCAGCAGGAGACTAGCAATACAAAGAGAAGCTAAGACGTACCACCTTGCTGACTCACCTTGTACCCATAACTTCATTTGTAGTTGAGTAGTAGCTCACGTACTTTGCCAACCAACTGGAATGAACCACATACAACATGAACGCTTGCTGGATCGGCTAAGGTCTGGAATTTTCTAAATGCTTCATGGAAATCTGGGATGTACTCAACACCGGAATCAGACAGAGATAGGATTGAGCAATCGGGAATAAAGCCTCGAGGTCCGTATGAATCCGTCACGATCATTTGATCTGCAAAACCTTGAACGACCCGAGCTAGCTCATTGAAATTCTTATCCCGTAGACAGGTGAACAAAGCTAAGACTTTTGCATTTGAGAATGAATCAGCAAGATACCTCTTCAGGTTATCAATGCTAGCTAGGTTGTGAGCTACATCAAGCACCCAATTTTGACCATTACGTTGGATGAGCTCTAAACGACCCGGTAAACTAGCAATCGAGCTCAAATTCGAGAAACTATCCGAAGTCTGACCTCCAATCAATTTCAGCACTTCTCTCGCAACAGCTAGGTTTCGCTCGGAATCAAGACGAGGAGTTTTCATCTTGTTGCATTCAAGAGCTTTACAGTCTCCCGATCCTTGGCCAAAGGGTTGGTAGATAGGACATTCCAAATTATCCGCAACTTGCAGAACTGATTTTGGTAGCTGCACCTCGCCTGAGACGAACGGTACGCCTTGGCGGAGAATACCAGCTTTTTCCCGTCCGATGGACTCTCTGGAATAACCTAGGACATCCTGGTGATCAAGGCTCACGTTGGTGATTACGGACACCGCTGGATCGACAACATTGCACGGGTCTAGCCTTCCACCCAATCCGACTTCAAGAAGAGCTACATCGACAGAGTGGTCTCGAAATGCCATCAACGACGCAAGTGTGACTACGTCGAAATACGTGGTAGGTGGTTTATCTTCATGTGTAAGTATTTCACGTAAGTAACTGATAAATAGATCATCACTTATCTCATCTCCACACAATTTGATTCGCTCATTGATGCGACTTAAATGAGGTGAAGTGGTACTTCCTACTTTGAGACCTTCAGCGATAAGTGCTTGTTCAACTAGGTGAACAACCGAACCTTTACCGTTGGTACCACCCACAACGACTGTTCGAGCTCCGATATTTGTCAGACCGAGTTTTCTAGCAAATGTCCTTATTTCACCAAATGAGCGATCTTTTTTGTTCGCTTCGTGCTCAAGCTCAAGCCTACTTACCCAGTCCGCAAGAGTGCTGAGTTCTCTAGCAGATTCTGGCTCAGCCATCAAGTGCGTCTCGAAAGGATTGTGCTTTGGCTTGTAGACGCTCTGGAATTAACTCATTCGATTGTGTCGTCGCCATGGTATCGACCAACTCACTTCCCACGACGATGCCGTCTGCCAGTGATGCAGATGCGGCCGCCTGCTCAGGCGTCTTGATACCGAATCCAACCACAATTGGTAATTTCGCATGACTCTTCAATACTGAAACTTGCTCTTCAACACTTGCTGTGTCTAGGTGAGAAGCTCCCGTAATCCCTTTCAGAGATACGTAATAGATAAATCCTTGCACATTTTCAACGATGAGTTTGATCCGTTTATCAGGGGTCGTAGGCGCAACCAAATAAATCAAATCTATCTCGTTTGCCTCCGCATGAATTGACAGACCGGAAGATTCTTCCGGCGGTAGATTCACCATGATCAAGCCGTCAACGCCACATTGAGAAGCTCTTTCAAAGAAAGTGCTCTCCCCCATGCTCAGAATGCTGTTTAGGTATCCCATAAGAACGATTGGTGTGTGTTCATTTGACTTTCTAAAGTCCGAGACCATGTCCAAAACCATAGATAAAGTCACGCCCTGTTGTAACGCACGTTCAGACGATCTCTGAATACTCGGTCCGTCAGCCTCTGGATCTGAAAAAGGCACCCCAAGTTCGAGGATATCCACACCCCCTTCTACTAAAGAGTGAAGCGCGGGCACCGTTACGGATGGTTCCGGGTCCCCAGCTGTTATGAAAGAAACAAAGGCTTTCTTACCTTGCTCTTGTAGCTGAGCGAAACAACCAGTCAACCTGCTCATATCTGGATACCGTCGATTTCTGCCATAGTTCCGATGTCCTTATCGCCTCTACCCGATAGATTAATCACGATACGGTCTGACGATGGACGTTTAGCTGCTTCAATCAACGCATATGCGATGGCATGAGATGATTCCAGCGCTGGCAAGATGCCTTCAAGACGATTCAGAAGATGAAATGCCTCTATCGCTTGCTCATCGGTAACAGCAACATACTGGGCGCGCTGCAGATCTTTCCAATACGAGTGCTCAGGTCCAACTCCTGGATAGTCCAATCCAGCAGAAATACTCGATGTTTCTTTAATCAAGCCATCGTCGTCTGCCAGCAAGTAAGTCCGTGAACCGTGCAGAACACCTGGTTTACCTTCACACAGAGACGCGGCATGCTCATCTGTACTCAATCCCTTGCCTGCCGCTTCCACACCGATGAGTTCAACCTTGAGGTCGTTTACAAAGGGATAGAAAAGTCCCATCGCATTCGATCCACCACCTACACACGCAATAAGTGCTTCAGGTAAACCTCCAAATCGTTCCTCACATTGTGCTCGGCATTCCCTACCGATCACTGCTTGAAAATCGCGAACCATTGCTGGATAAGGATGAGGACCAGCAACACTACCAATAATGTAGTGTGTGGTGTCCACGTTGGTCACCCAATCGCGCATTGCCTCATTCATGGCATCTTTCAGCGTTCTTGAGCCTGAACTAACACTTTCTACGTGGGTGCCCAGCATCTTCATCCTGTAGACGTTTGGAGCTTGTCGGACTATGTCGTCCGCACCCATATACACTGTGCATTCAACACCTAATCTCGCCGCTACTGTAGCTGTTGCGACTCCATGCTGACCTGCGCCCGTTTCTGCAATGATTCGTTGCTTACCCATGCGAGAAGCGAGAAGAGCTTGACCAACCGTGTTATTGATCTTGTGCGCGCCCGTATGGTTTAGATCTTCTCTTTTTAAGAATATCTGAGCGCCACTGACATGTTCTGTCAGTCTTTGAGCGTAATAGAGAGGACTAGGTCGACCTACGTAGTTTGTAAGGTCTTCATCAAAAGCGGCCCAAAAAGCTTGATCGGACTTGATGGACTCGTATAGCTCATTGAGCTCCTCAAGTGCGTGAATCAGTGTTTCCGCGACAAATCGACCTCCATACTCGCCAAAATGACCCAACTCATCAGGTGCACTATAGGGATCATTTACTCTATCCAATCCTGCGTACCTCTTCCATAAATTTCTGCATGAGTTGTGAGTCCTTTTTACCCTTAACTTTTTCAACACCAGATGCAACATCTACTGCATAGGGTTTACATATTCGAATGGCTTCTGCGACATTGTTAGGCGATAAGCCACCAGCCAAGATCAATTTAGATTCAGCTTTACTTGGCCACAGGTTCCAATCGAATACCTTTCCAGTCCCACCAAATTGACCTTCAGATCTTGAATCAAGAAGGAGTGCGAACGCTTCTGCAAACGTCTGAACGTTTGCTGGATTTTCACTCATGTCCTCAATGGGAATCGCCTTAATGTATGGTTTGCTGAACTGATTACACCAATCAGCTTGCTCGTCTCCGTGAAATTGCACGTAATCAATCGGCATTTCTTGAATTGCACGATCTACGTCTGAGCTGCTAGCGTTTGCGAACACGGCAACTATTTCAACTTCTGAAGCGATTTCCGAAGCAATTTTCTCAGCTTTGTTGAATGACAGAAAACGCGAACTGTGAGGAACGAAATTCAGACCGATTAAGTCACAACCAACTTCAACGGCCGATATAGCGTCAGCGACATTGGTAACGCCACAGATTTTTACCTTTGTCATTGGTTGTTTTCAGCCGAGTATTGGATTAGCTTCTCCCGATGAAAGGTAATTTCCAACGGTTCTGCCTCACTTATTTGGTCCGAAGCTACAGGACCTAGAAGTCGGGGTAGCCTAAGGCGATTGTCAGGGATACAGTCGTACTCTACATGGACTAAATACAGTCCATCCGGCGGCGCGGTCGGAGGTGCAAGGTTCCGGTCTCTCTTTTCAATTAGCGTCGCAACATCCTTTACAGAAATCTCCCCTCTCGCTACTGCAAGAAAACACCCGGCAATATTCCTCACCATCCTGAGCAAAAACGCATTTGCTGTGATATCCAGCAGTACAAAGTTTCCTATTCTCTTGACTGAGAATCTCTGGACATCCCTAAATCGAGAGGCGGAGTCATCCTGAGCCGCGCAAAAAGAACTGAAATCTTTCTCACCTATGAACAACGAAGTCAGCTCATTCAGCACATCTATGTCGATGGGCTGCAGTACCCACAGTGCTTCATGTGTACCAAAGGCCGGGCGGACTGAGGTTTCTCCAATGAGGTAAAGGTATCTACGTCGTAAGGCAGATCTTCTAGCGTCAAAGCCTGGAGCGACCTGATAGACACTATGGATTGCTAATTCGCTGGGTAAGTAGGCATTACAACCATAAATCCATGCTGAATCAGGTCGAATCGCGTTCGTCTCAAAACTGACAATCTGATTGGTTGCATGGACGCCTTTATCGGTTCGCCCAGCAAATCGAGTCGAAACGGATTCATTAGCAATTTGCGAGATCGCTCGCTCTAACAAGCCTTGAACCGTCAGAACACCGGGTTGTTTTTGAGCGCCGTGAAGGTGGTGACCGTTATATTCGAGACCGAGTGCCAAGGTTGGCATAGATACCTACCGACGAGAAACGAGTCTCGTTAAATCATGGTTAGAAGGTGTTCGGCGATCTGAATGCTGTTGAGTGCAGCACCCTTTCTTACATTGTCTGACACTACCCACATGTTGAGTCCACGCGGGTGGGATATATCCTTCCTGACGCGCCCAACGAACACTTGGTCTGAGTGTGCACCGTGCAATGCAGCAGTCGGATAACCGCCAGGCTGATGTTCATCAATCAGTTCCACACCGTCTTGTTGTGCGATCAATTCGCGAGCACGTTCGGTGGTGAGCTCTGTCTTTGTCTCAATATGGACAGCTTCGGAATGCCCGACAAATACAGGAATCCTGACACATGTGGGATTGACCATAATGGAATCGTCTTCAAAAATCTTTTTGGTTTCCCACACCATTTTCATCTCTTCAGTAGTGTAGCCATTTTCGTCGAAACTATTGATCTGTGGAATGGCGTTAAACGCAATCTGTACTGGCGCGACCTCAGTTTTTATCTCTTTGCCATCGAAATAATCCTTGGTTTGTTGTTCCAGTTCTCGCATCGCGCTTGCCCCTGCGCCGGAGACTGCCTGATAAGTGGCGACATTGATCCTCTCAATACCTACCTCTTTCTGAATCTGATTGAGAGCAACAACCATCTGAATCGTTGAGCAGTTTGGATTTGCAATGATCTTGGACGATAGACCTGTTCTTACCTGATGTGGGTTGACTTCCGGTACTACCAGGGGAATGTGAGGCTCGTAACGAAAATGTGACGTGTTGTCGATCACATAGGTACCTGCTTCAGCTGCTCTCGGCGCATGGATTGCAGAAATACTCCCACCCGCTGAAAACAATCCAATTTGCGTATCCGAAAAATCAAACTCTGCAAGATTTTCTACGGTAATGCTTCGACCATTGACCTCAAACTTTCGACCTACAGAGCGAGGACTAGCAAGCAAACTTAGGTTGTCTATGGGAAACTGACGTTGCTCGAGAATCAAGCGTAGCGACTCTCCGACCGCTCCCGTAGCACCAGCGATTGCTACATTCACTTTTTCCATTTCTACTATCCTAAAGAGTCAATAACAGCGGCAGACATCTCGTCGGTGCTCACTAATCGTGTCGAATTCTGCGGATCGTCCTGATGAATATCCCTGGTTCTTAATCCTTGACCAAGTACCTTATTCACTGCAGCTTCTACTTCATCGGCAGCTTGTTCTAAACCTAGGCTGAATCGCAACATCATCGCCATTGACAAGATCATGGCCAATGGATTTGCAATGTTCAGTCCCGCGATATCAGGGGCCGTACCATGTACCGGTTCGTAAATACCCTGGTTTCGATCATTCAGAGAGGCTGACGGTAACATGCCAAGGGACCCAGTTAGCATCGCAGCGACATCTGACAGAATGTCTCCAAACATGTTCCCAGTCACGATCACATCGAATTGCTTAGGTTGGCGAACCAATTGCATTGCTGCGTTATCGACGTACATATGGCTCAATTCAACATCCGGGTAATCAGCATGAGTTTCAATCACTACGTCGCGCCATAGCTGAGTCACTTCCAGCACATTCGCCTTGTCTACTGAACACACTTTGCCATTGCGTTTCTGTGCTAGCTGGAATGCGGTCTTAGCAATGCGACTGATTTCCGTTTCATCGTAAACGAGAGTATTGCGGCCTACTCGTACATTGTTTTCTACTTCGACACCTCGAGGTTCACCGAAATAGATTCCGCCAACCAGCTCGCGGACGATGAGAATGTCTAAACCACTGACTAGATCGTGTTTTAGAGACGACGCGTTTGCTAGAGGAGCGAATGTCATTGCAGGACGAAGATTTGCGTAGCACTCTAACCCACTCCGCAATCCAAGTAATCCTTTCTCTGGTTTTTGATCTACAGGTAAGTCATCCCACTTAGGTCCGCCGACCGCACCTAACAGCACTGCATCCGCACTACGTGCTTTTTCAAGTGTTTCGTTGCGCATGGATGTGCCATATTTATCAATGGCAATCCCACCAAAATCGTGCTCTTCGTACTCAATATCGGCTTGATCTCCCACCGCCGCACGCATCACTTGGAGTGCATGAGGCATGAGTTCCGCACCAATCCCGTCACCTGGTAAGACCAGAATTTTTTTTGAAGCCATGTTGAATCTACAACCAGGGATTCTGTTGCAAATGTCTCTCTTCGAACTGCTTAATCTTGTCTGCTAATTCAAGCGTTAAGCCAATTTCATCGAGACCGTGGATCAGTTGATACTGACGTTTTTCGTCTACCTCAAATGTCCAAGTTTGTCCACCTGGAACAGAGATTGTTTTGGTGACTAGATTGACTTCTAACTGAAGAGGTTTATCACCAGTTGCCAACTCAAAGAGCGACTCTACTTCCTCTTCACTAAGGGAGATAGGCAGTAGACCATTGTTAAAGCAGTTGTTGAAAAATATGTCGGCGAACGACGGCGCAATGACTGCCCTAATACCGTATTGAAGCAACGCCCAAACAGCGTGTTCTCTGCTTGAACCACAAGCAAAGTTCCTTCTTGCCAAAAGAATGGATCCATTGGTGTATCTGTCGTCGTTTAGTACGAAGTCTTTGCGAGGAATTCGCGAGGAAACAGGTTTTCCAATTTCACCTTCGTCTTCATATCTCCATGCATCGAACAGGTTGTCGCCAAATCCAGTTTTCTTAATGGACTTCAGGAACTGTTTGGGAATGATCTGGTCCGTATCCACATTTGCAAGGTCGAGCGGAATTACAGATCCCTTGTGGGTCTTAAAACTGGCTTGATTGCTACTCATTGCTAGAGAATACCTCGGACATCGGTGATGTAGCCGGTAATGGCACTCGCCGCAGCACTTTGAGGGCTCATAAGATGGGTTCGCCCCAGGTGCCCCTGTCTACCTTCGAAATTACGATTAGATGTAGACGCACAACGTTCACCTGGATAGAGGCGATCATTGTTCATTGCCAAACACATCGAGCACCCTGGATCACGCCATTCAAAGCCGGCTTCCTTGAAGATTGTGTCCAGCCCTTCAGACTCCGCATGTAATTTCACCAATCCAGATCCCGGAACGACATAAGCACCTTTAAGCGCACTTGATACTCGTCTACCCTGTACAACTCTGGCTGCTGCGCGCATGTCTTCAATGCGAGCATTGGTACATGACCCAATAAATACGCGATCAATTGGGATGGTTTCAATGGGTCGGTCTGGCTCCAGATCCATGTATTGCAACGCACGCCAACCAGTTTCTCTTTGTGCCTCGGTCTCAAACGAGTCTGGATTTGGAATCGCCGAGTCGACTGCAGACACCAACTCTGGATTAGTACCCCAGGACACTTGAGGAGAGAGAGCTTCTACGTCGATATCCACTTCTTTGTCAAAATGAGCATCTTCATCGGTTCTTAGCTTCTCCCAGGAAGACAATGCTTGATCCCACATGTCACCTTTCGGCGCCATTGGTCGATCTTCTAGGTAAGCGTATGTGACGATGTCGGGACTCACCAATCCCGCTCTTGCGCCAGCTTCGATAGACATATTGCAGACGGTCATCCGTCCTTCCATCGACATCTCTTCAATCGCTTGTCCGGTGTACTCAACGGTATAACCTGTAGCCCCTGCTGTGCCAATCTGAGCGATGATGGCAAGGATCACATCCTTAGGCGCTAACCCATGTGAAAGACTGCCAAAACAGTGAATTCGCATGTTGCCACTCTTTTCTTGCACCAAACACTGCGTCGCTAAAACATGCTCGACCTCTGAAGTACCGATTCCATGAGCTAACGCACCAAATGCGCCATGTGTCGACGTGTGCGAATCCCCGCATACAATCGTCGTGCCCGGCAAGGTTGCTCCCTGCTCCGGACCTATGACATGAACAATGCCCTGTCGCTCATCCAGCAAGTCAATCAAATTAACCTTGAAGTCGGCACAGTTCTCCTGTAAGGTGATTACTTGCTCTTTTGCAATTGGATCATCAATCCCATCCAGACCAAGTGAACGTCCGACCGTGGGTATCGCGTGATCGGGAGTAGCGAGATTTGCATCGAGTCTCCAGATGCTACGCCGGTTGTTTTTCAGTCCCTCAAATGCCTGTGGAGACGTTACTTCGTGCAATAAATGCCGGTCGATATACAGCACGCTAAGACCATCGCTTCGAGTACCTACAAGATGATTATTCCAAATCTTGTCGTAGAGAGTCTGAGGCATCGTAGAGTGCGTTGCGGCAGTGAGGCGGGAGAATTATAGAAGCGACTGATAAATCAATCCTTCTGGTGAAAAAGCCAGAACGCCTAAATCAAATAATCGAAAAATGGCTATTCGTCGAACAACGATTTTCGCTCAACGTCGTGATTTTGGGCTCGATCTCTCAGGCAGTGATCCATGAGGACCAGTGCTACCATAGCCTCTGCTATTGGCGTAGCCCGAATACCGACACAGGGATCGTGTCTACCAGTGGTGCTAATCTGAACAGTCTCACCTTCTTTGTTAAGCGTGTCACCGGACTTCGTAATACTCGACGTAGGTTTTAAGGCAATGCTACACACTAGATCCTGTCCGGTTGAAATTCCACCCACTGTTCCTCCAGCAGAATTCGATCGGAAACCTGCTCGATCCATTTCATCCCGGTGTTCGCTACCTCGTTGGGTAACTACGTCAAATCCGTCTCCGATGGCTACACCTTTCACGGCGTTGATTCCCATCATTGCACCGGCTAAATCGGCATCTAATTTCCCAAACACCGGTTCGCCTAAACCGACATGCATATTTCGTACTAAGACTTCGATTTTCGCCCCAATCGAATCGCCATCTGCCCGAAGTTGATCGATGAACTGAGCAATCTCATCCAAGACTTTTGGATCGGGACAGAAGAACGGATTTTCATTGACTAATGAAAGATCGATGACCTCCGGCACAATATGCCCAATCTGTGCTAGGTAACCCTCAATGGTGGTGTTGTATTTTTCCTTGAGGTATTTCTTTGCAATACCTGCCGCAGCTACACGCATGGTCGTTTCACGTGCCGATGCTCGACCACCACCTCGATAGTCCCGAATTCCGTATTTCTGCTGGTAGCTGAAATCTGCGTGCGCAGGCCGGAACACATCCTTGATCTTGCTGTAGTCACGGGATCTCTGATCAGTATTGTGAATCAGTAAACCAATCGTGGTACCTGTTGTTTTACCCTCAAAGACGCCTGAGAGAATCTCTACTTTGTCGTCTTCTCGTCGTTGAGTGGTGTATTTCGACGATCCGGGTTTTCTGCGGTCCAGGTCAATTTGTAAATCGGCCTCACTGAGTTCGAGTCCTGGCGGACACCCGTCTACGATGGCCCCCATCGCCGGTCCATGACTCTCACCAAACGTCGTTAGCGTAAACGCTTGGCCGAATGTGTTACCTGGCATGAGGACCGGTCACATGAATCGCGACTATTCGCGCCGAAGCAAAGATGGAATGACCAACTCAATGCGAGTCAATGGCCGGTCATCCAATGGGATCAATGGTCCTGTCCCAAGTGCTGAAGCTTGATAAGGTGTGGACTCGGTAATTGCGGAGGCTACAGTCTCCGCACATTTCGTAGAAGCCTCAATCAGAGACTGCGTCGACTGCGAGCCATGGATGTGGCACACTACGTAAATCTCCTGTGTACTCAACAAACTGGATTCACCGACTATGTCGGTAATTGCAGTGAGATCTCGAGTAGTAAGCGCTCCTGACCTACTGGGTGCGACGTCCTTCAGCGTAACCACGCCGCGGCGAACTAACTCATCCCTGAGAGTTTGCGTACTATCAAAAGAAATTGGTTCGTCTAATGTGGCTTCTTCTACGTGAACCATCACTCGCAAGTTGCCACGTGTCACCACATAGATTGAAAAAAGAGACTGACTGTCGTCAGAAGTAACCACACTAGCACTGTAGGACTGATTCCGTATGGGTGCTGAAAGATCTCGGCGTTTGAAGATTTCACTTGCCCAAGCCGTCGGTCTTCCACAGTCAGGGCCTTCGCAAGTAAATATGGTCTCAGCGTCTAGTTCCTGTAACTGATCCTGATAATGATTGAATACCTCTTTTCGGTTCACGTCTGATCCCAAGGAGTAAGTACTTCGACGCACAACACCCTTGACTCTCACCGAATATTCAATGACCACGTCTCGTTTGATCTTATCCGCTGGTCCCGTTATGAAATCGTAAACCTGTGACGAGTTCGATACGGACTCATCAATTAAGGTAGACCCAGTGAAGGCGGTGAGTGACCCGGATTGAGCATGGGCGATGCTTGCCACTGCTACAAGCCCGACTGCTGACCAAATCTGTTTAACGTACTTCTTCATAAAACTAATTGTCTTCCACTGCCACTGAGAATTCAACGTCGACATCCTGCGCTGACGTCATGAGTTCGACGATCTTGCGACTGATGTCAGCGCCATTGAACAATACGTGGTAGAGCGCTTCCACCAACGGCATGCTAAGGCCTAAATCCTTTGTTTTCTGATAGATCACTGATAACGTATTTACACCTTCTGCTAGCTTTCCAAGCTTAGACATTGCCTCGTCGACTGTAAGCCCACTGGCAATTGCATGACCTAGTTTGAAGTTCCTGGAGTCCGGCGATGTACACGTAGCCATCAAGTCTCCTACCCCTGCCAAACCTAAAAATGTCGCAGGATTGGCGTTCATTTTCGCGGCGAATCTACTCATCTCTGCCAGGCTTCTGGTAATAATCATCGAGAGTGAATTCTGACCTATTTGGAGTGCGTCCGCCATGCCACAGATAATCGCGTAAATATTCTTCAGAGCACCTCCTAATTCGACACCGAACACGTCATTGCTTCCGTAAATTCGGAATCGATTGCTTTGCATGCACTCCTGAATTACTCTAATTAACGTATTGTTTTTACTAGCAATAACCGTACCTGCAATTTGTCCTTGCGCTATCTCTATCGCTAGATTCGGTCCACTGATCACGCCGATTTCACAATGCGAAATTTCTTCTTCCAGGATTTGACTCATCAACCGAAAATCAAGACCAACCTGCTCAACACCCTTAGTGCAACTGATGACGTAAGATCCGTCTTGAGCATATGTAGCAGCCTGCCGCGTAACTTCCCTAAAGGAAGCACTCGGTACAGTCACGAATATCAACTCAGCGGTTGATACCGCAGTCTGAAGATCGCCGGTGGGAGTGACTAATCTCTCGAGTTTGAGATTAGGAAGGTAACGTGAACTCTCTCGAGTTTCCAATAGCGTTTTTAGCTGGGTCTTATCTCGCAACCATAGGTGAGTAGGATGCCCGTTATGTGCAACGAGGTTAGCGATAACAGTACCAAAAGCCCCAGCACCTAAAACTGCGATTTTCACGTCACTTAATTTAGCAACTCCATGATCAATTCGTTGACTCGCTTGACATAGGGTCCCGTTTCAATTTCTGTTGATCCACTTGCGAGTCGCGCTTGATCAAATATTACCTGTACAAGTTGCTTGAACTTCTCTTCGTCCTGAATTTCCTTCAGGTAACCAATTAGTGGGTGTTCCATGTTGAGTTCAAGCTTTGGTTTCTCTTCTGGCAATTCCAACCCTCCCAAACGATTTGGCGAGTTCCTCAGTGCGCGGCTGATGGTTGGACGAGTATTGACAATACACGCCACCGCCTCGGTCAGCCGTTGGGACGGTAAGACATCCTCTACTTTCTCATTCAGTATTTCTTTCACTTGTGCAATAAGTGGATCACTTGGTTTTTCTTCTTCCTTCTCATCCTCAGAATCCGAATTTGTTTCAGATTCAGGTGTTTCCAGCGCTATGTCCACAAACGTTTTGTCTTGAAAAGATGGTAGCCAGTTAATGGTGCCACTGTCGAAAGGATCGCAAAGTAACAGCACCTCAATATTGTTCTTGGTATATTGCTCGAGCAACGGACTAGAACGAAGTGTTGGAACAGTATCACCAATCAGATAGTAAATCTTGTCCTGGCCTTCTTGCATGTTGTCGACATACTCTTGGAGCGATCGAACTTGCTTAGTACCTTCAGTCGCAGTCGTGACAAATCTCAGCATTTTCATAAACGAGTCTTTCTGACCACTGTTCCAGTCAAAGCTGACTTTCATGAATTCGCCGAACTCCTTCCAGAAATCCAGATAGTTTTCGTCATTCTTAGCCGATTCTTTGGCCAGTCCATCCATGATTCGTTTTTCAAGTGCTTTTTGAATTGACGTGATCTGGGTGTCCTTCATGAGTGTTTCACGAGACATATTCAGCGGCAGATCACTAATGTCAACCACACCCTTCACCCAGCGTAGATGAGGAGGCATGAATGTGCCCTCATCTTCCATGATAAACACGCGTTTAGCATAGAGCTTAACACCTCGTGGATTGGCAGAATGCCATAAATCCCACGGTGCATTTTTCGGTACGTAAAGAAGGCTGACGTAGTCCATCTTGCTTTCCACTTTGTTGTGGAAGAACAGATAGGGTTCGCGAAAGTCGTGTGAGATTTGGTTGTAGAACTCTTCGTACTCTTTATCCTCAACATCTGATCTAGACCTAGTCCAGATTGCCTGTGCTGAATTGACGGTTTCAAGCTCCTTGTTCTCTTCATCATCAGAAAGCATCTGCACTGGAAATGCAATGTGATCACTGTATTCGTTGATCAAGTTGCGAAGTCGAAACGGCTCGAGAAATTCTTTGGCATCCTCTTTGATTCTGAGTCGAATGGTGGTACCTCTCGATCTCTGCCAGTCTTCGATTTGAAAATCGGATTCACCAGTAGATGTCCAACGAACACCTTGTTCCGTACCAGCTTTGCAGGTTTCGACAATAACTTCGTCTGCTACTAGAAAAGCGCTATAGAAACCTACGCCAAATTGGCCGATGAGATTTGAATCCACCTGCTGATCGTCCGATAGTTGGCTGATGAAATCTTCAGTACCGGATTTAGCGATCGTACCTAGGTTTTGGACCACTTCCTCTTTTGACATTCCAATGCCATTGTCCGAGATAGTAAGTTCATTGACTGAATCATTAACCTCTACCTTTATCACAAAATCGTTGTCGTCGCCGATGAGATCGGGGTTGGACAAACCTTCAAAACGCACCTTATCGATGGCATCTGACGCGTTAGAAATCAACTCTCGTAGAAATACCTCTCTTGAGGAATAGAGAGAGTTGATCATGAGTCTGAGGAGTTTTTGAGCTTCGGTTTGGAACTGATGGGTTTCTGTAGTCATCTTCTATTTTGTCAATCAAAATTAGGTTGTTTGTTGAGATTAGTGGATAGCCAAGCGTGAATTCTCAAATTTCGAGAGCCAGCTACCAAATTCAGTTACGAGATATGGGGATGGTGTAAGAAAATTAAAGAGTTGGGTAGGAAACGAGTCCGTTTATGCGGTTTTCTTCGATCGGATCGTACATTTTGCTCTGTCGTATCGAACGTTCTGACCATCGCGCCGGGTAAGAATGAACCGGAGCTATCTGGAAAGGATTCCTAACACTTCGTTCGGACGAGTTATTTAAACTGGAGAAGTGACAAAGTCTGTCGCTGACAACAAGGAAATTTCCTCTTAGACAAAAAAATTGATAGCAATTTTCAGATGATCAAAGACTGGTAGAAAAGCATCAACGGGATTCGAATTTCGTACTACCGAAACTACTGAGCTAGAGATTCGACGAGTGCATTATCAATGTCCGCAAGAGACCTCACCGTACGAACTCCAGCCGCTTCCAAACGCTTGAAATTTCTCCGCCGCAGTACCTTTACCGCCAGCAATAATTGCACCCGCATGACCCATACGTTTTCCTCTGGGAGCGGTGACTCCTGCAATATAGGCGACAACTGGTTTGCTGACGTGCTCATCGATGAACGCTGCTGCTTCTTCCTCGGCGCTTCCGCCAGATCCACCCGCAATCTGTGTGCTTTGTACGCGGATGTATTCGCACTCCCTACAATGGCACTGCCGATCCTGAAGAACAACAAAGACGTTGTATATCTTGGTGTCTACCTTTAAAACGGAGGTAAATAGGTCAATATTCATCAGAGCAGACACTCTTTCTCAATGCGATTGACAGCCTTGCTGAACGCAGTCACATCGTTCTCATAAGCCAAAACACGACGCTTTAACTCAACGGCAGCAATCAGTGTGGTTGCGCTTCCCGCGAAAGGATCAACAACAAAATCTCCTTTCTTGCTAAACAGTTTGACGAATTCGGAAAGCAACGGTAGTGGCTTTTGCGTTGAGTGGATACGCTCTTGTGGTGACGGCGATTTGTGAACGAAAACGTTATGCACAACTCTCCCATTGAATTTAGTGCCTGGGCGCTTACCTGCAACAATAGCTTCCCACGCATTTATCGGCTTGGTTGTATGGTTGAACGGAACAGGATTGGTTTTCCACCAGACCATTGCCCCAACAGCATTGAACTTATGATCTCGTAGAATTTCGCTGTATTCGCCAATTTGCGCTTGAGCGCAGAATATCACGGTCCATCCGCGGACCTTCGGCAACAAGAGAGGTAGCCATTGCGAAGGCGACGGAAAACTGTAATCCCAATCCCCAAAATGTCCCTTCGGCATAATGAAATCCCGTCCATTCTTACGCAAACGACGCGGCACTTGCTTCTCGCAAGTGTAGGGGTTGCTGATACCGTAAGGCGGGTCGGTTAGCAAGAGATCAATTGACTTGTCAGGTAGTGAAGAAGTGCCTGTGATTCCATCGCCTAGATTAAATTGATGCAAATGCCCGGAGTGTTCCGTGGCAGTTAGTTGCGGCGAAACGGAAGGCAAACAGGAGTTGATTTTCTCCGCAATATTTCGAGGTGATGAGTCGGTTGAAATTTCTTGTTCTTTCTCAATTGTGAGCGTAGCAAGCGGAACACAGATATCACCATGACGAACCATCAATCCCACGCGCCAGTGTCCATCTATTCCCAACTCTGGCCAACTATGGCTCAAGTATCGGCGCTGTTCAGGAAATTGGTCAGATACCCACTTGTTCGTAGCCGCACGAATCTTAAGCGTTTGATCTGTTGGTGTAGTTGCTATTACGGTCACGACCGTGTTCCGTTGCCCAGTCTAATCGCTAGTATATTACCAATGCTATCTAAGACTTTCATTACGCCTTTCCCATATCTAATTCATTCACTACAAAATCCATCAACGATGGAGTCCCATGTGCATACTTCAAATCGCCTCTGGGTTCCCATATATAACCGAAATCGTTTAGTTTTTCGATTGACATGACGGGATCCGTTACACCCTGTTCTTTCAATACCCTTACGAGATATTCATGCGGAAGAAACTCCTTATCTTTAAATGCCTCTGCAATCAAATAAGCAGATTGGAGCATTCCTTCTCTCCTAATTTCCTTATAACGAGTTTGATGCATATCTTTTTTGCTGAGATCGAAGTCTTCTGCGGCTCTCTCCCACATCGAATCTCTTTCAACAAGCATTCCGTTTTCGACGCAATGTTCCCAAATGGCATCTCCATACGCTTGTAGGAAATATGGATAATTGTGGCAAGCATCCATCGTTTCCTTAATACGTTCTTTAGGCAATTCCATGCCGTATTCCCTGAAAGGATTAGTTAACACTGCTTTAGCTTCATGCTCCTTAAGCGGACCGACACGAATTTTCGGATACCGCTCAGCAAACATGGCGCCGCACGTACTAATAAGAGTTTCCAGGCCAGGTGTACCCGCTAATACAACCGATACCGCCACATTGTGTTCGCTACACTTTTGAATGTCTTGTAACAAGGATCGCATTTGACGTGAAGGCATCGTATGTGCTTCATCAATGCACAACAAAATCGGAGACTTCTTACTGACGTTGGTAAAAAGCTGCACGTAGGTTTGAATCGGGCTTTCATAGACTCTCGTATACGCCCCTTCAGTCCCTGCTTTCATCAATGCAACATTAACATCCACACCTGCTTTTCCTTGCTTTCTCTCTTCAACAAATAGCGATTTACCGGTGATAACGCTATACAGAACTGGGATATCGCAGTCATCTGGAGTGGTGATCACGGTTTTAACTGGAGTGTCTAAACCCAATTCTGTGCTAAATCGCTCTGAGTTTTTAGCTATGTGCCTTAACAATGCGGTTTTACCGTTGCCCCGCGGGCCGAAACAAATGAGCGCTTTGGGCTTGAGATTATCAGGCGACAATGCTTTGATTAACACATTGATTTCACTAACTTCCTTATCTCTACCTACGAAACCTTTTGTTAACGCACCAGGAGAAGGGTTGAAGGGGTTCTTCATTGGTCTATTGGGACTGCGTACGTTTCAGGGACACTTTTCTCCTCTCAATTTTGCTTAATGACTGTCCGCTGTAGCGTACGCGAACCCATATGTGGGTTATGTCAAAGTACCTTGCGTAGTCATGTATATAAGACCGCAGTTTTCTCCCAGACACCAAGTAGGAAATATCCTATTAGTTAAAGGAACCTGAACAGAATCACCTGACAATTGATGACGGGTGATAACACATCAATGTGAATCGAATTTCGTACTGCCGACCCTACTGAGCTAGAGATTCGACGAGTGCATTACCTATGTCTGCAAGAGACCTCACCGTACGAACACCGGCTGCTTCTAGTGCTTCAAATTTCTCTGCCGCAGTACCTTTACCGCCAGCAATAATTGCACCCGCATGACCCATACGTTTTCCTTTGGGTGCGGTGACTCCAGCGATATAGGCGACAACTGGTTTGCTGACGTGCTCATCAATGAACGCAGCTGCTTCTTCCTCGGCGCTTCCGCCAATTTCACCCACCATCACGATCGCTTTAGTGGATTCGTCCTGTTCAAACAAGCGAAGTATGTCAATGAAATTCGATCCGGGAATGGGATCACCACCGATGCCTACACAGGTACTCTGTCCAAGTCCTTGATCCGTCGTCTGTTTCACCGCTTCATAGGTTAAAGTACCTGACCTGGAGACAATTCCAATCGAACCAGGTAGATGAATGTCTGCTGGCATTATTCCGATCTTGCATTCACCGGGTGTGATAACTCCAGGGCAATTCGGTCCGATGATTCGTGTAGAAAGGCTTCGAACGTGGTGCTTCACTCGCAACATGTCCAACGTTGGTATGCCCTCCGTAATACACACGATTAGTTCCAGTTTTGCATCTATAGCCTCAAGAATGGAGTCATAGCAAAATCTCGCCGGTACGTAAATGACTGAGGCCGTCGCACCGGTTTCCTTTTTTGCTTCCGCAACGGTGTCGAATACTGGTATGCCTAGATGGTCTGTACCACCCTTGCCAGGGGTCACTCCCGCTACGAGTTTCGTGCCATACGCCAATGCCTGCTCACTGTGGAGCGTTCCCTGCGACCCAGTTATCCCTTGACAGATAACCTTCGTGTCTGCGTCAACGAGAATACTCATAGTTACTCCTGAGAGGCTGCTAAGACAGCCTTTTCCGCTGCTTCACGAAGTGTCTCTGCCGCGATAATGTTCAATCCACTATCAGCCAATGTCTGCCGTCCAGTTTCAGCATTGTTGCCATCAAAGCGCACGACAACTGGTACAGTCACACCTACTTGCTGAACCGCTTCAACGATTCCGTCAGCAATAGTGGCACAAGATACGATACCACCAAAAATATTTATGAGAACGGCTTTTACCTTTGAGTCCGAAAGAATGATCTTGAGTGCTTCACTAACTGACTCGGTATTTACGCCACCACCTACGTCCAGGAAATTAGCCGGCTCACCACCGAACAGTTTGACCAAGTCCATGGTACCCATCGCGAGTCCGGCACCATTCACCATGCAACCAATATTGCCATCCAGCGCAACGTAGTTGAGGTTGAATTTCCTTGCCTCAACTTCACGTTGATCGTCTTGTGTGGGATCCTCGAGAGCAGCTAAATTGTTGTGTCTGAACATTGAATTGCCGTCAATGCTCATTTTCGCATCTAGACAATGTAATGCTCCGTCCTCCTTAATTACGAGAGGGTTAATTTCCACAAGAGAACAATCCAATTCGTTGAACATCGTTACCAAGTTCTTGAATAACTGCACGAACTGATTGACCTGCGCTCCTTTCAGTCCTAGACCAAAACCTAATTCCCGTCCTTGGAAGTCTTGAGGTCCCAAATCAGGCTGGATTTCAACTCGCAGGATTTTCTCCGGCGTTTCAGCAGCTACCTTTTCGATTTCGACACCACCTTCAGTCGATGCCATGACCACTACACAAGCGCTCGAACGATCAATCACTACTCCAAGGTACAGTTCTTGGTCAATCGAGGCAACCTCTTCAACATAGATTTGGTGACAAGGTTGGCCTTCGGGGCCCGTTTGTACGGTGTGGATGTTGTGACCTATCCATGTGTCGGCGAATTCCTGAATTTCCTCGCTCGAAGAGACTAGCTTGACTCCGCCTGCCTTGCCTCGTCCACCGGCATGTACTTGCACTTTGACAACCCACTTATCTCCTGCTAGTTGCTGGCTCGCTTCCACTGCTTCTTCGGTGGTTGAGGCAACAATACCTCTGGATACTGGTAAGCCATAGGACTTGAACAGTTCTTTCGACTGGTATTCATGCAAGTTCATAAAAGGACCAGCTCCCTCTGGTCAAACAGGAATTACTTACGAGATGGTCTATTTAGGGTATGAATAGCGTTTCCTGCAACACCAAGTGCTGCCTCGTGAACGGCTTCAGAAAGTGTTGGATGCGCAAACATGGTCAAGGCGAGATCTTCCGCAGTCGATCCCATCTCCATAGCTATGACACCTTGCGCGACAAGCTCGGAAGCACTGGGTCCAAAAACGTGCATGCCAAGAATACTGTCGGACTCAGCATCTGCGATCACTTTTACGATTCCCGTCGCATCGTTTGCTGCTAACGCACGTCCGTTCGCTGAGAACAAGAAAGTACCTGATCGAATCTCAATTCCATCACCTTTCAACGACTGTTCAGACTCCCCTACCCAAGCAATTTCCGGGTGCGTATAGATCACAGAAGGAACGCAGTCGTAGTTAACGAGAGGTTTGTTCCCTGCAATTCGCTCGGCAACCATAACTCCTTCTTCCATGCCTTTATGAGCTAGCATAGGACCACGGACAGCATCGCCTACCGCATAGACTCCAACTGCATCAGTCTCACAGAATTCGTTGACAAAGATGAAGCCTCGTTCGTCTAGTTGGACCAAACTCTCCGGCGAAAAGAGCTTATCGGTATTTGGTGCACGACCGACAGCCACGATTAATTTATCGCAAACGAGCTGATGCTCTTCCTCTTTTTGAGTGAAGGTAACCACAACCTCACCCTGGTCGTTGACCTTCGAATCAGTCACCAAGCTTCCGAGTCGAATATCCATCCCTTGATTAGTAAACTGACGTTTTGCATCTCTTGCGATGCGAGCATCGGCCATAGGTAGGAAATCATCCAAGGCTTCCAAGATGACAACATCAGAACCGAATCGATTCCAAACGCTACCAAGCTCAAGCCCGATAATCCCTGCACCAATAACGCCTAAGCGTTTAGGCACCTCGGAGAATTTCAACGCTCCAGTGGAATCAACAATATTTTCTTCATCAACCACCGCGCTGGGGATCTGAATCGGAATCGATCCAGGTGCAAGGATGATATGCTCGGCATTGAGCTCTTCAGTATTTCCCGATCGATCTGTGACCACCACATTTTCACTAGCAAGGTAGCCTGTTCCTTCAATCGCTTCTACCTTATTTCCTTGTAGAAGCAATCCAATGCCACTGGTCAACTGATTGACGACGGAATCCTTGTGCTTCATTACAGCTGCAAGATTTAGGCTCAGGTCTGTAGCTTCTATCCCAATGTCCCCGTAGTGTTGGGATTCATGAAACTTGTGAGAAACATCAAGCAGAGCTTTCGATGGGATACAGCCAACGTTTAAGCAGGTGCCTCCTAATGTTGGGTTGCCTTCAGAGTCCAGATTGTTGTCGATACATGCCACCGACATGCCTAGTTGAGCTGCTCGTATCGCCGCTGAGTAACCTGCCGGACCTGCACCAATCACCACTATGTCAAAGGTTTTTGTCAAGTATCCTCCTAGAGCTCAAGCAGTATGCGTGCCGGATCTTCCAGCATGCCTTTTATGGTAACTAGAAACTGCACCGCTTCCTGGCCGTCGATGAGGCGATGATCGTAAGACAATGCAAGGTACATCATTGGTCGAATCACGATTTCACCATTCTGAACTACCGGCCGGTCTTGAATAGTGTGCATACCGAGTATGGCAGTCTGTGGCGGATTTAAGATCGGCGTGGACATCAGCGAACCGAATACGCCACCGTTCGTTATCGTGAACGTACCACCTTGGAGTTCATCCAAAGTCAGCTTATTTTCTCGTGCCTTTTCGCTGTACTCGACGATTGTATTTTCGATTTGAGCCATACCCAATGCATCTGCGTTCTTGATGATGGGTACAACCAAGCCGCGCGTTGTACTGACTGCGACACCAATATCGTAGTACCCGTGATACACGATGTCATCTCCATCAATGGAGGCGTTTACAGCGGGAAATCTCTTTAACGCCTCGACGCACGCTCGCACGAAGAAGCTCATATAACCTAATCGAGTGCCGTTGTGTCGTCGCTCAAAATCATCTCGATATTGCTGACGCATCTGCTTAATATGCGCCATATCAGCTTCGTTGAATGTAGTCAACATCGCCGAGGTCTGTTGGACTTCAACTAACCTACGAGCAATCGTAGCGCGCATGCGAGACATGGGTACTCGACGCTCTTCCCGATCAATCATTCCTTGTTGAACGGGTTCTTCCGGGATTACTTCTGGTCTAGGGGGTGTTAGCGCTTGCTCTGTTGACTTGGATTGAATCGCTTGCTGAACGTCTGACTTGGTCACCATGCCCCGACGACCAGTACCCACGACCGTATTTATGTCGATGCCCTCTTCTTCTGCCAATTTCCTAGCAGAAGGGGCGACGCTTCTTCCTTCAATTCTCTCAGGTTCATTCTCTTCAGCCGCAACAGGTGTATTGACCTCTTCCACAGGTTTACTGGCATTCTCATCCAGCCTGGCGAGTACATCTTCGCTTTCAACCAATTCACCTTCCTGCTTGACTATCTCGGTGAGCAATCCGCTTGCTGGTGCGGGGATTTCCAACGTCGTCTTTTCGGTTTCCAAGTCTGCCAAGACATCATCGCGTTCGACGTAGTCTCCAGCTTCCTTATACCATTGTGTGAGTTCTCCTTCGGAAATCGATTCTGGGAATGTAGGAGCTTTTACATCCATGTCATGTACTCAACAGGTTCGTCAGATCGCATCATTCCTCAATCCCCAAAGCTTGGTCAACTAATCGTTTCTGATTTCTTAGGTGTCGTTTAGTCATGCCACCTGCAGGTGCTGCGTAAGGCAATCTTCCTGCATATTCCAATTCAAGATGAGGATGAATCTGGTCGATGGAATTGTCTAAATGATGCTTGCTTGAGTACCAAGCACCTTGATTTTGAGGTTCTTCCTGACACCACACAATTCTCTTCAGATTCTTATACATTCTCAACACATTGTCAAACTCATCGTGAGGGAACGGATAGAGTTGCTCTAGGCGTACAATCGCAATATTCTCTAGCGAGTGCTCTTCTCTGTTCTCAACTAGCTCGTAATACACCTTACCAGAGCACAAAATCAATCTCTCAACATCATCTGAGTTCATTGGCTTAACTTCACCAATCAGGGTCTGAAAATGACCGTCACACAGCTCATCAAGCGTCGAAATAGCTTTCTTGTGACGTAGCAAACTCTTTGGGCTCATCACGACCAGCGGACGTCGCATCGGTCGGATAATCTGGCGTCTGAGTAGATGAAAAATTTGCGCTGGTGTAGTTGGAATGCAGACTTGCATGTTCTTTTCAGCACATAGTTGCAAAAACCTCTCGAGCCGTGCCGAAGAATGTTCAGGCCCAGCACCTTCATAGCCGTGAGGTAAGAGCATTACCAGTCCACAAAGTCGTTGCCATTTGGATTCGCCGCTAGAGACGAACTGGTCAATGACTACCTGTGCACCATTGGCAAAATCACCGAATTGTGCTTCCCAAATCGTGAGGCAATCGGGACTGGTCGTCGCATAACCGTATTCAAAAGCAAGCACAGCTTCTTCTGATAAAAACGAATCGTAGATCTCGAAAATGCCGCCGTCAATGTTCTGGTTTAGCGGTGTGTACTGATCTCCCGTTCGTTGACAGTACAGATTGGCATGTCGGTGAGAGAATGTTCCTATGCCAACATCCTGACCTGATAGTCGTACGTGATGTCCTTCATCCAAAACTGACGCATACGCTAAAACCTCGGCACATCCCCAATTGATAGGCAACGCACCAACAGCCATTTTCTGCCGATCCTCAAGTATCTTCTGAACTTGCTTGTGAACCACAAATCCATCAGGTATCTCATTGAGTTTATTGACTAATTCCAAAGCTTTTGACCTAGACAAAGTGGTATCTGCAGGTGCAGTCCACTCGTGGCCCAGATAAGGACGCCAATTCACAAACAGGCTCGTATCAGGTTCGCGCACGAGAGCTTGAGCTATGGTCTCACCTCGATCGAGACGATCTCTTATGTCATTCGTAATAGATTTCGTCTCCTCTAAAGTCATCACCCCTTCGGAGATTAACTGTTCCGCATAGAGATCCTTGGTCGTTGGGTGATTAGCAATCTGCTGGTACATCAACGGTTGTGTTTTCGATGGATCTTCCGCCTCGTTATGCCCCCGTCTTCGATAACACACTAGGTCAATCACAATATCCTTGCCGAAGAGATTGCGGAAATCAACGGCGCATTGCATGGCGAAAACAGAGGCTTCTACATCGTCGGCGTTGACATGCAGCACAGGAGCATTGATCATCTTGGCAATTTCGCTGCAATATTCGGTTGAACGCGTGTCCTTAGGATTCGATGTCGTAAAGCCGATCTGATTATTGAGAATGACGTGAATCGTGCCACCTGTGAAATATCCCCGTGTTTGAGACATCTGAAACGTCTCCATGACAACACCTTGTCCTGCAAATGATGCGTCGCCGTGAATCAGAATGGGTGCCACCATCGTCCCGGAAACGTCTTTGCGACGGTCTTGCCTCGCGCGTACCGAACCAATGACCACGGGTCCAACAATTTCCAGATGAGAAGGATTGAAGGACAGTGCAACATGCATCTCGCCGCCAGAGGTGGCGACGTTCGACGAGAATCCTTGGTGGTACTTGACATCCCCACTGTATTCGTTTTCCTCAACATTGCCTTCAAACTCGTCGAATAAATCCGCTGCTTGTTTACCCAAGATATTGACCAACACATTGAGTCGGCCTCGATGAGGCATTCCGATCACGGTTTCTACGACGCCGTAGTACCCTAAATGTTGAAGACCTTCGTGCAACATTGGAATAAGTGATTCGCTACCTTCCAGACCAAACCGTTTGATTCCTGGATAACGGTTGTGCAGATACTTTTCTAGTCCCTCTGCAGCGGCGAGCCGATCAAAAATGGTTCGTTTGAAATCAGCTTCAAATTGCGGAATGGAGTGAACACTCTCAAGTCGATGACGAATCCATGTACGTTCGACTTCCTCGGTCAAGTACGTATATTCCGCTGCTAGTGTTTGACAATACGTCTCCTCTAGGGCAGTGATAATGTCAGATAGCTTGGCATGTTCACTTTCAAAAAAGTGCGATGAACCCGTACCAAAGACCGTGGACAGATCTGCTGGGTCGAGGTTGTGGTATTTAAGACGTAGTTCAGATACTTCAGGGCGATCCCAGCTCTGTAAGGGATCCAGTTCTGCCTTACGATGTCCTGCCGAGCGATAGGCGTTAATCAGTTCCATTACTTTGATTTGCTTTCGTTCATGTTCAGACATCGCCGAATCGCTTTCACGTTCGGGTCTGGCTTTGAACCGATTTCTACCCAATCTCTCGAAGTGAGAAACGATGGTGCTGTGGAGTACATCCCCTTCCATGCTGGCGTGTACCGGGAGGGTATTGAAATAATCTCGCCACTCTGTAGGCACTGCATTTGGATTTTCCAGGAACTTTTCGTACATCGATTCGATGTAGACAGCACTACTCCCAGAAATATGGGAGCTTTTCATCATGCGTTCAAACGGTGACAGTGCCATTGACCTTGACCTCAGCCTATTTGACTTGAAATGTAGTTTTCAAGCAATGAATAGTTCAGATAAATGCTAAAGCTACTCTAATTCCGGTGGCTATCAGCCACCTTTTATCAGTAAATCTCTGATTTCAGAAATAGCGTTGGTGGGATGCAACTCTTTAGGGCAAGCTTCCACGCAGTTCATGATGCCACGACATCGGAACACACTATAGGCATCGCCTAGTTTCGATAACCGCTCACTGGTAGCAGTATCTCGAGTGTCTGCGATAAAACGATATGCTTGTAGCAATCCCGCAGGACCTACAAACTTGTCAGGATTCCACCAGTAGGAAGGACAAGAGGACGAGCAACATGCACAAAGGATGCATTCATATAGTCCGTCCAGTTTTGCACGATCCTCTTCAGATTGAAGTCGTTCTTTCTCTGGAGGCGGTTCATCGTTTTTGAGATAGGGATCAATTGACTCGTACTGTTCATAAAACTGTGTCATATCCACGACTAAATCCCTGATTACGGGAAGTCCAGGCAAAGGACGCAGGACGAGTTTTCCTTTCTCTGTGAACATTGAAAGTGGCGTTTTACAAGCAAGACCGTTCTTGCCATTCATGTTGATCCCATCTGATCCGCAAACACCTTCTCGACAGGACCGACGATAGGTAATGGTTGGATCTTCAGTTTTCAGGTGCTCCAAGACATCCAGCACCATTGGATCCGAACCTTCTGGTTCAACGTACTGGTAATCCTGCATTCGAGGTGTCTTATCTGTTCCAGGAACAAATCGATAAATACTCACTTGCATGATCAATACTCGCGAACAGTTGGTTGGAAGGGCTCCATAGATTTCAAAGTGAAGTCTATTTTGCGCTTGGTTAGTTTTCGATCTGTGGGGTGGTACAACGAATGCGCCAGCCAATTTTCGTCGTCGCGTTCTTCAAAATCGACGCGGGCATGAGCACCTCGACTCTCTTGTCTGTTGTAAGCCGCTTCCGCGGTTGCATCAGCTACTTCCATCAAGTTATCGAGCTCAAGAGCTTCTAATCGAGCAGTATTAAAGACTTTCGATTTATCAAGCAAATGACTATGAGAAATACGTTCTCGTAAATCAGCAAGTTTTTCCAATCCGCGTTGCATTTCGGTTGCGGTTCGGAAAACTCCAAAATAATCCTGCATCGTCTTTTGGAGCTCAGCTTTCAGGACTGCAGGATTTTCGCCATCGAAAGATTCATCCCATCGTCGCACCTGTCTACACGCTCTGTCGATATCGTCTTGACTGGGTTCGTCGAACGAGATACCGTCTTTCAGTAGCTTCTCTAAGTGGATGCCACTCGCTCGTCCAAAGACCACAAGGTCTAACAATGAATTGCCACCCAATCGATTCGCACCATGGACCGACACGTTTGCAACTTCGCCAACGGCAAAGAGTCCGTCGATTTCTACGTCAGCACCGGACTCATCTTGTGTCAGCGCTTGACCATTGACATTGGTAGGCACACCGCCCATCATGTAATGACAGGTAGGTTCCACCGGAATCGGAGCTTTGTTGATGTCTACGTTAGCAAAGGATTTTGCCAACTCAGTGACTCCTGGTAGCCTCTGAGCAAGAGTTGCTGAGCCTAAATGATCTAGTTTTAGGTGAACATGATCTCGATTTGGACCACACCCGCGACCTTCTTGAATCTCCAGGTACATCGATCGAGACACGACGTCCCTGGACGCAAGATCTTTTGCATTTGGAGCATACCGTTCCATGAATCGCTCGCCATCCGCGTTCAGTAAGTATCCACCCTCACCTCGACATCCTTCGGTGACCAATACACCTGCACCAGCAATACCAGTTGGGTGAAACTGCCACATTTCCATATCCTGCATTGGGAATCCTGCACGTAGCGCCATGCCAACTCCGTCACCAGTGTTGATGAGCGCGTTTGTCGTACTTGAGTAAATTCTTCCAGCACCACCGGTTGCAAGAACCACTGCATTCGTTCGAATGAAGACGATTTCACCAGTTTCGATACAGATTGCGATCACACCGACAACAGCATTGCTGTGATTTAGTACGAGATCTACAGCAAACCATTCAGAAAGAAAGTTTGTGTTGGCTTTCATGTTGGCTTGATACAGGGTATGCAGAAGTGCGTGTCCCGTCCGGTCCGCTACTGCACATGTACGCGCAGCTTGCCCACCTTTTCCAAAGTTCTTCGACTGTCCGCCAAAGGGCCGCTGATAGATTCGACCGGAAGGGGTTCTTGAAAAAGGCATGCCCATATGTTCAAGTTCATAAACAGCTTGCGGGCCCGTTTCACACATGTACTCAATTGCAGCCTGATCACCAATGTAATCTGAACCTTTGATGGTGTCATACATGTGCCAACGCCAATCGTCCTCTGGGTCATCACTTGCAATCGCACTAGTGATCCCACCTTGAGCTGAAACGGTATGAGATCGAGTCGGGAAAACTTTTGAAAGTACAGCGGTTTTAAAACCAGAAGCTGCCACCTGTAGAGCGGCACGCATGCCAGCGCCGCCACCACCCACAATTACGGCGTCAAAGGACAATGTTTGGAGATCTGACACGGTTACTTCCAAAGGATGTTCAAACCAAGATAGAGATACAGGATGAGAATTAGTGCAAGTACTACTAACAGTACTCTTCGGAATAGGTTCGTTACCTCACCGAACGCAGTCTGACGAATGTAATCTGTCACAACGGTCCACAGTCCAATCCAAGTGTGTGCAACCACAGCGAGGATGGTGAGCACATACAGAATCACCATAGGTAATGCGAAGAAAAAACTGTGCCAATCGGCATAGGTTACGTTTAGTGCAAAACCTGCGTCACTGGATACCCATTGAGTGTTTAATCCAAAATAAACACTGAGAACCACAGCGTAAATCGCAAGAATCACCGCCGAAATTCGTTGGAGAACGAAGTACCAGACTCCGGTCCGATCTCGTTTTGTAGTCATAAGAACAACCACACTCCTTCAACGACCACTAGCACGGCAGAGATGATTAATACCCAATATGACGAACGTCGCGCAGCGTGCAAGCTTGTGCCGATGTGAAAATCCAATAAGAGGTGTCTGATACCAGCCACGATGTGAAATATCACCATTGAGGAGATCAACCAAACAATGACCTTATGAATCGGAAGAGTCAGGAGAAAAGAAACCTGTGCAAAACTCTGTTCATCTCTTAACGAGAGAACCAGCATGAAAATGAGATACAAGGATCCAAAGAAGAGACCAATACCGCTGAGTCTATGGAGTATGGATATGACCGCAGGTATGGGAAAACTAAATTTGGTTATTGCCAGATTGACTGGTCGCGACTCTACCTCCTGAGTCATTTCAACTGTCCTTCTAGTTTCGAAATTCTGTGTTGATTGACTTGACAGTCACAACGTACATGACCACAAGCGGTGAAATCTATGTCATAGCCGAATCCGAGTTGGAGATTCATCTGTGGCCATGACATATACGCGTAATAGCTTAGCACCTAGCCACTAGGTTTTGGGTAACGCGCTCCGTACTTGACAGAAGACATCCATACGTAGAGCTCCAGAATCCGTGGAAGTCCTCGATGTCTCAGTAACAAATTCAAGCCAAAACCTGGCAACTCCCTCAGCGCTCGTTTCTAGTTACCCTGATACGACCGAGCCTCGTGACAGCGTGGTTCTCTCTAGATCTAGTTCGACCAACCTACTGACTCCTTACACACAACTGCCTCTATCAACATTGAAACAGTACTGAAGCTAATAGATCGATATGAATCAATCGAATGCTAGAAGCAACTTGAGCTACCCTCTGGCGCGTCATCCTCACACAACGGTCGATTCAAAATTTATAATGCTTCTCACACCAACGGTTCGCACACTGACGAACAAAGTTGCATGTTCATAGGGGAGTGATCGCGACCGGGCGGTAGATCGCAAAACAGGAATTCAGTAATTAATTCAGTAATTAACAGAAGGCGGCTTGTATGGTAGATACGGCTACACTCGTTGTAGACGGTAAGGAAATAACCCTGGAAGTCTCCAGTCCTAGCGAAGGACAGGACGTGATTAATGTCGCCAGTCTCGTTAATGAAGGCTTATTTACCTTTGATCCGGGATTTCTAAGTACTGCGAGTTGTGAATCTACCCTTACCTACATTGATGGCGATCAGGGCAAGTTACTTCACCGTGGTTACTCGATAGAGCAACTAGCAGAGAAATCCAACTACATGGAGCTGTGTTATTTGTTACTCCGTGGAGAATTGCCAGCTCAAAGTGAATTAGCAAATTTCATTGCTGCGGTAGAAAAGGAAACCGTCGTCCACGAACAGCTTGTGGATATCTGTAGCACGTTCCCTCCTGGTTCTCATCCAATGGGTATGTTGGGTACACTCGTTTCTGCGATGTCGGCTTTTTATCATGATGGCCTGGATATCAACGATCCAGATCAACGGATGCAAGTTGCAATCCGATTACTTGCACAAATACCGATCTGTGCGGCGATCGTTTTCCGCCATCACATGCAAAAGGAACGGGTGGATCTAAGACCTGGACTTTCCTATGCCGATCAGTTTTACCATCTGATGTTTTCTGAAAGTAACGACTCAGAGGTTGATCCAATACTTAGTAAGGCATTAGATCAGATTTTCCTGCTACATGCAGACCACGAGCAAAACGCTTCTACATCTACAGTACGCTTAGTTGGCTCTACAGATGCCAACCCTTATGGCTGCATTGCTGCAGGAATTGCGGCCCTTTGGGGTCCCTCGCATGGAGGAGCCAATGAAGGCGTTCTCAAGATGATCGCAGAGATTGGAGACGAGTCAAGGATTCCTCAGTACATTAAGAAAGCGAAAGACCGAGACGACCCGTTCAGAATCATGGGTTTTGGACACAGAGTCTATAAGAACTTTGATCCTCGAGCTGCGTGTGTGCGGGCCACTTGTAACGACGTACTGGATCGGCTGGGAATCAAGGACGATCCGATACTTGAAATCGCCAAAACACTTGCAAAGATCGCAAGAGAAGACGAGTACTTTATCGAACGCAGACTCTATCCCAATGTTGACTTTTACTCGGGCGTGATTCTCAGAGCGCTAGGGATCCCTCAGGATTACTTCACAGTGATTTTTGCTGTCGGTCGAACCGCTGGCTGGATCGCGCAATGGCACGAGATGGTTTCTGATGGTTACAAAATTGGTCGTCCGCGCCAAAAGTACACAGGACCACGACAGCGCGATTACGTCGCAATCGACCAGCGATCATAAACGCGCATGCGTTAGGTAGTTACTCTTCGACGCGCCGCAAGCGCTCAATCAGGCTTGAAGTATCCCAACGCGAACCACCGAGCGCCTCGACATCAGAGTAAAACTGATCAACTAGTGCGGTCATGGGCAGTCTTGCACCAACCTGACGACCAATATCGAGTGCAATGGCGAGATCTTTCCGCATCCATTTGACCGCAAAACCGTAATCAAAGATTCGATCTGCCATCGTCGAAGCTCGATTTTCCATTTGCCAAGAACCTGCCGCTCCATTCTTAATAATCTCGACAACTTCATTAATGTCCAATCCGGTTTTTTCCGCAAGATGGAAACCCTCTGCCAAGCCTTGCACTACGCCCGCTATGCAGATTTGATTGACCATCTTGGTCAACTGCCCTTTGCCAACTTCACCCATTAGTTTCGTGGTCTTCGCGTAGCAGTCAATGATTGGTAGCACTCGTTCATAGACATCCGGTTCTCCACCAAGCATAATGGTTAGGGTGCCAGAGTCTGCACCAGCTTGACCTCCAGACAAGGGAGCGTCCATGAAGCATGCATTCTGCGCTAGTGTCGCTACTCCTAGTTCACGCGCTAGATCTGGTGAATCAGTTGTATGGTCAACTAACACAGAATATTCGCCTAGCCCTGCAAGAACTCCGTCGTCTCCGTATACGACACTGCGAACATCGTCGTCGTTTCCAAGGCACATGAAAATGAGCTCCGAACCTCTAGCCGCTGCCGCAGGTGTTTCCTTGATGTCACCTTTGTGCTTAGAAATCCACTCATACGCTCGAGACGCAGTTCGGTTGTACACGGACACTGAATGGCCTGCTTTTGACAGATACCCGGCCATCGGGAAGCCCATCACACCCAATCCAATAAAAGCTACCTTCGTTGTCTCTGCCATAAACTAATTTCCTTGATATGTGAGTGAGTTTCTTTAATCTTTAAGAGTGACAATGTCTGTCACTTTCGGAAGCAATGTTAAAGCTTCTAGTAGATCGAAATGTTGGGGGTGGTTATCCCGCAGCAGTAGAAATGTTCAAGAAAATGGGATTGAAATCAACACTAGACAGATTCCTTGTGAAAATACGCCGACTCGAACAATATCCGTAGCGACGCGCTTTGACTGCACCGCAGTCAATGAGCCGTTTACTGTCAGGAGCCACAAAAATACCTGGTTGATCTGAAGAAATTCATGAAAACAAAATTTGTTCTACACCCTTCGAAATACCTGTTTACAAATCCTCAACCATATTTACGTTTGCGATCTTCTAATACTGCATCTCGCGAATTTAGTTTCTCCTGCAAACTAGACTCAAGTAGTGGTTCAGCACTTTTTTGTCGGCCAACCACTCATCCATCGTTCGCGAACCTTTCGATTGATTGCAAGTTCGACACAAGACTTGCAAATTACTAATATGGTGAGATCCGCCTCTGCTGTCCGGCACAATGTGATCTACATCCATGTAACTAATATCCGGTGTATTCAGACAACCTAAACACATTCCTTTCTGTTCGTACCAAAGTACATATTTAGTTTTTGAATGGCCATATCTCAAACTCTTAACATCACCAAATAACTCAACTTCATCGGGTTTTTTGTCAGCTTGGTCCCGCGTCGGTGGTTTATGAACCACACCTTTCATACTGTAAAAAATGCCTAATTCATTCTTGAAACGCTGCTTAACCAGTTTTCCGGCTATCACAGATATATCGATTCCAATCCACTTTCGTCCGAGATGTTCTGCCGCTACACAGGCAGTAGCACATCCACAAAATGGATCTAAAACAAGATCACCTTCATTGGTACTTGCCTTGATAATACGTTTCAACAAGGCAAGCGGTTTCTGTGTAGGGTAACCTGTGCGCTCCATCTCCATCGGATTTAGTGCTTGAATATCCGCCCAGACATCCATGGGGAGTTTGGTTGCATCGTCCTTGCTAATACGAGCTCCTTTGGGATTCTTCGCTCGTGCCATAGCTTTTTCCGTTCGATCCATCCTAATCCGTTCAGGATGAAACTCGTAGCGGTTAGAATTTGTGTAAAATAACAAATGATCATGTTTTCTCGAGTAACGCTTTTTTGACGCGCCGCCTGTTTGATAGTGCCATACAATTTCGTTACGGAAATTCTTACCTTCAAAAATCGCATCCATCACAAGCTTTAAGTAATGGGACATAGTGGGATCGCAGTGCAGGTAGATTGATCCATTAGGTTTCAACACACGTTTCATTTGAAGGATGCGCATTGCCATGTAAATGAGATAAGCAAAATTAGATTCTCCTTGAACTTCCTTTGCGGCACTCAGTAAAGTGTGCAAAGCTGAGTGTTTTTCTGCTATATATCCATGCCATGCTACATCAATGTCATCCAACCCCCACGTATCTTTGAATTCTGCATCTTGCGCTTGTGATCCATGAGGAGCGTTGTAGTTGTGATTGGAATTGAAAGGAGGATCTAGGTAGATTAAATCGACGGTCTCTGAATTCATACCTTGCATCACGTCGAGGCAATCTGCTATATAAAATGTGGACGGTTCAAAGTTGACTTGGGGCATTGAGTAATTTTAGGATTCCTTTTATCTCAGTGTTGGACGATACCTTTAGTGCACACAAATTCATAAGGCAAGGATACCGATCTTTCAACAAAGAGTACTGACATGTCTTCAAAACAACAAAACCAATCTAAAGACAACCATTCACGGATCACTGATGAGAGCGTGTACGACAAATCTTGTTTTCATAAATTTCTACAGATCAATGTGGCATTTTGTCGCTCCTAACAGTAAACTGCTCATTGACTGCGGTGCGGTGGACGGTACAAGGGGCGAACGCGATCTTGGCGCTACGATGTAGCACTAAAAACGGGTAATTGAATCCCTATTTCGATCGGGTTCGGGAGGCGGTCGCACAAGAAATACGGGTATTCACTACGAATCCAGTTGATAGCGCCATCCCTGCTTAGCGAATATTCAACAAGATTTGTCGTCCACCCCTGATGAGTTTTCCAAATAAGTAAAGTGTGATTAATTTCTCATTGTAACTTTGAACTCAGCTATCCCGATACGAACATCAAAATAGATCCCGAAAGGCTTGATCCGATATGGCGACTTCCGTTTTCACCCCTTACATGAACATCTTCCACAGCGTGGGTGGTCGTTCTGGTTCAGATTGCACCGCACGGACTAGGCTGTTT
>MKWU01000415.1_pt1 | contig 81905 bp, 83 predicted proteins | sample 809101 | NCBI WGS metagenome assembly MKWU01 (sample SAMN05860141, study PRJNA318959) | sponge metagenome | host: Aplysina aerophoba | place: Slovenia: Piran, Adriatic Sea, Gulf of Piran | collected 2013-05-07 | reverse complement strand
GCCCGACCAAATCTATTTCAACCAGCCCAAGCCAATCCCGGCGGCGGCATAACCAGAGCGGAGAGCCACTTATCAACAGCCTGCAACCTGTTCAAGGAAACCGAGCCACCTCTCTCTGCAAGAAATAAAGTAGGCTTGAGGTTATCCTTGGCAGGCTTTGCATCTGCACACCAAGAAATCAACATCGCCCGGTTTGTGATCCTGACCTTGCCCTGAGCAAAGCGAAGGACCTGCTTCCCCTTCCGTCATTCCCGACCCCGATCGGAAATCCAGAGTCGTTGCCTTGTACATGCAGGGTTTCGCCCCCTCGCGACGAGGTTCCTTCGCTCTGCTCAGGACAGGCTCTTTTGTTTCGGCAAAGGACCCAAAACCATTGGCGGCCGGGCTTCGTCTCTTAGGAAACAATCAGTGGGCCGAGGAGGGGGGCTCGGAGGAGTCGGCGGGGGCTCCTGATGTTTCTGGAGCGGCTGATTCAGGAGCCGCTCCCGTGCTCTCCGGAGCGGAGGAGGGGACTTCGCCGGACGTCACGGGAGCGTCGATCACCGAAGACGCGACGTTCTCCTGTCTGGACAGCAACGCCAGGCTGAGCGAGGTCACCATGAAAATAACGGCCGCAGCCACCGTGATCTTGCTGAGAAACGTCCCGGGACCGCGACTGCCGAACACCGTATTGCTGGACCCGCCGAAGGCCGCACCGATTTCGGCGCCCTTTCCTGCCTGAAGCAGGATAGCGGCAATCATCAGAAAACAGACGATGAGATGGAGAATGACGGTGGCGGTATACATGGATATTCTTTCTAGGCCTGATCGCAACGAGCTTAGGCGGCCATCTCACAGATCTTAGCAAAGCCTTCGGGATCAAGACAAGCTTTTCCGACGAGGGCCCCGTCGATCTCATCCGACCCGAAGAGTTCTCCGGCATTGTCAGGAGAAACGCTTCCTCCATAGATGATTCTCGTTCGTTGTCCATTGTGCGGCCATTCCGCGTTCAGGATCGAGCGAAGAAAGGCGTGCACCTCTTCGATGTGTGGGACAGTGGCGGCGTAGCCGGTGCCGATAGCCCACACCGGCTCATAGGCAATGGCCAGCCCGCGTATCCGCTCGGGAGGAACGTCGCGTAACGCCCGAAGCAGTTGGTCTTTGACCACGTCTTGCGTATGCCCGGCCTGCCGTTCCTCCAGGGTTTCCCCCACGCACAGGATGGGAGCGAGATCATGTCGCAAGGCGGCCTGCAGCTTGTTGTGGACGTGGGAATCGGTTTCCCCCAGGAGTCGCCGGCGTTCCGAATGCCCGACGATGACCGAGTGGCACCCCACGTCTTTCAGCATGCGTGCGGACACCTCACCCGTGTAGGCCCCCTCGTCTTCCCATGACAGATCCTGCGCGCCCAGCCGGAACGGATCATCGGCATGAAGCATTTGCCGGATGCCGTACAGAGCGGTAAACGGGGGAAGGAGCAGGATCTCCACGGAGACGTTATGAGCCAGGGCCTGCCGGAAGCGGTGGACGAACTCGACGGCTTCGGCCGTCGAGTTGTGCATTTTCCAATTGCCTGCGATGAGTCGGGGGTTCACGAAAGCGGTGACCGTAGGATATCAGGGTAAAAGGGAGGGAACGAAACCATTACCGGCCCGGCAGAGCCGCCAGCCCGGGCATGTTCCCCCCTTCCAGCAAGGTGAGCGCCGCACCGCCCCCCGTGGAAATAAACGACATGCTGTCGGTTTCGCCCGCGCGGTGGATGGCCAGAGCGGTCGAGCCGCCCCCGACGATCGTCAGGGCATAGGCATTGGCGACGGCGTGGGCCATGGCTTGAGTGCCCCGGGCAAAGGCATCCCGTTCGAACAGGCCCATCGGTCCGTTCCAGAGAATGGTTTTGGCGTTTTCCACGGCTGCGGAAAAGAGTTTGACGGAGGCCGGGCCGATATCCAGGCCGTACCAGCCTTCGGGAATCTCCTGGATGGGCACGATTTTCGTTTCGGCTCCGGGGTCCAGGCTGGCCGCCACCACGCAATCCACCGGAAGATAAAATTTGATGCCCTGCTCGATGGCGCGGTCGTACACGCCCTTGGCGAAATCCAGCATTTCGTCTTCGACCAGGGACCGGCCGATTTCCAGGTTCATGGCTTTCAGAAACGTGAACGCCATGCCGCCGCCGATAATGACTTTATCGACCTTATTTTCGAAGTTCTTGATGACCCCGATTTTGCCCGACACCTTCGCGCCGCCCAGCAGGGCCACGAAGGGACGGACGGGATTTTCCACGGCCCCCTCCAGGTACTCCACTTCCCGTTTCATCAAATAGCCGGCCGCGGACGTTTTGATAAACAAGGGGATCCCGGCAGTGGAGGCGTGGGACCGGTGCGCGGTCCCGAACGCGTCATTGATAAAGACGTCACCCAATGAGGCCAGTTCCGAGGCGAAATGCTCGTCGTTGGCTTCCTCTCCGGGATGAAACCGGAGATTCTCCAGCACCATGACGTCGCCGGGCTGCAATTGACTCACGAGGTTTTTGACCACCGGACCCACGCAGTCAGGCGAGAACGTCACCTCCTTCCCCAGGAGGCGCTTCAGACGTTTGGCCACCGGCGCCAGGCTGAGTTCCGGGCAGACCGTGCCCTTGGGACGTCCCAGGTGTGAACACAGAATCACGCTCCCGCCTTCATCGACGACGTGATTGATCGTGGGAATCGCCGCGCGAATCCGGGAATCGTCCGTAATTTTCCGATCCTCGTCGAGTGGCACGTTGAAGTCGACGCGAATAATGACCCGCTTCCCTTGCAGATCGACCTGATCAATGGTTTGTTTGGTAATGTGCACGATACATCCTTTCCTCCGGAACCGCCTGGGTCTGCTCAATGCGGCGGGACAGGAGGGCGAGAACGTCTTAGTTTTTCGAAGCTAAAAATTTCACCAGATCCCTCAACCGGCAGGAATAGCCCCACTCGTTGTCGTACCAGGCAAATACCTTGACGAACCGGCGATTCATCACGGTCGTGAGCGGGGCATCGACAACCGCCGAATAGGGGCTTCCGTTGAGATCGACGGAGACGATAGGCGCTTCGGAATACCCCAGCAGGCCGTGCAGCGGGCCTTCGGCGGCCTTGGCGAAGGCGGCGTTGACGTCGGCGGTATCACAATCCCGTTCGGTTTCCACACCCAGGTCGATCAGGGAAACATTGGGGGTGGGGACGCGAATGGCGACCCCGTCGAGTTTGCCCTTCAACTCCGGGATCACCAGGTGCAGGGCTTTGGCCGCGCCGGTCGAGGTCGGGATCATCGAGAGTCCCGCGCTCCTGGCGCGCCGCAGATCCTTATGGGGCAAATCCAGCAGTTGCTGGTCGTTCGTATAAGAGTGAATGGTGGTCATGAAGCCGTGGTCGATGCCGAAATTCTCGAGCAATACTTTGGCCACCGCGGCCAAACAGTTGGTCGTACAAGAAGCATTGGAGATGACGTGGTGAGACGCGGGATCATACGATTGTTCGTTCACCCCCAACACGATCGTGAGGTCGGCGTTTTTGCCCGGAGCCGAGATCACCACCCGGGGAGCGCCGGCCGACAAATGTTGGCTCGCTCCTTCCCGGTCGGTGAAACGACCCGTCGCCTCTACGACCACGTCGACGCCCAGTTCTTTCCACGGCAATTCCTTGGGGTCCCGTTCAGCAAAGACGTTGATGCGTTGGTTATCGACCAGCAGGTGATCGTCTCCGGCTTCAACCGTTCCCTGGAACCGGCCGTGGACCGAATCAAAGGCCAGCAGATGACTCAAGGTTTTCGAGTCGGTCAGATCGTTGATCCCGACAACGTGAATAGCAGGGTCGCCCAATGAAGCTCGAAAAAAGTTTCGTCCGATTCGTCCAAATCCGTTGATTCCGACACGAATAGCCATCACTGTCCTGTTTGTAAAACGGTTAAAAATTCCTATGGAGAGGGGAAACTTAAATAATACTTATAGGCAGCGGTGAAGTCAAATCTTCATGGCTTCCCTGACTTCACCGAGGGTCTGACGGGCGACCCTGGACGCGCGTTCGCCCCCGGCCCTGGCCACGTCGTCGAGCCGGGCGGGGTTGGCCTCGAGCGAGGCGCGGGCGTCCCAAATGGGCGAGAGTTGCGCCACGACGCGGTCCGCCACGAATTTCTTGCAGTCGATACAGCCGATTTGTGCCGTGCGGCATTCTTCGTTGACCTGGTCGATGACCGTGGCGTCGGAATAGATCTTGTGGAATTCAAACACCGGGCAGATATCGGGGTTCCCCGGGTCGGTCCGCCGCACTCGCGCCGGATCGGTGACCATGGTCTTGAGGGTTTGCCGGACCGTGGGTTCGGGGTCGGACAGGTTGATCGCGTTCCGGTAACTCTTGCTCATCTTGCGACCGTCGGTTCCGACGACTTTGGGAAATTCCGTGAGCAGTTCCTGTGGTTCCACCAATACTGGCGTATAGAGACTGTTGAACCGCCGGGCGATTTCGCGGGTCAGTTCCAGATGGGGGAGTTGGTCTTTGCCGACCGGCACGGCATTGGCCTTGTAGAGCAGAATGTCGGCGGCTTGCAGGACGGGATAGCCCAAAAACCCGTGCGTGGAGAGGTCGCGTCCCTCCAGTTGTTCCTGCTTTTCCTTATACGTCGGATTGCGTTCCAACCACGAGACCGGGGTCAGCATCGAAAGGAGCAGATGGAACTCCGCGTGTTCCGGCACGTGGGATTGTACGAAGACCGTGGACCGTTCGGGGTCGATCCCCGACGCGAGCCAATCAATCAGCAATTCCCGCACGTAGGTCGTGACGTGGCCGGTGTCTTCGTAATTGGTGGACAGCGCGTGCCAGTCCGCCACGAAGAAGAAACACGTGTGGTCGTCCTGCAGGACTTTCCAATTCGTGAGAGCTCCGAGATAATTGCCCAAATGCAGGCGTCCACTGGGCTGCATGCCGCTGACCACGCGCATCGTTCACTCCTTCTACTAACCGTTACAACACGAACCTCGAGAGAATGGATCCGGTCATGAATTGGAAGATCGTCCCGATAAAGCCGCCGACCACGTGAATCCGCGAATCGAAAAAGAGCAAGCCGAGGATAATCAGCATGCCGTAGGGTTCCAGCCGGCTGAGCAGGATGGCCGGTTTGAGCGGCAGGCTGCTCAGCAGAATCCGGCCTCCGTCGAGCGGGGGAATCGGCAGCAGATTGAATGCAAAGAGCAGGGTGTTGATGATAATCGAAAACAGGGCCATCGCGACCAGCGGCAACAGGATCATCCCTAAGAGGTCGCTTCTCGGGGTGACTCCCGGCTGGGGAGGCCAATTTTCCTGCAGCGTCGGATCGATGGTGAGCAGGACGTTCAAGAGGACCCCGCTCAGGATGGCCAGCACGAAATTCATCGCCGGCCCGGCCGCCGCCACGAGGGCCATATCGCGTCGCGGGTTGCGTAAACGTCCCGGCGTCACGGGAACGGGTTTCGCCCATCCGAACAAAAACCCGCCGGGCATCAGCAGGCAGAGCAGGGGAACGATAATGGTGCCGAACCGGTCGATATGGACGAGCGGATTGAGCGTCAACCGGCCGTGTTCCCGGGCCGTGCCGTCTCCGTAATAATTGGCGACCCAGCCGTGGGCGTACTCGTGCAGGACCACGGCCAGCATCAGCGGCAGGATCACGTAGGACAGGGTATGAAAGAACTGGGCTATCATGCGGTATGCCGGACCCTCAATCCAGTTGGACGAAGCGACCGTGTTGAACTTGGATCATATACACTTTGCGGGTGAGGATGCCACCCTCGTCGAATTTTTCCAGACCGCCCAGCGTGGGAAGGTTGTGCCGGACGAAGAGTTGCATGCGCACGTCGGCCCCGGTCGTCGCGCCGCGGTGGATCGTGTCGAGGACCACGCGCATGGCGTCGTAGGCCTGGACCGCGAAAATCGACGGGTCGGCCTGAAACCGGTCGCGATAGGCGGCAATAAAACGCCGGACGTCCGGATCAACGGTGTCGAGGAACAGGGCATCCCCGAACACTCCCCCCTCGATGGAACTGCGGCCCCACTTCAGGAGATTGGGGTGGTTCCAGGTATTCGTCCCCAGCAAGGGCACGTTCACGTCGAAAAAGGCGAGTTGCGCGGCAAGAAAGGCCACGTCGGTCGGATGGCCGGGGAGAAACAGGGCATCGAATCCCGGGGTATAGACCAGCGGCACCTCTTCATCTTCCTGCCCGTCCTTCGGCGGTGGTTCCTCCCTGATGGGACTGCTCTCCGGACCGACCGGTTCCTCGGGCGTCAGGGGCACCATTTCACCGTAGAGGCTCAAATCCGTCTCTTTGATGCGAATGATTTGAAGCGACGCGTCCGTTGTGCGAGGTGCGTATCCCTCGGCGGCAATCACCTCTCCCCCGTTTCGAGCCACGGCTTGGTGAAACAGGTCATGCAAGCGCCGGCCATGAGGCGTGCGGGGAGCCAGGATGCAAAAACGGGAATACCCGAACTGCCGCATGGCATAGTCCACTAGGCGGTCGATCTGGAGGGACGGCGTCATGGCCGTGCTGAACCAGTACCGGCCGAACCGCTTGACGTCCGGCAGGGTCGCGGTGGGCGTGATGAACGGCACGCCCGCGAGGTCCGGGGCATCGCCCAGGAGTTGCACTTCCCGGGCCAGCAGGGGCCCGATCAGGGCGATGGGCGAAAAGTCGTAGAGCAGGGAGGACAGTTCTCGGCGGAGCCGGCCGGCCGGCCGGACGCTGTCCTCGACCACGAGCCCGACGGCGCGGGAGCCCCAAAGGGTCTCCGTCTCGTCCAGGGCCAGCCGGATGCCGTTGAACGCCTCGGTCCCGAAGGGCTTCATGGGTCCCGAAAAGGGCAGGACCGCGGCGATCACGTGGCGATGGGCCTTGAGCCCGGCCACGGCGGTCTGCAGAAGCGCGGTCGCGGCCGGAGCATAGGCATGACCGGGAAAGCGGTGCAGAAAAGTGCGGAGGTCCCGTTCGGCCAGCGTCTCGTCCCCCCGCGACAGGTGAAGTTCGATGAAACGGATCAAGGCCAGGTCGCCGGGATACGTGCTCGAAAAGGCATCCAGGACTCCGCCGAGCGCTTGGTCGTCCATCCGGTGCAGGATCAGGCCGCGAAGGTAATCCCGGAGATCCCGCTGAACCGCGGCCCCGGCCTGGTCCGCATGGGTCAGGGCGGCGTGAACCGCCCGCAGGGGCTCGCCGTTCGCTTCGTACGCCAGGCACAAGCGAGAGAGGGCCTCGGCGCGGAGCGTCTGGTCCGGCGTCAGGTCCAGGACCCGGGACAGGATGGGAATAGCGCGGCCGGGTTGTTGCAATGCGGTATAGAGGGCGCCCAGCCGCAACCGGGCCTCGTGGGCCAGCCGGGAGCCCGGAAATTCTTCCAGGAATTGCTCGAGGGTGACGATGGCCTGGCTGTCCCGGCCCTGTGCTTCCAGCGCGGCGGCCTGCAAAATTGTGAAGGACTCGATGAAGGCGGGCGACGCGGATTGATCCAGAAACCCGTCGATCAGGTCCAGCGCCGCGTCACCGTCTCCCGCACCGAGTGCGGCCCGGATGCGCACGAGGGCCTGCGTCTCGGTCAGGGCGGGGGTCGGCTCCGCGGCCGGCGGCAGGGCCTGTTCTCCGGTCAGGGGAAGGACTTGCTCCCCGGCTGGCGGTAGAGGCCGCTCCCCGGTCAGGTCATCAAGCGCAAGCTGGCCAAACGCCGCCGCCGGCCACAAACCGAGGCTGAGGAGGAAGAACCAAAGAAGCGTGCGGGAAAAAGGGGACGTGGCGACGATCATGAGACATTGTTACGCAAAGTGGTATATAAAGCCAGGGTCGAAGACTGTCAAGAAAGGCGAAACACGTATGAATGACGAGCCGGCGCCACAACCGTGGCGCATCGACGACCTGATCGACCAGTACCTGACCAATTTGAGAGTCGAGGGCGGCGTCGCCGACAACACCGTCCGGGCCTACCGGCGCGATCTGGACAAACTGCAAGCCTATTTGGCATTGCAGGGCAAGACCGATCCGCTGGACGTCCCGCCACATCTGACCGGCTTTCTGAATCACCTGCGCGCGCAACAATTGTCTCCGGCTTCGGTATCCCGGTGCCTGGCGGCCATCCGCGGGTTTTACCGGTTTCTCAGTACGGAGCACGGGGCCCCGGAGGTCCTGTCGCAACTGCCCGGGGCACCGAAACAATGGGCCAAACTGCCCAAGACGCTCTCTGAAACCGAGGTCACGGCCTTATTGGAATTGCCGGTCGGACAGGGCTTGGAGGAAATACGGGATGCCGCCATGGTGGAGTTGATGTATGCGGCGGGGCTCCGGGTGTCCGAATTGATCTCACTGCCCCTGTCGGCGGTGAACCTGGAAGTGGGGTACGTGCGAGCCACCGGAAAACGCGACAAACAACGCATGGTGCCCATCGGCGAGGTCGCGCGCCAAAAGTTGGTGGCCTATTGCCGGGACGTACGGCCGGCGTTGCTGAAAGGGCGGGCCACGCCGGCATTGTTCGTGACGAGGCGGGGAGTGCCGATGACGCGCCAGAGCTTCTGGACCATTCTTCGGAGGCGGGCGTTGCGAGCCGGCATTCACAAACCGATCTCGCCGCACATGCTGCGCCATTCGTTTGCCACGCATCTGCTGGACCACGGCGCCGATCTGCGCGCCGTGCAAATGATGCTGGGCCACGTCAACATCGCCACCACCCAAATCTATACGCACGTGGAACACAAGCGGCTGAAGCAGGTCCACGACGAGCGGTTCCCCAGAAAACACCGCCGCAAGTCCCCCGGCAACCCCGCCTCCCACGAATAACCGACGTCGCCTCCTCTTCCCCTCCTCACCCCGCATCGTTTTCCCGGTTGCAAAGGAGAAATCCCCTGTGGCAGGCTTGATTTCCTGAATCTATTCGGACGCTCGATTCGCCTGTAGGAGGAAGAGAATGAAGTTCAAGCGGCAGGTCCATTACGTCAAAGGGGTCTTTGTCTGTCCCCAGTGCCATCAAACCTTTGTTCAGGAACGATGGGTCGAAGAGTGGCGCGTTCGCTGTCATCGCTGTGACTATCGCGGCACCCTCACTCATGTTTCCGTCGAAGAACACATGGAAGAAGAAACCGAGCGCATGTAACCGTCGCGGCGGTGGTCCACGGCCTCCGTGTGGCGCGCGGGTTCTTCCCTTTCCCTTCCCGTGACTTCGAATCCATCCATGCCTGCTTCTGTTGCTATCTGTGGTTGTTCCGTTGTCTTGCATTTACAGGTTTCAGCCGGCCGGTGCCGGGCGGGCGGTCATGGTGCCGGTGGCGCAGTGGAACCCGATGAAATGAACCAATGTGATGAGCGAACTTCCTGACCATTTTCAGTGGACCGTGTATTGGGAGCGTGAGTACACGACCGCCATTGCCCCGGAACGGTTGAAGCTCGATTTCCATCCCCACCGGCCTTTGATGACCAACATGCCGTTGTACGAGCAGCGGGAACTGGCCGCCGCCGGCTACAAGGTGCTTCCGGATGATTGCGGGCCGGTGCGCATGGTGGGCCAGTACGGGTGGCTGGTCCGGTGTCCGGTGGATTGCAAGATTCGCCGGACGAAAGACGGCTTGAAATGGCAGGCGCCCGAAATTTTGCCTGAAGAACGGCTGCTGGGCTACAAATCCTTTTCCGGGATGTACGTGGACACGATTCTGAACAGCGGCTATGCCAAACTCTGTTGCGGCATCCGGTTCTATTATCCCAAGCAGATCGGCATTATGCTGAAGGATATCCCCAACCATTTTTATCATTACCCGGAACGCACGTTTTCGGTCTGGGAAGGGATCAAATCACAGGAATACAAACTCACGCCCAATCTGTACGATTTCCTTCCGGACCACGACGCGTTCGTGGCCAACGTGCTCCTGCAATTGGAAAAACCCACGACGCTGAAACGCGGCGATCCCGTCGCCCTGGTGGTTCCGGTCCTGCTTCCCAAGCAGTTTCGCTTGGAGGAACTGACTCCCGACCGCAAACGTTCCGTCCCGTCGCGGTAAAGCCGGTCCCGTTTCAAGCCCGGAATTCGCTCTTCATGCAAAAACATATGCTTGACATATGCAAATGTTGGGTTTACGCTGGTCCAGGGTCAATCGTTCCGATAGGGGTGTGAGTGATGAGAACGGCCAAATTGTTCAAGAATGGGAAAAACCAGGCGGTCAGGCTGCCCAAACAATTCGAGTTTGGAGGCGTCAACGAGGTCAGCATCCGCAAGGAAGGCAACGCCATTGTGTTGCTGCCCATCAGAAAAAACTGGGTTTCTTATGCCGCGCAGCCGGCCGCTGATGCCGATTTCATGGCTGCGCGCCCGTCACTGCTGGATGACAAGAGAGTGACTTTTTGAGTTTGTACGTGTTGGATACGGACACGTGCAGTTACGTGATCAGAAAACGACCCGAGTCACTCTTGGCGTCCATGCAGGCCACAGCGGCGCAAGGACACAGCCTGACGATTTCGGCCATCACGTATGCCGAATTGCTGCTTGGGGCGGAGCGGTCAGGCAATAAACGGAAACACCGGAAACTGGTGTCCGAGTTCGTTGAGCGTCTGGATGACATCTTGCCTTGGGACGCCGGGGCCGCGGAGGCGTTCGCCACGTTGCAGGCGGATTTGTATAAGAAAGGTTCACCCATCGGGCTGAACGATACGATGATTGCCGGGCATGCCTTGAGCCGGGACGCCATTGTCGTCACGAACAACGTCAAGCATTTCAGTAGGGCGTCGCGGTTGAAGGTAGAAAATTGGGTGCAGCGCGATCCTTGATCGGACGCGGTCTTCAAGCGTGGTGATCCGAGTACGGGCCGATCATGGCTCTTCCCACCTTTCATGACGTGGAACGCGCGGCGGCCCGCCTGAAGGGCATCGCCCGTGAAACGCCTGTTCAGACTTCCCGGCGGCTCGACGCCTGGTCGCACGCCACCGTGTTTCTGAAGTGCGAAAACTTTCAGCGCGTGGGGGCGTTCAAGTTTCGAGGAGCGTACAACGCCGTGGCGCAACGGCAATCGTCGAAGCCCGTGGTGGCCCTTTCTTCCGGGAATCATGCCCAGGGCATTGCGCTTGCCTGCCGGTTGACGGGAAAAAAAGCGCACTTGGTGATGCCGGAACCGGTGAATTCCATCAAGCAGGCCGCGGTGCGAGACTACGGGGGCATTGTCCACGTGCCTGCCGACCCCCGTGAAGCGGAGTCGTTTTCCCGTGATCTGGTTCACAAACTTCAGGGTGAATGGATCGAAGCGTTTAACGATCCCGACGTGATTGCGGGGCAGGGGACCGCCGCCCTGGAATTGTTGCGCCATGTGCCGGATCTCGACGTGCTGCTCGGTCCCATCGGCGGTGGAGGCTTGTTGTCCGGCACGTGTTTGGCGGCTCATGGTCTCAACCCCGGAATGCAAGTCTATGCGTGTGAGCCGGTCGGGGCTTTGGATGCCATGTATTCCATCAAAGAAAATCGTATTGTGCCGCAGGAGCATCCCCGGACGATCGCCGAGGGGTTACGGACGAGCGTGGGGACCCTCACGCTACCTATTCTGTGTGACCACCTGGCGGGCTTCTTTGTGGTGGAAGAGGAGGAGATCGTCACGGCCATGCGGTTCGTCTACGAACGCATGAAACTGGTGATCGAACCGGCCAGCGCCGTGGCCGTGGCGCCGCTGCTCCGGCAGGAACCCGCGTTGCAAGGCAAACGCGTGGGCGTCATCATCTCCGGCGGCAACGTGGATCTGACGCAATACTTCGACGGGCTGTCGAGTTCTTAAGCTCCCGATTCAGGAGAAGGTTGCGCAAGCGAATCCCGGAGCTCTTCCAGGTTCTTGATCACGAGCAGGTCGCCGTTGGCGGTGGCGACGTCGATGCCCTGCGCGCAGACCGTGCGGCATCGGTCCGGTTGACCGGCGTGTTTGAGTGATTGCGCCAGGGCCAGGATGGCCGCGGAGTACGTGGGTTTCACCTTAATGCAACTGTCAAGTGCGGAGATGGCTTCTTCCCAATTTTCGTCTCCCATGTACGCTTTGCCCAACCCGAACCAGAGAGTCTCGTCATTGGGGTCCATTTGTAAGACTTTTTTGAATTTGTCGATCTTGGGGTCCGGCATGAGGTGTCCTGTCGAATGTGTTGAACGTTGTTGGTGTGCTTTCCGGTCATGACTGTAACAGAGGGGTCTTTGCGTTGTCTAACCACGGACCCTGTGCTACCATCCGATGCCCGTCTTCCTTCTCTCATCCTTCACCCCTCACCCCTCCCTCTCCCTCACGGGGAGAGGGTAAAAGAGCGCAAGGGGAGAGAGTGAAAAGGGTTAGGTTTGCGCGAAAAACCTCATTTCTAAGGATTATGTCATGGGCCGTGTGGGAATTGTGACGCATCCGGCGTATCTGGAACATGACATGGGCCGGTCGCATCCGGAGTCGCCGGAGCGGCTACGGGCCATTCTCGCTCGACTGGAAGCAAGCGGGACGATGTCCAGGTTGACCCGGATTGCTCCACGGGAAGCCGAGACTGAGTGGATTACCCGTGTTCATGATCCGGCCTACGTGCAGCGGCTGGAAGACCAGGCCCCGAGCACGGGCTATGCCTCACTCGATTTGGACACGTCCTTGTCGCCGGGTTCGTTGCCCGCCGCGCACCTCGCCGCCGGCGGAGCCCTGGCGGCCGTCGATGCCGTCATGGCGAACCAAGTCGCTCAGGTCTTCTGTGCGGTTCGTCCGCCCGGGCACCATGCCGAGGCCAATCGCGCCATGGGGTTTTGCCTGTATAATAACGTGGCGATTGCGGCCCGGTATATCCAAGAGTGTTATGGCCTCGAGCGCGTGCTGATCGTGGACTGGGACGTGCATCACGGCAACGGCACACAACACGCGTTTGAAGACGATCCCTCCGTTCTGTTTTTCAGTACGCACCAGTATCCCCATTATCCCGGGACCGGGGCGGAAAATGAGCGTGGCAGAGGCAAGGGAGAAGGGGCGACCATCAATGTGCCCCTGTATGGGGGGCAGGGGACGGATGAGTACCGGGACATTTTTCATCAGGTGTTGGTTCCGGCCGCGGCGGCGTTTCAGCCCGAGTTCGTGTTGATCTCGGCCGGATTCGATGCCCACCGGGATGACCCCCTGGCGAGTATGGGGATCACGGATGAGGGCTACGGCGAACTCACCCGTATTGTGGGGTCCGTTGCCCGGACCCATTGTCAGGGCCGCATCGTGGCCTGCCTGGAGGGAGGGTACGACCTGCGGGCGCTTGCCGCGTCGGTTGAACACCATCTTCTCGCGTTGATGGACACGTAAACCATGGCCAGACTGCGAACACGACGGCGAGGTCGAGGCCGGCTGTATGCCTTGTTGGCGCTGCTGCTGCTCGTCCCGGGCGTGGTCTATTACTTTTATACGGAGGTCCGGCCTACCGTGATTTTCGGATTGCGTGACGATTACGCCCATGCCATTCCGTTCCAGGAGGTGCCTGCGGGGCTGGACTCGCTGAGTGCGGAGTCCTGCGGGCAATGCCATCAGGCGATTTATGAGGAATGGAAAACCAGCATTCATGCCCATGCCTACCGGGACCCGTTTTTCCAGGCCTATTGGAAAAAGGACGGGTACGTTTGGGTCTGTCTCAACTGCCACACGCCGTTGGAAAACCAGCAGCCCACGCTCATCAAGGAGATCCCGAACAACCGCGTCGAAAAGGCGGTCGAGGTCGATAACCCGCATTACGACATGGCCTATCAAGCGGAAGGCGTGACGTGCGCGGCGTGTCACGTGCGCGACGGCAAAATCCTGGGGCCGTTTGACGATTCGGCGGCTCCTCACCCCACGGAATACGATCCCGCCTTTCGCACGACGGCGGTCTGTTACCGGTGTCACAACGTGGTCTCCGGACCCTTTCAATTCTATAACGTGGGGCCGTGTGGCACGTATGCGGAATATGAAGGCGAGTTTTTCATGAAGGAGCAGGGGTTCACGTGCCAGCATTGCCATATGCCGGAAATTTCCCGTCCGGTGGCCGAGGGCGGACCCATTCGACAAGGCCGGCGCCATCTCTGGCGAGGCGGGCATGATCCGGACATGATCAAACGGGCCGTCGCGATTCAGGTCCGGGCCGATCCTCCCAACCCCAAACCGGGGGAGCCCGTCACGATGACCCTCACCCTGATCAATACCGGGGCCGGGCATAAAATCCCCACGGGCGATCCCGATCGCCATTTTACCGTGGAATTTTACGTCAAGGATCAAGCGGGCCGGATTCTCGAGCAGCAAACCGATACCATGGGCCGGTGGATTCTCTGGCAACCCGTCATTCTCGAAGTGTACGACAATCGCCTGCTGCCGTTGGCCAGCCGTGACTATACGTTTTCTTATGACGTCCCCGAAGCCCGGTCGGACCTGGTGGTGGAAGCACGGGTCCGCTACCATATTCTGACCGACGGCCAGCATGCCATGTTGCGGGAGACGTACGGGTTGCGGTCGGATGATCCGTACCGGTATACGATATATACGCGTCAATTCCCTCTTAATGACGTATTAGCGACGGCGTTGGCTGCGGAAACGCCGGTCGAAGCACGTGTGGGATGCTCCGTTCAGGAAGACGGGGTCCCTCCTGAAGAACCTGCCCCTGTCACGGGGCATCATGATCTTTTAAGGATAGGTTGATTTATGTGGAGCACGTACCTCATCGATACGGAAACCTTGTCCCTCAATCTTGGCCGGGATGATTTGGTGATTATCGACGTGCGCGGCGAAGGCGCCTACACTTCGCACATTCCCGGCGCCGTGCATAGTTCCTGGCATGAATACAGCGATCCCCAAGCCACGGCCAAGGGGTTGTTGGATCCCGACGTCGCCCGGTTGGAGAAGCGGCTGCAAGCCTTGGGCATCAACAAATCGAGCGACGTGGTGGTGTACTCCAATCCGTTCGACAATTGGGGCGATGAAGGCCGGATGTTTTGGATGTTGCAGTATCTCGGGCACCAGAGCGTCAAGGTCCTGGACGGCGGCTGGCCCAAATGGACCGCGGAACATCGACCCTATGAACATGAACCGGTTCGCCCCAAGCCGGGCGACTTTACGGCTTCGGTCAGACCGGACGTGCTCATCGACAAGCAGGAACTGAAAAAGGTGGTCAAAACTCCCCGGCGGGACACGGTCATCGTGGATGCCCGTAGCGTGGAGGAATACGCGGGGAAGGAAATCGACGGGTTGCCGCGTCCCGGGCACATCCCGTCCGCGGTCAATATTCCCTGGAACGGGTTTCTCCGGCAGGATGGCACCGTGAAGCCCCTGTCCGCGCTTCGGGAAATGTTTCACGCGTTCGGCATGAACGAACAACAAGAAGTCGTGACCTACTGTTTGGGCGGTCTTCGGTCGGCGTGGGTCTATTTTCTGCTCAAGTTGGCGGGCTATGAGCGGGTGCGGAATTATCCCGGGTCCTGGTGGGAATGGAGCCGTGATTTTGCGGCCCCCGCGGAAAAAGACCTGAAGTTACTCTACCAGGTGACGGGCAAGGCCGAGGAGGAGACGTCTTGAAGAAACCGGGACGGTATGCAAAGATCATGGGAAACATTTGCTTCTCTAACCTTTTAGCCAGGAGATCTGACATGATGAAGAATATTCTCTTAGGCTGGTTATTGATTTTGGCAGTGTTTGCATTGGTGGCCACGTCGGGGTGCTCCGAAGAGAAAGCGCCTGAGAAAGCGGCACCTGCGGAGGCAGTAGAAGGGAAGTAGGATTAACAAGGAGGTGTAGAATGGCGAAGAAGTTTTTTATTGCCGCATTGGTGATGGCGGCGTTGTTCGTATTGGCGGCCGTGCCGGCGTTCGCCGATGGGAATCCGCACGTTGCTGAAGCGATTGCGCACGCGGAGGAAGCGGCGAAACATGGCGGCATGGGGCATGCCGATGCCGTCGTCGGCCATGCACAGGAAGCGTTGACCCATGCTGAAATGGCTCAGAAAGAAGTCAAGAATCCTCATCTGGATGAAGGCGTCGGCGAATTGAAGGAAGCCATCGCGCACGGTGGCCAGGGGCATGCCGAAGTGGCGACCAAACACGCGAAGAGTGCCGTCATGCATCTGAAGGAAGTCCATTGATTGTACCGAACCGGTCAGTGAAGGGTTTGCAAAAACGGGCAGGAGGTTCCTGCCCGTTTTTGTTTTGACGGCCGGTCGCAGAGGTCATGAATGAAAGTCGGCTATTTCCAAACCCATCCTGAATTCGGGGAAGTGCAACGAAACCTTGAGCAGGCGGCTTCTCGCCTGGGTTCGGTGGACTGCGACCTGCTCGTTTTGCCGGAATTTGCTTTTACGGGGTATCAATTCGTGAATCAGGAGGAAGTCCTCGAGTTGTCGGAACCGGTTCCGGACGGCCCGACGACCCAAGCCTGCCTGGAGCTTGCCCGGCATCATCGGATGCATGTGGTCGCGGGGTTGCCTGAGAAGGCCGGTGAGCAGTGCTACAACTCGGCGATCGTGGTGGGTCCGTCAGGGTTCTTGGGGTGCTATCGCAAGACGCATCTGTTTTGTGAGGAGACGTTGTTCTTCAACCCGGGCGATTCAGGGTTCCGGGTCTGGGACATTGGCCCGGCTCGCATCGGGGTCATGATCTGTTTTGATTGGTACTACCCGGAATCGGCCCGTACCCTCGCCTTGCAAGGAGCGGAGATCGTGTGCCATCCGTCGAATCTGGTCCTGCCTCATTGCCCCGATGCCATGGTGACGCGTTCTCTGGAAAACCGGGTCTTCAGCATTACAGCCAACCGGATCGGTCAGGAAGCCAGGGGTGGCAAACCGCCCCTGACCTTTATCGGGAACAGTGAAGTCGTGTCACCGCAAGGTCATATTCTATCCCGGGCTTCCGTCGATGCTCCCGAGTTGACGGTGGTCGAGATCGACGTGGACCAAGCCCGCAACAAGTCGATCAATCCGTACAACGAGTTATTGAAGGACCGCCGCCCCGGGTATTATCGCTCCTAAGCAGCGAAAAGCCGTTATGGCTATCAAACGCAACACTGTTGACACTTCAAAATTCAACAAGACAGCTCAACCGCCCTATGAATTGCGCCGGCAGGATTTTCAAATGGCAATGCAGGACGTCTATGATTTCTTTTACGATGTCAATTCGCATCTTACCGGTAAAGGGCTACAACGGCTTGATGACATGCTTCGTCCTGCAATCATGTCAGGTCTGCTTTCCGATATGTTGACGGCGAGTCTTGCCAAACACTCCCGCGTCCTGACGGAAAATACATACTTCAATGGCCATCCCGATCTAATCGTGCAAGGAGTATACGTCGATAACGCTATCAAGGCAGGTACCGAGGGTGTGGAAGTCAAGACGACAAGAAAAACCGGGGGTGCAGTCGATACTCACGGTGCGCGAGAGCAGTGGATGTGTGTTTTCGTCTACACGGTCGATAACGACTCGGAACCAGCCATGGACCGAGCACCGATGACTTTCACGGAAATCTACCTGGGAGCAGTGACAATGAATGACTTCAGGAAAAATCCGAGAGGAGAACTGGGAACACGCACTGCGACGCTTCACAAGGACGGCATCAAGAAACTTCGGGATAGCTGGATTTACAGGCTCTAACACCACTATTCGTTTTGAGGGCCGCAAGTTTGGGTATCGACTCGCAGGCCAAGGCGAAAAATTCAGGGTCCTTCTCCACGCCGATGCTCGCATAGCCTACTGCCTCCGCTGCAGCCAGCGTGGAACCGGCACCGGCGAACGGATCGAGAATCACACCTTCCCCCAGGGGTAATGCGGCATGAACAACCTGTCTCATGAAAGCTTGCGGCTTCAGGCTCGGATGAGAGGCAAGTAATTTTTCATTTTTTCTCGTAGGTGTCGAAGCGATCACGTCGCCAAAAGGCTTATCCGGCATGGGTCGCCGAAATCCCCCGGTTTTCCATTTTCTCAGGTTGTCCTGCACGCGGCCGTCGATGGGTTTTCTGCACACTATCCATGGTTCCCACATCGAGCGGGGCATGACGCTGATCTCGCCGAATCTTTTGTGAGCGCCCTTGGGTCGGTCGCCGCCGCGCATGGTCATGGTCAAGCGTACGATTTCTCCTCTCCTTTCCAAACCGGCGTCAACCAGAGCGTTCGACACGATGTAGGAAACAAGGGGGTTGGAGGCAACGACGACGTGTGCGCCGGGAACGAGTTTTGGAAGCAGCAACTTCCCCCATACAAAGAAAAACGAACCCAACTCTTCCAACTGCTGCTGCGTCAAGGTCGTAAAGCGGGGAACTGGTGAACGCCTGTTGCCATCGAAAGACGGGGGTATTCGCCAGACGCCGCCCTTGCCCTTACGCAGTTTTTGCTGTTGCGCCGGCGTGTATTCGTGTAAACCATAAGGCGGATCGGTGACCACCGCATGGATACTGTTCGGTTCCCGGCTTTCTATCCAATCAAAACAATCGGCGTTCACCATGGTGGATTTTCCGTAATCGAACGGCTCTTCCCACCGTTGGGGATACGCGAGTTCCCGCTGGATGCCTTCGGAGCTTCGCGCCCGGAGACTGTAGACTCCACGTTCCTCACGAACGAAGGTGTCCGGCGTATTGAGTCTCAAGTAGGACCGGATGGACGACGGGGGCATTGGCCCGGCAATTCTTTCAACTCGGTTTTCGATTTCCTTGATCGGCAATGGCTTGGATGTCAACGCCAGCACCTGCAGGATGGCGTCTCGTACTTGCCCGGGGTAATGTCGAGACTCTTGCCCTTCCATAATCCGCAGAGTAGACGTCCAGACGTCAGGTGTCAAGCGTTCATCTTCCTCATGCCCTGTTCCGTTTGCTCGGTCCGTATGATCAGGTGACTACACCACGAGGAGAATAATCGTTCCCAGGCCCACGCGGTAATAGCCGAACACCTTCAGCGTATGTCGTTTGACGTAGGTGAGAAACGCCGCGATGACGGCCCAGGCCACCAGAAAGGAAACTATCAAGCCGATGCCCAAGGCCAGGAGATCCTGGGTGTTGAAGAGATGGTAGGACTGCACGAATTTGTAGCCGGTGGCGGCGAACATGGTCGGAAGCGCGAGGAAGAAGGAAAATTCCGTGGCGACTCTTCGCTCCAACCCCAGGAGAAGCCCTCCGACAATGGTCGATCCCGAACGTGACATGCCCGGGATCAATGCCACGCACTGGGCGAGCCCGATTCCCACGGCCCGCGACAGGCCGATGTGTTCCAACACCGTACAACGAACAATTCCGGGCCGGGTTTCCACGATCAGGATGATGATCCCGCCGATGATGAGACCCAGAGCCACGGTTCGAGGAGAGAAGAGGTGCTCCTCGATCCACTCATGAGTCAATAATCCCACCATTGCCGCTGGCAGAAACGCCGCGCACAAGCCGATGAGAAACCAGAGATGGTGATGCGTGCCGGCGGAAGTTCTGACCACGTGCATCGAGGAAGAGGTGGAGGTTTGCAGGTGGCGTCGCAAGTTGCGCCGTTCCTGGTTGGCATGACTCAATAAGGAAAGGATCTTGGTGCGTTCGTAGGCTACGACGGCCAACACGGCCCCCAACTGGATACAGATTTCGACGCTGGTCGCCGCGTGACCCGTAAATCCCAACCAGTGTCCGAAAAGAATGAGATGGCCCGTCGACGAGATGGGGAGATACTCCGTGAGTCCCTCCACGATGCCGAGCAGGACGGCTAAACCTGGTCCGAATTGTTCCATGGGTGACGGCGACGGTTCATGCGTGAGTCCGTGGGGAATGGTGTGATGATGAGGACGAGTCCTCGCCACGCGAATCGTTGACAAAACATACCAGTGCTTTCATAGTAAATGCCATGGACCATGATCGAAAAAAATCATGTTGTCTGCCGGACGAACGGAGGCGGTTTTGGTGCTGAGAAGAGGGGACGAGGACTCCAGGCGCGTACGGATGTGGCGGCAGGGCACGTGGGGAGCGAGCCTCCTTTGCATGACCGGCCTGTTCCTGGGAGGCTGTGTCGTTGGCAAAGGCACATATGAAACGGCCGTGGCGGACATGGAAACCGCCAAAATGGAACTGGGAAAGAGCCGGAGGCAGTATGAATCCCTGAAACAGGAAAATGAGCAATTGCGAGCCGAGCATGAACAGGCGGCTTTTGATTTGGAAATGCTGAGTGCCGAAATTCAGCAGATCAAGGAAGGTCAAAAAAGCGAACGAGACCTGCTCGCGACTCGTGAGGCTGAGTTGGAGAGGGACCGTGCAGCCATGGTCAGTAAACTGCAAGAAATTCAGCACGTCTATCAGAGGGTGAAAAGCCAGAACCGCGCGTTACGGGATACGGTGGGCCGCTATCAGAAGGAGCTCGAAGAAGCCCGTAAAGCCAAAGCGAAAAGCAGGACTCCCAAGATCGTGAAACCGAAAGAGCGCGCGCCCGAGGCCCCACCCGTGGCGGCCAAGAAATCTTCACCCAAGCCGGTTCCGCCACCGGTTGCCGTACCTTTCAATGGGACGGCAACACCCGTCAATATCAATGCGGCATCCGCCAATGACCTGGTCTTGTTTTTGGGGCTCACCAAGGACTTGGCGGACAAGGTCGTCTCGCATCGCCCCTATCGTCTTCGCGGAGAACTGGTCTCCAAACGAGTTGTGTCCAAAGCCACCTTCGACGTGATCAAAGACAGAATTACGGCAGCGCCCCAATAAGCCGGGTCATCATGGGGCACGGGTCTGGCAGGTGTTGACGCTTGTGCGACGGTCAATCGGGCCGGTGCTTCAGAAATACCACGCCAGGCTCATCAGCATGCCGACGTCATCCGCGTCGATACGCGTCGGGATCCTGACTCCCACCGTGTCGAACAATTCGACCCAGCGTTTGCTGTTGTACTGCGTGTAGCGCGCTTCGATGCGAAGACCGAGATGTTCGCTCAGCATCCTTTCCACGCCGGCGCCGTACGTCCAGGCCGTATAATCCAGGTTTCGGCTGGTCGTTCCCGAGACGAACTCGGGCTGGTCGGTCGAGGTACAGTTCATGTCGGACAGGCAGCCTCGAAAGTGATTCTGAAACTGCGCCTGGATGAGGCGGATGCCTCCGAGGACGTAGACGCTCGTGTCCCATGACCGCAGCACGCCGGGACTGCCGCCCAGCTTGAGCGTGAAGCCGTAGCTCCTGTTTTTCTCAAAGGACCAGCGGTCCGGCCAGCTTTCCCCGGGTTGATTGCGTCCGGGTGAGTCTCCCACTCCCGGAAGCTGTCCCTTCGCCTGGCTGCCGTGAAACGCGAGGTCCACCTCGCCGCTGATGTAAAATCCGTCCTCCTTGGTGAGCAACGGGATCCGGTGACCGGCCAGGAACCCGATTCCATACGCGAAGGTATCGTCGGCATCATTGTCGTGCAACACCTGGCCCCTTTGCGGGTGGCTCGCCCCGGTATTGTCGACGGTCTTGTCGTAGGACGCATCCACCCGTTCTACCGGGACCGTCACGCCCACGTAGAACAAGTGCCCCTCGTGGGCGAACGCCGTGTTTGTCCGGGCCGATATGACCGGGAGCGCCAGGAGCATGGCCAGCACTACAGTGGTCAACGGACTGGATTTCCAGTGTCGATCGTTTCGCATGGGTGTCGTCTCCTTTTTTCCCGATTTCTCCGCTCTCTGAGGCGACCCTGCAAACTAAACGCCCGTAGGATAGTTAAAAGATTCACGCCTGACAAGAGTAGCTCCGGGAAAGCGAGGATCCAGCGTTTTGTCTTTGTCTGGCATCCCCGACCCCGGCGCCAATGGTTTTGGGTCCTTTGGCCGAAACAAGAGAGCCTCGTCGGGCGGGGATGAAACCCCGGACTCGCGCGTATCCGCTTTACTCCACGCGTCCGCTCACGATCCGTCCATCCACCACGTGGACAGATCGATCGGCTTGCTGCGAGAGGCGTTCGTTGTGGGTCACGATCACGAATGCCGTCTTGCGTTGTTCGTTGAGCGTTCGCAACAGGGCGAACAAGGTTTCACCGGTGTGCGTGTCCAGATTGCCCGTGGGTTCGTCCGCCAGGACAAGGTCCGGATTGTGAATGAGCGCGCGTGCCACGGCCACTCGTTGTTGTTCGCCTCCGGAGAGTTCGCCGGGTTTGTGATGCAAGCGGTGTCCCAGACCGACTTCCGACAGGAGCGTACTCGCTTCTTCGACACATTGCGCCTTCGGTCGTTTTTGCATGAGGCTGGGGAGGTAGGTATTTTCCAGGGCCGAAAATTCAGGCAGGAGGTGATGAAATTGGAACACGAACCCGATGCGCCGGTTTCGAAACCGGGCCAATTCCTGTTCCGACAAACGGAAGATATCCTGGGATTCATAGAACACCGTGCCCCGCGTCGGTCGATCCAATGTTCCCAGAATATGGAGCAGGGTGCTTTTCCCCGCTCCCGACGCCCCCAGCATGGCCAGGAGTTCACCTTGCCGGACTTCGAGATTGATGCCTTTCAAGACGTCGACGGTTTGATTGCCCAGGACGAACGACTTGGACAAATCGGTCACTCGAAGAAACGGCGGCGCTGGAGCAGGAGACGGGCTCATGGGTCTTACTCGTATCGAAGGGCGCTGACCGGCGCCAGTTTGGCGGCCTGCCACGAAGGATACAGCGTGGCGGCAAAACTGATCAGAATGGCGGAACACGAAACCAGGATCACGTCCAGGGCTTTCACGTGGACCGGAATGCTCGAGAGGAAATACACGGTTTGATCGAAGGTAAAATAATTTTCGATGAGGTAGAGAAAGGTGTACCCCAGGGGAATGCCGAGCGCCGTGCCGGTGAGGCCGATGACCAGGCCGTTCAACATGAAGATGCGCATAATGGCTTGGGGCGTGGCGCCCATGGCTTTCAGAATGGCGATCTCGCGTTGCTTTTCGGTGACGATCATGGTGAGCGTGCCCACGATGTTAAAGGACGCCACGAGCGTAATCAGGACCAACAACAGGAACATCATGGTTTTTTCGAGGCGCAACGCCGAAAACAGGTTGCGGTTCAAGAGCATCCAATCTCTCGCCATGTACCCGGTCCCGAGTCGTGCGTCGATCCGTTTGGCCACGGCATCGGCGGTAAACACGTCTTCCACTTTCACTTCGATCCCTGTTGCAGTCTTGCCCAGGCTGAAAAACCGCTGGGCCTCCTCCAACGAGATGTAGGCCAGTGAGGCGTCGTATTCGTACATGCCCGACTCGAACAGGCCGACAACTCGAAACGGGCGAATTTTCGGCGTCATCCCCAACGCGCTGATAGGGCCCACGGGGGAGACGACGTTGATCCGGTCGTCGACGTCAACCCCAAGACGCCTGGCCAATTCCTTGCCGAGGATAATGCCGGGTTTCGAGTCGGTTCGGGCGGAGGCGTCGGGAACGGCCAAATCCTGCACGGCGCCGGATTTCACATTCTTAACGATTTCCGTGACCTCGGGCTCTTTATCCGGATCGATGCCGCGCAGGACGACCCCGCGCACCCCGGATTTCGAAGTGAGCAGCACTTGTTGGTAAATGTAGGGCGTGGCCGCCACCACTCCCGGTACTTCCGCCATTTGCCGAATTAACTCCGAATAGCCCGCCAGGGTCTGCTTCCCCCTGGGCTGGACCACCACGTGCGAGGTTGTCCCCAGAATCTTCGCCTGCATGTCCTCCTTGAAACCCGTCATGATCCCGAGGGTTCCGATGAGCGCGGCGACACCCAACGTAATGCCGGTGATGGAAATAAAGGTGTTAAGCGAAATGGTCCGGGTTCGACGTTTGGCCCGGAGATACCGGAGCCCTACGAAAATTTCATACGGCAAGGTCACAACGGTTTCTCCGGTCGAAGTTGCGGAAAGAGAATGACGTCGCGGATCGAGGCCTGGTTCGTGAACAACATGACCAGGCGATCGATGCCGATGCCTTCCCCCGCTGTCGGGGGCATCCCGTATTCCAGGGCGCGCAGAAAATCTTCATCAAAGTAATGCGCTTCATCGTCTCCGGCTTCCCGTTGAGCAACTTGGGTTTCGAAGCGTTGGCGTTGGTCCAGGGGGTCGTTCAACTCGGAAAACCCGTTCGCCAGTTCCCGTCCGGCGATAAACAATTCAAACCGGTCGGTGAGGCGTGGGTCCGTGTCCTTCCTGCGCGAGAGCGGAGAGATCTCCGTGGGGTAGTCCGTAATAAACGTGGGTTGCGTGAGCCGGTTTTCCACGGTTTCTTCAAAAATCAGGTTCAGGATTCCGATCAGCGAGGCGTCCTTCGGAACGTCCAATCCGAGTCGCAGGGCCGCGGCCGCCGCCGCTGCCTGGTCTTCGAGAACGTTTCGGTCAAGGGCATTGTACTCGACAATGGCTTCGAAATAGGGCAGACGCTGCCACGGGGGAGTCAGGTTGATCTCGTGGCCTTGATATTCCAGCGTGCCGGCGCCGAGGAGATCCCGCGCGAGGGTGCCGAACAGGTCTTCGGTCATCGCCATGAGGTCCCGGTAGTCGGCGTAGGCCTGGTAAAACTCCAGCATGGTGAATTCAGGGTTATGGATGGTCGAAATGCCTTCGTTGCGAAAATTTCGATTGATTTCGAACACGCGCCGGAATCCGCCGACAACCAGCCGTTTGAGGTAGAGCTCCGGCGCGATGCGCAGGTAGAGATTCGTATCGAGGGCATGGTGATGCGTTACGAAGGGACGGGCCGCGGCCCCGCCTGGTATCGGTTGCATCATCGGGGTTTCCACTTCAAGAAACCCCTGTCCGGTCAGATAGGCGCGGATGCCCGACATGATCCTGCTGCGCGTTTCAAACACGGCATGGACGTTCGGGTTGGCAATCAGGTCCACGTAGCGTTGCCGGTACCGGATCTCAATGTCCGTCAAGCCGTGCCACTTTTCAGGTAGGGGTCGCAGTCCTTTCGACAGAAACGTCAGCGTGGACATTTCAACGGTCAACTCGTCGGTTTTCGTGCGGAACAGCCGGCCTTCCACTCCGATCCAGTCACCCAAATCCAATTCCTGGGACAGGCGAAAGGCGTCGTCTCCCAGCACGTCTTTTTTCAAATAGACCTGGAGCCGGCAGGCTCCGTCCTGGAGCGAGGCAAATGCTGCCTTGCCGAAGCGGCGAAGCGCCACGATGCGTCCCGCGATGCGACAGTTGATTGGCCGTTGCTCGAGGTCGTCTTTGGCCGTTGCCCCATACGCCGTCAGGAGGTCTTCAGCCTGGTGAGTCGCCTCGAAGCGGGTGCCATAGGGTTGGACCCCCATGGCCTTGAGCACGTCGAGTTTTTGAATGCGTTGCGCGCGTTGTTCGTTCGATTCATCCATTATGTCGTTCCCGTCTACTCAATCGTCGACAATTTCCACCGCCGTGTCCTAGTTCCCCTCCTTTGTAAGGAGAGGCGAGGGGAGGTAGAGGCATTAGCAGGCACCCGGCGATCGGGCTCTACCCCACCTGACTTCCCCTTACAAAGGGGAGGGAAAAGACGCGCATGCGTCCCTTACGATGCCCTCGATGCGGCCTGTTTCAGATAGGCATCGATAAAGGGGTCGAGATCCCCATCCATGACCGACGCGATGTTCCCGGATTCCTGGTTCGTCCGGTGGTCCTTGACCATTTGATACGGCTGGAACACGTACGACCGGATCTGGCTGCCCCAGGCGATCTCCTTTTTTTCGCCGACGATGTTTTGAAATTCGGACTCCTTTTTTCGTTGTTCCAATTCGTACAACTTCGCTTTCATGACGCGCATGGCGCCCATGCGGTTTTGCAACTGCGAGCGCTCGTTTTGACACTGCACGACGATCCCGCTGGGAAGGTGCGTCACGCGTATGGCGGTTTCGACTTTGTTGACGTTTTGTCCGCCGGCCCCGCCCGCGCGAAACGTATCGATCTTCAGATCTTTTTCGTCGATCTCGACCTCGACGTCGTCATCCAGTTCGGGATACACCGCAACGGCGACAAACGACGTATGGCGACGTTTGTTGGCGTCAAACGGAGAGATCCGTACCAACCTGTGCACACCGGCTTCCGATTTCAGATAGCCGTAGGCATAGGGGCCCTCGATACTCAGCGTGGCACTCTTGATGCCGGCTTCATCACCGGGCTGGATATCGATGCTCCCGACCCTGAATTTTTTGTTTTCGGCCCATCGTACGAACATCCGCATCAACATTTGGGCCCAATCCTGCGATTCCGTGCCGCCGGCTCCGGGGTTGATTCCCAGAATGGCGGATCGACCATCATGCTCGCCGGCCAGTAACTGCTCCGTGCGCAGGTCCTCCAAGAGCGTTTCCAGCGTCTCGATGCCCTGGGTCAATTCGGCGTGGAGTTCGGCATCATCCTCTGCCCCGATGAGTTCGAGCGTGGCTTCCAGGTCGGCCTGTCTTTGCTCGAAGTCGGCGACGCGGGCGATGTCCCGTTCAATCGTGGCTTTGCGCTGCCCCACTTTGGTGGCGATGTGCGCATTTTTCCAGAAATCGGGTTGGGCGCTTTCCTGCTCGAGTTCCTCCAGTTCGTTCAACAGTCGAGGCAGGTCAAAGACGCCTCCGTAAGTCTTTGATGTGGTTGCCGGTGGTGTGCAGACGGGTGCGAATGTCCTCAAGCATGCCTGGCTCCTTTGCGTCGCATTGAAAAGCGGATGTCAACCGCGGATGGTCCGTAGATAAAACGAGCAAACGATAACAGAAACAGGGCCATTATAACACAGACCCACGCAAACACATCGCCAAATTGTGTATAGAACGTCGAGGGTGTGCTCAAGGGGATCGATCCGATGAAGGAGTCTTTCGTATACACGGGCGTTTCCGTCAGAATGCGCCCGGTCGGATCGATCAATCCTGACACGCCGGTGTTGGCGGCGCGGGCAAAGGCCATTCGGTTTTCGACGGCGCGGAAGACGACCATCCCGAAATGTTGATGTGGGGCCACCGTGTCACCGAACCAGGCGTCATTGGTGATCGTGACCAGAAAATTGGCGCCTTCACGGGTGAGTCGTCGCACAAGATCCGGAAAAATGACCTCAAAGCAAATAGCGACCCCGAATCGGGTTTGCCGTTGATCCGGCCCGTGTGCAAAGGACAGCAGGGTCGGGCCCGGTCCCGGCTGAAAATCGCCGATGCCGACGACCAGCTTGTCCAGGAAAAAGAGAATCCGTTTCAGTGGAATATATTCACCGAAGGGGACGAGATGTTGCTTGTCGTACCGGCCGGCGATGTCCCCGGTGGAGTTCAGCAGATACGCGCTGTTCAGCAGGTACGGGGTGCCGTCGGGTTCACGCCCGAGCGCCGGACTGCCGAATACGAGCGGTACCCCGGCCTTCTTCGTCATTCCGGTCACCAGCGATCGATAGTCCGGTTCCTGTTCGAACAAGAAGGGCGTGGCCGCTTCAGGCCACAGGATCAGGTCGGACTCGGGCCGGACGGTTTCCGTGAGCCGGCGGTATCGTTCCAACGTTTCCTTGCGATAGGCCGTGTCCCATTTACGGGCTTGATCGATATTGGCTTGAACGACTCCGACCGTGAGTCTGCCCGAAGGCGGAAGATGCAGTTGACTCAGCCCATAGAGCCAGACACCGAGGATGGCCGCCACGACCGAAGCGAGTGGAATCCAGGGCCGGGGGAGGCGTTGCGGGTATTCGGTCAGGCCCCAACGGATCAGCAGAAACAACGAGACGTTCACCAGCACGATGAGAAACGAGACGCCGTAGACGCCGGTGATATTGGCGACCTGGATGAGCGGCAACCATTGAAATTGGGAATAGCCCAGCAGGCCCCAGGGCAATCCGCTGAAGGCGTGCGTGCGCACGTACTCCAGTGAGACCCACAAACAGGGCGCCGCGATCCAGGTGGCGGCGGCCCATCGCCGTTCGAGCCGGATAAATCCCCAGGCATACAGGCCGACATAGAGCCCCAGATACGCCGCTAAGACCAGCATGAGCGCGATGCTGACGGGCAGGGGGACTTTGCCGTAGAGATGCATGGCGATCACCACCCAATACATCGTGCCCGCAAACGCGAGAAAGCCCGTCAGCCATCCGCGCAAGAAGGCTTGACCCGGGGTGACGCCGATCAGCACCCGGTGAAGGGGCAGGAGCGCAACCCAGGCGAAAAGACCCCAGGGGAATCCGTCAACCAGATTGCAAACCGAGAGTGAATACGCCGTACCCGCGAGCAGACTATAGAACCACACACGTGTTTTTGACATAAGATCGTACGGTAGGGGAAACCACGGGTCGTTGCAAGGCAGGCTCGTTCCCGGGCCGGGACCCCGTGAATGCGGGCCGTCGCCCGCGTGTTCAGAACAGGCCGACGGCGTGCAGGAGGACAATCGAGACCGCGATCGGGGCGACGACGCGGATCAAGGCGTGCCAGATGAAATAGTTGACCGGGCTCTTCATGGCGAGTTCCTCGCGGCTTATGCTCTTGGACATCACCCATCCGGCGAAGATGGCCATGCCGATCGCGCCGATCGGCAGCATGAGATTCGAAGTGAGGAAGTCGATCTGTTCGAAAAAGGTCAGCCCCCACATCGTGACGTCCGCCCAGACGTTGAAGGAAAAGGCCGTGCCGAGTCCCAGGAGCCACGCGACCAGACCGGTCCAGACGGCCGCCGTGCGGCGCGTCATGTTGAATTTTTCGATCATCATGGTCACCGCGGGTTCGATCAATGAAATGGATGAGGTCCAGGCCGCGATCAGGAGCAGGACGAAAAAGAGCGTGCCGAAGAACGTTCCCCCTGCCATGTGACCGAAGGCCACGGGAAGGGTTTCAAAAATGAGACTGGGGCCGGCTCCGGGCGTGAGGGCATTCGCAAAGACAATGGGAAAGATCGCCATGCCCGCGATGAGGGCCACCATGGTGTCGGCGAGGGCGACGGCCACGGAGGTGCCGGCGATGGAGACGTTCTTGGGGAGATACGAGCCGTAGACCATGATCGCGCCCATGCCCAGGCTCATGCTGAAAAATGCCTGGCCCATGGCCGTGAGCATGCTGGTACTCGAAAAATGGGTGAAGTCGGGCGTGAACAGAAAGGCGAGTCCTTTCATGAAGTAGCCGGTGGTCATGGCGTAGCCCACGAGCATGAGGAGGAGCACCAGGAGGGCCGGCATCAGATAGGTGACGGCTTTCTCCAGTCCGTTTTGCACGCCCCGGGCCACGATGGCCATGGTGAAGATCAGGAAGGCCGTATGCCAGCCCACCTGAATCAAGGGACTTCCGACGAAGTCTCCGAAGAGGCTCGAGGCCCCGTCTCCACTGAGACCCGAGAAATCGCCGACGGCCGCGTGAACAATATACCCGATGGTCCATCCGCCGATGACGCTGTAATACGACAGGATCAGGATGCCGGCCAGGGTGCCGGACCACCCGATGAGTTGCCAGCCCTGGCCGGCCTTGGTTTCCTCTACCAGCGTCCGCATGGTGTTGATCGGCGTCTGCCGGCCGCGACGGCCCAGCATGACCTCGGCCATCATCATGGGAATGCCCAGGAAGACCACGCAGAGCATATACACCAGCACGAAGGCACTTCCGCCGTGGATGCCCGTCAGGTATGGGAATTTCCAGATATTGCCGAGTCCGACGGCGGCGCCGGTCGCCGCCATGACAAAGGTCAACCGGGAGGACCATTGGCCGTGGATGGATTGTCGATCGTGAGTGATCATGCCCGTGCACTTTCGGTTTTGCCCATGCAACCATAGTCGGTTTTGCCCATGCAACCATAGGCGGGCGGCCTCTCTGTGTCGACCCGGGTTCCCCCAAGGCATTTCCGTATTGGAATCGGAGCGTGGACAGCCGAGCCTCGTGTTTCAAGAGGCTTTCGTGACGTTGCTGTGAAGAGAGGAAGACAGGGGAATCCTGACCAACTTGAGATTGGAGCGGTTGCCTGACTATAGTGAACCGCTCCCGGCGGGTTGCCTGTCGCCGGTGAGCGGAAGAAGAACGTGATTCATGTCCGTCGAGGAAAAAAATACACGACGGGTGGTCGTCCTTGCCCCGATGCCGCCCGAGAAAGCGGCTTATGCCCTTGCCCGGTACAGCCGTTCACCTGATTCCATTGAAGACAGTTTGCAGTGGGTCCATGGGCACTCGTCCGAGAAGTTTTGGGAGCAGTTCTATTTTGCCTATGGCCATGCGTCCATCGCCGACCTTGGGCACGTGACCGTGTGCCTGGAAGGCATTTCCGAATTGGCGGCCATTCGCCTGGAAGATGAACCGCTGTGGGATGGGCAGGCCAAGTCCAGCCGGTATCAGAACTTTGCCGTGTCCGGCTGTTACGTGCCGTCAACCATTCGGGATTCCGAACCCGAGGCGTTCTATCGCGGGATTCTCGGCAGCCTGTTCAATCTCTATCGAACGTTTCATGATCCGCTTCTCGAACATCTTCGACGGCAGTATCCCAGGCCCGATTCCATGAGCGAAGCGAGTTACGGGCGAACCCTTGCCGCGCGCGTGTACGATATCACTCGTTATCTGTTGCCCTTGGCCTCCACGACGAACGTCGGACAGGTGGTGAGTATCCGGACGCTGGAAAAACAGATCATCCGGTTCTTATCGACGCAACTTCCCGAACTCCTGACCCTTGGCCAAGAATTGAAAGAAGCCTGCGCGAAAGTTCCCTCGAACGTGTGGGGTGAGTTGTGCGGGGAGATAGGGAAACAGGCGGAGCCGCTCGCGCCGACGTTGGCTCGCTACGCCAAGGCCAACGAGTATCAAACGGAGGTCTATCGGGATCTGTCGAGGCACGCCAAGAAGATCCTTCGCAAGGCCGGCTTGGATCTGCCGTCGGCTTGGGCCGATCAGGTGGTGCCGGTCGATCTCATCGAGCCGCATTCGCTGATGGATGAACTGGTCACGAGTGTGTTGTATCGCGTCAGTCATGCGCCGTATCGCCGGATTCTGGAATTGGTGCGGGACTGGCCGGAAAAAGAAAAGCAGGAGACCCTTGACGTGGCCTTGCGCCGTCGAGGGCCTTATGACGAATTGATCAAGGAGTTTCGATGCGGCTATCCCCTCATCTTCGACGTGTTGATGGATATCGGCGGGTGGCGGGACCTGCACCGGCACCGGCGGTGCCAGCAGATCCAACAGAATTTTACCACCGTGCATGGCTATGAGATCCCTCAACCGTTGTATGAGGCCAAACTGGATCGCGAGTATCAACTGGCCATGGACGCGGTTCAACAAGATATAGAACGGTTGCGGGGCATGGATCAGGAAGCCTCGATTTACGCGATTCCCTTCGGGTTCAAGGTGCGGTGTGTTTTTAAAATGGACTATGCCCAGGCCGAGTACATGTGCCAACTCCGGTCGGGGGTCAAAGGCCATTGGTCCTACCGCACGGTGGCCTGGGCCATGAAAGAACAAATCATGAAGCAGTACCCTCACCTGGGTGAACTGATTGTCGCCACTTCACCCGACGTCGAGGATACGCTGACGCGTTGAGCCGAATGGCGATGCGTCATACTGTTGTGGGATGAAAGGTACACGTGGGCATGAGCGAAGAACAGACGATCGAACAAGCCATCCTTAAAGGGGATTGGGATGCGGTGCTGATCGCCGCGACGCATTGGACACAGAGTGAGACCGCCGGGCCCAGGGCGTTTTTTGTCTTGAATATCGTGTATCTGTTGAAAGGCGAGTTTGCCCTGGCGTGGCAGATGTATGCGAAGTCGTTACAGGAAGAGGCGGATATTGCGAACGTCCGCGAATGGGTCGATCACCTGTGCGCGTCGTATCCGGAGGAAGGCTCCGTGCATTTGCTCCATGGCATGTTTCTGGCGCAGTCCGGCCAGTCGGAGCAGTCCATCAAAAGTTACCAAACGGCGATGAAACTGACCCCCGATTCGCCCTTTCCGCATTTTTTTCTGGCCCAGATTTATCAACGGATGGCCCAAACGGATCAGGCCATCAAGGCGTATCGCCAGGCCGTCAAACTGGATCCCGCCTACGCGGCTGCCCGCTTGAACCTGGGGGCGGCGTATCAGCAAAACGGTCAGTTGGAAATGGCCATTCCCCAATACCGGGAACTGATCAAACTCGCGCCCGGCGAAGCGTTGGGATACGTCAATTTAGCCTGTGCGCTGGCCGAACAGGGAAAGATCGACGCGGCCGTTCGCGAATATAAAACCGCGCTGACGCTCAATCCGGACGACGCCGAAGTGCACTATGCGCTGGCCGGGATCCATGACCAAAAGGGGCGGCGCGACCTCGCCCTGCGGGAATATCAGGAAGCCCTGCGGATCAAGCCGGATTTCGCCGCGGCCGCAACGGAAGTCGGATGGATTTTAATGGAAAAGGGGCAGGTGGATTCGGCGCTCGACAGTTTCAGCGTGGCGATCAAGGTCGATCCCAACGACGCGAGGGCCACCTTCGGCGTGGGGCGAGTCTACGATCTCAAACGCAAACCCGACATTGCGGGGGATCATTATCAACAGGCCCTGCAACTGGAAAAGGACCCCGCCAAGAAAACCGCCATCCTGAATTTTATCGACAAGATCCTGGGTGGGTATCACGATTGAGGGGGCGGCATCCCACTTTTCCCCTCCTTTGCTTGTCCTGAGCGTAGCTGAAGGATCGGGAGGGGTGAAGGGGAGGTAGAGGCATTCGTAAAGGCGATCTCCCCGCCCGGATGCGGGGTCAGAGTTCTTGCAACGATTGCCGGAGCATGGATATCTGTTGGGAGGAATCGCCGATTTTCAGTAATTCGGCCTTGATTTGGTCTTTGAGGTAAGAGGAATAGCCTATCCGGTCCAGGAAAAATTCCAGAAATTGACCACCCAACATCGTGCTGTTCCTTTTTAATTCTTCGACGTCCTCGTCACTGATCGGCACATACGTACTTCCGACGTGCAGGATGACCTTGTAATAATCTCCCTCACCGCGACGTTCGAATCGTAACCCGTCCATGTTCGTCTCTTCCGCTCCTCAGGCTGGTGAACCGAGCCGCATTGTATGCAAACCGACCAGGCGATGACAAGGGAGGAACGTGTTCGGTTGGGAGCGACTGCACGTTGGACGGTGCTTGGGACCGACAGAATTGCGCAATATGATCAGAATTGTATGCCCTTATCATGCATGGTAGGATAACGAAATCCGAGGCAGAGCCGTATGCGAATCAATGCCAGACTGGATGATGCCCGTGCTGAAAAACTGAAGCAACTTCAATCGCTGACACGGCTTGGCGTAAGCGAAATTGTGAAGCGCGCCATCGATCTTTTGTACCGGCAACAGTCAAGGCGTTCACGGGACAAACTTGATGCCTTGTTGTCGAGTGATTTCGTGGGCTGCGCCGAAGGCCCCGAAGACCTGGCCGGCCGGTACAAGCACTATCTGGCGCGGGATCTCGAGAACAAACATGGTGCTGGCTGATACCGGCTACTAATAACGACGGAGGGGAAAGTGGCTGAAGAAAGCAAGAAAAATCCTGTCGTGGTATCGGTTATCAACTTGAAAGGCGGCGTTGGAAAAACAACCGTCTCGGCACTGTTGGCGAGATACGCCGTGAAGATGAATTTGAGTGTGCTGGCAGTAGATGTGGATCCACAAGCAAATTTGAGCCAGGCCCTCATGACTGAAAACGATTACAAACAGTTCATGGAGAACGGAGAGTCCTCTATTGTGTAGCTTTTCAACGGCTATCTTTCACCATCTCGCAGACAACCAGCCCCTGCACCTTTGGATCAGGTCATAAGAGAAGTGGGTCTCGGAGAAAATTTTCATCTCATTCCGTCGAGATTTGATTTTTCCGATAATCTGATTCGTTCCATAAATCTTGATGAGAGAGTCCTGGCAAAATTTCTTTCCAATGAAAGTGAACTGAGAAAAAAAGATCTTGTTCTGATTGATTGCGCCCCGACTGAATCAATAATCACTAGAACTGCGTATTATGCTTCACGTTATATTCTCGTTCCAGTGCGGACGGAATTCTTCTCCACTATCGGGTTTCCCTTGTTGAAAGAATCCCTAGACAAGTTCAAATTTGTTAATCCAAGCCATGCTATTGATGTGTGTGGCGTTCTGATTAACAACAGCGAAACAAAACGGAGCGCTCGTGGGCCTCATCACCAGTCTGCCTTGAGAGATATCAAGAAAAAAGCCAGCGAATACCACTGGCCTCTCATGAGAAATCAGATGTTTCATTCTAGGGGATACCCCAAGTTGATGAGTGACAAATATCCTGTCTACACTGGCAATGCCGTGGGTGAATTCCGAAGAATCGCTGATGAATTTGTGAGGATGGTAGGGCTGTTGCCATATAAGGAGTAATCATGCAAAAAGAAACCTTGCGAAAATTCTTATCAACTCTCATTGACGATTGTGGATATGACACAGTCCGCCAATCCTTGGAGGATTGTGTTCCCACACTGGCGGCCACCCATACTTCAAGAGATTCCTCTGTCAAGCGCTCGAGAAAACCACGAACAAGACCGAATGCGGTTACTGCAGTGGAATCTCTGGCTCTGCCAGATGAAGAGAAAAAGAATATCATGATGGTACTTGCAAGAAAATATGAGGAAAAGATGTTCATGCCGAATGTCAATCATGTACGCGCTTTCTTGGAGAAAGAGGGAGAAGATATTTCTCGTATTAAATCCAGGCAACAGGTTGTATCAATCGTATTCAAATGTCTTGCGGATTGGGAAACGCAGAAACTGCGGGAGCTGAATACGCGGGGGCTTTATGGCCCCTCCAAGTCGCTTTCCGTCATAGCCAACGAGATCGAGAACGTCGGACAACAAAGCCACCTTTGACCCTTCTGCTGTAACCGCCCGGTGAATCGCGATAGCGCCGAAAATCAACGAATCTATTGAGACAAGGGGTGTGCCGTTCGCAATGTCGCACCATATGTAGTTGGTGGCGGGAACGTGTACCTCAATGGCGGGGAATGCGCTATCGTTGACACAGGCGGCAGTTCGGGCGTTGATCTTCCATGGCCCATTGAATGGACACATTTCATCTTAGGGAGGGAAAAAGAGCCACATGAATGAACTTACCGGCGACCCCAGATATACGATGGGACGCGACAAAGAAGAGACGGATCGGTTGATTCAGCAGTCGCGATTGTATGATGGTCTGACCAGGCAACTTTTCAACGACGCCGGCATCAGGAGCGGGATGAAGGTTCTCGATATTGGGAGTGGTGCCGGAGACGTCTCATTGATCCTGGCCGAATTGGTCGGTCCGGAAGGGAAGGTCATAGGCGTGGATGGCAATGCGGAGATTCTCGAGACGGCCGGAGCACGGGCGAAGGAAGCAGGATTTGCCAACGTGGAATTCCTGGCGGGGGACGCCCGAATGCTGGAGTTAGCGGGCGACTTTGATGCCCTGGTCGGCCGGCTGGTGCTGATGTATATGGCCGACCCCGCAGCCGCCCTGAAACACCTGACCCAACGCCTGCGTCCGGGGGGAATTGTTGCCTTTGAGGAGACTGATTTTACGATCTACAGGTCGTCTTCTCGTCCGGATACACCCCTGATGAATAAACTGGCGGAGTGGTTGCTCGCCGTGTTTGAGCGTTCAGGGGCGCACGTGGCCATGGGTTCCGATCTGTACCGTACGTTTGTCGAAGCCGGTCTGCCCGAGCCCGTCTTGCATTTTGAGGCTCCGATGGGCGGTTCGGAAACGTGGGCAGGGTATCCATACATCGCCAATTCCTTTCGAAGCCTCCTCCCGCTCTTGGAAGAGTTCGGTATTGTGACTGCCGAAGAAGTTGACGTCAATACGCTGGCCGAGCGGGTTCGAAAAGAAATCGTTGCCTCGAAATACCCGGTCGTTCTGGCGCCGCACATCACCGCCCGGGCAAAGGTTGCGACGTAAGGACCTGGTTCTCACGATTCTTGACCCCCCATAGACCATATGATAGCGTAGCCTTTTTTCGGTCTTCATCTTCACGAGACCTCCTGATCTACCAGTCTTCAGGTTCATGACTCAGTTGGCGTTCATGGTCGCACGGTGGCCTTGGGGTCCATTCACGTTATTTCATCCAGGAGTTTTTCATGTCGCGAGTGTATAACTTCAGCGCCGGCCCGGCCATGTTGCCTGAGGCCGTGTTGCAACGAGCCCAAGCTGAATTGACGGATTGGCACGGGGCCGGGGCATCCATCATGGAGATGAGCCACCGCGGAAAAGAATTTGTCTCGGTCCATGCCGAGGCTGAACGGGACGTCCGTGACTTATTGGGCGTTCCCGATTCGTACAAGGTGCTCTTTTTGCAAGGGGGAGCCACCGGGCAATTTGCCGCGGTTCCCATGAACCTGTTGCGCGGAAACAGCCAGGCGGATTACATTTTGACCGGGGCCTGGGGTAAAAAAGCCATTGGAGAAGCCAAAAAATATTGCGAAGTGAACGTCGCGGCTTCTTCCGAAAGCCGGAAATTCGCCACGATTCCCGCGTTTGAAGATTGGACGTTAAATCCGGACGCGGCGTACGTGCATTACACCCCCAATGAAACGATTGACGGCGTCGAGTTTCACTGGATACCCGAGACCGGGGACGTTCCGCTCGTGGGGGATTTTTCTTCCACCATCTTCTCGCGGCCCATCGAGGTCAGCCGGTTTGGGCTGATTTACGCGGGCGCGCAAAAGAACATCGGCCCGGCCGGCGTGACGTTGGTGATCGTGCGGGACGACCTGATCGGTGACGTGCTGCCGGCGACGCCCGGTGTCTTCGATTACGCGCAACAGGCCAAGGCGGATTCCATGCTGAATACCCCGCCGACCTATAGCCTGTATATGGCGGGCCTGGTATTTAAATGGGTGAAGGAACAGGGCGGGCTGCCGGCCATGGCCGCACGCAACGAACGCAAGGCCGGGAAGCTGTATGCCGCGATCGACGGGTCCGGTTTCTATCGGAACCCGGTGGACCCGTCGTGTCGATCCTGGATGAACGTGCCGTTCGTGCTGGCCGATCCGGAATTGGACCGCGAGTTTCTCGATGGAGCGGCCCGGGCCGGCCTGACCACGTTGCAGGGTCATCGGTCGGTGGGCGGGATGCGCGCGAGTATCTATAACGCGATGCCGGAGGCTGGCGTGGATGCGTTAATCGACTATATGGCGGATTTTCAAAAACGGAAAGCGTAGGGAAGGTTCCATGAAGATTCTGGTCAGTGACAGTTTATCGGAACGAGGCGTCGCCGTTCTCGAACAGGGCGGATTCGGCGTCGACGTGAAACTCAAGTTGCCCAAGGAACGGCTCCTGGAAGAAATCAAGGCGTATGACGGCATCATCGTTCGGTCGGGAACGAAGGTGACGGCGGACGTGATTGACTCCGGCGACCGTCTCAAGATCATCGGGCGCGCCGGGACGGGGCTCGACAACGTGGATTGTGAAGCCGCCACCCGGCGCGGCATCGTCGTGATGAATACGCCGGGCGCGAATACGATCACGACGGCGGAGCACACGATAGCCCTGCTCGTGAGCATGAGCCGTAAAATTCCCCAGGCCGTCGTGTCGACCAAGGCGGGCAAGTGGGAGAAAACCAAATTCATGGGCACGGAGTTGTACAACAAGACCCTCGGCCTCGTGGGGATAGGGCAGATCGGCACCTACGTGGCCAAGTTGGCGCAGGGCCTGGCCATGCAGGTGGTCGGCTATGATCCCTACCTGGCTCCGGGTCGCGCGCGGGAGTTGGGTATCCAAACCGTGGACTTGGACGAGCTGTTCAGACGGGCCGATTTCATCTCGGTCCATACGCCGTTGACCAATGAGACCCGGTCTTTGATCAACGCCCAGGCCATCCGGCAGATGAAAGACGGAGTCATGATCGTCAATTGCGCGCGTGGCGGTATCATCCATGAACACGATCTCTATGAAGCCCTCAAGAGCAAAAAAGTCGTGGCCGCGGCCTTCGACGTGTTCGAGGAGGAGCCGGTGAACCCCGATCATCCCCTGCTCACCCTGGACAACTTCATCTGTACGCCTCATATCGGCGCCTCCACCGAGGAAGCCCAGGAAAGCGTCGCCGTTTCGATCGCCGAACAATTCGTCGACTATTTCGAGAAGGGCGTGGCCCGGGGCGCGGTGAACGTTCCGTCTGTGCCCCCCGACGCCTTGCAGCAACTCAATCCCTACCTCGCGTTGGCCGAGCGGATGGGGTTGTTTCAGGCGCAACTGCTCGATGAAGGCATTGAAGAGGTCACCGTGGAATATCGTGGAGAAGTCACGGAATTCTCCCTGGCGCCCCTGACGGTTGCGGTCCTGAAGGGCTTGTTGACGCCGATTTTGCACGATACGGTCAACGCCGTGAATGCGCCCTTTATCGCGAAGGAACGCGGCATCGAGGTCAAGGAAGTGAAGTGGAGCGACGCGGGGGATTATACGAGCTTGATCCGGCTGCACGTGAAAGCCGGCAAGCAGACGCAGCAAACGGCCGGAACCCTGTATAACAAAAAGGAGCCTCGCATCGTCGAAAGCAACGCGTACGCCGTCGAGGTGAATCCCGAGGGCCACATGCTGTTGATCCACAACGTCGACCGTCCCGGCGTCATCGGCACGGTTGGGCGTATTCTCGGGGAACACGCCGTGAACATTGCCCAGATGCAGTGTTCCCGTCCGCAGAAAGGCGGCAGTTCGCTCTTGATCCTGTGTTTGGACCAGACGCCGCCGCTTCCCGCGTTGGACAACATCAAAAGCGAATCGGACGTTCTGTCGGCTCGCCTTGTCGATCTTTCACGCGTGTCTTAACGGTTCACTCTTTCCGATGGCTCGCCGTCTCCAACCACGATCGGAGCGCCACACGGTTTCTTCAGGGACAACGCCCCGTTCCCTTATCCCGATCGGGATGACGACCCTGTTGCCCGATGCCGCTGAACGCGTCCGACATTTGGAACACGCCTTGTTCGAGGGGTTTGCCCGGTGGGGCTATCGCGAAATCATCCCGCCGACCTTTGAATACCTGGACGTGCTCTCCGCCGGCTTGCCGGCCGATATCCTCGAAAAGTGTTACAAGGTCGCCGATTGGACAACCGGCCGCATTCTGGTTCTTCGTCCCGACGTGACCGCGCAGATTGCGAAAATTGTGGCGATGGGGATGGCCGGGCGGCAGTTGCCTCTCCGGTTGAGTTATCGCTCCACGGTGTTTCGATATGAGCCCGAACATGCCGGCCGGGAACGGGAAGTGTTTCAGTTGGGGGTCGAACTGATCGGGGCCGACGATGCGTCGATGGATGCCGAAATCCTGACCTTGCTCATCGAGTCCCTGAAGGCCGTGGGGCTGTCGAATTTTAAAATTTCACTCGGACACGTCGGTTTCTACCAGGCGTTACTGGCACAGTCGGGACTCTCGGAACAGGGGCGCAAGCAAGCGGAGTTCGCGGCGGCGCATAAAGACCTGCCGAAACTTGAACGAATCCTGAAAACCGAACGCGTGTCGCCCAGGCAGGCCAGGCCCATCCTTGAAGCTCCGGGGCGGTACGGGCGGGAAGAAGTGTTGCAATGGGGAAGGACCGTCGCCGGTCGTAATGCCCGGTTGCTGACCCCCATCGAGCGGTTGACCAAGGTCTATGCGCTGCTCGACGCGGCCGGTGTCCAAGAGCATCTGCTCCTGGATCTGGGAGAATTCCGGGGCTTTGATTACTATGACGGGGTCGTGTTCGACGTGTTTTCCGCCAATGTCGGCTGTGAACTGGGCGGGGGCGGCCGATATAACCATTTGATCGGCCAATTTGGACAGGATCTCCCTTCGACGGGATTTGCCCTGGATATCGATCGTGTCTTCCTGGCGTTCGGGCGAGGGGTGGAACAATGGGCCTCGGACACCCCCAGCGTGCTGGTGGCCGCGCCTGATTCTCATTTTGGACAGGCGTTTCAAACGAGCCGGTCGCTTCGTTCGCACGGGTTGGTGGTGTGTCAGGAAACCGTGCCCCGGTGGGATGCGACCAGGCTCCGAAGGATGCGAGCCCGTCTCCGGGCGTCCGGCGCGTCCTGGGTCGTGATGGTGGGCGTGCCTTCAGTCTCAAGCCGGGAAGCCGTGGTCATGGCGAAAAAAGCAAGAGCCCCGCGAACCGTCCGCATCCAAGACCTTCCACCGCTGATCCTCAAAGGTACGCATGCTCACGTCTGACGTCTCCGACCTTCGTCTGCCTCCTCAGAACCTCGATGCCGAGCAATCCATCCTCGGGGCGGTGCTGCTGGAAAACAGCGCGCTCAACAAGGCGCTCGAGGTCATTGTCGAAGAAGACTTTCATCGGGGGGCGCATCGGACCATTTTTGTCGGGATGATCGAACTGGCCGACCGGAATGAAGTGGTTGATCAGATCACGCTGACGGAACTCCTGAAAACCAAAGGCCAATTGGAGCAAGTGGGCGGGGCGGCGTACGTGGCTGAATTGGTGCAGGCGGTTCCCAGTGCGTCGAACATCCGACACCACTGCAAGATCGTGCGGGAAAAATCCCTGTTACGCGGGTTGATCCGAACCGCCACTGAAATCGTGACGAAAGGGTATGACGGACTCGGCGAGTCGGAAGATCTCCTGGAATATGCGGAACGGGAGATCTTCCGACTGGCCCAAGGTCGTTTGGGCCGGGCTTTTGTCCCGATGCATCAAATCGTCAAGGAAAGCATTGAGATTGTCGATCGCCTCTTCAGTCGCAAAGAACGTATTACGGGCGTGCCCACCGGGTACCGCGTGATTGACGATGTGACAGCCGGGCTGCAGCCGTCCGATCTCATTATCATTGCCGGCCGCCCGAGTATGGGGAAAACCAGTCTGGCCCTGGGCATGGCCGAATATGCCGCGATTCGCGCGAATTTAACGGTGGGCATTTTCAGCCTGGAAATGTCTCAGGCCCAGCTTGTCCTTCGGATGCTCAGTTCCCAGGCCTTTCTGGACTCTCATGCCTTGAGGACGGGACAGCTCACTTCTGACAATTGGCATGCGCTCTGTGCCGCGGCCGACCGCCTGGAAGGGGCCAAAATCTTCATCGATGATTCCGGAGGGCTCACCGTGCAACAAATGCGTGGCAAAGCCCGTCGCCTGAAAGCAGAGCACGGCCTGGATCTCCTGATTATCGATTATCTCCAACTCATGCAGGGACGCAGTGATTCCGAATCGCGCCAACAGGAAATTTCCGACATCAGTCGATCGTTAAAGGCCTTGGCCAAGGAATTGGAGATGCCCGTGGTGGCGCTTTCCCAGTTGAGCCGGGCCGTAGAAAACAGGACGGATAAACGGCCCGTCCTCTCTGATTTGCGGGAATCCGGGGCCATTGAGCAGGACGCGGACGTGGTGATGTTCATTTATCGTGAGGAGGTTTATAATCCGGACACGGAGGAAAAAAGGGGTATTGCCGATATTTTGATTCGGAAACATCGCAATGGCCCGACGGGTGACCGGCAACTGACTTTCCAGGAGCAGTATGCGAAATTTGCTGATCTTGAAACTCAGCACTCCTGATCCCGTGGATTGGGGGACATGATGCAGCCAGGACGACGGTGGTTTTCTCCAAGAGCGGGCGTGTTGCCCGGTGGATGGCGGGAACGCGTACTGGTCATGTTCCTTCTGGTTCCCTTGGCGGTGGTGTCTTGTGCCGCAGTCCCCGAACCTGAATCCGACACGAGCACCCGGCCCGAATTCGTCGCACCACCCCTGACGGCTCCGGCGTATTATCATTTCTTACAAGGCTATCTGGCGGAACTTGTGCGTGACGTCCCCAAGGCCGTCTCGGAGTATCGCGCCGCCCTTCAATTCGACCCGAAGTCGGCCTTCCTGCGCGTGAGGTTGGCCGCCCTGCAATTTTTGTCGGGGAATATGCAAAGAGCCGTGGCCACGTTGGATCAAATCCAGTCCAGTCGAGTCCGGGATGCGGCCGTGCTGGTCGAAATGGCCAAAATTTACGCGGGCGGAGGACAATTCGACCGCGCGTTAGGGTTGTATGACGTAGCGATCGACATGGACCATGAACGTGGGGAGACCTACTTTGACAAAGGAGTCTTGCTGCTCAATCTCAAGCGACCCCGGGAGGCCGAAGCGGTCTTCGCCCAAGGTATCGCCCAGGCACCGGAATCTCATTTCGGATATTTCTACCGGGGCAAAGCCTTGGAGGACCAAGGAAAGGGCCCTGAAGCCAAGGAAGCCTACCGCCAAGCGATCGAAAGGGCCGACCGGTTTGAACCGGCATACCAAGCCTTGCTCAAGTTGTATGAGTCCGACGGGGATCTTCAGGAAGCGATTCAACTGTACCGGCAGTTCGAGTCGTCGGTCACGTCTCGCGACGAGACGTTCCGTAAGGACTTTGTCCGTCTTTTGGTGAAACACCAGGACTACGAGCAGGCCTTGACTATACTGGACCAGATGATTGCGGATGACCCCCGGGACGTGAAGGTGCAAATCCAAAGGGCTCTGGTCTACGTCGAGATGAAAGACTACGCCCGCGCCGTGACGGAGTTGGAACGGATCGTCCGGGCCCATCCCGCCGAGCTTCGGGTTCGCGATTATCTGGGATGGTTGTACGAACAAAACGACGACGTTGAAGGGGCGATTGACGCGTATCGGACCAATATCGATATGGATTCGACGTTTTACGACAGTCGTATTCACCTGGGCATTCTGCTGTATCGACTCACGCGCTATGAGGAAGCGACGCGGCATTTGGCACTGGCGGTCGGGCTGAAACCCGGTAATCCGGAGACGCATCTTTTACTGGGATTGAGTTACCTGCAAGCGGAGAAATTTGAACAAGCGTCGTCCGCGTTTGAAAAGGGAGTGGAATTTCACCCCGACGATGAAGACTTGCGGTTCAATCTTGGCGCCGCGTATGACAAACTCGACCGCTTCCCCGACGTGGTCCGGGAAATGGAAGCGGTGCTGGCCCTCAATCCCGATCATGCCGACGCGCTCAATTACCTGGGCTACAGTTACGCCGATCGAGGCATCAATGGGGAAGAAGCCGTGGAATTGACTCGACGCGCCGTCGCGCTCAAGCCGGACAATGGGGCGTACGTGGATAGCTTGGGGTGGGCGTTGTTTAAAATCGGGCGGGTGGCTGAAGCGCTTCAAGAAATTCAGCGAGCAGCCGAACTCGTCAAAGATGATCCGGTCATTTTCGAACACTTGGGAGAAATTTATTTGACGCAGGAGCATCAAACGGCGGCCAAGGATGCTTGGCTCCGGGCGCTGGAATTGGATCCTCACAATGAAAAATTAATCAAACGATTTCGTGAAGTGGGTTTCGGGAATCCGCCCCATCTGCAAAAGGAAACGTTGAAGGACGGCGCTCAAGTGAGCCAATACGCGGACCCCGTCATTCCCGGATCCCCCCTTCCCCGGGCAACCTTCATTGAGTAAACACCGGAGGCTCGACGTGATGACCGCAGCAAAGCAGGAATGGTGGAGGACGGAACGCATGGTGTATACCGTTTGCAACCGGCGGGGGTTCAGCTTGACCGAGTTGATGATCGTCGTGGCCATCATCGGCATTTTGGCGGTGATTGCCATTCCGAATTTTCTGAAATATCAAGCCCGGGCCAAACAATCGGAAGCCAAAAACAACCTGGTGGCGATTCATACCAGCGAGTTGGCCTATTTTGCCGAGAAGAATACCTATGTTGACGATTTCGATGCGATCGGGTTTGCCGTCATGGGCTCCTCTCGATTGTATTACTATGAGTTGGGAAGCAGCAGTTCCGGAACCCTGCCGTCCGGATGCACGGCTTCGACCCTGGACAGCGTGTCGGCGACCGGGTTTACGGCCGCGGCAACCGGCAACATCGACGGTGATGCGACCTGTGACGTGTGGACCATCGATCAGAACAAGACGCTGGTGAACGTCACGAACGACGTGGCCTTGTAGGGTCGTTCCCGCCGGTTGACGCAGGGCGTCCCGGAGAGCCGTCCGGCGGTATCTGGAGCCGCTGTTCCATCAATGTCTTCCCTCGTCCTTCGGTCTGCAATAGTAATGTCCTTGACTCTCTTCCAGAGGGTCTGTTATAAGCCGTCAACCCCGTGTTCATGGGGGAGAATGAGCCACATGTCGAGTCGTTGAACCTGCACGCGTCTTGCGACGTATCCTGTCGATAGTTAGATATGGATCTCCTCATAAATTTCCTGGGGCGGCTGTCTGAGAGTTTTTTCCCCTCTGCCCCCCATGAGGCACAGCCTCGCCATCGGAAACCGCACAGCCCTTCCCTCAAGCTGATCTCGAACAACCCGGGCGTGTCGCCCGGGCCGGAGTTCGTTCGGGGCCGGTCCGCCCCGTCCACCGTCGGCCATGCGGAAGCCGTGGAAGAAGCCTTGTCGCGGAGCACGAGGTGGCTGCTCGAGCAACAACATCCCGAACACGGCTATTGGGTGCAGGAATTGGAGGCGGATACGACGTTGACCTCGGAGTATATCATGTTGCGCCGGTATATAGGCGCCGTCGAAAAAGAGCGGGAAGTCCGAATGATTCGCTATCTGCAAGGCGCGCAACTCGAAGACGGCGGGTGGCCCATCTACACCGGAGCCCCCATGGACGTCAGTGCCTCGGTCAAAGCCTACTTTGCCTTGAAATTGGCCGGAGTCCACCAGGATGATCCGGGGATGCGTCGAGCCCGGCAAGCCATCATGGCCAGAGGCGGCGTCGTGTCGGCCAACGTGTTTACGAAAATTACGCTGGCCTTGTTCGGGCAATACGAGTGGAGAGGGCTGCCGAGCATGCCTCCCGAAATCGTGCTGGCGCCCAAGAAGTTTGCGTTTAACATGTACGCGATCTCGTACTGGTCCAGAGCCGTCGTGATCCCGCTGTTGATCATTTTTGCCTTGCGACGGGAGTGCCGGATCCCCGCAGAACAAGGGATCCAAGAGTTGTTCTGCACGCCACGGGATCAAATCAACTATCGCCACGCCCCGCCCTTTCAAAAGGATCCCGAGTTCATTAGTTGGCGGAACGTTTTTGTCTGGGTCGACCGGATTCTCAAGATCTATGAAAAGTCTCCGGTTCGTTGTGTACGGAACAGAGCGATCAAGAAAGCCGAGGCCTGGTTGCTGGATCACATGCAAGGTGACGGGGGCCTTGGGGCGATATACCCGGCCATGGCCAATTCGATCTTTGCCTTGATGGCCCTCGGATATCCTGCGACGCATCCGTTCATTCAAAAGGCTCTTCGGGAAATCGAGGCCCTGGAAATCGACACGCCGGCGTCAGCCGATGGACCGTCCACGCTGCATCTGCAGCCGTGTCATTCGCCGATTTGGGACACGGCCTTAACCATCAATGCGCTCGTCGAACGAGGCCTTCCCGTGGACGATGAAGCACTGTCGCACGCCTCGTCCTGGCTGCGTTCCCGGCAAACGCAGAGAGTGGGGGATTGGATCGTGTCTTCTCCCGCAGCCGCGCCCGGCGGATGGTATTTTCAGTTTGAAAATGAGTTGTATCCCGACGTCGACGATACGGCCGCCGTCCTGACCGCCTTGGCGAAACTCTCGCCTCTTCAACCTGCCGACCGGGATGAGGCCGTGCAGCGCGGGATGAAATGGGCGTTGGCCATGCAAAGCTCCAACGGCGGGTGGGGCGCCTATGACCGGGATAACGATCAATTGATTTTCAACAAGATCCCCTTCGCGGATCATGAAGCGTTGCTTGATCCTCCCACGGCCGACCTCACGGGCCGGTGCCTGGAGATGCTCGGCGCCATGGGATATGACCGGTCCCACCCTGCCGTGTCCCCGGCGCTGGAGTTTCTGCGGCGAGAGCAGGAACCCAACGGCAGTTGGTACGGGCGATGGGGCGTCAATTACTTGTACGGGACCTGGTGCGTGATCGTCGGCCTTCAGGCGATTGGGGAGGACATGACCGCTCCGTGGATTCGACGGGCCGTCGCCTGGGTGGAATCCAAACAAAATATGGATGGCGGGTGGGGAGAATCCTGCTTGTCATACGCCGACCGGGCGTGGGCCGGACAAGGCGAAAGTACTCCCTCACAGACGTCGTGGGCTCTCCTGACCTTATTGACCGCGGGGCTGTCCGATTCCTTAAGCGTCGTGCGAGGAATCAACTTTTTGCTGTGCCGTCAACAGGGCGACGGAACCTGGGCCGAACCGTTCCACGCCGGCACCGGCTTCCCCCGCGTGTTCTATCTTCGCTATCATGGCTACAGCAAATATTTCCCCATGTGGGCGCTGGCCATGTATCGTAACATCCGGATGCACGGGGAAACGAAAGCCGAAGCGTTGCAACACATCGCGCAATCGGCCAGGCAACGGCAATAGCCGCTGATTGGCGTCGTCCGTTCTCACTTCAACAGATTCCGGAGCGTTTTCTGGAGAATATCGCCGTCTTCGCCGCGACCCCTTGGGAGTTTAACGCCGTAGCGCGTGCGTTGCCCGGGAGTCGTGTCGAAAGGATGGATGGCGTCAAATGGCGTTGGTGGGCGAATGCGTCCTGTTTCGTGGCCGTGATCCAAACCGGTATCGGGTGGATGAGGGCACAGGGCGCGTGTGAAGCGGCTTTCGATAAGAGACGCTGGACCGTGTGTATTGCATCAGGATTTGCCGGTGCCTTGGTTCCCTCACAAATCGGCGATTTGGTGATTCCCGAGCAGGTCGTCTGTCAGGACCGGGGTATCACGGGTTTGTCCGCCACGATGTCGTGTAGTGCCCCGTATCGACTACAAGCTTGGAACGCGGCACAATTATCAGAGAACACGGTTCTGTCCGGACGGTTGGTCACGGTAGGACACATCGTGTGGTTGGCCGGAGACAAGCAGGCGCTTGGCCGGGCCTTTGAGGCGAGCAGTCTGGATATGGAAAGTGCGGCAATCGGGACGGTGGCTGCTCGACGGGGCATCCCCTTCTTCGTGGTCCGGTCGGTTTCAGATCGTGTAGAGGAAGATTTGCCCCTTGATCTTAATCTGTTTTGCCGGACAGGTACGTTTTTGCAGGGGGTGTGGACCGTTGCCACAACCCCTGGCCTATGGCCGGGGTTGAATCGACTGCGCCGCCAAAAAAACGTGGCGTCGGCCAGGCTGACTCAATTTTTTGAAGCCTTCTTCTCGAGAACGGACGAGAGAGCCTGAACCATAGATCAACCCCTTCATTTGTGTAAGGGTTGAGAAATACCGTGTGTGTTGCCAAGAAAGGAAATGGTTATGCCTCAGTTTCCTCAAGGAATCGCAAGAACGGTTGAGCCACGAGTCCGAACCCTGATCGGTGCATTGATTCTTGGGTTGTCGGTTTTTGGATGTTTTTCACTCCTGGCAGCGGAGGTGTCGCCGGGTTCCGCCACGGAGGCGATGAAAGGGACCATTGATCAAGCCTTGGAGATCTTGAGTGATGAGTCTCTCAAGGCGCCGGATAGAGCCCAGGAGCGTGTGAAAATCCTCGAAGACATCATCGGAAAGCGTTTCAACTATCAGGAAATGGGGAAAAGAACCTTGGGGAAGCATTGGCAGCAAGCCAGCGAAGCCGACCGGGAAGAATTCGTGCACCTTTTTCAACGTTTTCTCTCCAAGACATATGCCGGAAACGTTGATGGCTATTCCGGTGAACAGGTTGAATACCTCAAAGAGCGGAGAAAAGGAGATTTTGCCGAGGTTCAAACGGCGGTGACCTCCGACAAGTCAACCCTCTCCATCTATTACCGCATGCTGAAGAGTTCGAATGGCTGGCAGGTGTATGACGTGGTCCTGGACGGCGTCAGTCTGGTCAAGAATTTTCGAAGCCAATTCGGACGGATCATTGAGGCCGAGTCGGTTGAAGGTCTTCTTGAGAAATTACGGATCAAGACCGCCAGACCTCAGTCCTAGGAGATCCAGTCGCCGGCGTGCATCGTGAATGCCATGTCTTTCAACGGGTTCCGGCTGAACCTGATTGGAATGTTTCGGTAGCATCTCCTAGTGGGATTTCTTGACAGCATACCCTGATTTTGCGAAACTAGGTTTCCGCCTCAGTAAATTTTCCCTGAGCCTGAAAAGTGCCAGTGCATTTTAGTGCATTACTAAGAGGGGGAATCGAATTATGTCTCTCCTGAAAGGGATCGAAGGGCCGTCCGACCTCAAAAAATTATCTCCTGAACAATTTCCGGATTTGTGCCAGGAAATTCGCGATCAGATTATTGCCGTTATCTCGAACGTAGGCGGGCATCTCGCGTCCAATCTTGGCGTGGTCGAATTGACCGTCGCGCTTCATTACCTGTTAAACACTCCTGATGACCTGATTGTCTGGGATACCAGCAATCAGACCTATGCCCATAAGTTGTTGACCGGGCGTCGTGAACAGTTTCATACCATTCGGCAATACGGTGGAATCAGCGGGTTTTGCAAACGGGAAGAAAGTGTGTACGACACGTTTAATGCCGGTCATGCGGGCACAGGTGTCTCTGCCGCGGTGGGCTTTGTGGAAGCCCGCGAGCAACAAAAACGATCGCATAAGGTCGTCTGCGTCGTGGGAGACGGCGCGTTGACTTCGGGGCTGACACTCGAGGGCCTTCAGCAAGCAGGGGATAGCCAGAAGGACCTGTTGGTGATTTTGAACGACAATCAAATGTCCATTTCGAAGAACGTCGGGGCGATTTCCGCCTATCTGAATCGGACCATTACCGGTGAGTTGGGCGTTCGCCTCCAGGAAAAGGCGAACCGGCTTCTGGAGACGATCCCCCGCATCGGCGGATCGGTGAAGAAAGTGGCCGGCCGGGCGCAATCGCTGGCCAAGGGGTTGGTGTCGCCCGGGATGCTGTTCGAGGAATTGGGGTTCCGGTACGTCGGGCCCCTTGACGGCCACGAATTCGACTATCTGCTGCCCACCCTGGAGAACGTGCTCAAGCTGGAGGGCCCGACGTTATTGCACGTGCTTACCAAAAAGGGATTGGGCTACAAACCCGCGATGAACGATCCCGTGTGGTTTCACGCCAGTTCACCCTTCGACCTCGATACGGGAAAGCCCAAGGGCAAATCCGCGGGGCCCTCGTACAGCAGCGTCGCCGTCAACACCCTCATTCAATTGGCCCAGGAAGATCCTCGCATCGTGGCGATTACGGCTGCGATGTGTGAAGGAACGGGATTGAACGCCTTTGAAAAGATCTTTCCCGACCGGCTCTATGACGTCGGGATCGCCGAACAACATGCCGTGACGTTTGCCGCAGGAATGTCCACGCAGGGCATGCGGCCGGTGATTCCCATCTATTCGACCTTCCTGCAACGTGCCTACGATCAGGTGATTCATGACGTGGCCACGCAAAATCTTCCGGTGACGTTTTGCATCGATCGCGGCGGACTGGTGGCACAGGACGGGACGACCCACCATGGGGTGTTTGATTTTGCGTATCTGCGGCACATGCCGAACATGGTCATTATGGCCCCCAAGGACGAAAATGAATTACAGCATATGGTCAAGTCGTGTATCAGTTGCGATAAGCCTGCCGCCGTTCGTTATCCCCGTGGCTCGGGGTTGGGGGTGAAACTGGATCAGGTCCCGGAAGTGCTGCCACTGGGCAAAGGTGAATTGTTACGACAAGGCACGGACGTCGCCATCGTGGCAATCGGTGTGACGGTACATCTCGCGATGACGGCGGCCGAGCGGTTGGAGCAGGAAGGCATTTCCGTTGCGGTGATGAATGCCCGATTCGTCAAACCGCTCGATGGTGATTTGATCGGAACCGTGGCGAAGCAGGTGAAGTGTCTGCTCACCGTAGAAGAGGGCTCGGCCATGGGTGGGTTCGGGTCCGCGGTTCTTGAACTCCTCTCCGAGGAAGGCCTGACCAACGTGCCGGCGAAGTGTATGGGATTACCTGACTGGTTCATTGAACAGGGACCTCAGGATTTGCTGCGGGAGAAATACGGCTTGACGGGAGACGGTATTTATCAACAAGCCAAACAACTGTTCGCTCGCGTCTCAGTTGGATCGGTCTTGACCTGAAGAAGCGGTTCCATGAGGATCACTCGAAAAAAAACCAGACAGATCCAGGTGGGTTCCGTCAAGATTGGAGGCGGAGCGCCCATTGCGGTTCAGTCCATGACCGTCCCGCATCCGAGCGACGTCCAGGGAACCGTCGAACAAATTCATCAGATGGAAGCGGTGGGATGTGAACTGGTCCGGGTGGCCGTGCCCGATCAGGACGCCGCTGCAGCCCTTCCCAAGATCAAGGCGCAGATTTCGATTCCTCTCATAGCGGACGTGCACTTTGATCATCGGTTGGCGCTCAAGGCAGCCGAAGTCGTGGACTGCGTTCGTATCAATCCCGGAAACATCGGGCCGTGGTGGCGATTGGCCGAAGTGATCAAAGCGGTGCAAGACCAAGGTATTCCGCTCCGGGTCGGCGTCAACGGCGGTTCGTTGGAGCGCCCGCTGTTGGACAAGTACGGGTATCCCACGGCGGAAGCCTTGTCGGAATCGGCGTTGAATGCCGTCCACGCCATCGAGGATATGGGTTTCACGAACATGAAAGTGTCGTTAAAAGCCTCCGACGTGCATATGGCGGTTGACGCGTATTGGTTGTTTGCCCATCAATCGGATTATCCGCTTCACATCGGTATTACCGAGGCGGGAACAGTCAGTACCGGTGCCGTCAAATCCGCCATCGGATTGGGTTGGTTGTTGTCCCACGGGATCGGCGATACTTTGCGGGTGTCTCTGGCTGCCGATCCCGTCGAAGAAGTGAAGGTCGGCTTTGAAATTCTCAAGTCCCTTGAGCTTCGTCATCGCGGCGTGAACGTCATTGCCTGTCCGACCTGTGGCCGGGTCGAAATTGATGTCGTGCGATTGGCCAACGAACTGGAAAAACGGTTGAGTCACGTTACAATGCCCTTGAACGTGTCCGTCCTGGGTTGTGTGGTAAATGGCATTGGCGAAGGGAAGGAAGCGGATATCGGCATTGCGGGCGGGCAGGGCATGGGAATCCTGTTCAAGAAAGGGAAGCTGGTCAAAAAAGTCCCGTCGGAACAATTGATGGATGTCCTCATCGAGGAAGTCGAGTTGATGGCGTTGGAACAGCATGACGCACGTGAAGAAACCTCCTCCTCCTCGGATGTCTCCGAGGTTGCCGGTCCTCCCGCATCGCCCAATCGCGAACTTCCCGTGCTCTCCTGATCCGCCCCCGGGCCTCCTGAACAACAAAACAACATGACGTCTTTTCAGTCGCGCCATGTCCCGGCGCCTGCGGGCGTGGCTGCGCCGCAGTCCCGAAACGTCTGTGGGGGGCGAGGACTGTCTGAGCGAAGCGAGTTCCGCAGCCCAACGAATCGGGACTGGGGCAAAGGCACCCCTGGGGCCACGCCCGGGCGCCGATGGTTTTGGGTCCTTTTGCCGAAACAAAAGGACCTCGTCGGGCGGGGGCGAAACCCCGCAAGAAAACATCCTTTAGGCCTCATCCCTGCCTTGTCAGGGTTCGGGGGCGTCGTTATAATGTCGGGCGGGCGCCGTACCCAAGTGGCTAAGGGAGCAGTCTGCAAAACTGCGATTCAGCGGTTCGATCCCGCTCGGCGCCTCCATTAGCATTTCATCCTGTAAGTCGAATAGAAAGGCCCCCTGGGCAACCATGGCTGTTCCTCTCTCCCAGATGCTGACGGTCGTCAGCTACGTGATCTCGCAAAAACTCAAGGGCGTCGAGCGCTATCCGCTGGTCTTGATGCTGGAGCCGCTCTTTCGGTGCAATTTGGCCTGTGCCGGTTGTGGAAAGATCCAGTATCCCGAGCACGTGTTGGACCGGCGGTTGACGCCTGAACAATGTTGGGCGGCGGTTGAAGAATGCGGAGCGCCCATTGTCAGCATTCCCGGTGGGGAGCCACTCATTCATCCCGAGATGGCGGAGATCGTTCAAGGGTTGGTGCGCCGTAAAACATTCGTCTATTTGTGTACCAACGCGCTTCTGTTGGAACGCAAGATGGACGAATATAAACCCTCCAACCATTTGATCTTCAGTATCCACATGGACGGGTTGCGCGATGAGCATGATCTCGCGGTGTGTCGTGACGGGGTCTATGACGTCGCGACGAAAGCGATTAAAGCCGCGTTGAAAAGAGGATTCCGGGTGACCACCAACACGACCCTGTTCAACGACGCGAATCCTCCGCGGGTCCGGGCCTTTTTTGACGAGATGATGGATCTCGGAGTGGAGGGGATGATGATCTCACCCGGCTACAGTTACGAAAAGGCGCCGGACCAACATGGGTTTTTAAAACGACATCGGACGCAGGAACTGTTTTCGCACGTGCTCACGAAGCGGAAACGCCGGTGGCGGTTTAACCAGTCCCCCCTGTTTTTGGAATTTCTCATGGGCAAGCGTGAGTATCAATGCACGCCTTGGGGAAATCCTACCTACAATATTTTCGGCTGGCAGAAGCCCTGCTACCTTTTGCAGGACGGATACGTGTCGAGTTTCAAGGAATTGCTCGAGACAACGGCGTGGGAGCAGTACGGCGTCGGGCGCAATGAGAAATGTCGGGACTGCATGGTGCATTGCGGGTTCGAAGCCTCGGCCGTGGCGGAAACGTTCAGTTCGTGGTCCGGGCTTACCGGAACCGTGAAGGCCATGCTGTTCCCCAATGCGACCTGACGGCCCTCTTGCCGGCTTAGCTGTCACGGTGCCCATGTCTCAGGATGGACTTGCAGAGCCGTCTGATCGAAGTCTCCAGGGAGCCGTGTTTCGTCCAAACTCCGAGCAGGAGTTGCGCAGAGTCATTGAATTGGCTTTTGGGTACCGGGGCGATATGACCCTGGAACTGAAGTCCCGGGAATACGTCAGCGGCTATCTCTTTAATCGCGTGTGGGATGGGCCGCGTTCCTACGTGGAGTTGTTTCAACCCGATCATTCCGATTCCCGAAAAATCCCCTGCCGCGAGATTCACGCCTTCCATTTTACGGGGCAGGATACGGCTTCCGGAGAATCCTGGGAAGCTTGGGTACGGAAACGCCAGGAGGAGAGGAAATAGACCTTTTCAGGGGCTTGATGATTGACAGATCAAAGCCCCTTATGCTAGAAGTCACGGACCTTTTGCCTGGAAATTTCCTTCCTGTAAAACAGTTGCTTAAGGATTGAGGTGTGGTCTCTCCAAAGGAAAAGCGCATCATCTGGAAAGGCTCTCACAAGTGGCAAGACCCGGACTCAATTTTAGGCAGCCCGTCATACGCTATCCCACCCTATTATTACCAGGTTGTGGCTCGTCGAGGGGGCCATGGCGCTTGAGAACATGACCGTCGGTCATCCTGACTGTGCAGGCAGATAGGAGGAAGAAGGCCAAGGGAAAAGTTTGTCCGATATTTATGGTGATGGAGAAAGGGCTTCCCTTGTGAGGCTGAAAGAAAGACTTCTCAGAGGAAGAAAAAAAAAGAGCCGGGTTTTTGACGCTCGGACCGTTTACTGACACATAGACCAAATCGAAAATGGGGGTTGTCATGCAGAAGGATACATATCACAGCTTGCTGGGTGCCGTTGCCGTGGTGGCGATGGCCGTGACGTTGTCGGCCTGTGGAGAGGCCAAGCCGCCGGCTCCGCCGCCGCCTGCGCCGCCGGAATACGCCGATATGCATATGCCGGAAGGCTATTGGAATAATCCGGAGATACTCGAGCAGGGGAAAGCGATCTTTACCGGCGTGGAAAACATCGACGTGAATTGCGCCAGTTGCCACGGCAAGGATGGGAAGCCCGTCAAGGCCGGGGCCCGCGATTTCCGTAATGGCGAACACATGAAGCTGTTCTCCGATTCCCAATGGTTCTGGCGCGTGTCCGAAGGGGTCAAGGGCACGAAAATGAAGGCCTGGAAATCCAAGCTTTCCGAGGACGACCGGTGGAAGGCGATTGCCTATGAGGCCACGTTTGGCTTGAAGGGCATGGAATACGACGTTGCGGCAAAGAAATGGGTGCATCAGGGAACCGCCGGCGCTCAGGCGGCTGATGAGGCGGCGGCTCCGGCGAATGGAGAGGCGGCGGCCCCGGCGGCTGAAGAAGCAGCCGCTCCAAATGGAGAAACGGCCGGAGGAGAATCTTCCGAAGAAGCTCCCCAGTAACCCGGGCCCTTTCCGCGTTCTTTGCGGCATAAACCATAAGGAGGCCACGACCCTTGAAAACCTCAACCCGCAGCCTTGTGATTTTGCTAGGTCTTGTGTTCGGAGGGCTTGCCGTCGCCTATGCCCAAGCTCCGGCTCCTCCACCCGTCGAGTTCCCGTATACCGGGAACCGGACAGGGGTGTGGATCGTGGCCCAACTCCATATTTTGTTTGCGGCGTTTATTCTGGGCGCCCCGATATTCGCCGTGGTGTCGGAGTGGCTCGGTTACAAGAACCAAGACCCGAAATATGATCGACTGGCCAAGGAGGTCACCAAAGTCACGGTGATCCTGTACAGCATGACCGCCTTGACGGGCGGGCTGTTCATTTTTGTCCTGCTGGCGACCTATCCCGGTTTCACCACCTGGCTCATCCAACATTTTTTCCTTGTGTTCGCCGTGATCTATCCGCTCCTGTTTATTCTCGAAACCATTATCCTGTACGCATATTTTTACTCGTGGGATTCGCTGAAGGGCGAAAAGAAAGCCCGGCATATCGCCATCGGGGTCCTGTTGAACGTGGTGGGAACGGTCACGTTGTTCGTGATTGACGGGCCGACGTCGTTTATGAACACGCCAGCCAAGTCCGCGGAGGGCGTCTCCCTGATTCAATTCGTCCAAACGGCGGGCTTGTGGGACAAGGTCGCCAATTACAGTTGGATGCCCCTGAATCTCCACCGGCTGGTCGGAAACGTGACGTTCGGCGGGTTCATTGCGGGTTTGGTGGCGGCGTATATGTATATGGGAGCCAAGACGGACGAGGAGCGTTCGTACTACGACTGGATGGGGTTCGTGGGGAATATGATCGGCGTCGGCGCCCTCCTGTTTCTCCCCTTCATGGGGTATCTCCTGGCCTATGAACTGTGTGATTATGACGCGTCCATCTGCCCGTACATGATGGCGGATCAGCTTTCGATGTTCTTTGAAATGCAGGGGGCGATGGTCGGCCTGATCTTCCTGGCCAGTAACTACTACATCTGGCTGAGTATGAAGCGGATTCAAGGCGTGGAGCAGGTTCGAATGTCCGGGATGGTCATGATCGCCGTCATCCTCATTCCGGTGGTCATGGGTATCGCCTGGAAGATGTTCCCGCCGCCGGAATGGCAGTCGCTGATTTTCCTGGCGTTACTGATCGTGCTCCCGCCTATCCTGAGCAGGCTTCCGGGTTTGCGATTCACCGTGTCGTCCTTCACCATGATCAAGGTCGGCTTTCTGATGATCGTGGTCGCCAATGCCATCTGGATGACACCTCACGGATTTGTGGCCACACAGGGGTTGGCCACCGAGGAATTGGAGCTTCCCTCCTGGGCGAGTGAATTGGCGCTGATGCCGGCGAAGAACGCGGCCGCGTTTACCCTGGTCTTTCTGACCGTCGTGAACTACATTCTCTATAACCGGGCCATCAGGAGCGGAACTATCATTTGGGGGAAGATCGACTTCACGTCCCAATTCGTGCTGATCTTCCTGGCGTTCAGTGCGATTTGGACGATGGGCCTGATGGGGACGGTTCGATCCCTCACGAGAAAGTATTACCACGTGTACAACCTGGTGCCGGACTTTACCCGGGAAGCCTATACGCCCACGCTGGCCTATTCCGCCTGGTGGATTACGGCTGTCACGCTGGTTTTTTATCTCGTCGTGAGTTTTGCCATTATCGTGACGTTAAGGAACACCGGCCAAAAGGCGGAGGCTTCGCAAGGGGCTCCGGTGCCGGCCGGTGCGGAGTAACGGAGGTGGAAAGCGAGTATGGCTGAGCAAAGTTTGATCCGAAACATCGTCAAAAAAGGCGTCATAGGCGTCATCCTGGGGATTGTGCTGGTGGCGGTGGCAAGAGCCACGCATTTTCCCCTCGTGTTCCAGGTTATGTTCTTTATTTATGCCATGCTCGGCGCCGGCGTGTTTATCCTGCTCGATGCCCCTTCCCTGAATCGTCTCGAGGGCATCAAGGCGATCATCGGCCTGGTGTTGTTTTACCTGGTGCTGTCGGGCGTGTACATCGGCGGGGCGAGCGGCCTGCCGCAGTACGATCCGGAAATCGAAAAAGGGAAAATTGAAAAGGTCCTGAAAGCGCGCCGGGCCAGGACCCAACAGGGGAAAGCCGAGGAACTGGTCGCGCGGGCCAAAGCCCTGAATGCGCGGGCCGTCTCGATCGAGCAACAATTGAAAATTCTCGGCGGCGGCGTGCAGGTCGTGGAGGAAGCCGCGACTCCCGCGTCATCGGCCGCGGCGGGCGACCTGGTGGCGCTCGGCAAGGAGCAATGGGAACTGCAGGAGTGTTACAACTGCCACAAACTCTTTGGAAAAGGCGGAAAGAAGCGGGGGCCGGAGTTGGACAATATCGGCAATCTCATGACGCCTGACGCCCTTCGGCAAAAAATCCTCGACCCCAAGAGCTGGAAGGCCGAAGGATTCGACAAGCAGTACAAGAAAGGCAAAATGCCGGACAAATATAAGGACTTGATGTTCGATGAAGAAGTGGACGCGTTGGTGGCCTTTTTGGCGACGTTGAAAGATACCTCGGTCAAGACACCGAAGCCTATCAAAATGAAATAACCTCATTTCAGGACGTTCGATGCAACCGAAAATCAAGGCAAAAGCGCGGTGTGCCGACGGGGAAGTCGGCAGCATTTCCAAGGTCATTGTCGATCCTCTCTCCCTCGAGATCAGTCACGTGGTGGTCAGGGAGGGGCCCGGGCAAGGCGTGGACCGACAGGTCCCGGTCGGCCAAATCCAGGAAATCCCGAATGAGGAAGAAATCGTGCTGCGGGGTTCGCTGGAGGAATTCAGGGCGTTTCCCGTGCTGGACCGCGACGCTTACGTCACGCATCACGACGTGGAAATCGCCCACCTGGAAGATCGTCTGCACGTGGAGCCCGGCGAAATTCTCGTGCCCTGCCCCCAACTCGAACAGGGGGTGCCCCGCCGTAACTTTTTCATGAACATGACGCACGCGATCGGCACGTTGATCGCCCTTCCCCTGGTCTTCCCCGTTTTGAAATACGTCATGAAGCCCATGTACAAGCCGTTCGACAATTCGTGGTTTTCCGTGGGTAACGTCCGCAAGATCCGAAAAGATAACATCGGCTACCAGTTCAAGTTCACGCGGGGCTTCAAGGAAGCCTTTATGCCCGAACAGCAGATCGAGAAAAACATCTGGGTGGTGAAGGCGACTCCCGAAGTGCAAAAGGCCGTCTACGGCGGGAAAGACAAGAAGTTTTACGACCACAAGGGCGAGTTGGTGTGGGTGAATAAAGCCAAGGCGCCCTACATCGGATTTTCCGGAAAATGCCCGCATCTGGGATGCGGGTACAAGTGGCGCAGAACGAAGAATTTTCCCGACGGGGTCTTTTTGTGTCCCTGTCATTTAAGCATCTATGACGAGGCGGGCAAGGTGCTGGACGGCCCGGCGCCGCGTCCGCTCGACGTCCTGCCGATGCAGGTCAATGCCGCCGGAGAAGTGCAAATCATCGACGTTGAATACAAGGCCGGGGTGAAAGGGCAAATCCGACTGCTGTAACGCGTTATGAACGGCGATACCACCAACCAACCCAATGTCTTTGAAAAAGTCGTCGACTTTGTCGATGAACGAGTCGGGCTGAAAACCATTCAGGCCAAAATGTTGAACGAGCCCGTTCCCGGCGGGTCTCGATGGGCCTATGCGTTCGGCTCGTGTTTGCTGTTCATCTTCATTATGCAGGTGGTGACGGGGATTCTGTTGATGTTTTACTACGTGCCGAGCACCGACCACGCGTATGCCAGCACGCAATACATCATTCACGAAGTGGATTACGGATGGTTTCTGCTGAGTTACCATTTCTGGGGCTCTTCGGCCATGGTGGTGATGGTGTTTGCCCATATGTCTCAAGTGTTCCTGTGGGGAGCCTATAAAAAGCCCAGGGAACTGATTTGGCTGGTCGGGCTGGCTCTCTTCGGACTGGTCATGGCATTCGGCTTTACGGGCTACCTGCTCCCATGGGATCAACGGGCGTATTGGGCCACGGTCGTGGGTGTCGAGATCATGGACAAGACCCCGCTCGTCGGGGATTTCCTGAGTCGTTTTCTGAAAGGGGGGCCGACCCCGGGCCAAATGACCCTGAGCCGGTTCTTCGTCATTCACGTGATGGTTCTGCCGGCGGCATTAATGGGTTTGGCCGGTCTCCACCTGTTCCTGTTCCGCAAAGCCGGACCCGCCGGTCCGTTCCGTGGAACCCCCGAACAAATCAAGGCGAAGACGGATTATTTCTTTCCCAGGCAGATCTGGAAGGATATCGTGGCCATGGCCACGGTCTTTCTGATTATCTGTACGTTGGCGTTTATCGAGCCGGTGGTGTTGTTGGAAGAGGCCACACCGGATCCGGGGGACTACCATCCTGAACCTGAATGGTATTTTCTGTTTCTCTTTCAACTGTTGCGCTTGAAGATCTTTGGCGGAGAATTCGGCCAGTTTTTGGGGGCCGTCGCGATCCCCGGAGCGTTTATGGGCTTCCTGGCGGCATTACCGTTTCTCGACAGGAATCCGGAACGGAATATTTTTAAACGGCCGATAGCGTTGATCGGCTGGATTGCCATTATGGCGGTGATTTTGATTTTCACCGTTTCCGCGATCCTCAACAGGGAATTTTTGGATTAAGATGTCGAACGCCAAACTCGGTCTGTTGGTCGCTTGGCCGACGTTCTGGACGGGTTTCCCTCTGAAACTGGTCGCCGCGTTTCTCATGTTGGCGGCCGGTGTTCATCCGTGGGAAGGTGTCGGTCTTGAAGCATTGCTCGTCCTGTCCATTCCCATTGACATTTGGGCGCTCGGCCTGTGCTCCCGCACGGTCTTTCTTGAACGGTTGAGCGTAGATCCTCCCAAGGGGACGGGCCTTCGCTTGTGGGGGATGTGGGCGGTCTTTTCCGTGATCTATCTTCCCCTGTTGTTCATGATCGTGAGTGGCGTCAAGTCCCTCTCACTATCAGCGGTCCACGCCACGCTGCATGTTGTCGAAGAAAACGTCCTCGTGATTCCAATTGCTGAAAAAATCAGCCTGGAATTGGTCATGTGGGGACTGCCGGTCACCATCGTCCTGATCGTCCTGGTGTATGGCTGGTTGTTCGGCCTGGGTGCCTTGGCGCAACGCTTCGTTCGCGCGTCTGCGCCCGTCGACGGGGCGTTCCAGGATATCGTGTCGAAATGGGATCTCCTCAGGATTCCGCGGGACCAACCGCTCTGGCTGACGGCCTTTACGGGAACCGGCGTCGTGCTGATCTTTTTGTTTTGGGGCTTGCTCCCCGTGAGCACCCCGCATCCCCATGAAGAATACGAATTCATTGACGCGAAAAAGGCGGAAAAGGAGATCGTTCCCAAGGAGGTCATCAAGAGCGCGGAACAGGTCCTGGCTCGCGCCGAGGCCACGTTGAAGGAGTTGGAGAAAGAGAATCCCGAGGGGGCGACGCCGAAGGCGGAGAAGCCGGCGGAGGCCCCGGAGAAGGCTCTGGAGAAGGCTCTGGAGAAGGCGGCTCCCAAGGAGAAACCGGCGGCTTCGGCTGCCCCCGGTTCCTCCGGTAGCGGGCACAACCCCGCCGATCACACGCATTGACGATTGGAGATGTTTGGGAAAAAATCATGAGACTGGCGGCGATGTGCCTGGTGTTGGCGGTGACCGGGTGTGTGGGCAATCCGACGTTCGACGACCTGCACCTGATGGTCAACAGCGCGTTGGACGGGGCCTGTAATCAACCGTCGTTCAAGCGCCCGTTGCAGCGCCATGAGTATGGGGCCTACTCACGGGACTTGATGATCCTGCGGGCGACCTGTCAGACTGTCGCGCCGCTGTTACCACACAACTATTGAGGGAACGATGAAACCGTTCAATGAGGGATCGCATATGAAAAACCACGGCATGATCGAAAAGCTGAAGTCCCGGGTGCCTGCGGTGAAACCCTCGTCCCTCTTCGGATGGAGTGTCTTCTGGGCCTTGGTCCTCCTGCCTGCGATGGTTTGGGCCCAGGATGCGGCGTCACAAGCGATGTCCGTCGAGTATCGGGATATTCCCGGAGTCGGCAGCCGGAACGTCGTCTGGGTCGTGGCCCAGCAGCATTTACTTCTGGCGGGCTTCGTGTTGGGCGTGCCGATCTTCGCCTGGGTGTGCGAAATCGTGGGATGGAAGACCAAGGAAGCCCGGTACGACAAGCTGGCAAAAGAGTTCACCAAGCTGTTGACGTCCGCGTACGCCACGACGGCGCTGTTCGGGGGCATCCTGCTCTTTCTGTTGATCGGGCTGTACCCGAAGCTCATGGCGTATCTGTCCGACATTTTTTTCCCGACCTTCATCGTGTACTGCCTGTTATTCCTGTTGGAAACGGTCACGCTGTACCTGTACTGGTACGGATGGGACGCCATGCAGGGAAATAAAAAGACGTTTCATCTGTTCTTGGGCTTCCTGCTGAACGTCTTTGCCCTGTTTATCATGATCGTCCCCAACGCCTGGGCGACGTTCCAGGCCAGTCCCGTCGTGGTGGCGGAAGGCACGGCGATTGAGCGGGCATGGGCGGCCACGTGGAATCCCACGTGGTGGCCGGTCAACATTCATCGACTCATTGCAAACGTGGTCTTGGGCGGGTTCATTTGCGGTGCCTATGCCGGCATCCGGTATCTCCTGGCGGCCAGCCAGGAGGAACGGGAACATTATGATTGGATGGGCTACGTCGGAAATTTCATCGGCGTGTTCGGCATGCTCCCCCTGCCTTTCGCCGGGTATTGGCTCATGCGGGAGATTTACCAATATAACCAGCAAATGGGCATTACCCTCATGGGCGGATTTCTGGCTTGGCTCTTTATCCTGCAGGCGATGCTCATCGGGGTGTTGTTCCTCGGGGCGAACTACTATTTCTGGATGGGCATTACCTACCGGATTCCGGGCTCCGAGCGAACCTACAGGCGACCGATCCTTGCCATGCTCGTTGTGCTCATGGTGTGTCTGGGCGTCTGGATGACCCCCCACTCCCTTGTCGCCAGTCTCGAGGAAGCCAGAAAAATGGGCGGGACCCATCATCCGCTGCTTGGCGTATTCGGGGTGATGTCCGCAAAAATGACGGTGGCCAATCTCATGATTCTGGTCACGTTCATGAGTTTCATCATGTATTGGCGGGCCGGAAAGCAGGAAACGGCCGCGTGGGCGAAGATCGCCAAATCGGTCATGGGCGCCTTGTTGGTGCTAGCCGGGATCGCGGTTATTGTGCTGGGGGTCTGGGGGTATTTCGTTCCGGCCATTATCCGGATCAACTATTTCTCCGTCGCCCAGGTGTTGATCGTTCTGTTCGTGATGGTGACGTTTACGCCCTTGACGGCCATCCTGATGAAAAGCGCCAAAACCACGACGGAAATGATCTGGGGGCAAATGCCGATTCGGGCCGGCTATTCGTTGGTGTCCAATGCGGTGATGGTGATCCTGTTGATGTCGCTGATGGGCTATGCCCGCTCATCCTCCCGGGTACACTGGCACGTGTACGGCGTGATAAGAGACACCTCGGAGTACGCCTATTCTCCTGCGTTGGGATACGCGGCCGCGTTCATGTCCCTCAATACCTTTGTGTTTTGTTTGCTGGTGGCGTTTATCTTTTGGGTGGCCACGATGGGTGACAAAGGGAAGAAAAGCCCGGGGCAGGAACAACCCGCACCGGCCGAGATCCCGGGAAGCGTGGCGCCTGCCATGGCCGGTGGAGCCCCACGGGAAAAGGTGTGAAAACGCAGGCGGGATGGGACGTCTTGCTTGAGAAACCATTGACGCTGGCATTACCGAACGGAGCGAGGACCCATGAGTGAAGTCGCAATACTCCAATTGATCGGTCTCACTGTCGTAGGAGTCGGAATCTGCATCCTGCTCTTCATCAAGTCGAAATTTCTCAGGGTGGTCGGCTTCGTGGTGATCGTCCTGGGGACGTTTACCTTGATTGCGCTGGGGGTGCCGCAGATGGCCTCTCTACCTCCGGCCATCGAGACCTTCGATATTGCCGAAGTCAAAACGCCTGATGATTTGGCCGCGATCGGTCAAAAGATTTTTTTCAGCAAAGGGCAGTGCGCCTTGTGTCATTCCATCGGTCCGAGTGAATCAGCCAGGTGTCCGGATCTGAAGGGCATCGGAGCCAAGCTCGCTCCGGAGTTCATCTATGAAAGCCTGACCGAGCCGCAAGCCTATATTTATCTGGATTTCAGGCATGAAGGCCTGCCCAAGGAATATCCGGCCCGCATGCCCTATATCCACAAGAATCCGATTGCCTTGTCGCAACAGGAGATTTATTCGGTGATTTCGTTTTTGCAGAAAATGAGCGGCGAACCCATTAGCGTCAAGGTCGAAGACGTGATGAATATCGGCAAGGAAAGCGAGGTGGATGTCGCCTCCCTTACCGTCAATGGAACACCTTAGCCGGAAGGGTGAAATATGAAAGGTTCCCTTGCGAAAACAGTCATCCTGTTGGTGGGAATGTATGTGTTTCTCAAATTCATACTCCCGTTGTTCACCGCGCCGCTCCCGGCCAGTCTGATTTTCCTGTATCTGGCGCTCACCCTGGCCTCTGCGATGATTTTCTATACCATGAGCGGGGGAAGTCTCGACGAATTCATGGGACCCATCGGGCGGTTCCTCACCGGCACGGGGCAGACGGGCATTGCCGGGACCGCGCGCATTCTGGTGTTCGTGTTGTTCCCCGTGTTGGTGGGGTGGCAAACGTATACCAGGCTCGCCCCAAGCGATATGCCGCCGGCGGAAAATCGGACCATTCATCCCGCGCCTCCGGGGGAGTTTGTCGGTCTGGCGAATCCTTATGAAAGATCGCAGAACAATATCATGATGGGGAAAGGCCTCTATGCGGCGTTTTGTTCTCCCTGTCACGGAGCCAATTTCGACGGGAAAGGTCCGGCAGCGGTCGGCTTCAACCCGCCTCCGGCGAATTTCGGCGATCCCGGCACCATCGCCCAATTGCAGGAATCCTATCTCTTCTGGCGGATCAAAAAAGGCGGCGTCGGCCTTCCGGTCGAAGCGATGCCATGGAAATCAGCCATGCCGCGTTGGGAAGTGGAATTGCCGGACGAATGGATCTGGAAAATTATCATGGGTGAATATGACGGCGCCGGCCAGTCTCCACGGACCTGGGAGGAAGAGGAATAAGGACTGAGGGGAGGTTGCGCCCTCGTAGAGTCCAACGATCGTTGGTTTTGTCGAAGAAAAGGATCCAAGGAGCAGGAAAATGGGATATCAGAAGATCTTCAACGTCGCGCTTGGACTCATCCTCACGGTGACGGGAGCCGGGGTTTCCTGCGTGTTCGCGAGCGACCCGCCCCCGGAAAGCGGCGCCGGCAGTGTGGCCGTTCGGTTGCATTTGACGGACGACGCGATTCCTGCCGATGATCCGAACGCCGCGGTGTGGGACACGATCCAGCCGGCGGAATTCAAATTGGCTCCACAGGTTCATTGGCCGGACCGCATTCAGGAAGTCACGGTGAAGTCCGTCAAGGTTCGCGGGATCCATAACGGACAGGATCTGGCCATCCTGCTGGAGTACGCCGATCCGTCGAACGATGCCGCCGATGCCGCCGCGATCGAGTTTATGGTCGGCGATAAAATGGCCCACTTCGCCCATGGGCAGGAAATGCTCCAGGTCGAAGGAGGGGCGGTCAATATCTGGTACTGGAAAAAGGAAGACGGCAAAGCCACCGATATGAGCGCCAAGGGGTTCAAAACGATCCGGGCGCAGGACGATCAGAACGTCTCGGCAACGGGCGCCTGGCAGGACGGAACCTGGCGCGTCGTGTTTTCCAGGCCGTTACAAACGGGTGATGAACATGACGTGCAAGTCACGCCCGGTGAATGGCGAAACGTGGCATTCGCGTTTTGGGATGGGGAAATCGTGGATGGGGCGGTGAAGGAAAGAGGGTCGCAGAAAGCCGTTTCATCATGGTGGTACTTTCGGGCCGAGCCGCCACCGGACAATTCCATTTATGGATACGTCGTGTTGGGTATCGTACTTGCCGCCGGCTTTCAGTTTTTCCTGGTGAGAAAAATTCGGAGGGGTAACGAATCATGAAGGGAGAACGAGGCATGCAGCAGGTATGGGGCAAGGTCGCCGTCGTGGTCGTCGCCGTGTTTGCCGTGACGAGCGGATGCGCCTTGTTTGAAGATGAACGGACGGCGAAAGGCCGCAAGATCTATAGTCATTACTGCATGCACTGTCACGGCGAAAGTGGAAGACAGCAGGAAGGCTTCAATTGGGGACGCATGCCGGACCCCCGTCCTCGCGACCTGTCGGAAGACGCGGCGATGTCGACCTTTTCAGACAAGGAAATCTTCGACACGATCTCGCGCGACATGCGGGATACCTCGTTGCAGGAAGTGATCGACGATGAAAATTACTTCGCGGTGTCCACGATGCCGACCTTCAAATATACCCTGTCCGAAGAGGAACTGTGGGCCGTGGTCGGATACGTCCGGACGCTTCACGGAGGGTCGTTGACGTTCGACGTGGACGGACGGAAAGCCGAGCTGGAGTCCAAATTCCAAGCCGTCAGCGCGGAACATGATCAAGCCAAACAGGCCATGGACGAAGCTTTGGCGAAACTGGAAGCCGAGGAAGCCGCCAGGGCCGCTGCTGAAGAAGAAGCTGAAGAAGACGACGAAGATATGGATATGGAAGACGAGGAGGACGATCTGGAGGACTACGAAGAGGAAGAAGAAGAGATCGTGCTTCCCGAAGAAGAAGCCTATGAAAAAGTGGCGGAACAATTCGAAGCCGCCAAGACCGCCATGGAAAATTTCTCGAAACGTCCGAGAATGAGTCAAATTTCTCGTCCGGACCTGACCGTGGCGGACGAGGAAAGAGGCGCCCTGGAAGCAAAAGGAAAAAACCTGTACTTCAACAAATATGGGTGTAACGGGTGTCACAGTATCGGAGACGTTGGTGGTCTGGTCGGACCGGCCTTGGACCGTGCCGGGTTCCGTCTCAATGATACGTGGGTCTATCGCTGGGTCCGTTACCCGCAAGGCATGAAAAAGCACACGCGAATGCCGAACCTGGGCCTCGATGACGGTGACGCGCGAGCCGTGACGTCGTATCTCGAAACCTTGCGGGCGCCCAAACCCGACAAGCCCATCCTCCCGCCGGAATAACGGCGTCAACGCCACGTCGTTGCTCCTTCTGTCACCCTCGATGCTTGATCGGGGATCCAGGGTCTTTTCCTTTTCCTTCGATACAAACGCTGGATTCCCGGCATTCCCGGCGCCTTCGGGCGTGGCTGCGCCCCGGTCCCGAAAATTCTATTGAGGGGCGAGACTGTCTGAGCGAAGCGAGTTCCGCAGCCCAAGCAAACGGGACTGGGGTAAAGGAACTCGAAGGGCCGCGCCCGGGCGCCAATGGTTTTGGGTCCTTTTGCCGAAACAAAAGGACCTCGTCGTGCGGGGGCGAGACCCCGCACGACACACCTACAGCGTTCCCACCCAAATCCCGATCAAAATAATAAGCCCGACAGCCGTGTGTTGTTTGAACATGGCAAAGGCCTCTGAAGGAGCCACGTCACCGCGCAGGCGAAGGGTCTGCTGGCTCAAGAACCCCGCGACGCCGGCCAGTCCGCCATAGAAGGCGTAATTGAGATTCTCCAGCCAACCCGCCGTGGCCAACAGCGCCAGCATGGCCGTCTCGATGATGGCCACGGCAATCCATACGCGGGAACCGAAGAGAATCGCCGACGAATTCACGCCAATACGAAGATCATCTTCAATGTCCTGGAGCGCGTAGATCGTATCGTAGGCCAGGGCCCAGCAGATCACGGCGGCATAAAGCAACCAGACCGCGGGATCGAGCTGATTGCGAACGGCAACCCAGGCCATCACGGCGCCCCACCCGAACGCCAGTCCGAGAAAGAGCTGCGGCACGCGGAAGAACCGTTTCGTGAAGGGATAGAGCCCGGCCAGGAGCAACGCGGCCGGTCCGAGCCGTATGGCCAACGGATTCAGGAACAACAGCAGGCACACGGCCACCGCAAGAAGGACACAGAGGAACAGGACGGCGTGCCAGGGGCGAAGGGCCCCGCTGGCGAGAGGACGGGTTTGGGTGCGGGTGACCTGCCGGTCGAATGTACGGTCGGCCAGGTCGTTGATAATGACGCCGGCGCTTCGCATGATGAACGATCCCGCAATGAACAGGACGAGCAGCAGACCGGAGGGCCGGCCTTGCGACGCCAGGACCAGGGCCCACAGGACCGGAAGCATGAGCAGGATCGTTCCCGTTTGATTCGAAAGCCTGATCAGGGAACACAACTGAGCAAACGAAGAACGGGGGATCGATGCCGAATCGGATCTGTCGGCCGGAGAGGACATCGTGTCACGGTAGCGGAGAAGAAAAAATGCTGTCAAAGTTGACACGCCTCGTTTCAGAAAATAAGATGGCCGTCGGGTCGGCAACAGCAGTCTCCCGCCGAATTCACGACCCATTCTCTCCGAGGCCGGCGTAGCTCAGTGGTAGAGCAGCTGATTCGTAATCAGCAGGTCGGTGGTTCAATCCCACTCGCCGGCTCCATAATCTTCATCCGTGGGGTGCCTCCCACCTGATTGTGGCCTGAAGAATAAGGTTTGCAATATACGGAAAATGTGGCATCATAAGACGATAAGCCGTTTGACGGTGACGCGGTGAACCCCTGTTCACCTTGGGTAAGGAGGTATCGATGAAATTGAAAGCCGGAAATTTTGTCGTGTATGAGAAAGAGAAAACCTCGACCCACCCCAGCCCGCGAGCCGAAAAAGTTTTCCCCGCCCAACACGGTGACACCTATTCCTACGTGATCAGAAAATTCTGGAAAGTGCTCCGGGTCTGTGAGGATGAGACCATTGAAGTCGAAACCCGGCGAGGGAAACGGCGTACTTTGACGCCCGGCGATCATCGCCTGGGCAAAGCCGGACTGTGGCAGCGGCTGTTGTTCAAAGACCGTTTTTTCTGAAGTTCGCGCCCGTGCGGCGGGGGCTTCTTCCTTCCTTCTTTCTTCGAGAAAAAACCGCGATTCAAGAGCCCGCGAAAGGAAGCGCCATTGTGCCGTGGTTAGCTGTTCGAGTTCTTTTTTCCGGAACCCAACGCGGAAAACAGGATGCCTCCGACCAACACGCCGACCACGAACACCATGCCGAAGGTCAGGCCCGTTTGCACTTCGGACCAGTTGCGCAGCAGGTTGGCTAATGCCGGAGACGGCGGGAGATTGACGTGCCCCTCCCAGCCCAGGGCTTCATCAATGGTGGGATTGTCCGCCGATGAGTGATGGTCGGCATGATTCATCCCTCCTGAAGTATAAGACGTCATGATATTCGCTCCATGATGGCTATGGGCGTCGGTTGAAAGATGCCGGTATGGTGTCAGTCTCCCGGGTCCCTGTCAAGGTCCTGACGGGGGTCGGTGGGCAAGCGGCGTATGTGAGGCGGAGGAGGAGAAACCTCGGATTGGTGCGTCCCTTCCAATTCCATTACCCGTTTATTGAGTCCCGCGAGTTCTTTCGCCTTCCGGATGCGGGCCGGCATGGAAGCCAGGATGTGTATCACCATGCCCAGACACAGAGTCGTCAACAAAACCAGGACGAGCGACCCTTCAAACGTCCACTTGAAGAACGTGATCGAAACCGTTTGGTCATTCTGGAGAGAAAAGGCGACGGTAAAGAACACGATAACGAGGGTCACAATTAATGGAATGGGCATGGGTCGACACCCCTGACCGGATCGAAGAGTTTCTCTTGAGTATATAACGAATGTGCGGGAGACGTACACCCCGAGGCGCAAGAAACCGGATCGCAGGATGGACGACGGCTCGCGGCCCGGGGCCTCCCCGGCGGACGTTTCGTTGATGCTGGCGAGACGCATTTGGTAAGCTTATTTCCCACGTTCTCTTTTCCTTTCATTCACTGTCGAATTGACTATCGAGGGGCGAACAATGGGCAAGTTGAACCATGCGTTGATCAGTGTGTCTGACAAGACGGGTGTCGTGGAGTTCGCCAGGGGACTGGTCGAACTGGGCGCCACCATTCTGTCCACGGGGGGCACGGCCAACGCCATTCGCACGGCCGGGGTTCCGGTCACGGAAGTCTCCTCGCATACCGGGTCTCCGGAGATTTTGGGCGGGCGGGTCAAGACCCTGCATCCAAAGATTCATGGGGGCTTGCTGGGCCGGCGAGGACGAAACGAAGACGTCAAACAAATGCAGGAGCAGGGGATTGAACCCATCGACGTGGTGGTCGTCAATCTCTACCCGTTCGAATCGACCATTGCCAAACCGGACTGTACCTTCGAGGAAGCCGTTGAAAACATCGATATCGGAGGTCCTTCGATGTTGAGGTCGGCCGCAAAGAATCATCAAGACGTCGTCGTGGTGGTCGATCCTGGCGACTATGGTCGGATACTGGAGGCCTTGCAGGCCGGAGCGGTTCCATTGACGTTGCGTCGTGAATTGGCCAGGAAAGTGTTTGAACACACGTCACGGTACGACGGCCTGATTGCAAATTATCTCGGCCGGCAGGCTGACGACGGCACCACCGACAAATTTCCGACGCGATTGTCTCTGACGTATGAGCGGGCGGAAATCCTGCGATACGGCGAAAATCCTCATCAGGAAGGAGCGTTTTATCGGGAGATCGGTAGTACGGAGCCGTCGATTTCCGCCGGTCGCCAACTGCACGGCAAAGCCATGTCCTATAACAATTATCTGGACGCCAACTCGGCGCTGGAATTGGCGAAAGAATTTGCCGACGTGGCCGTGGTCATCATCAAACACAACAATCCATGTGGAGTGGCCCTCGGCGCGACGCCGGTCGAAGCCTATCGGAAGGCCAGGGAAACCGACCCGGTTTCCGCCTTCGGAGGAGTGATCGCCTGTAACCGGCCCGTGGATCTGGACATGGCCGGGGAAGTGACGTCGACGTTCGTCGAAGTCCTGATCGCTCCCGCGTTTACCGAAGAGGCCCTGGCCGAGTTGCAACGGAAAAAGGACTTGCGGTTGTTGACGGTGGGTTCGCTCGAAAGCCGGACCCGTGACGGCTATGATTTGAAAAAACTCGTCGGGGGCTTGATCCTGCAGGATCGTGACCTGGGTGCCCTGGCGGACGTGAAAACGTTGACGGTGCCGACCAAACGAAAACCCACGGATGACGAATACGCGGCCTGCGCCTTTGCGTGGCAGGTGTGTAAACACGTGAAGTCCAACGCCATCGTGTTTGCGAATGCCACACAGACCGTGGGCGTGGGGGCCGGCCAGATGAGTCGGGTGGATTCCGTCAAATTGGCCGAGATGAAGGCCAATCTGCCGGTCCAGGGCTGCGTCATGGCCTCGGACGCTTTTTTCCCGTTCCGGGACGGGCTCGATGCGGCTGTCCAAGCCGGCGTGACCACCGTCATTCAACCGGGAGGGAGCATCCGGGACGACGAAGTGGTCAAGGCCGCCGATGAACAGAACGTGGCGATGGTGATGACGGGCATGCGCCACTTCCGACATTGAGCCGTGATGTATTGCACCATCGGGCGCATGGCGGCGTGGTGTCCTCGCTCAACCCTCGACTATCCGGTTTGATATGTTTCGGGTTTCGTTGCGGGACGCCTTGCCCTGCATCCCGCTATCACAATAAATCAAAGGCTCAACGAGGCGTTTTTCAGGGTTGTAGAACGGTATGAAGATCCTGGTCATCGGCAATGGCGGACGCGAGCATGCACTGATCTGGAAACTCGCCGCAAGCCCTCGCGTGAGCAAGCTCTATTGCGCTCCGGGGAACGCGGGAATCGGGCAACTCGCCACGTGCGTGCCTATTCCGGCGACGGACCTGAAAAGTCTGAAATCGTTTGCCGAACGGGAAGCCGTGGATCTCACGGTGGTCGGTCCGGAAGCGCCCTTGGCCTTGGGCATTGCGGATCTGTTTCGGGAGAGCAAACTCAAGGTCTTCGGCCCCACCAAGAACGCCGCCAAAATCGAATCGAGCAAAGCGTTTGCCAAGAACGTGATGATGCGCCAGCGGATTCCGACGGCGGAAGCGCGTACGTTCGAGAGCGTCCGGCCGGCGTTGGATTACCTGGAGCAAAGCTCGCTTCCCATCGTGGTCAAGGCGGATGGGTTGGCCCAGGGGAAAGGTGTGGTGGTGGCCCGGACCGTGCAGGATGCCAAGGATGCGGTGGTGAACATGCTTGAGCATCACGCATTCGGCGACGCCGGCAAGCGAGTGATTATCGAAGAGTGTCTTGAAGGGGAAGAAGTGACCCTGATGGCCTTTGCCGACGGGAAAACCGTGGTGCCTATGCTGGCCGCCCAGGATCATAAGCGGCTGGGGGAGGGCGATGCGGGCCCCAACACCGGTGGCATGGGAGCCTATGCACCGGCGCCGTTGGCCTCGCCGTCGTTACGCTATGCGATCATGCGAGACGTGTTGCAGCCGGCGATCGAAGGGCTGTCGCGCGTGGGCAGTCCGTTTTTTGGAGTCCTGTACGCGGGCGTCATGGTCAAGGACGGGACGCCGTACGTCCTGGAATTCAATGCGCGGTTCGGGGACCCCGAGACGCAGGTGGTGCTGCCGTTGTTGAAAACGGACCTCGCCGATGTCCTGGAAGCCGTCGTGGAACATCGGTTGGATCAGATCCATCTCGAATGGTCCGAAGAGTCGGCGGTGTGTGTGGTCCTGGCCTCGGGCGGGTACCCGGGCCGGTATCCGACCGGCCTGCCGATCGCCGGGCTTCAGGATGTCTCCGAACGGGACGGGGTTGCAGTCTTTCACGCCGGGACGGCCTGGAACGGTCAAGACGTCGTGACGGCCGGCGGCCGGGTGTTGGGGGTCACGGCCTGGGGATCGTCCCTCAGAGCGGCGCATGACCGGGCCTATGAAGCGGGCAGAGGCATCCGGTTTGAAGGGCAATATTGCCGAACCGATATTGCCGGTCGAGTGTTGACGTAAGAAACCTCCCATTCGAGCAAAACGCGCGTGGCCAGGATCCTTCCAGTCCCTTCCGATCCTCCTCCTTCCTTTTTTGTCCCGGTCGTGGACCTTGTTCGTCGCGGCGGGCTGCTGGCAGTCGGCACGGAAAGTTCGTATGCATTGGCCGCATCGGTGTCTGTCCCTCATGCCCTGGAACGGGTGGTCGAGGCGAAAGGGCGGCCCTCCGGCAAACCCCTGCTCGTACTGATCGGGGAACGGAGCCAACTCGATGCCCTGGCCGGGCCCGTTCCAGCCTGGTTTCACCCGATGGTCGACGAATTCTGGCCCGGGCCATTGACCGTGATTGTTCCCGCCCAACCCGAGGTCTCCCCTGTGCTGACGGCCGGGACCGGGACCATCGGGGTTCGAGAGCCCGCGCCGGCTTTCCTGCGGTCCCTATTACGACACACGGGTCCGTTGACCGGGACGAGTGCCAATCGCTCCGGGCAGGCCCCATGCCTGACCGCCGAGGAGGTGGACGCGGCATTGGGTCATGACGTCGATCTGATTCTGGATACCGGCCCGGCTTCCGGGAACCGGCCTTCCACCCTGTTGAGCGTGGTGGACGAGCCGGCCGTCCTTCGTGCAGGCCCCGTTGCCGTCGAGGAGATTCAACGGGCATTGTCGAAAATCGGGCTTGAAGGTATCGAATTGCTTCAGAAACCGTAAGGCTTTCATGGTGCCGGTTTCAGATCTGAATTTATAAAGGAAGGGAACTAAGAAGGGCCTTCTTTTCCTCCCCTTTGTAAGGGGAGGGGAGGGTGGGGTAGAGCCAACCGTTCATGAAGCCTGTGGGTTCGCCGTCTTGGTCATAGCCTCTACCCCGGATCAAGTCCGGGGGGAAGCCTAATCCCCCCTCACCCTGCCTTCTCCCACGGTGGGGAGAGGGTTTTCTAAGAATTGGGATGCGGCAAGCTACATGAATTCACCCGGCTTCTTGTTCCCGTCCGGGGGAGTGCCGTAGAATAGAGAGAGGAACGTTGAGCGCGATACCATCGCTCAGTGGAGAGCCGACGATGATTGATTTGCGAAGCGATACCGTCACCAAGCCGACTCCGGGCATGAGAGAAGCCATGGCTCAGGCCGAGGTCGGCGATGACGTCTATGGTGAAGATCCGACGGTCAATGCCCTGGAAGCCACGGCTGCCCGGTTGTTGGGCAAAGAAGCGGGTTTGTTCGTGCCCACCGGAGTGATGGCGAATCAACTGTGCCTACGCCTTCATACCCGTCCGGGCGACGAAGTACTCGTGGAAGGCACAGCCCATATTATTCGTTATGAGGGCGGGTCGGCCTCGGCCTTGTCGCAAGTCCAATTATGTTGCATCGAAGGAGACCGGGGGCTGTTGACGGCGGATCGCGTGCTGGCAGCCATCCGGCCGAAAGACGTGCATAACCCGCCGACGACGCTGCTGTGTCTGGAGCAAACGCACAATTTCGGCGGAGGTTCGGTCTATCCGCTGTCCACGATCCGGGAGATCACGAAGTTGGCGGGAGACCAGGGCCTCGCGTTGCATTTGGATGGCGCGCGATTGTTCAATGCCGTGGTGGCATCCGGGGTGTCCGCCGCCGAGTTTGCACAGCCGTTCGATACCGTGTCGTTCTGTCTGTCCAAGGGGTTGGGGGCTCCGGTGGGCTCATTGATCACGTCGACCGGAGATCGGATTGCCAAGCTCCGGCGTTTGCGGAAAATGTTCGGCGGCGGGATGCGGCAAGCGGGCATTCTCGCGGCCGCGGGTATCTATGCCTTGGAGCACCACGTCAACCGGCTTCAGGAAGACCACGACAACGCCAAGAGTTTCGCGTTGCAGTTGCAACAGATCCCGACGGTATTCGTGGACCCCGACCGTGTTGAGACGAATATCGTCGTGTTCGAGGTCGTGCGAAGCGACCGTTCGACGCGGGAACTCCTGCACGCGTTCAAGGAAGCCGGGCTCTTGTTGAATGCCATCGGCGATCATCTGTTTCGAGCGGTCACCCATTTGGACGTGTCGAATGCGGACGTGGAACAGGCGACGCACGCGATCGGCAACGTGTTGGCGGACGCATAGGACAACTCAGGACAAGCAGTGCAAGCGCAGGATTGTAGGTCGGGCTAGCGGAGCGTAACCCGACAGCTTCCTCTTTTCCGTTATGGCAACGCGTGACCGGGATTGGCCGGGGTATACAGTTTGGTTTTTTTGTCCGGGCTGCGAGCGGCTCTGGACCTATCAGGGTGCGGACGTGGTCTGTTTGGACCGTAACCTCGCCCTGGGGCCGGCTACGGCCAGTGAAGGGATTCGCAGCCAAACGTGCGTGAACTGTAATGGATCGAAAAAGGTCTCCGCCGCGGAGATTTGAGTAGGCCCGTCCTGAGCCTGTCCAAGGGCCTGTCCTGAGCGTAGCAAAGCGAAGTCGAAGGGCCACCGCTATTCCAGGGGAACGGCTTTCCCCTGAACGTCGGTTTCCCCTTCCTGTCCCGTTGACTGTTCCAAGTTCCATTCCGAGGGAGTAATCGTGACGGTGTGCCCTTTCAAGCTGGCGAACTCGCCCTGTGCAATCACGAGCCGGCCGTTCTCTTCCAGAGTCATGTGGAGGATTTCCTTCCCGCTCTCCTGATGCCGCAGCACCAGACTCGAAGGACTTCTTTCCAGTGAATAGGCTTGCCCTTCATTAATGGCCAACGTGCTGTTGGTCAGTTTCGCCGGCATTTTCCCATTGTCAAAGAGCGCGAAGTTGACTTTCGGGAATCCGCCGGAGGGATGCGGTTCGATGTCGATCTGCGGGACGCCTTCGACTTCAACCGTGCCGTTGCTGTTGCGATACAGATGAGGTCCGATTTGAATGTCCATGCGAGTCCTACGTGGTTGTCCGGTCCAGGTTCCGGTATTGTATGGCTTCGGCCAGATGTGATGGTTCGATCGTCTCCGAGTCTGCCAAATCCGCGATGGTTCGTGCAACACGAAGTATTCGCCCATACGCCCGGGCCGAGAGTCCCAATCGGGTCACGGCGTGATCCAGAAGTTGCTTGCCGGCCTGGTCGACCCGGCAATGGGTTTTCATGTGTCTGGGTTTGAGTTGGGCATTGGTAAACAGCTTGTCGGTTGTATAGCGGTTCGTTTGAATAGAACGGGCAGCGGCCACGCGCGTTCGAATGGAGTCCGAGTATTCAGCGGGTTGATCGTGCCCCAGGTCGGACACGGGAACCGCGGGCACTTCCACGTGAATATCAAGCCGGTCCCGGAGCGGGCCTGACAGGCGGCCCCGATACCGCCGGATTTGGTGAAGAGTGCAGATGCAGTCATGCGTCCGGTCCCCATGGTACCCGCACGGGCAGGGGTTCATGGCGACGACCAACATGAATCTGGCCGGATATCGAAGCGAGGCATTGACCCGCGTGATGGTCACAGTCCCCTCTTCGAGCGGCTGTCGTAATCCATCCAGGACCGACCGCTTGAATTCCAGCACCTCATCCAGAAACAACACGCCGTGATGGGCTAAAGAGACCTCGCCGGGTTTGGGAATGGTGCCGCCTCCGATGAGGCCCGCGTCCGAGACGTTGTGATGGGGGGCGCGAAAGGGTCTGGTGGTCATGAGCGATTGGTTGGCCGGCAAGGTGCCGGCCACGCTATGGACCCGGGTGGTTTCCAGGGCCTCCGGGACGCCGAGGCGAGGCAGGATCCCGGGGAGGCGTTGGGCCAACATGGTTTTCCCGGAACCCGGTGGTCCGATCAGAAGCACGTTGTGCCCACCGGCTGCGGCGATTTCCAACGCGCGTTTGGCGTGAAACTGGCCGCGGACGTCAGCAAAATCTTCTTCCGGGGCGGTGGCGGACTGGAAAAACGACTGCGGATCGACGACGAGCGGGGCGACCTGCTGTTTCCAGGTCAACAGTTCCACGACTTCGGGAAGCGTATGGACACCATACACGTCGACCCGGTCAACGACCGCAGCCTCATGGGCGTTCTCGGAAGGGAGAATCAGCGGATGACGGTTCCGGCATAACATCCCGATGGATAGTCCTCCTCTGATGGGCTTGATTCGACCGTCCAGGGACAATTCGCCCACTAACACGTAGCGTTGAGCCGTTTCCTGGGTGATGATGCCTTCGGCCACCAATAGGCCGATCGCCATGCTCAATTCGAGCCCGGCCCCCTCTTTTTTCAAGCCTGCCGGGGCCAGGTTGATCGTGATTTTCTTGGGAGGAAAGGCAAAGCCGATATTTTTCAGGGCCGCCCTGATCCGGTCCCGGCTTTCCTTGACGGTTGCATCAGGCAGGCCCACGATGGAAAATTGAGGGAGGCCGCCCCCGATATCGACTTCGACCTCGATCAAATGAGCATCTAAGCCGAGCAGTCCGGCACTGAAGACCTTTGCGAGCACGGCTGCCTCGTGTGGGAGGGTGAACAGGATATCAGGTGCACGGAGATTATAGTGGCGGCCTCTGATGTTTTTCAACTGAACGGTCAATTTAAGCGTTTGTGAGAGACGTATGATGACGAATCGCCGACATGACCGGCCTCGAAAGCCTGACGGGAGTGTTTGGTTGTATGTCTTGTTGTTTGCTTGCTTATGGTGCGGGGCTTCATCGAGGGTCACGGCCCAGGACGCGCCGCATGGGGCCGGTGAAGCCGGTTCAGGCCATTGGATGACCGGAGCTCCGGCGCCGACGGCAAGAACCGAGGTGGCCGTGGCTGCGTGGGATGGATTGATTTACGTCGTCGGCGGGTTTGAACGATCGGGTTCGTGGAGGATTTGGCAATCGTCCGTGAGCACCAGGGTCGAGGCGTATGATCCGGCCGCCAATCGCTGGTCTGCAAAGCCGGATCTTCCCGTGGCGCTGCATCACGCCGGCGCCGCGGTGCTTGATGGCGCCCTGTACGTCGCCGGAGGGTTTACGAAATCGGATGACACGATCTGGAGTCCGTCAGACCGGGTCTTTCGGTTCGATCCGTCCGGAGAAGAGTGGACGGAACGGGCTCCGCTTCCCACGGCTCGCGGGGGCTTGGCCGTGACGACGTTACAGGGGAAATTGGTTGCCGTCAGCGGCTATGACGGGCAGGAGAACCCCGCGGCCGTGGAGGTCTATGATCCGGCCATCGATCAATGGGCCGCGGTGGCGCCGTTGTCCACTCCCCGCGATCATCTGGCGGCGGTCACGATCGGCAAGACCCTCTACGCGATCGGAGGCCGTGTGCGATTGAACTACCGGGAAAACCTGTCCACGGTCGAGGCGTATGATGCGGAGTCGAATCAATGGGTTGCGAAGGCCGATATGCCGACCCCCAGGAGTGGCATCGCGGCCAGTGTGGTAAACGGGTGGATCTACGTTTTTGGCGGAGAATCCGGTGAGGGAACCTTTCATCAGAACGAACGGTATAGCGCACAATTGAATCGTTGGCAGGCCATGGCGCCCATGCCCACGGCACGTCATGGCCTGGGGGCCGCGGCCGTGGATGGAGACATCTACGTGGTGAGCGGCGGCCCTCGACCCGGAGGATCGTATAGCCGGCTCAATGAGATTTTTATTCCACCTTCCCCGGCTCGCCCGATCCGGTCAGGACGAACGCCGGCTGCTCATATCGGATCGGTCATGGCCATCCTGGCCACCTTTCACGAGGCCGGAGTGTTACCGCCGGAATCCAGCCCTGAAGCCGATCGACTCATCCATGCCCTGATCCAGTCGCAGTCGGTGTTTCTCAAGAGTTCCGATCCCGTTGTGCGGAAAGTCTTTTCATCCGCCCTGGCCGAGAAATTCGACGCGGAGAAAGCGGCATCGTTGACGCAGGCGTTTGCCGAGACGGGTTGGACTTCGGAGACGCTTGAGGCGCTGGTGGACTATCCCGCGCAACGGCCGCCGGCCGATGAACCGCATGTGGCGGAAATATTCCGCGACTATAACGTCACCATCACCGATTGGACGTTCGTCGGGCAGGTGTTCGCACAGGCGAGGAAAGAGTTGCTCAAACAGGGGAAACAGGTGCACGCGGTGTTCGCCGCCCAGCGGGCATCCATGCCCGGCGCCCGACGCACTCCTCGCTGACAACGAATACATCCCATGGCCCTTCGTATGCTTTACAAGCCAAGGCCGACCCCCTGCTGTCTTGTGACGTACAAAAGTCTTCTGAAAATGACATTGGTCGTTCGATACAGAATGCAGTATACTGCCGACTAATCTGCTCCATGAACATGTTGTCCCCCTTGCAGAGGGATTGCTATACGTAACGGCGTCTTTACTCGTTTCCGTCCTCTTTACTCTGTCTGACAGCATACGCTGTGTTATCCACCATCATTCGCACACTCCCACCCTATTCCAGAAGGAGGAACCAGCATGGCTAAACGAACTCGTTTGACCCCAAATGCTTCTCGCAAGCTCGCACACAATTACCTTGTCGATTCTAACTTTCTCGCAGGATACGGCCTTGCGCTCGCGAATGCCGTCAAGTGTCTCATACAGGAACAACCTCCCGATAAACGAGCGGCCATCCTCGCCCGTTTCCAACAATGGGAGGAACGGACGAAGAAGCCGTCGAACCCGGCCGAAGAAAACCTGCAACGGGGAATCAATTCCGTCTGTAAATTCATCGAGAAGCCGTAGAAATCGTGCTTCAGTGAGTGAGCCAAACCCATTGTCGTACTTCTTCTCCGGCTCAGGCTTGCATCCAAGTCGTCCCAAGACTCCGGTACCCGCCGCTCCCCCCTGAGAAGGGGGGAGCGGCGGACCGCACCAGCGTGGTCATCCTTCGACAGACTCTGGACAGGTTCCGAGCAAAGCGAAGAATCTGTATTGAGAGTCCTTCATTTCCTGCCCGGCTCAAGGCGGATAAAGCACAGCGGGTCGCCGACGATAGCCGTCGGGTAGAGTTGTTCTTCCACGTGAAACGGGATCCGGTTACGGGTAAGCCAATCCGTCATCCACGGCACTTCTTCAATTGAAGTGGAGAGGAGTCCGGGGCGCGTGAGTTTGGATAAACACGAATCCAACAGTCTTCGGATGCGTGTCCGCTCCCGTTGAAAGGCCAGGGGATCGAATCGCACGGGATCGGCCCGGCCATACGCTAACACCGACGTTTCCGGAAAACACTCGGGATCATTGAGTACGCTGGCCATCCAGAGGTGATCAAAGGTGCCACGGGCTCTTTGGGCACGGCTCGCCTGAATGGTAAAAGGCAGGCCGTGACACGCCTCGTTGAGAACGCTGACTTCCCGTTCCCGAAGGTTATGAGCCTCGACGGTCCGATCCATATCAAGAGTTTCCAGCACCAGCATGGGAAGTTCAGCCACGCCCGCTCCCACGTAGAGGCTTCTTCCGTTTTGGGGGAGCCTCCGCTCAAGGGCTTCGGCGATCCTGACTCCCATGGTTTGGCATTTTTTCTGATGAGCTTTCCAAAAAGCCTCACCGCCCTCCTCGCAATAAATGTCGCCAAGCGCGGCATAGTCCAGCTTGGAGAAGACGTCTTTGATCGCCTGCCTGGTTCGGCTTGGAAGGGCATGATCGTGGGCGTTTCGCATATAGAGTAAAATAACTTAAGGTTAAAATCTTATGTGTCGTTGACTCCCAATCGGAGAATATGCTGAAATATTTTCTTTGTTATGCCTCAAAAAGGCAATCTCCATCGTCTTGATACGAAAATAGCCCTAATCAGGCCGGTTTCCCTGTTCCCCTCCTTTGTAAGGAGGGGTGAGGGGAGGTACACCCTGCGGATAAGATGGCGAAACCTTGTGCTCTATGGGCATTCAACTCTACCCCACCCCCGCTTTCGCGGGGGCATGCCTAGCTCATCCTCCCCTTACAAAAGGGAGGCAAAGAGAACCATGACTTTTTTCATTTCTTGGTGTGAACCGGCAAGCTTGCAAGAGCGATTCTTGTAAGAGTTTGTTCATGGATATCCTGGCTGAAATCAAACGAGTGATTGATCTCGAGGTGCAAACGATCAATGCGCTCAAGCCGTCCCTGGGTCCGGCGTACGAAGAAGCCGTGCGATGGATCTTCGACTGTCGGGGGAAAGTCGTGGTCACGGGGGTGGGAAAATCCGGCATCATCGCGCAGAAAATTGCGGCGACGATGGTGTCCACGGGGACGCCGGCGTTGTTCCTGCACAGTGCCGACGGCATGCACGGCGGGGTCGGGATCATCGAGAAAGACGACATCGTGCTGGCCGTCGGGAAATCGGGCGAGAGTGATGAATTGCTCGCGATTCTCCCCGTCGCCGGAAAAATCGGGGCGAAGGTCATTTCGATTACCGCCCAATCGAATTCAAAGATGGCCAAGCATTCCGATTTGGTCCTGCATACGCCGATAGAGGAAGAAGCCTGCCCGCTCAACATGGCGCCGACGTGCAGCACGACCGCGGCACTGGTGGTCGGCGACGCCTTGGCCGTGGCGCTCATGAAATTACGTGATTTTCAACCCGATGATTTCGCCATCAATCATCCCGGGGGACAACTGGGGAAACGGCTGCTGCTGACGGTCGGTGATCTCATGCGCTCCGGTGAGGCGAACCCGGTTGTGCACGGGACGAGAGACGTGCGCTTCATGTTGACGGAAATGACGCGGCAACGGGCGGGAGCCGTGTCGATCATTGATGATGCGCAACGGTTGCTGGGTTTGGTCACCGACTATGACGTTCGCCGGGTGTTGGAGGCGCATAAAGACGTGTTCGGCCTCACGGTCCAGGACATCATGAACGCGACTCCGGAATGTGTGTTCGAGGACGAGAACGCATACGCGGCCCTGGAAAAGATGGAAAAACGAGCGAAACCCATTTCAGTCTTGCCGGTCCTGAATCGTCAAAAAGAGGTCGTGGGCATGATCCACCTTCATGACCTCGTGGCCCGCGGGCTTTGAGGCGAGACTCTTTTCTCCCTCTACCCTGGCGGGAGAGGGCTGGGGTGAGGGGGAGAGGTGAAGGTCGGGTTCCCCGAAGCCGTGCCCCGACATGGAACTTGTTCCTCCCTTTTGCCTGCCCTGAGCGTAGTCGAAGGGTAAGGGGAGGGCAGGGTGGGGTAGAGGTTATTTCACCTTCGTGCCGGGCTGAGGGTCAACGTCCTTGAACGTGACCAGCCCTTCGACTTCTTCATCTCCGGCCGCCAGGACCATGCCCTGAGATTCCACGCCCATCAGTTTGGCCGGTTTCAGATTCGCCACCACTACGACCGTCTTTCCGACGACGTCCTCCGGACCGTATTTTTTCCCGATGCCCGCGACAATTTGTCGTTGTTCGGCGCCGAGGTCGACCTGGAGTTTCAGGAGTTTGTTTGACTTGGGGACGCGTTCGGCCGTGAGGATTTTGGCGACTTTCAACTCGACGTTTTGAAAGTCCTGTATGCCGATTCGGTTGTCCTCATCTTTGGAAGAAGAAGCGGATGTGTCGGATTGAGGCTTGGCAGGTGACGGCGGTGCGGGTGCGTCGACTCTGGGGAACAAGGCGTTCCCTTTGACCACGGTGGCGCCGGATGTGCCATCGCCCCAGACGACGGGGGACTTCAGGAGCGCTTCTGAGAAATCATAGGAGAGACCCAGTTGCCGGGCCATTTCCCGCGCGGTATCGGGCATGAAGGGATACGTGGCCAGGCAGAGGAACCGGAGCGTTTCCGCTGCGTGAAAGAGCACGGTCCGGAGTCGTGCCTCGTTGCCGGGATCTTTGGCAAGCACCCAGGGCGCGGTCTTGTCGATGTATTGATTGCCGAGTTGAACCAGTCCCCACATCGCTTCGAGTGCGCGATTGAATTCCATCCGCTGTACATGGTGGGGCACCGTTTCGTGAATGAGGGCTTGGGCGGCGGATTGCAGACCGGTTTCGAGTTCGGTGACCGTGGAAGGATCTGACGCCGGCACGGCGCCATGGCAAGACCGCTGGATCAACGTCACGGTCCGGCTCAGCAAGTTGCCCAGGCCGTTGGCCAAGTCGCCGTTGATGCGGCCGATAAAGGACTCGTGCGAAAAATCTCCGTCCTGCCCGAACGGGATTTCGCGGAGCAGAAAGTAGCGGAACGCATCGGCGCCGAAGCGGTCCACCACGGCATACGGATCAACGACGTTGCCCCGGCTCTTGGACATTTTTTCTCCGTCCACCGTCCACCAGCCGTGCGCAAAAATCGTACGGGGCAAGGGGATCTCCAGCGCCATGAGCATGGTGGACCAGTACACCGCGTGCGTCGTCAAAATGTCTTTCCCGACCAGGTGCACGGTCGCCGGCCACCAGCGATCGACCGAGGGTTGGGGAGGCAGGTATTCCAGCCCCGAGATGTAATTCACCAGCGCGTCGAACCACACGTACGTGACGTAGTCCGCGTCGAAGGGCAGCTCGATACCCCAGGACAAGCGGGACTTGGGACGGGAAATCGAGAGGTCTTCCAGCGGTTTCTGCAAGAACCCCAGCACTTCGTTGCGGCGTGATTCCGGCCGGATGAAGGTGGGGTTGGCGTCGAGATGGTCGAGCAGCCGTTGTTGGAATCGGCTCATGCGAAAGAAGTAGTTGCTTTCGCTGAGTTGCTCGACCGGCCGTTGACAATCGGGACAGCGGCCGTTGTCCAAATCTTTCTCCGTCCAGAAGCGCTCGTCGAACGTGCAATACCAGCCGGTATATTCCGCGCGATAAATGAGATCTTTGTCATACAGTTCCTGCAGGAATCGTTGAACCACGGCTTGATGCCGGGCATCCGTCGTGCGCATGAAACCGTCGTTGGAGATCCCGAGCTTGTGCCACAGCGTTTGAAATTGCGGGGTCAGCCGGTCGCAATGTTCCTGCGGCGAAATCCCGGCTTTGGCCGCGGCTTGCTGGACCTTTTGGCCGTGTTCGTCAAGACCCGTCAGAAAAAAAACCTCTTCGCCGATGAGGCGATGCCGGCGTGCCAGCACGTCCGCCGCGATGGTGGTGTACGCATGCCCGATGTGCGGGACGTCGTTCACGTAGTAGATGGGGGTGGTGATATAGAAGGGGTCAGGCATGGTCAGTCACATTTATCCTGGACATTCCCTGCTGTCATTCCTGTATGTGTTCAGTCATTCGTTGACAGAATGAGGAACTGCCCACAAAGTGGGAACCAGAAAGAAGGGCTCTCTTTTCCCTCCCCTTTGTAAGGGGAGGCCGAGCTAGGCATGCCCCCGCAAAAGCGGGGGTG
>MKWU01000414.1_pt1 | contig 81973 bp, 72 predicted proteins | sample 809101 | NCBI WGS metagenome assembly MKWU01 (sample SAMN05860141, study PRJNA318959) | sponge metagenome | host: Aplysina aerophoba | place: Slovenia: Piran, Adriatic Sea, Gulf of Piran | collected 2013-05-07 | reverse complement strand
GATATCGGTAGTATTCGATGTGGTTGAAGGGCTGGTGCCGTAGCATTTCCACGCCGTCCGCGCGGCCCGTGGCAATCAGTGCCGCGGGTTCCCCGTTCGGATTCGGGAGATGGGGGATGATGACCGATCCGCCCTGGGCGTGGCACTGGTCCGCCCAGTCGCTCATGGTGATTTCCAGCGTGCCGCCCAGCTCCGCCTCGCCGGGACCGTCGCTGCACCAGGGCATGACCGGCTCCTTCAGGCCCCAGAGAATGAGGTGTCCCAGGAAGTGCTGGCGGTTTTCCTGGCCGACGTAGACGATGTTGTTCCCGTCCTGCGAGACACTCGGCCGGCCCGTGAAATCCTCCGTGTTCGTGAAGAGATTGCCCCACTGCGACGGGAGCAGGTTCACGACGTTCAGGTCCTCTCCTTGGGATTCCGTGTGGCTGCCCTGCGTGGAGAGGAAGTGGACGTGCGAATCCCCGCTGTACCACCCCCGCGCGTTCATGTTCACCCAGCGCTCGAGCCGCAGGGTCAGTTCCTGCTGCCCCGGTTCGATCTTCACCCGGGTCCGCAGCGGCTCGTACTCGAAACCCCGCGCCACGTCCACGACGACCTCGCCGCGGGGCAGCCATCCCTGGCACTTGCCGTCGATGTACGCGTAGGTGATCTGTCCCAGACGGAGATCCCCGCCGATGTCGACATGCCAGGTGTCCAGATTGGAGTTGACCTGATTGTGGTGCCCATAGGGCTGGTAGGGAATGCCTTCCGGCGAGCGGAAGTGGACGCGGCACGGAACCGGCCTTTCCGTATCGTCGTCGAGAACCGTGACATTTACCCAGTTCCGGCCCCGGTCCAGGAGTTCCACCTTCATGCGAGGCGTCTCTACCACCTTCTTCTCCTCGACGTCGCCCCACCGGACCTCGCCGACCTTCTCCTCGCCCTGCTTCACCGTTACCGTGGCCGTAGGGATCGCGGCAACCTCGACGTACGCCGGGCTCGACTTCGGGTTCTGCGTCTCGCCCCACCCGGCGAAATCATCTTCGACGAAATCATCGGCCGAAGCCTCGGGCAGGGGATGGACGTAGGAGGCGATTCCCCGGTCCACGTCCACGCGCAGATCGAAGGGCTTCTCGGCGTCTTCCGGATCGGTCAGGGTCAAGCGCGCTTCCCGCTTCCCCTGGCGAACGAATGGATGTTCATTGACCTGCGAGAGCGTAAGGCCGGCGATGATGAACCGGGGACCCTTTGGAATGACTTCCAGCGATTCGATCGCACGGTCGGGATGGGGGTTTCGCCACGCCCAGAGGAAGTATCCCCTGGAATAGTCTCCCGTGACTTCCGTCTGGCGCCGTCCCGCGTCGCCCCACGACCCGCCGTGTCGCCGCATCTTTACCTGACCGGAATCCGGGAGCGCGACGAAAGGCTTTCCGCCCAGGGAGATATGGGCGATTTCGAACCGCTCGCGGACGGGGACGCGGATTTCCTCCCCGCCCGCCATGCGGAACACGTAATCCGCCACGGGGATCCCCAGCGGACCGCCTTCCATCAGGTCGGATTCCAGCAAGCGATGGGCCAGGATCACGCCGGTTGGGGTCTGATGAATGGGGATGGTGACGCCGTCCGCCGCGCCCTCCAGCGCGATGAAACATCTCGCCGGATCTTCGCCGACCTTGAATGGCAGGCCGCGGAAGGATTGTTCGCCGATGGGCGCATTGGGTTTTTCGCGCAGGACTTCAAGACCGGCATTGCAAAACGGCGACAGATCGAGGGGTAGATAGTCTGCCATGAGCGGTGCCTCTTTCCCTTACGAACATCGGTGACGATATCCAGCTGCTTTGCGGACGCGCACGCGAAACGGTCCGGGTACAAGGACCGATTCTGTACAAAATTCAAGTTCAACTTGAAAATTGTACCGGATTATGGTATATTGCTCGCAGGTTGATTCAACAAGAACGCAGGATCAGTGCCATGATTTCAAGACAAATCGCCGGCGAACTTACAGCGACGGCGGCAGAATTCCCCGTGGTGACCCTCATCGGTCCGCGACAGGCGGGCAAAACCACGCTGGCGCGTATGCATTTCCCTGACCACGCCTACGCTAACCTGGAAGCGCCCGATGTGCGCCTGCTTGCGATGCAAGATCCCCACGCATTCTTCTCCCAGTATCCACCGCCCGTTATTATCGACGAGATCCAGCGCGTACCTGAAGTGCTATCCGTCATCCAGGTCCTGGCCGACAACAGCCGGCTACGCGGGCAATTCATTCTCACGGGCAGTCACCAGTTGCGTTTGCAGGAAGCGGTTTCCCAATCCCTGGCCGGCCGCACCGCCCTCTTGCGCCTGCTTCCCCTGTCGATTTCGGAACTCGAGGCGGCCGGCATCACCTGCACGCGCGATGAATACATCCACCAGGGATTCATGCCCCGTCTCTACAACGAAAACGTCAATCCGACTCGACTATACCGCAGTTACTGTCAAACTTACATCGAGCGCGACATCAGACAAATGATAAACCTCAGGCGGCTGACGGATTTCGAACATTTCATGCGTCTGCTGGCCGGCCGTGTCGGCCAGGTACTGAATCTCAACACGCTGTCCGGCGACCTGGGCGTATCGAGCACCACGCTGAAGGAATGGTTATCGGTGCTGGAAGCATCGCATGCCATCTTCAGGTTGAATCCCTATTTCGAAAACTTCGGCAAGCGCATCATCAAATCGCCTAAAGTCTATTTCACCGATGTCGGACTCGCCTCCTACTTGCTCGGGATCGAATCGTCCGCTCACGCCGCCAGGGATCCGTTGATCGGCAATCTCTTCGAGAATATGGTCGTCATCGAGGCTTTGAAATCCAGGCTCAATGCGGGGAGAGAACCCGATCTCTACTTCTACCGCGACAACAGGGGCAACGAGGTCGATCTGCTGTTCAGGCGGAACCGGGAGTTGATTCCCATTGAGATCAAATCGGCCATGACTTTCAATACAGAGTTCGCGAAAGGTATCACGCGGTTCCGAAAAGTCGCACCCACTGCGCAGAAGGGGTACATCGTCTACGCGGGAGACCTCACGCCGGAACTGCCACAGGCCAGGGTGCTTCGTTTCACCGACGTTAGTTCCATCTTTGAGGTGAAAGGCCCTCCTTCCCACCCGGCCCCCTGGGTGTCATCAGGTCGATAGCGAAAGCAACGAGCACTCTCGGTGCTATCCCCTTCCTACCCTTTGTATACTCCCGCAGTAATGTAGCAGAAACCTCCTTCTAGACTGATTGAGATTCCCCCGTCCTAAGCGTCAAATTCGACTGCTGGATTCTCGATTCTTTCTTGGGAGGCCGCGATAGTTAATCTTTGATCGAAGGTCGCCAGTTTGGCCTTGTGCCGGATGGCCGTCTCAAGATAACTCGCGTCATAAACGGTCAGGTTGTGTCGTAGTGCGAGATCCAGAGTCCGAGCGTCGTCATTTCTTCCATCCTCCGTCGGTGAAATCTCATCCGTGAGTTGAATCAGGCAAGCTTCAAAATCCTGTTGCCCAATTCGATTATTCCGTTTCGCCTTCAATAGTACATTACGAACCTCATACCAGAAAATCCTCGGCACGATCAGTTCTTCCCTATCAAGTCTTTCGACTATTCGTCGTGCGTAACGACTATTATCTTCGTTGCGTAACAAGAAGGCTACCATCACCGAAGCATCGATCACAGTGGCCATCAGCGACGGCCCTCTTCTTTCCAGCGGCGGATTTCTTCCTGCGTTACCGGTTGCATGTTTTCGTGTCGTTGAACTGAGGTTTTAATCGCCTTATCTACAATCAGTGCGCGAAACGTCGCGAGTTCATCCGTAAACTCTGACTGGTTGATGCGGGTGTACTTCCAAGGCTTTCCCGTGGCGTCGCTTACCCGCTTGCACCAGTTTCGCGCTGCGGCATCTTTTTCGGCGGTTCCTTCCCAAACTCGGCCCTTGGTCTCAACGATCCAGTTCACTTCGTTATCTTTGGCCTTTTGAACGACTACCCAGTCTGGATAGTAGAATCCGATAGCCCCAGTCGGTTTCAGGTAGTCGATGTGAAATGTCGTACCGGATTGACCCTGTTCCGTCGTACCAAGTGCCGCAAAGCGCACCACATCTTCCGCTCCATCCAAGAATGTCGCAAAGCTTCGCTCAAAGTCATTGTAGGTGGCCACGAAGTTGAAAATCGTTTTGTACGCCTGCATTGGTGGCAAGTTGCGTCGCCAGCTAAAGGGTCTGGTCAGGGAAAGACGGTAATCCTCTTTCTCGAACTCGACTGCATGCCGTTTAATGGAAAGCGTCGAAAGCTTACGTGCCATGTATCCGGCAATCCCATTCTGCAACTCCAATCTTTCGAGATGGGAGCGAATGGTTTCATCTGACAGTTCAATTTTATGTCCAAAGCAACGATTCTCGACATAATCCTGAATAATGGGATACAATTCCGCAAAACAGTTAGTCAGATTGGCGCGCTCAGCCGTCTTGTTGGCGATGCTCGCCAAAAACTCCTGGGCAGGTCGGAGTTGCAACGCAACGTCGGCTTGATGAACCTCGGTCTCCGTCATTGCGAATTCCATCTTCAGACCGACCCGAAACGGTTCGGCCAGTTCTTCCTGATCGTAAATCGCTTCCAGCGATGGCACATCAACGGTGGACAGTTTGCGGAAATCATGTGTTAGACTCGGTTTCGTGATTGGAATGGCGATGTCGTAATTCAGTCGTTCCTGCACCGGCTCAATGATGACTGGCAGTGGCGGATTGTCCTTCGTACTCGCTACTCCGACGCCCTCAGCCTCAAGTTGATCGCGTAGCACTTCGAGCAGGTTACGCGTTCCGAGCACCTCAAGGGTCTGCGTTTGGTCGGGGCTTACCTGGGTCATCAGACGAAGTCCGCGACCGATCACCTGTTCCGGCAATATCTCCGCTTTCGCAGTAAAGGGGCGCAAACCTAGTACCACTGTAACACTCCGAACGTCCCAACCCTCGCGCAGCATCATAACGCTGACAATCACTTTTATTTTACTCTCTACCTTATCGATGTCTCTTGCTGCCTTCCGGGCTTTCTCGATATCCCCTTTCCGAACTTCACCCGTATTGTCCGTATGGATAACGAGTACCTCGGATTCCTTGAAACCGAATTCCCTAGTCTTCCACAGATACTCTCCCAGGGCATCTGCATAGATGTTTTTTTCAGCCATGACAAAGAGAACAGGCTTGGTCCCGAGCTTCCTGTAAATCTGCCAGTGTTCCTTCCAACGTTGCGCGGCGGCCTGTAGCCAGTAACCGTATTTCTCTGCTACGTTCTCCCTAGTAACCCCGTCAGGATCTTCAGCTGGGTGATTGGGATCATCCCCCTTGGTTACGATGAGGGGGGCTTTGACGATTCTATCCTCCACAGCCTGTGCCAACGGGTAGTCCACAACGGTCCAGGGGAAGTACATGCCGTTCTGGTCTTTCGGCGTGGCTGAAAAGTCGAGCCAAGCACAGAGTCCCTTCGGCAACGCATTATCAATAGCCAGCAGAGATTGATTCCATGACAGATCATCATCATGGACGTGGTGGGCTTCGTCATTTAGCACGACGAGGTCTTTTAGACACTTCACGCGCTCCAGCATGGTCCGCTGACCAGATGCCGCGAGATCTGGCGCGGGGGTCTTGCCCAGAAGGGCTTCGACAGCGTTTCCCGGTGTCCACTCCTGATCGCGAGATTCGTAAAGTTGATGGATATTCGTAAGAAACAGATTCCCCGACGGGTCGGGCTCAGCAGCTTCCCCGCGCAAGATCACCTTTTGGGCAAAACTTCCTTTCCATTCCGGTGGGATCAATGGCAATTCATTAAATATCCGGTTGTTGGCAAAGTCCTTCTCCAGCCGCTGATAGACGATCACGTTAGGAGCTACAATGAGGAAATTCGTGGAAAGTTTCGAACCAGGTACGCGCTGCTTGTGGAAACACGACCAGACGACCATCATGGCCATCACCCAGGTTTTACCCGACCCAGTGGCCATCTTGAAGGCGTAGCGACGCAATTCTTTGGGCGGTAAGTCCTGTATGCCATGTTGTTCCAGTTCTGGTATGTATCGACGAATCTGCCGCCTGCCATCTATGGTAGTCTGAAACTCAATGTTTTTTGATAGAAGGTCTTTTTGATATAACGATCCATAGGTCTCAATGAGCGCTTTCGCGTCCTGTTGCGCGACGATTTCCACCAGCCAGACCAGCGTTTCTATAGCTTCTCGTTGGCAGAAGTAGTACCGGAACGGCGTATCGAATCCGTTGACCTTGTGATCCTCATGGAACCAATACTCAAACAAGCGCTGGGAGACTTCCGATGCCCCTTTGTAGCCACTGTCTCGCCACGCATCAACGGCCTTACGGATTTTAGGCACCAGCAGAAGCTTGGTCGGGCGACGGCCGGAAGTATCCTCCCGCCAACCCGTTGGCTCCTCTTCGTCCTTGACCAAGTAGGATCCGGGCTTTTCCCACGGTCGCCGATCTTGAATCTCCGGCAGCTCCTTGTCGTAATTGATGACGGCTTTTGCCATGGTTAATTTACCTCGACATCAAGAAGTTGCGAGGTGTCGTTGCCGAAGATGTCGATTACTTTGACCAGAGCTTGGTATTTGCCGGGCTTTTCATAAGTGTGAAAGTCGGAAATGAGTGAGAGCGTTCGATCTTTGCGGGTGCGGTAGGCTACCCATCCCTGCATGAAGGTGTCGTTCTGAAAGTCCCAGTCCACAGTCCAGTAGTCGATGTAGTCCGACCACTTCGTAACCCTGTCCCGCACTTCTTCAGGGATGAGTTCGGTGTTGGGGATGACAAAATCTTTGAGGTGAACTTGCACGGTAAGTTTCTTTGGTTTTTCTATCATCGCCCTTAAATAGGCCAGTTCGAAGAATCGGATATCGCCACCATCCACGGCCTGTTGCTCCATCACTTCCAAGGGTATCTGCAGGAGTATTAGTTTCACGCCCTTCTTCTGTGCTTGTGAAACTACAAGATTCTGGAGTCCCATTTCCCATTCCCAGCCAAGAACGTGCAATTCAGCCTGCTTCAGTTTGGCACAATTTTCTACAGCATCATCGATCTCGTCAATGGTGACCGGGGCATCCACCGCGCCAATGTGTATCATAGCCTTGTTTTTCTTCCCATGTAGATGTTCCAATCCCGCTACCGGCTGTGCGCCATATAGCTTAAGGATGAAGGCAAGGTACTCATAGAGTGCTTTTTCGGTTAGTGACTTGTTGCTCTGACCGCCGAACGTCACCCCCTGCCAATACTGGCGCTCATATTTACCAAGGTTCAGCACCTCGAAGGGTTGGCAGTTTTCAATGTCGAGCAGTCGCTTCCGAATCGTGTGGATCGAAAAACGACCAACGTCGCACGTGATCCAGCGACGGCCAAGTTGTTCAGCGACTGCTGCTGTCGTGCCAGAACCACCGAAGAAATCTGCCACGAGTGCATTCGGATGTGACGCAACTTTGATGACTCTTTGAAGGAGTGCTTCGGAATTTTCCGTTGGATAGGAGGTAGTGAACGAGTAGCTTGAGATGTCTGTCCAATTCGAATTCAAGGGTTTAACTGAACTCTCCTCGACCCAGTACTCGGGCTTACCAGTCTTGTGATTGAGTCTGACTTTTCCATCTGCTATCTTCTTGTCGATGTTTGCTTGGGAAAATTTGAAATGCTTGCCAGGCGGTGGATAGAAGACTCTTCCAAACATACGGCGCTCAGGTGGACGCCTGACGCCCGAAGAATCGTCCATGTGTCGCCAGAAACCCGGCCGCGTCTTCTCCCTTGGGACTAGGGTATCTGCAAATTGCGCTTGATCGGTTCGGAAGTACAAAAACAATGTATCTGTAGCGAGTGGAATTGAGACGCGACCTTGACCTGTGACGTTTTTAAAAATACGTTTCACTGTGATCTCGTTCTGAAACAAATCCCGGCCAAAGACTTCATCTGCGATCAGTTTAACGCTGTGGCTCCAGTATTGGTCAAACCTAATGAAGATAATGCCGCTCGGTTTGAGAAGATCACGCATAAGACTGAGTCGATCTCGAATCCATGTCATGAAGGACGGATCCCCGTCACGCCACGCATTTCTATACGCTACATCCTCCGTGATTGACGTCTCTTTCTCAAATCCAGTATTGCCCTCCCCAAGAAACACCGTTGCTAGCTGGTTAACTCCTGTAAAAAAAGGCGGATCGATGTAGATCAGATCGATCTTCCCTGCAAACTTCTCCAGCAATGAACCCATCACCAGCAGATTGTCGCCCCATATGAGCTTGTTCTTCCATCCATCCTCAAAGGTGTCCCCCTCCATACCTTCGTAAAAATCAAAAAGGGACTCCTGCACCGTACCTTTCTTTACTTCGCGCGTAGCACGACTCTCATTCACGGTTTCGATGACTTGAAATGGCAGGTTGACCCGAGGAACTTCCCTAAGCGTTCCATCCTCATTGTACTTTCCGGGCCAGACCAATTCGGTCTTTGTGATGTCGATCTTTGCCATTTTCAGGTTCCTTTTGGTTTGCCAAACATCATCCGATTTTGGATGAGAATAAAGAATTCAGTGGACATCAAGCGACTGCCTCCGCCCATTCTATAACACCGTCCGCGTGACACAGCATCCGCAGGTCGCATTCCTGGCAGACTTTCGCTTCGGGAGGTGTGTTTACCGCGAAATTACCTGTCTGAATTCGTTTTACGGTCTCGTCGAAGTATTGACCCGCTTCCTCTATCGATTCCGGTCGGAACGGCAGGACCATGAGCGCCTCGTCCCGTGTTTCCTCTGCAGTCCAATACAGTAACAACCGGTCCACATGTTTTCCGTGCCGTTGCTCCAGTATATGCGCATAGGTGCAGAGTTGTCTTCCATATGAGGCGATTAGTTCGGGCGTGCTTGCCGGACGTGGCGAAGTTTTGAAATCCAATAGTTCCAGCTTGCCATCGTCGCCAAGTAGAAGATCGACCTTTCCTGCGAGTATGTACCCGTCCTTCTCCAACGATACATCCACCTCTGTCTCGATGATCCGATTCATTCCATCTTGGTTATGTAGGTAATAGTTCATTACCTGCTTGAAAGCCAACGCCTTCGCTTTATCACCAATGGGACGCCTATCTGTTAAATTTAGAAACTGGTAGGTTCTTTCAAACAACTCGCCGACGCGTGCGTCGTCCAGCGTATGGAATTGACCGTCAAGGTAGATTCGGTGGATTTCCTCGATAGACTGATGTACGAGCAGTCCAAAGAACATTTCCGCGGACCGGGAGGGTGAAAAACCGTATTCGCGGAAGAACTGATATTGGCGCGGGCATGTTTCGTAGACCTTGAGGTCGCCGGTAAAGTTATAGGTCTTTTTGATCGGCATACGCTCGTGGCGCTCGAAGGATTGGCTAGCCAGCGTTTCCTTCGGGATGTACGGCCACTGGGGAAGCCCTTGCCAAATGGGTGCGAAGTAGTCTTTTGGTTGTTCGTGTGCGGTAAGTACCAGCAGTCTTTCCGGTCGTGAAAACGCTACGTAGTGCAACCGCATGCGGTCGAAGAGCGTGATCCGGTCCTCCGGCTCAAAGGGCGGGCGGTGATAGAATGGCATAAGGTTGTGATCGATTTGCTTGGGGCTGCTTAAAGACACCGAAAGCGAACCGACAACGACTACAGGGAACTCGAGACCCTTGGCCTGATGGACAGTCATCACCTGCACGTGGCCCCGAGGGAACGGCTTGTCCGGATCCTCGTACTCGTTGATTCCGCCAGCGTGGAGAAATCGCAAGAAGCTGTTGAAGAAGTAAAAACGGATGTAATCGCGATTCCTGTACGTAATGACCGGAAAATGATAATAGCTTTGAAAAATGGTCAGAAGTTCGGAGAAAATGGCTAAGTTGCGTGCTGTGTCCTCGTTTCGGACAGCCTTTCGAAATGGATCAAGTGCGATCAGTCTATAGAAATAATCAGCCGGCCGCAGGTCGAGCGTCTCTTCTTCCTGCAGCGCCGCGATCTCGTCGGTCCAACACCGAAGTCTCTCCGCGAGTGGGTCGGCGGAAGTGAAACGCTTGCCTAAGTCTATAATGGCCTCGTCCACATACTCGGCTAGTTTCTTTACAACGCCAATGAGATCTACGCGCTGATCACCGTGCCAACCGAACAAGATGGCATAGCAAGCGACCAGATCGCGAATCTCCGGTATATGGAAGAAGACGCGCGCCCGAGGACAGAACGCGGGGATGCCTCTGCGCCGCAACGCCTCCAGATAAGGTCCGCTGTGTTGTTCGCGCACGCTGTGCAGCAACAATGCGATCTGACTGTAATCTTCTATGACCTCATTTTCTTTAAGGAACTTGACTAGATCGGCGAACCGGTCGGCTTCATCGTGCCTGTTCCTTCCCCAGATGCTTATGACAGAGGGGTAGTCAGGATGTTGCGCCATAGGATCGGCAACGATGGTTTTCTCGTGTCGGTATGAACCTCCCGCTGGATCGGACCAGTCAGCCGATTCCATCCAACGGTCGTAGCGTTTTACAATAGAGCGGTGCGACCGGTAGTTTGTCGTCAGCCTGGCTATCCTGCATTCCTGAAAGTGCTGTGTGAACTCCAGGATGTTACGGACGGTCGCGCCTCTGAAACGGTAGAGACTTTGATCCTCATCCCCGACGACGCATAGGTTGTTGCCGGGTTCGGCCACCTTCAGAAGAAGTCGCTCTTGTATAAAGTTCGTGTCCTGATATTCGTCTACCAGTAAATAACGCAAGTTTGTTGATACGGTACCGTTTTCCGAAGGGTTGTCCAACAGGTCGTACACGGTTCTTTGCAGGTGGGCGAAGTCAATCCTGTTGGCCGCTTGCAGGGCTTGTTCGTAGCGTTGATACGCTGTACCGATCCCGGACAAAAACGGGTCGGAGGATGCACTAAGGCAGCAAGAATCTACCAATTCTTCCGTGATCTTGTCAAAATAGCCCCGCACTCCTTCAATGGCTGTCCACCTTGTTTTCCAGCGAGTGAGAAAACGGTCGTCTACGGGCGGACCTATGATCTCGTCGAAGTGCTCGAATATGAAGAGAAGTTGCGTCAACTCATCGAGCGTTTCGTAGTTGTGCCCGAGTTCCGTCTGGTGCCGATGTTCGGCTAGCATCCGGTGACAGAAGCCGTGTATAGTTGAGACCTTTAGTTCGGAAAGGTCACCTGTGTACGCCACTTTACGGGCTGCAGCAGTCAGTCTGTCCCGCATCTCGTAGGCGGCTTTTTCAGTAAAGGTGCATAGCAGAATCTCCTTTGGCTCGGCCTTCTCCAGCAACAGAAGATTCAAAGCCCTCAGGACATTGCTGAAAGTCTTGCCCGATCCGGGTCCAGCGATTACTAGCATAGGACCGTCGAGATGGCCGACCACCTCCCGCTGACTGTCGACAAGCTCAGGAAAGTGCTTCAGGATCGCGGGCGCAATGGTCATAAAAGTCCCGCTTTCCTGAAACTGAAAGTCTCCGAGGACGACACGATCAGATGATCGACGACTCGAATGCTTATAGTTTCGGCTGCGAGTGTGACGGCGCGTGTTATTATCTTGTCCTGTTCGCTCGGCTCGACGTTGCCGTTCGGATGATTATGCGCGAGCACGAGTGCCGCTGCCTGGCGTTTAAGTGCCGCCTCCACGACGCGACGTGGGTACACCGCAGCCCGGTCTATCGTTCCTTCCTGAAGCATTTCGACACCATTACGCAACAGCCGATGAGCTGAATCTAGGTAAGCGACAGCGAACACTTCGTTCTTAAGATGGCCGATTCGCATGCGCCAGAAATTGCTGAGCCGCTCCGGATCGCTGAGCACTTCCGATTCCTGCGTCATTTCCTGTAGGTAAAGTGTCGCCGCTTCCCTGATAATATGCAACGCGGTCGCCGTTACGCGACCGATGCCGTTTACCGACTGCAATTCAACCACAGGAGCATCAAGAATTCCTCTCAGGCCGCCAAATCGCCTGAGCAGTGCCTTTGCTTGTTGTTTCACGTCTGAGCGGGGTATGGCCAAAGTCAACAGTAACTCAATTACCTCGTGCTCGGCGAACCCCGCAAAACCGCCATTGATAAAACGCTGACGAAGACGCTTCCGGTGCCCGTGAAAGTGCTCTACCGGTTTGGCTAATGGCTTGTCCACTTGATTGATTATCAATTGGTATCTTATGCTTCATCAAATCGTGATTTATTGAATTAAGACAAACTTAAGAGTCGAGATATTAGTCGTCATCCTCCAGTAGAATCTCAACTATTTCTGTCAAATTCCACTTCAGTTCTTCCAATGGCTCGGCTTGAGAGTGGGTACCTGCAAAACCGGGCACGTAGCCCACATACATGCCCGTTTCTTTGCAGCATTCCACAACAGTTGTAAATCGCATGTCCTACCTTCGTTGGTTTGTTACTCACCAATGTCGGAATCAGGCATCTGAAACTGAGAGTATACCGAATCCGGTCTTTCAATTCAACCAGTATCGCCTCGGTCATACGGCTTAGATGCTCCTTGATGAACCAGTGTGTCGGTCGTATAATAACATCGAGTGACAGTCCATCCTTAAACCTGCTACGGATAGCCATTGCAGGTGCTGCCCGACGTCTGGATCTTTTCAGAAAGGATCTCCCGATGGCCCACCACAAGGCCCTCTTAAAAGGCGGCTTTGCCCTGCCCACGTGCGAGAAGCACTTCCACGACCACGACGAGACCTGGTTGATCCTGCAAGGAAGCGGGACGGGTTTCTGGATCGATCACGACGGCAACCGGGAGGATTTCGTGCTGGAAGCGGGGGATGTCTGGATGATCCCCGCGGGTTTCGAACACGGCAGCGACGGTCCGAACAGCGATGACTTCACGATCAATGTCGTCGACGGAACCAAGGCGCCCGGGTGTCACGAGCACGCCCATTACTACATCGAGCAGGAAGGATACATCCCCTCGCTGAAGCTGGTCAAGACGCCGACGGACCGGTACGGAACGGCTTAGACGCGGCGACGCCGCATAGGGCCTCTAACTATTTCAGAACAGGAACACAAGGACCATATTCATGGATTTCAGGGACGAGTGGGAGCGTGCCGAGTTCGAATACGTGCAATGCGTGAAAAAACGCGAGGCCGCCGAGGCCGGCCTCGAGGAGGCGCGGAGGGTGCTGCTGGGTCTCACCCCGGCGGAGGGACGCAAGGGCAAGCTGCTCAACGTCCGTTATCGGAAGAATCGGGGCGCCGTGGACTGGAGGGCGGCGCTGCAGGCTATCCTTGATTCGGATGAAGTCGCGCTTCATGATATTGGGGACAAGTTCCGGAAACCGGAATCGAGCGCCTGGTACGTGCGGATGAACAGACAGCCCGACAACGCTTAGCACGGGAATGTGACAATGGACCTCAGTTTCTTCACGAGCGCGGGAGGCGATGCGTGGCCGCTTGATGAATGTGCCCGCTGGGCAAAGACGAACGGCTTCGACGCGGTGCGGCTTTCGGCCGGCGGCGCCGTCGATCCGGACCGCATTCTCGCCGAGGGACCCGACGAGGCCAGCGACACACTCAAGCGCCACAGTATCTACCTTGCCGCGCTGTCGGCCCACAACAACCTCCTGGACGACGACGCGGAACAGGCGGATGCCGCCGATGAACGGTTGCGCAAGGCCATCCTGGCGGCCTCGGCTCTCGGCGCGCCGGTGGTCGTCACCCATGCCGGCAGTCCCGTGGGCTGGCATTTTTATGGCCAGTTCTCTTCTCCTCCTGGCAACCCGGCAGACCGTTCGCTGGAGCTGGTTGACCGTTTTCAGCAACGGTACGAACCCATCGTGAAACTGGCCGAAGACCACGGCGTCACCATCGCCCTGGACGGGGCTGTGCGCATGGGCAACATCGCCTGCAACCCGGAAATGTGGGAACGGGTCCTGGACGCGGTACCCTCCGACCATCTCGGTCTCTCCTGCGACCCCTCCCACTGGCTGTGGATGATGATCCTGCCGGCTGAAGACGCCATCCGCATGTTCTCGGGCAAGTGGGTCTACGCGGACGTGAAGGACGCCGAGGTGAGCAAACACATGCTGTTCCGGCAGGGCATCATCGGTAACTGGTGGTGGCAGTACCGGGTTCCGGGCCGGGGCCAGCTGAACTGGGGCACCGTCATCGGCGCGCTGGTAGAATCGGGGTATGACTACGTGCTCTGTGTCGAGAACGAGGACCGCGGCATGCCCGGACTGGCCGGATTTGCCCTGGGCGGCCGCCATCTTCGCCAGTTCCTGCCACCCGCCGGCTCGGAATACCAGCGGCCGGGCAGGCCCTGGAACATACCCTGAGCGGATCTGGCGTTTGGTTACGCAAAATCGCGGCCATCATCATCGCGGCGATCACAGCCGTGGCGGCGCACCGGCTCAGTCGCACACCACCGCGGCACACCATCGCGGCGATCACAGCCGTGGCGGCGCATCAGCTCATTCGCGCACCATCGCGGCACACCGCTTGACGTTTACGCTTCGGAGCCTTCTATGTACAGCTACGACCCCCTGCCGCCCGTAGACCGACGCAGGACGGAAATTCGTCACCTCGATCTCCCATGCGAATTCATCGCGCCGGCCACGAAGGAGGCCTGGGAGAAACGGGCCCGGGCGCTCAAGGAGCATATACTGGTCAGCATGGGACTCTGGCCGAGCCCAGCGAAGTGTCCGCTGAACGCCCGGATCACCCACCGGGTCGAGCGGGACGGCTACAGCATCGAAAACGTCCATTTTGAAAGCCTGCCCGGCTTCTACGTGACCGGCAACCTGTACCGCCCCGCCGGACCCGACGGTCCCCATCCAGCCATCCTCAATCCCCATGGACACTGGCGGGAAGGACGCGTCAACCACGAGCCCGACGGTTCGATACCCGCGCGGTGCATCAACTTCGCCCGGCAGGGTTACGTGGCCTTCGCCTGGTCCATGGCCGGCTACAACGACAGCACGCAATTGGCTCACCGGACGTTCGGCGACAACCGGAAGCTGCTCTGGGGGCTCAGCCTCATGGGGCTGCAGCTCTGGAACGGCATGCGTTCCATCGATTTCCTCCAGTCGCTGCCGGACGTGGACAACAGCCGTATCGCCTGTACCGGGGCTTCCGGCGGCGGCACGCAGACTTTCATGCTCACCGCGGTCGACGACCGGGTGAAGGCCGCCGCGCCCGTCAACATGGTCTCGGCGCACATGCAGGGGGGCTGCATCTGCGAGAACGGCCCCAATCTGCGCATCGACACGAACAACCTGGAGATCGCCGCCCTTGCCGCGCCGAGGCCCCTGCTGCTGGTGTCCGCTACCGGAGACTGGACGGTGAACACGCCGGTGCTGGAGTACCCGGCCATCCGCTCGGTTTATGCGCTTTACGGCGCCGAGGATTGCCTGGCGGAAATGCAGATCGACGCGGGCCACAACTATAATGCCGCGAGCCGGGAGGCCGTGTACGCCTGGTTCGGCAAGTGGATGCTGCAATCCGAGGATGGCGAACGGCCTGCCGACCGGCCCTTCGAACCAGAGGCCCCGGAGTCGATGATGGCGATCACGCCGGGTTCGGAACCCGAAAACCGGGTAGACGAAGAGGGTCTGACGTTCGACTGGATCGATAGGGCGCGCAGGCAACTCCGCAGGATGAAGCCCGTCGACGCCAAGACGCTCCGCAGGTACCGGCAGGTCATGTCGGCCGGCTTCCGGTCGGCGATCGGGACGCCAGGGCGCCCGGGCCAGGATCCCGTGGAGACCTGGCAGGGATCGCACAAGACCGGCTCCGGTACGGTCCGGCGGGGATACATCGGGTGGAGAGACGGGGGGGAACGGGTGCCCGTCACCGAATTCCGCCCGGCGGGCGACGCCCGGGGCGCCGTGCTCGTCGTCCACCCAGACGGCCGGACCGCGCTGACCGCGAACGGCGGGACGGTACCGGTCAACCTCATCCAGCAATTGACGGGTCGTGGCATGACGGTCCTCGCTGCGGACGTGTTTATGACAGGCGAGGCGGAAGGAGAGATGGACATGCTGTCCCACGCCTACCATACCACGTACAACCGCACGGTCATCGCAAATCGCGTAAGGGACATCATAACGGCCGTATCCTTTCTCCGGCGGCACAGCGGGTTCTCCTCGATCTGCCTCGTCGGCATTGGATCCGCCGGACCGTGGAGCCTGCTGGCCTGCGGGCTTTGTCCCCAGATAGCCCGGGCCGTGATCGACCTCGACCGTTTCGACGACGACGACCAGGCGTACGAAGAAAAACTGTTCATACCCCTCCTCCGGCGTCTGGGTGGCCTGACCACAGCCGCCGCGCTCGCCACGCCCGCCGACCTCTATCTGCACAATACCGGCCCCGCGCTGGACCCCGATGGCACGGAGGACGCCTACCGCGCCGCCGGTGCGACGGACCGGCTTCGGATGCAGCGCGAACCCGCCGATATTCGGCAGGTCGTCGACTGGGCGGTCGAGGGACCGGGACGGTGACGCCGGCCCTGACCGCGGGATCGGACGCCGGCCCTGACCGCGGGATCGGACGCCGGCCCTGACCGCGGGATCGGACGCCGGCCCTGACCGCGGGATCGGACGCCGGCCCTGACCGCGGGATCGGACGCCGGCCAAGGTAGCGGATCCATCTTCAGCCATGTTATTGTACAATTGTACAATATGCACTTCACCTGTCGTCATGCATTTCGCCTGTCATCCCGTATCAATTGCGATTGCCCGTTTGCGCCAAATAGACTATATTATAGGGGTTCTATCGTTGCGTCGAGCGGACCACGCCGCGGCAGCGAGGTCGGCGCATCAGCCCAGCGGACCGGCTTCAGCCCGGCGTAACGACTTCAGTCCGGCAGGCCGGCTTCAGCCCGGCGGCCAGCAACCCGGCGGAACGGCTTCAGGCCGGCTACAGCCCGGCGGCCAGCTTCAGTACGAACGGATAAAGGTTGCCGAAAGGATCGACCCCATATGGCAAAGACCCCCGACATGGGTGACATACAGAAGGACCTGAAAGATTTCTTCTCGAACAAGTACGGCGCGCAGGTGCAGTTCGCCCAGCCGGAAAAGGAAGGCGTCTCCGCGGACCCGCCCGCGGAAGAAACCCCGTTGCCCGAAATCCGCTTCGACATGAAGCCCGAAGAACTGGAAGCCTACCTGAACGAGTACGTCATCCGCCAGGAAGAAGCAAAGGAGATCCTGGCCACCAAGATCTGCACCCACTTCAACCGGATCCGGCTCCAGGAGGAGAAGGAACCGGTCGGCAACATCAAGAACAACATCATCCTGATCGGCTCGACCGGCGTGGGGAAGACCTACCTCATCAAGCTCATCGCCAGCAAGATCGGCGTGCCGTTCGTAAAGGGCGACGCAACGCGGTTCAGTGAAACAGGCTACGTGGGCGGAGACGTGGACGAACTGGTCCGCTCGCTGGTCCACGAAGCCGATGGCAACATCAAGCTGGCGGAATACGGCATCATCTACATCGACGAGATCGACAAGATCGCCTCGTCCGGCAACACCGTGGGACCGGACGTGTCGCGGACCGGGGTGCAGCGCACGCTGCTGAAGCTGATGGAAGAAACGGACGTGGACCTGCAGGCGCCCCACGATCTTACGTCCCAGATGGAGAACGCCCTCCAGTTCCAGAAAACGGGCAAAGTGGAAAGAAAACGAATCAATACACGCAATATCCTGTTCATCGTCAGCGGCGCCTTTGCCAACCTTGAAGAGATCATCAGGAAAAGAATGAGCGTGCAGGCGATGGGGTTCGGGCAGGGCGACGGCGCGAAAAAGCCGGAGGATGGCGAATGGCTGCCGTACGTGACCGCGGAGGACCTGATCGAGTACGGCTTCGAGTCGGAATTCATCGGGCGGTTGCCGGTGGCCGCCGTGCTTCACAAACTCAGTGTCGACGACCTTTTCCAGATCCTTCGCAACCCGAACGGGCCGGTCATTATCGCCAAGAAACTGGACTTCAAGGCTTACGGCATCGAAGTCGACTTCGACGAGGAATCGTTGCGCCTGATCGCGCAGCGGGCCCACCGGTCGGGTACGGGCGCTCGCGGCCTCATCGGTACGATGGAGCGGATCCTGATCAAGTTCGAGAAGAAACTGCCCTCCAGCACGGTGAAACGGTTCGACGTGACGGCGGCCGTGGTGGAGAACCCGGAACGTGAGCTCGATCGGATCCTTGCGGAAGCGCCTCCCGAACCCGCCGAGGAACTACAGGTGTACTTCGAGGAACACGACATAACCCTCACGTTGGACGAAGCCGCGTCCGCGGCGTTGGAGCATCTCGCGGAGCAGCGCGGCAGTACCCCTGAAAACATGGGAATGGAGCTTTTCAGGGATTACGTCCACGGTCTGAAGCTGATCCAGGCCCGGGAACTGAAGATCACGGAAGACGCGATCAGGAACCCCGGAGAATACCTGGACCGCCTGATCAAGAAGTTCTACGAAAACCAACCTAAGTCAACCTGACGATTTCCCAGGCCATTTACCGCAAATGATCCCGGTAGCGCTCACCATTGCGGGTTCCGACTCCGGCGGCGGAGCCGGCATCCAGGCTGACCTCAAGACCTTCTCGGCAAACGGCGTGTACGGCATGTCCGCCGTTACGTCGGTCACGGCGCAGAACACCCTCGGCGTGCAGGCGGTCCACAACCTGTCGCCCGAGGTGGTGGCCGCGCAGATCGATTCCGTCCTGACCGATATCGGCGCCCAGGCCATCAAGACGGGCATGCTGGCCAACGCGGATATCCTCGCCGCCGTGGCCGACGCGCTGCGAGGATATCCGGAGATCCCCCTTGTCGTGGACCCGGTGATGGTCGCCAAAAGCGGCGACGCGCTGCTCGAACCGGAGGCGGTGTCCACGCTCATCGAACGGCTGATCCCCCTTGCCACGGTCATTACGCCGAACCTGGACGAGGCGCGGGCGCTGACGGGAATCGAGGCTTCGGACGTGGATGGGATGCGGACGGTCGCGCGCAGACTCTTCGAAATGGGGCCGCGCAACGTGGTCGTCAAGGGCGGGCACCTCGAAGGGCCGGCCGTAGACGTGTTATTCGACGGCGGGAACTTCGAAACGCTTGAGTCGGAACGCATCGATACGCGAAGCACCCACGGTACGGGCTGCACGTTTGCTTCCGCGATCGCCGCCGGCCTGGCAAAAGGCATCCCGGTAGCCGAAGCCGTCAGAGACGCCAAGACCTACCTGACCGGGGCGCTGCGTCACGCCGTACCCATGGGCGCGGGACACGGGCCGGTCCAGCACTTCCACGAACTCTACCGCGACGCCGAACGCCTCTCGGTCCTGGACCAGCTTACCGCGGCAGCGCGGCGTCTCGAAAACGCCCACGCGGGGGACCTCGTCCCCGAAGTGCAATGCAACCTGGGCATGGGACTGTCGCGCGCAAGTTCGGCGGACGACGTAGCGGCCTTCCCCGGCCGGCTCATCCGCCTGCGCCGCGACGTCCGTTCCGTAGCGCCCCCCGAATTCGGCGCGTCCTCCCACGTAGCCCGGATCATCCTCACCGCCATGCGGAAGGACCCGGACAAGAGATCCGTGATGAATATCCGGTACGATGATTCGATCCTCGGCGCCTGCCGGGGACTGGGCCTGTCCGTGGCCGCCTTCGACCGGCACGAGGAACCGCTCGAATCAAAAACGCGGGAAGGATCGACCCTCGAATGGGGAACGGCCCGGGTCATCGAGGAGCAGGGATTCGTGCCCGATATCGTCTTCGATCTGGGGGACGAGGGGAAGGAACCCATGATCCGGGTCATCGCGAGCGACCCGGAGCGGGTCGCGGACATTGCGCTTGCGGTGTTGGAAAGATCCCGGGGCAAGTAGCGGGACTTCAATACCCCAGTTTGCGCAGGTAAGCGCGTTCCCGCCGCATCTTCTCGATGTCGGGCAGGTCCGTCTGGCTGGGACACACGGTCACCCACCGGTCGTAACCGATCTCCTCCAGCGCCTTCATGGCGGCGCCGAAATCGAGCAGCCCGCCGTCTCCGAGCTCGACGAAGCGGTAATCCTTGTAATCCTGCAGGTGCACGTAGACCAGCCGGTCCCTGAAATCGCGGATCGACTGGGCGGGATCGTAGTGCCAGAAGGCCGAATGGGATACGTCGATACAGAGCTTCGACCGCTTCATCAGGCGCATGAGCAGTTCCCACTCTTCGCGGGAATCGACCGTGGTGCTCGTGTGGATGTGGTAGCACACGTCCAGGTCGTACTGCGATGCATAGTCGGCGAATTCGTCGGACAGGTCCGCCAGGGCCCGGATGTCGTCCGGGGTCGAGGCGCGTCCGTAGGGACGCCCAGCGCCCATGAACATGAAAGTGTCGGCCTCGACGTCGGCGGCGAAGTCGATCCGGCGCTTGTTGCGCTCCTTCATTTCGTGGTCCCCGTCGAGGGATATGCCGATGCCAGTGACCACGGCGACCGCGACGCCCGCACGGTCCGAAATGGCCTTCACCCGGCTGGCCGATCCCAGCCAGTCAAGCGACTGGCGGATCTCCCAGCCATCCCAGCCGGTTTCCTTCAACTGCCCCAGTATCTCGTCCAGGTCGGGGGTCGTCCACCTCAATCCGCTGAATCCCAGTTTGAATTTCATTGGCGCTCCACTTCTCCCGATATGGCGATCTTGCGGACCTCTTCTCCGTCTAGCCGGTAATTGGTGGACAGGGCGTCGATGGCCTCGCCGACCCGGCTCAGCGGCAGGGTGTGGGACACCATTTCCTCGAAGGGATAGCGGCCGGATTCGAGGATGGGCAGACCGCGGACGAAGTGGGAGATGTTGCTGGCCCAGACGCCCACGAGGGTAATGTGGCGGAACACGAAGTGGTTGAAGGGGTTCATGCGGACGTCGCCCGCGTCGGTGAAATGACCGCCTTCCACGTAGGTGCCTCCCCTTCGCAGCATTTCCACGCCCTCCGGGATGGCCGGCGGCACGCCCGTGCATTCGAAGACCACGTCGGCGCCGTGCCCGCCCGGCGTTTCCGCCTTGACCATTTCGATGCGTTCCTGCTCGTCCGGCACTTCCTCGATATTTATGGTCACGTCGGCGCCGAAGGCCGTCGCCAGTTCCAGCCGGGACGCCGGCGCGCCTACGACGATGGTGCGGTGCGCGCCGGCCTCGATGGCGGCCGCCAGGCTGAACAGACCGATGGCGCCGGCGCCCTGGATCACCGCAGTGGACCCGAGTTTCATCTGCGCCTTTTCGGCGAAATGGAGACCGACGGTGAAGGGTTCGAGCAGGACTGCGATTTCTGGCGGCGAGCTTACCTTCAGGAACTTGCTGCGTGGGATATTCAGCAGGACGTATTCCGCGTACCCGCCCTGGAAGTGGGGCTTGATGTCGGCATAGGGCCGGAATCCGTAGGCCAGCACGTTGGGACAGAGCCCGGGCTCCCGGACCACCGCGCAGAAATAGCAGGACCCGCATTGCTGCCCGGGGATGACGGCGATGAGATCGCCTTCTTTCACCGGCTTGTCCATGGCGTCCGAGTCGACGCCTGGTCCCAGTTTTTCGATCACGCCGACGATTTCATGGCCCAACACCAGCGGGAAGGCCTTGCGCCGCATGTGGCCGTTGTAGATGTGCACGTCGGTGCCGCACACGCCGCACATGGACTGCCTGACGAGCAACTCGCCCGGACCCGGATCGGGGACCACCGCCTCACCGACCGTGAAGTTCCCTTTTTCCCCGTCCAGTATCGCCGCTCTTCCCGTTCGGGACATGTCGCCTCCAGGTATCTGTCCGGCCGCCCGGGCCGAACGACCGCTTCAGTCAAGGCCGAGGGTCAGTGCGCCCGGCACGGGCCGGAGCGCCGTCATATAACAGCCTGCCCACCGCGGATCAGCGCGCCCACCGCAATCAGCCGTTGAAGCGTCTTTCCGCTTCCGCCCAGTCCACGACGTTCCACCAGGCTTCAATGTACGCGGGGCGCAGGTTCTGATAGTTCAGATAGTAGGCGTGCTCCCATACGTCAAGACCCAGAATCGCCGTCTTGCCTTCCATGACCGGACTGTCCTGGTTGGCCGTGGAATAGACCTCGAGGTTGCCCGCGCCGTCCTTTGCGAGCCAGGCCCAGCCTGAACCGAAGCGCGTCGCGCCCGCTGCCGCGAACTGCTCTTTCATCGCGTCGAGACCGCCGAAGGCGCCGTCGATGGCCGCTGCCAGGTTGCCCGTGGGATTCCCGCCGCCGCTGCCGCTCATGATCGTCCAGAACTGCGTGTGGTTGGCATGGCCGCCGCCGTTGTTGCGCACGGCGGTCCGGATGGCGTCCGGCACGATGGCACAGTTGTCCGCCAGCAACTCATCCAGGCTCTTTCCGGCCAGATCGCCGTGGTCGGCCAGGGCGTTATTCAGGTTGGTGATATAGGTGTTGTGATGCTTGCCGTGATGAATCTCCATGGTGCGCGTATCGATGTGAGGTTCGAGCGCGTCATGGGCATAGGGCAGATCGGGTAGCGTGAATGACATGGTACTCTCCTTTGGGGATGAATCCGCACAACTGTTGAGAACCGCGGTGCCGGCCAGTCCGGCCAGAGCGCCGCCTGCTATTTTACCGAGAAACCCGCGGCGGGAAAGGCCAGGGCCGGCCGCACTGGCACCGGGGCCGGCCATACTGGCACCGGAGCCGGCCGCACTGGCACCGGGGCCGGCCGCACTGGCGCCGGAAAGCGATTCCGCCTCGTGTCTGGTCTTACCGTCTTGAGGTTCGGATGTCTCCATAGTGTATAGGCTTCCTTTCCTGTTCGGCTACTGTTCGCCCGTTTCCTTTCTGAGTTCGACCGCCTTCCGCGGGCGATTTGTCCGCGACGGGGCGGGGCGAATTCGCTATGCCGGCGTTTCGATGTCGCCGAACAGCGTGAAGGGTGTGGAACCGTTGACGCGCACTGGAACGATCATGTTGGATTCGATGCCCGGCCTCCGGGGAAACACGACGGTCTTGAAGGCGTCCGTCTTGCCGAAGAGCTTATCTGCGTCGCGTTTGGACTGGCCCTCTACAAGCACGTGCACGATCTGTCCCCTGTACGCCCGGTTCCGGAGATCGGAGATCGATTTCTGCATGTCGATGATGGCCGTCAGCCTAGCGGCCTTCACAGCTTCGGGCACGTCGTCGGGCAGCCGTTTATGGGAAGCCGTCCCTGGGCGCGGAGAATACTTGAACATGAATGCGCTGTCGAACTGCACGGTGCGCATCATTTCGCAGGTCGCCTCGTATTCTTCTTCCGTCTCACCACAGAATCCCACGATGACGTCCGTCGTCAGGGCGATCCGGGGAATGTGCTCCCGGAGCATGCGGACCACCTCGAGAAACGTTTCCGGGGTATAGTCTCTCCGCATACGGGACAGGGTCGTCGACGCGCCGGACTGCAGCGGAAGGTGCGTATGGGGACAGACCTTCGGGGAAGCCGCCATGACCTCGATCAAACGTTCCGGGAAATGTGCCGGGTGGGGCGATGTGAACCGGATGCGCTCGATGCCGTCGATTTCCGCCGCCCGCGAAAGCAGGTCCGCGAAGTCGACATCGCCGTCCCGGTACTTGTTCACCGTCTGGCCGAGCATCGTTACTTCCCGGTATCCTTCCGCCGCGAGGCGCTCGATCTGGCGGATCACTTCGCCGTGGGGCGTGCTGCGCTCCCGGCCGCGCACAAAAGGAACGATGCAGAAGGCGCACATCTTGTCGCAGCCGCGCATGATCGTAACCCAGCCGTTCACGCCGGCTTCCCTGACGGGATCGATGTCGAGATAGTGTTCGGCCCGGTCCCAGGTCAGGCTCAGCGCCGGTTCGCTCTCCGCGTCCAGGGCGCGGAGCATGGCCGGCAGGCGCCGGTAGCTGTCGGGACCCGCGACCAGGTCGATATAGGGCGCTTGCTCTATGATCCGGTCGCCGAGATGTTGGGACATGCAACCGCAGAGTCCCAGGATCAGGTCGGGATTGGCCGTCTTGAACCGGTTCAGTTCGGACATGCGCCCGAGTACCCGCTGCTCCGCGTTCTCACGAATGGCGCAGGTGTTTACCAGGATCACGTCGGCCCGGTCGACCCGGTCGGTTAAGTGGTACCCCTCGCGTGTGAGCAGCCCCACGATCAACTCGGAATCCGCCTTATTCATCTGGCAGCCGTAGGTCTCCACGTACAGCGATCGCGCCTGTATCGCGGCAGACGCCGCGGGCGGTACCAGGACTGTCCTGTCCGTGCTTTCCGTGGCCATAGATCCCCGACTTCTTTCAGGTTTTTCAGATTCCGCTAATCTATAAGTCCGGCGCGGTACCGTCAATCAAAAACATACCCGGCGCGGCGTATCCGTTGCCTCAGTTGTTCCCGTCCTTCACGGACCTCATCGCGGGGCAGTCCGCCCCGTTCCAGGCAGTCGTCCCCCATGGATTCAAGCCGATCGTAGAACGCGAGCCCGAGCCGGGCGATTTCAGGCTCGGCCGGGATATCGTCCATGACTTGAAACAGGATGTCTTCGGCCCTGGCGTACTTGCCATACCGTTCGAAATACCTGAACAGCAGCATCGAAGTAGACACGGGCAGATCCGCGTTCTCGAGGAGACCCAGCAGTTCGCCGATCGCTTCGTGGGGGTCCGTAACGAGACCGGTGGAGCTTATGTCTTCGCTGATCCAGCGAAAGTCTTCCGTGCCGATGGTCGGTTCCACGGCGATTTCGAGGTAACAGTTGAGGGCCTTGAGGTACAGGAGGCGGCCGTCGTCCTCCTGTCCGTCCGACACGGCCAGCGTTCCATCTTCCTTGAACAGGCGCGCGGCCATCAGCGCGGTGTCTACAGCCCCTCCACTTCGTTTCATCAACATGGAAAGCAGGGTGCGTTCGGACAGCGCCATGACGGACGCCGTGGACAGGCCGAATATGTCTTCCCAGGTCTGGGCGATGATCGAACGGGCTCGGTGATAGTCCTGGTCGCGGCGCGACCGGATCAACAGGATCAACGCATCGATGAAAACACGGATGGTTCTCATGATGTAGTCCTGTCGGAACATCGATCGGCCCTCGCCCCTTCCCGGCCGGCACGCGCCGCCGGGCGCCCGGCGGAATTCAAGGGACGACCGACACGGCGGCAGAATGCCTGCGGGTATGGGTGGCTATGCTGACGTTAAGGGGAAAACAACCGGAAGACGGCCACGGCACAGATATGAAAAAGGCAGGAGTAAACTGCGCTCCTGCCTCCGATCGAATTTCGTGGTCCGTACGGTTCAGCAGTCGTTTTCGGACCGGATGTACTTTATGGGGTTGACGCGTCTGCCGTCCTTCTGAATCTCGTAGTGCAGGTGAGATCCGTTGGCTCTTCCCGTCATACCTACCTGGCCGATGATATCTCCGCGCTGCAGTTCCATGCCCTTCTTCACCAGGATGGTGGAAAGATGACCGAAGCGGGTCCTGTATCCGTTCTGGTGGTCCACGTCTATGTACAGGCCGTACCGGGAGTCCACGCCGGTTTTGATCACGACGCCGCTGGCCGGAGAACTGACCGGCGTTCCCGGGGCCGCGGCGATATCGATTCCACTGTGCATGGCGTACAGACCGGTGAAGGGATCGTTCCTCGGTCCGTACCGGCTGGTTATCACGCCGGTCACCGGAGTAATCGAAGGTACGAACTGCCAGCGGTCGTCGACTTCCCGGATCTGCCGCTCGATATCCTCCATGCTCTTGAGCGAAAGGCTGGACATCCGTTTCGAGGTTTCCATCTCGGAGTACAATCTGGAAGCCCGGTAGAAGGGCGAATCGTGGCCGAAACCCGGATCCGGCACCTCGGTCCGTCCACCCACACCTACCTGGCGAACGTCCGGATGGATGCTTGGAAGCCCCGAAATCAACCGGGCGGACTCTTCCGATGCTATGAGCGAATCCAGCCTGACCCTGCTCGATCGGCTGGACTGTTCCAGGATCGCGATCTCTTCACGCATGCTTTCATGCCTGTACTCGGCCACCCATGACCGCGCGCCGACGTATACGACGCCCGTTACCATGACCAGCACGCCCAGCATGACAGCAATCGGCAGTCCGGGTATACGAACCGTTATATCCCCGAAATGCAAGACCATGAGCCCGGTCGGCATTCGGTTTCTTATCAAAATCCCTGATTCCCGTTACAAGTTGACCCGAAAATCTTAATCAGTGCGATATAAACACTTACCGCGACGATGTGACGCACAAAATGAAGCGGATCGCGCCTCGTGTCAAACTATTTTTTGCGGTTTCTTCCGCGACCGGCCACAGGTTAAAGGCCCCGGGCCGGGAACAACCAGGCCGACGGATCGAGTATGCGGCCTTCGTAATGGACCTCGTAATGTATGTGGTATCCGCTGGTCTTTCCTGTCTGACCGACCCGTCCGATGACCTCCCCGCGCTCCACCCGTTTCCTTCTTTCGACAAGCACGTCGGAGAGGTGGCCGTACCGCGTGACGTACCCGTTCTGGTGATCGATGTCCACATACCGGCCGAGGCTTGCGTTCACACCGGTCCTCGAAACCACTCCGTTAGCAGTCGCCCGTACCGGTTCGTCCTTGTTCGCGGCGATGTCCAGGCCCCCGTGCACGCGCTGGTCGTCGCTCAACAGGTTGCGCGAAGACCCGAAGGATCTCGAGACGGGACCGCGCACCGGCAAGACGATAGGGACGCCGAGCCAGTACGTCTCGTCGGCGCCTGCCTCTGCCTTGATGGAACGCAGGCTGGTCAGTTCCGCACGGGTTTCGGCCAGCATCCGGTCGATCCTTACGCCGATCCTGCCTATGGCCGCATCGGGCGACTCGGACCGTTCGATAGATGCCTGGGACGCAGGGGGTTTGTCGGGGCCGGCGACCGTGCCGGGCTCATCGGCTCCATGCACGATCTTGCCAATGTCGGACGCGCGCTCCGACAGGGTCAGGATCTGCGATTCGAGCGCGCCGTCCAATTCATGCAGGGCCTGCAACTGGGACTGCAGCCGGTTGTTTTCCCTTTCCCGTTCAATCAGGGCCCTGTCGTCCAGCACGGCAATCACATGGGACGCGGCGAAATGCCATCCCCCCAGCATCAGAAGCGCCAGTACGGCGATGCAGGCCAGGATCGACGGCAGGCCGTATTCCCGCTGATCGTCCCGCGCACTTGACGGCATATGTATGATTGAGACCAATCTTCTTCGAAGCATTTCCGTCTCCGCGCCCCGGCGGCCGGTGCGGCGCCGTCGCGAGCGGATGACCGGCGGGATCCGGGGATGGGTCCCGCCACGTCACGGATGGGGATCGATCAGTTCAGATAGGCCCGAAGCTTCTGGCTTCTGGAAACGTGGCGAAGCCTGCGCAGCGCCTTTTCCTTGATCTGGCGCACGCGTTCCCTCGTGAGACTGAACCGCGATCCGATCTCCTCCAGGGTATAGGACCTTTCCATATTGATGCCGAAATACAAGGCGATCACGGCCGCTTCCCGCTTAGTCAGGGATCCGAGCGCCCGGAAGATCTCTTCTTTCAGCGCATCCACCATGAGGGCTTCGTCCGGCGCATCCTGTTCATCATCCTCGATGAGATCAAGCAACCTGTTGTCTTCACCCGATTTGAGCGGCGCGTCCAGCGATACGTGGCGGCTCGCGATGCGCATCGTGTCTTTCACGTCGCCGGGTTTCATATCCAGCTCCCGCGCGATTTCCTCGGCGCTGGGTTCGCGCCCGAACTCTTGTTCGAATTCGCTGGACAGCCGGCCGATCTTGTGGAGGGCGCCCACGCGGCTCAAGGGAAGCCGCACGATCCGGGACTGCTCGGCGAGCGCCTGGAGGATGGACTGGCGAATCCACCAGACCGCGTAAGAGATGAACTTGAAGCCCTTGGTCTCGTCGAATCGCTTGGCCGCCTTGATCAGCCCGATATTTCCTTCATTAATCAGGTCGGACAGGGAAAGTCCCTGGTTCTGGTACTGCTTGGCGACGCTGACCACGAACCGGAGATTGGAAGACGCCAGCTTCTCCAGCGCTTTCTGGTCGCCGGCCCGGACCGACCGGGCCAGCTCTGTTTCTTCTTCGGCCATCAACAACGGGACGTTGCCGATTTCCTGCAGGTAGAGATCGAGAGACCGGTCTTCCGACGCCGTCGAATGGGTTTTCGTTAAAGTGCTCACGTTCTGCGACAACTCCTGTTTATCCGTTTGACTTCAGGGGCTTGGTTCGGCCCCCTTCCCAATGGCAATGCCCGCCGGTCAAGGCTCATCGACAAGCCTTTTGCAAAATCGGGCAGTTTATTAATTTACATAGCCAGGATATTTTGTCAATAAAAAACAGGAAGAGCCGTCGATTCAGTCCGGAAGGGACGCTGTTCAATCCGGAAGGGCGGCAGGTTCAGGTGGAGCCGCCGACTCAGTCCGGAAGGGACGCCAGGGTACCGCGTCCGTCGAATTCCAGCGGTCCGCGGCGGTCCGTGAATTCGATGTCCTCCCGATCGGCCAGTTCTTCCGACAGGGCGTCGGAAACCGCTACGCGTCCGAGGGAGAGCGTGTTCTTTATGCGGACGGCGCGTCCGTCCCCGGGCGGTTTCATGCCGATGGTGGAGAAGGCGGCCTCGATTACTTCGCGGTCCGTATCCAGGAACACGGGGATGCGGGATTTCTGCGGGCTCATGCCCGTGATGGAATTGACGTAGGTATACTGGTGGTTGATCTTGTCCACCAGGCGGCGGGTGGTGAAATCGGCGAGACCGATGCCCACGGCGTTGCCCTCGCTCTGCGGAGTCAGGTCGCGGACGATGATGCGCAGGATCCGCGGGACCGCGGGCTCATGCTCGAAATTCTGCATGCGCCGGCCGATGATATTCGTGTCCATGCCGGTCCCGCTGATGTTCTTCCCCATCTCGTCGACGATCAGTATGTCGATGTCGTCGGACGGAAGGCGGGGCATGAGGCGCTGCGCCTCCTGGAAGAGGCGGCGTTCTTCCTGTTGCAGGACATTCGCAGGGACGCCTGTGATGTGCGCGGTCTGATCGTAGGCGTTCTCGATGACGGCCAGTCCGAAGGCCACAGGCGCGTGCTCGAGAACGTGCCCGGACACGGTCGTGATCATGTGTTCGAACCCGTATTCGAAGACCGCGCCGTGGTAGTAGCTTGCGCCTTTCTGCTTGCCCAGTCCGATAGCCAGCATCTTCATCAGTCCGCTACCTACCGAGCCCTTGAAGTCCGTATGGGGCTTCACGCGGTTGACCACCACGATATGGTCCGCGGACAGGGCATTCCGGTCCAGGTAAACCGGCAGTCCGTCCTCGGTCTCGCCGAGGCTCGCCGGCTCGATGTCGGAGCGTACGGGGCACCCGGTCTCCGCTTCGCTGATACCGTAGTTCTCCAGTACCCTTCGCTGTCCTTCGGAAGTCGCACCCCCGTGACTGCCCATGGCCGGTACGACGAAAGGCTTCAGTCCGGCCTTGCCGAGTGCGGAAACGACACTCCCGACGATGGTCGCTATGTTACCGATCCCCCGGCTTCCGGTCGCGACGGCCACCGTGGATCCGGCGCGCATGCCGGTCTCCTCGATCATGCGGGAGACTTCCATTTCGGTCGTTCCGGCTATATCCTCGACAACAGGCGCGTCGAACCGCTGGCGAATCTCCCTGAATGCAGGCAGTTTCATTTGGGATCTCCCGTTTAACCGGATCTCGTGCGGCACATCCGTGGCTTCACAAGGCCGGTTCCTTCAGATTCCGTCCGTAAACCGACCCGGATTCAACGTGCTTTTCGGATCGAAACGGTATTTGAGCATTTCCATGATGCGTTGGTTTCCTCCGGTTGAACCCCACACGCCGACCCGTTCCCTCAGGGCGGCGGGCGCATGCTCCACCACGAAGACGCCCTGTTGTTCCGACGCGCTCCGCAATTCCTCGATCAGGCCCGCCAACCCGTCGAATTCCGGAACCTGAAACGTCCCTTCCCGGTAGAAGACGCAGGCCACGTGCCCGCTTGCGAAATGGGAGAGCAGGGCACAGCCGATGGACAGGCGCCGGCAGCCTTCATCCGCCAGCCGGAACAGCGCGTCCACCCTGTCCGGAGTCACGCCGGCGCGGCAGGTCAACCCCGGCCTCATGCCCCGGGGCACGAGCCGGCCCGCGGGAAACGCCCGCATCGCATCGAGAAGCCGGCGGTATCCTTCCACGTCCGTCCGGACGACTTCGACCGCGCCCGACTCCCGGAAAAGCCGTTCGCATTCCTCGGACTGCCAGTCCACCGTCTCGTTCGGTCCGATCATGCCCGCGACAAGTGAGAAATGATGTCCGTTCCGCGCGCTGCCCTCCCCGGCGCCGTGAACCGGCGCCCCGCCGGCATCACCCGCGAGCAAGGCGCAGGCCGCGGGATTTGCCAATTCCAGGAAGGACGGCATGATCTCCGAGTCCATGACCCGAAATGCGCATTCGGCGGCAGCGCCCAGCCCCGGCATGTTTCCGATGACGATGCTACCCGCCGCCGGCAGGGGCTGGAGCTTGAGATTCACCTCCGCGAGAATGCCGAGCGTGCCGAGCGAACCGATGTACATCTTGTTCAGGTCGTAACCCGCCACGTTCTTGACGACCTGACCGCCGGAACGCACGACCGTGCCGTCCGCCTGGACCACACGGGCGCCGATGACCATGTCCCTGGCCGTACCGAAGGAGACCCTGAGCACGCCGGAGGCATTGGTGGCGAGTACGCCGCCCAGGGTGCACGCGTCGCCGTGAGGCGGGTCCAGGGGAAGATACTGGCCTCTTTTTTCCAGCCCGGCCTGCAGCCCGGCCATGGTGATGCCGGCCTCTACGGTGGCAGTCTGGTCCGCCGGTTCGTGGGCGACGATCCGGTTGAGGCGCTCCAAGGACACCACGATATCCGCGCGGGAGGGCGGATGGCCGAAGTCCATCTTGGTACCGCCACCCCGCGGAATCACGGCGTAACCCAGTTCCGTGGCCACTTTCACGGTGGCTGAAAGGGACGACACGCTTCCCGGGGCTACGAAGGCCGAGGGAACGACTCCTTCGACGGCATGGGAAGCCAGCGTTTCCCGGTTCGCGGGCGCATATCCGTCCACGACGGATCCGAGCCTGCTGTGCAGCACCTCATCGGGCATGGGTTAACCTGTGTGCCATCGAGTTCAGAGCAGCGCCGCCTGACGGTTGGTGTATTTCAGTTCAGCCGTTCCGCATCCGATGCAGGAACGGTTCGTGGGAAACATCTTGCCGGGATTGCTGAGGTTGTTCCCGTCGAACACCTCTTTGACCGTCTCCATGGCCTGGATATCCGGTTCGTCGAAAATCAGGGGCATCAGGTCGACCTTTTCATATCCGATGCCGTGTTCCCCGGTGATGGATCCGCCCAGGTCGACACAGGCCCGCAGGATCTCGTTGCTGGCCTCCACGGTCTTCTGCGCCTGTTCCTCGTCCCGGTCGTCATATGCGATACAGGGATGGATGTTGCCGTCGCCGGCGTGGAACACGTTGCCGATCAGCAGTTCGTATTTCTCGGCCGTCGTCCGGATGACCCGCATGATGTCCGGGATTTTCGTACGTGGGACCACGCCGTCCTGCACGTAGTAGCTGGGACTCAGGCGTCCCATGGCGCCGAAGGCCCGTTTGCGGCTCGTCCACAGCAGGGCGCGTTCCCTGTCGTCTTCCGCGGTACGGATTTCGCGGGCCCGGTTATCCTCACACACCGCGGTCACCGCTTCGGCCTGGGCGCCCAGACCCGCCTCGTGCCCCTCGAGTTCGATGATCAGCACGGCTTCCGCGTCCAGTGGAAATCCGAAATGGTAGGCAGCCTCGATGGCGCCGATGGCGACCCGGTCGATCATTTCGAGGGCCGAAGGGACGATTCCCCGGTCCACCACGCCGGCGACGGCGCGGGACGCGTCCTCCACACTGTCGAATACCACCAGAAATGTCCGCCAGGCCTGGGGAAGGCGGGTCAGTTTGACCCACGCCCGCGTAACGATGCCCAGCATGCCTTCGGAGCCGATCAGGAGGCCGCGCAGATCGTACCCCACGGTGTCTTCCGCCTTGCCGCCGAACCACGTGACTTGCCCGTCCGGCAAGACCACCTCCACGCCCAACGTGTGGTTGGTCGTGACCCCGTACTTCAAAGTGTGGGGGCCGCCCGAGTTCTCGGCGATGTTTCCGCCGATGGTACAGGCGTACTGGCTCGATGGGTCCGGCACGAAATGGTAGCCCTGCTTGCCGGTTTCCTTTGACAGGCGCAGGTTGACCACGCCGGCTTCCACCAGCGCGCGCTGGTTCCGGAAGTCGACCTCCACGATGCGGTTCATCTTGGTCAGCGCGATCATGACCCCGCCGTCGGGCGGGAGGCTCCCGCCGCTCAGCCCGGTGCCGGCCCCGCGCGCCACGAAGGGGATGCTTGCGTCGTGGAGTATGCGGACCACGGCCGCGACCTCCTCCGTCGTGGTCGGGTAGACCACGGCATGAGGGGCGTTCCGGTCTATGGTCAGCCCGTCGCATTCGTACACGATCAGCTGGTCCGGCGCGTCGATGACGTTCTCCCGGCCCAACACGGCCGCGAGTCGGTCCACGAGTCGGTCTTTGTTCATGATGGTGTACCCCACCGGTCAATCGGCCGATCGCCGGCTATTCAATCTGCCTGTCTCCGGCCTGCCTCGTCCCGCTCTACCCGCCGTGCTTCGACCGGGTGAGATCGAGGAATTCCATCCGCGTGGCGCGATCGTCCCGGAATACGCCGAGCATGGCGCTCGTCGTCGCCTTGGAGTGCTGTTTCTCCACGCCGCGCATCATCATGCAGAGATGGCCCGCTTCCATGACAACCGCCACCCCGAGGGGGTCGAGCCAGGTCTGCAGGGTCTGGGCGATCTGGGAGGTCAGGCGCTCCTGCAACTGCAGACGCCGCGAGAACACGTCCACGATGCGGGGGATCTTGCCGAGTCCGATTATCTTGCCGTTGGGTATGTAGGCGATATGGCACTGGCCGAAAAACGGCAGCAGGTGGTGCTCGCACAGCGAGAAGAACTCAATGTCCTTCACCAGCACCATCTCATCGTAGTCCTCTTCATAGATAGCGTTATTTATAACGGTTTCAATGCTTTTTTCATAGCCCTGTGTCAGGAACCTCAGGGATTCCGCTACGCGGCGGGGCGTCCGCCTGAGACCGTCCCGGTCCGGGTTCTCGCCGATTTCGGCGAGCAGTGACCTCGTCAATCCCTCGATAGGGTCCATCGTGATTACCGGTCCTCTTCTCCGAAATACTCGAAAGCGTTCTTGGACGTTTCCACCAGGCGAATCCTGTACAGGGATGGGGAATCGAAAAAGGGAGTCAGCCGCGCCCAGATCACGCGTAGCATCTCCTCGGAGGTCGGATTGACCGTCCTGAATTCCTCCAGGTCCCGGTTCAGGTGCCGGTGATCGTAACGATCCACGACTTCCTTCTGGAGGATCTCATCGAAACGTCCCATGTCGATGACCATCCCGGTCTTCTCGTCTACCGGGCCGCGGACCGTCACCGCGAGTTCATAATTGTGGCCGTGGCCGTGCGGGTTGTTGCACTTGCCGAATATACGCACGTTCTCTTCGTCGCTCAACCTAATACTGTGCAGACGGTGGGCGGCGTTGAACTCTACGCTTCTCGTGACAAGGACCATGCTGTCGTCTCCAGTGTATTCGATATTTCTCGTGCGAGTTTCATGGAGCAGGATGCGCGTAAGCCCGCACCGCCCGGCACCGCTTTCCAGCGCGTGCCAGAGGTACCGGACGAGTCTTTCGCTCGTCGGAGCCGGACCCTCCAGGGCGGGGTGGTCGTGGTTCAGATGGCTCAGGTCCAGCGGCTCGATCACGGCGTGGATCAACCGCTTGACCTCGGTCAGGTTCAGGACCACGCCGGTCCGGGGATCGACTGGTCCTCCGAAGGTGAATTCGGCCACGTAGTCGTGACCGTGGCCGGTGCCGACGGCGCAGGTTCCGTACACGCGCCTGTTCCTGGCCTCCGGCCACTGCGGGTCGTGGCACAGATGGGCTGCCGAGAACCGGGTTTTTCGCGTAATGAGCATCATGCGGTCGGATGTTTCGGACGGACAGCCGGCCCGCGGGAAGGACGGCCGTGCCAGCGTGCGGTGACTGATGCGCTAGAGTGCGGTGACCGCCGCCGCCGTGACGGTCCTGACGGCCTGTTCGAGCGTGCCGCTGTATACGGCGCCCGCGGCGTTCCTGTGGCCGCCGCCGCCCAGGTCTACGGCGACCTGGTTGATGTCGGTATCGGGCCGGGACCTTAAGCTGATCTGGACCGTGCCGTCTCTGGACTCCACGAAAATGATCCCGATTCGAATGCCGGCGATGGTCATGGTCACGTCCACGAACCCGCTCGTATCCGAGGACAGCGCACCGGTCTCCTCAATCATGGATCGTGTTACGGTCAGCCAGGCGACGCGGCCGCAACCGGTGAATTGAATATCGGAGAGCGCGCGGCCCATGAGCCGGGTTCGGGCGCCCGTGTTGCGGTTGTAGACCTGGTCGTAGACCCGGGACGGGTCGACGCCCGCGGAAAGGAGCTTGGCCGCGATGACATGGGCGCACGGAGCGCTTCTGGCGAAGCGGAAGGAAACGGTGTCGGTGAGAATGCCCGTGTACAGCGCATCCGCCGCCCTCGAAGAAAGCGGCGCGCCTAAAGAGTCGATCAGATCATAAACGAGCTCGGCCGTTGAAGACGCCTTCGTCTCAATCACCGACAAGGGCGTGATCAGTTCACTGTATGGATGGTGGTCGATCAAGATCTTGACCGCCGGCGATGCTTCCAGCGGTTTCCGTAAACGCCCCAGCCTGTCCCAGCCGTTGGCGTCCACGATGACGGCCACGTCCATGTCCCCCAGGCGTGCGATATCCGTCTCCGAGGCGGGCGCGATGATATCCCCGTCCGGGTCCAGCCACGTATAGGCATCGGGAATGGCGTCGTTCATGACGACGACGGCATCCTTCCCGAGCGCTCTGAGACATTCGTAGACCCCCAGGGCCGAACCGACCGAATCCCCGTCCGGATTGACGTGACTGGAAATCACGAAGGACTGGTTCGATGCTATGGCTGCCTTGATTTCATCCCACATGGCCATCTTCCATGGATCGGACCCGGCGCCGCCAGGCGGCTCGTCTTTAACGGGCTCCGGTCCTTATGTATCGGGGAAGGCCGGCGCCCGGCAAGAAAGGCCGAAAATAACCTTCAAGTACCCTTAATGTCAAGTCTTATTGTTGTTCCCGAGCCGATGGAAATCGGGTTAACTGGTTGATAAACAGGGGTTTTAATTGACACGTCACGAGCCGCCCGGTAGTATGCATGGGTTGCCTGGCAACGCATCGGTTTCAATGCCTTGCCGCCCCCGGGCGGAACCTGTCTTCCCTGTAACGTCCAGCCCATGTCCATGTCGAACGCACTCGTCCTGTTCATGAAAGCCCCGAGACCCGGGACGGTGAAAACCCGGCTGACGGCGCGGGTCTCCCCCGGCGCGGCGGCGGCACTCTACCGCGCCTTCATCCTGGACACGCTCCATATTGCGCAAGGGATCGCCGGCGCCTCCCTCTACGTTGCCTGGGCGCCCGAAGACGGACTGGCGGATCTCCGGTCCGCCCTCGGCGATCCGGACGTGAAGTGGACCGGCCAGCGAGGCGGTCATCTCGGGGAACGGCTGTCGAACGCCTTCGCGGAGTTCTTGCAGAATGAATGGGACAAGACCGTCGTGCTGGGCGGAGACAGCCCCCTCCTGCCCCGCGCTTACGTCGAAGAGGCTTTCGAGTCGCTCGACCGGCACGACGTTGTGCTCGGGCCTGCCGAGGATGGCGGGTATTACCTGATCGGCATGAGACGCGGCGTGAAGGTCGCATGCCGCTGCGCCAGACTGTTCGAGTCCATCCATTGGGGCACAGGCCGCGTGTTTCGCCAGACTCGGGCGGCAATCCGGGCAAGCGGTCTTACGTGCCACGAACTCCCTGCCTGGCACGACGTGGACCGGCCCGCCGATCTGGACCGGGTCGCCCGCGAGATACGGGCGCTGCGGGCCGGCGGCGATCTCTCGACCGGACGCTGCACGGAATCCGCGCTCGCGGCAGCAGGCCGGGGAGGAATCCCCGCATGAGACCAGGCCGCGAAGACCTGAGGCCCTGGCTCGCCCTCCTGCCTTCCGTGGGCGCGATGCAACGCGATCCCCGCATCGGGGCATTGCGCGGCCGGTTCGAGGACCGGCAGATCGACAACGCGATCCGGAAAGTGCTGCGCGACGCGCGTGACCGGATCCGGTTCCGTTCACTGGAGACTGAAGCGGCCGGTATCGAGCCGGGGAATTTCGCGGGACGAGTCGCCGAACACCTGGAGCGGGAAGCCCGGTCGACGGCCGGTTTCGAGCCGGAGAACTTCGCGGGACGAGTCGCCGCGCTCCTGGAGCGGGAAGCCCGGTCGACGGCCGGGGACCTGATCAACGCCTCCGGCATCCTCTTCCATCCACGGGCGCGGGACCGGTTTGCCGGTATGGCCGCCGATAGGGCTTCGCGGCTGTCGCTCACGGTCGCGGCTTACGACGATGACGGCCGCGCCTCCGGCATGCTGGGCGAATTGACCGGCGCCGAAGACGCGCTGGTATGCCGTTCGGTCGGCGCCGCTTTCTTCCTGGCGATCCGGGCCCTCGCCGAAGGTGCGGAAGTCGTCTTCGGCCGCAGCCAACTTGGACTGATCGATGCGCCTTGCGATGCGCGGCCTTTGAGTCCGGTGTCGATCTGCGGACAGGCCGGCGCCGCCGTGGTAGAGGCCGGCGCCGCCAACAAGACCCGTGTGTCCGACTACCTTGGCGCCGTAGGTGACCGCACCGCGCTGATCGTCACGGCGCGCCCGTCCACCTGCGCCCTTCGAGGTTTCACAGAAGAACCCGCGCAGGAAGAGATCGTACGGGCCGGGACGGACACCGGCGTCGAGGTGCTTCACCTGGCCGGCGACACGACGTTGCGCCCGGTCACTTCCGCCGCGCTTCCTGCCGCGGGCTCCGTCGCGGAAGCGGTGCGGCGCGGAACGCCGTTGATCATCGCGGCCGGCGGAGGTTTGATTGGCGGCCCCCCCTGCGGACTGCTGATCGGGAAGAACCGGATCCTGGCGCGCATAAGAGGGCACGGCATGTGGCCCGCGGCGCGGGCCTCCAGGCACGTGAGAGCGGGGCTCGACGCGCGGCTGGCGGAACTGGCCGGGAGCGACTGCGACCTCGAGAACCACCCGGCGGCTCACATGCTGGCCGCATCCCCGGACGAGGTAGGCGCCCGTGCCCGCCAGCTGCTCGAACGCCTGACTGAAGACGGTCGAATCCGCGCGGAGTGTGCCGTGGTCGAACGGCGGTCGCATCTCACAACGTACCGCCTTCCCATCCACGCCATGCCCAGCTTCGCCGTCTCGGTTCGCGCGCCGGGGTCCAGGGGCGAAGACCTGGCGGACCGGTGGCTGAACGGGACCCCGCCACTGCTGGTCGATTGCGGCCGGGACCGGGTCCGGATCGACATGCGGGGCGTGAAGAAAAACCGGATTCCCGACGTGGCGCGTATCGTAAGGTCCGGCTTATAACTTACGGAAATAATAATACTTGTACGGAAACGGCGGGCCGGATATATTCGAAATCGTTATACTGCAATCCGAAATCTTACACCTGGAACCGAGTTATCTTGCAACTTGATCAAGTCTTATCCGACGTGATCCATGTCGGCAAGCGGATGTATGACCGCGGGTACGTGGCCTCGAACGACGGGAACCTCAGCGTTCGGCTGTCCGAAGACCGGTTGCTGATCACGATGACCGGGGTCAGCAAAGGATCCCTGGATCCGGACAAGTTCGTGGTCGTCGATTATGACGGCGCGGTGATCTCCGGAAGTCGCGAGCCTTCGTCCGAGATGAAAATGCACCTGATGGTGTATCGGGAGCGGCCGGACGTGCACGCCGTCGCCCACGCCCATCCACCGGCGTCAACGGGGTTTTCCGTGGCCGGGGTGAATCTGCCGGACAACCTGCTGCCGGAAGTGATCGTCTCCCTCGGACATGTCCCCATTGCGCCATACGGGACGCCGGGAACCATGGAGCTGGTCGAATCGCTGAGGGAATACGTGCGGGAGTACGACGCGGTCCTGCTTGAAAACCATGGCGCGCTGACCCTGGGTCCGGACATCGTTGCGGCGTATCACAAGATGGAAACCATAGAGCACTGCGCACAGATTACCCTCGTGGCGCGCATGCTCGGCCAGGTCAATACCATAGACGAAGAGAACGTGGACAAGTTGCACCGCCTGTACGGGCGGCCGGGATTGTCCGGCGGAAACGAAGGCATCGGGTCCGAGGAATCCAAATGACGACGACGCGCAGGGAACTGGTCAATGAAATCAGCGAGACGCTGGGGCTCAAAAAGACCCAGATCTACCCCGTGATCGACGCGCTCTTCGAGATCATGCGGGAGAACCTGGTCGAGGGGAACCGGATCGAGATCCGGGGATTCGGCGCGCTGGAAATCAGGAATACCCGCCCCAAGCCGGCGGCCCGCAATCCGCGGACCGGGTATACCATCGAAGTTCCGGCCCGGCGAAAAGCCAGGTTCAAGCCGGGGAAGATACTCAAAGAAGCTTTGCGCGCCCAGCGGAAGCGGCGGAAATAACCCGGCCTCGGCCGACCGCGCCGCCCGACGTGCGGGAATCGGCGGCCCGCGGCGCCCGTACAAGCCCTCCGCACGGATATCCACGCACCCACGCAGATCAGCGAGACATGCCTCCCTATTACCCGGTCGGCAAGCTGCCCGCGGAAGATCTGGACCGCATACTGCGACGCTATGCTTCCGGTTCCGACCCGAGAATGCTCGTGGGTCCTGGCATCGGCCGGGACGCGGCGGTGATTTCGTTCGGTTCCAGCGTACTCGTGACAAAAACGGACCCCATCACCTTCGCCACTGAAGAGATCGGCTGGTACGCCGTCAACATTAACGCCAACGACGTGGCGGCCATGGGCGCGACACCCCGGTGGTTCCTCACGACCATACTGCTTCCGGAAGCGAAAACGGACCCCGATCTGGTGGACCGCATATTCTCCGGGTTGTCCGACGCGTGCCGGGAACTCGGCGTCACGCTCGCCGGTGGCCATACCGAAATCACCCACGGTCTGGACCGGCCGCTGCTGATCGGGCAGATGCTGGGGGAAACGACACCCGACGGCTACGTTACCGGATCCGGCGCCCGGGTGGGCGACCGTATCCTGCTTACCAAGGGCATCGCCATCGAGGCGACGGCGCTGATCGCCATGGAAAAAAGTGACGAGGTCAGGGCTCGTTTCTCCGACGGATTTCTCGAGACGTGCCGCCTGTACCTCCGGCGGCCCGGCCTCAGCGTAGTCCGTGAATCCCGCATCGCCATGGAAACCGGAGGGGTCCACGCCATGCATGATCCGACGGAGGGCGGAGTCGCTTCGGGGCTTCGGGAAATCGCCGTCGCTTCCGATGTCGGCATGCTCATCGAGGAGGACCGGCTGCCCCTGCTGCCCGAATCGGAGGCCCTTTGTTCGTTCTACGGCCTGGATCCCCTTGGCGTCATCGCGTCGGGCGCGCTGCTCATCGTGGTGGATGCGGACCGTGCGGACCCGGTGACCGCCCGCCTCTCGGAAGCCGGCATACCGGTCGCCGTGATTGGCTCCATAGAACCTCCCGGGTACGGAATCCGGATAAGGAGGGACGGGTCGGTCGTCGATCTGCCAACCTTCGACCGGGATGAAATCGGCAAGGTATTCGAAGCGTCGTAAAGGCATCCAGGACCGGGAAAAACACTTGCATGAGACCCCCTGAAAGATTAGATTTGGACATCGAAAACCGGAAGTGCCCTGAATAGCCGGGGGTCGTTCTTCGGCCCGGTCCTTGTACCATCTTCGCATCCTTCAGGAGAGAATCATGGAAAAAGTGATGGAAATCATCGTTTTCCTGATGAAGCACATGCAGGATGAGAAAGGCCGCTTCAACGACATCGCCGATGTCTCGCAGACCCTGGTCGGACACGGCTATACCCAGCAGGAGGTCAACACGGCATTCGCCTGGCTGTTCGAACGACTCCAGGCGCAGGCGGAAGTCGTGATCGATCCAACCCTGCCGCTTCAGCCCAAACCCAACCGCATACTGCACGCCGTGGAACAGCTGATGATCCGGCCGGACGCGTACGGCTATCTCCTTGAACTCCGGGAGCTGGGACTCATTAATGACACGCAGACCGAACTGATCATCGAACGGGCCATGCTGACCGGCGCCCGTTCCGTCACCCGGGAAGACATCAAGACCATTGCCGCCCCGATCCTGCTTGAATCGGAATCGGGCCAGGTCATGATCTGGTTGCCCGACGACCTCGAAGAAGGCATAATCGGCAACTGAGGCCGTCCGCCCGGGTCCCAAACTTCATCCCTTCAACATAATACCATGCCCAAATCCCTTGTCATCGTGGAATCTCCGGCCAAGGCCCGTACGATCAAGAAGTACCTGGGCAAGGATTTCCAGATCATGGCGTCCGTGGGCCATGTCCGTGACCTGCCGCCCAAGAGCCTGGGCGTAGACGTAAAAAACGACTTCCAGCCCGAGTATGTCACGATTCCAGGGAAGGAAAAGGTCGTGAAAGACCTGCGCAGCGCGGCGCGGTCGGCCGACCAGATCTTCCTGGCGACGGACCCCGACCGGGAAGGCGAAGCCATAGCCTGGCACGTGGCCAGCCAGCTGAGCAACGGCAAGAAAGAGGTGGGGAGGGTGCTCTTCCACGAAATAACCCCCCAGGCGGTGCGGACGGCGATCGACAAACCCGTGCCCATCGACATGCAGAAAGTCAATGCCCAGCAGGCGCGTCGCGTAATGGATCGTCTCGTCGGATACCAGGTCAGCCCCTTTCTCTGGAAGACGATCACCGGAGGACTGAGCGCGGGCCGGGTCCAGTCGGTGGCGTTGCGGCTGATATGTGAACGGGAAACGGAGATCGAGAAGTTCAAGGTCGAAGAGTACTGGTCCATAACGGCCCACCTCCGGACGGAGCGGGACGATGAATTCCCGGTGAAATTGATCCGCGTGGACGGAGAGAAGTTCCACATACCCGACGAGAAGTCGGCCCGGGACCTGATCGAGGACTTGCGCGGGAATACCTTCGGGATCGAGGACATCGCCAGGAAGCACACGCAGCGCAACCCATATCCGCCCTTCATCACCAGCACCCTGCAGCAGGACGCGTCCAGGCGCCTTCGGTTCACCACCCAGAAGACCATGATGATCGCCCAGCAACTTTACGAAGGCATCGATCTGGGCGACGAGGGAACTATCGGGCTGATTACCTACATGAGGACGGACTCTACCCGTATCGTGGATGAAGCGGTCGAGGCCGTCCGGGACCTGATCGCCCGGGTCTACGGCGCCGAGTACGTACCGGCCAAGCCCAGGAAATTCAAGACCAAACCGGGGGTCCAGGACGCCCACGAAGCGATCCGGCCCACGGCGGTGGACCGCAGTCCGGAGAAGTTGAAATCCTTCCTGACGACGGACCAGTACAAGCTGTACGAATTGATCTGGCTGCGCTTCGTGGCCTCCCAGATGCGTCCGGCTCGTTTTGACGTGACTACCGTGGACGTTCGGTCCGGTAAGTACCAGTTTCGCGCCACGGGTACCGTGCCGACCTTCGCGGGATTCCTGAAGGCCTATGAAGAACCGGTCGACGAAGACGATGAAAAGAAAGATGACGAAAAGTCCCTGCCCGTATTGAGTAAGGACGAAAAACTCGCGCTGGAGAGACTTGAGCCCAGGCAACATTTTACCCAGCCTCCGCCCAGGTACACTGAGGCGAGTCTCGTCAAGGAACTCGAGGTCAGACAGATCGGCCGGCCCAGCACGTACGCCCAGATCATCAGCACGCTGCGCATGCGCAAGTACGCGGCCATGAAGCAGGGCCGGTTCACGCCTTCGGACCTGGGCATGGCCGTGAACAGAATCCTGGTCCTGGCCTTCCCGGACCTGTTCAACGTGGCGTTTACTGCCAGGATGGAGGACGCGCTGGACCGCATCGAAACGGGTGAACTGGAATGGACCGGCACACTGGTGGATTTCTACCAGCCCTTCAATGAGCGGCTGCAGTCCGTGAACGCCCAGCGATCGGAGCTGAAGAGCACGTTGACGGAGGAAACGGACGAGACCTGCGAGAAATGCGGCAAACCCATGTTAATCAGGTGGGGCAGAAACGGCCGGTTCAAGGCATGCGGGGGATTTCCCGCGTGCAGGAATACCCGGCCGGTGAACGAAGATGAGAACGCCGGCATGAACTCCGACGAAGAATGCGGGAAATGCGGCGAGAAAATGGTCGTGAAGACGGGGCGGTACGGTCCGTTCCTTGCGTGCAGCGGATATCCTCGCTGCCGGGAGACGCGGCCGGTCAACATCGGAGTCGACTGTCCGGAAGAAGGCTGCGACGGATTCCTTACGGCCCGCCGTTCGCAGAAAGGCCGGAATTTCTACGGTTGCAGCAAATACCCCTCGTGCCGTTTCGTGGTGTGGGACACCCCGGTCGATCGCCGTTGTCCACGATGCGACTATCCCCTCATGGTCGAGAAACAGGAAAGGTCCGGACGCTCGGCGCTGCAGTGCCCGTCGTGCAAGCATCGGGTCCGGCCCACCGAGCAGCCGCCCTCCGGTTCCAACCAGGCGAACGAAGCCGACCAGGCAGACGAAGCGGACCAGGCGGGACAGACGCTCCAGGAGGCTTGACCGATCATGGAGAAATTGGTTAGCGAATTCCTCGCCCATCTCGAGATCGAGCGGAATTACTCCCGGCATACCCTGTCGGCCTATGCCGGCGACCTGGCCCAATTCCAGTCTTTCCTCTCCGAGCACGGCGCCGAACCGCCGGTTCCGGATTCAATCGACAAGTCCGTGGTGCGGGCGTTCCTCCGCCATTTGCACCGGGAAGGTTTCAGCAGACGGACCATCGCGCGTCGATTCGCGGCCGTGCGGTCCTTCTTCCACTTCCTCTGCAGGGAAGGAGCCGTTTCCTCGAATCCGTGCGTCTATCTGACCACGCCGAAATGGGAACGTCACCTGCCCCGGTTCCTGGATAGAAGCCAGGTGGAAGCACTGCTCGGCCAGCCCGACCGCGGCCAGGTACTCGGTCTGCGGGACGCGGTCATCCTGGAACTCCTCTACGGAGCGGGCATGCGTCTATCGGAACTCGTAGGACTCGATATCGGCGCGATCGAACTGACGGAAGAACGGATCCGCGTGATCGGGAAGGGAGACAAGGAACGCATCGTGCCACTGGGGGGGCAGGCCCTGGCCGCGCTGGAATCCTATTTGGACGCCCGGCCCCTGCTGATCAAGGCGAAGCGGGAAGAAACGGCCGCGCTGCTGCTGAATCAACACGGCCGCAGACTGACGGGCCGCGGGGTCCAGTATATCCTGGCGAGATACGGTCTCAGGATAAGCCAGCAGGGATTGACGCCCCACATGCTCCGACATACGACCGCCACGCACCTGCTTGACGCCGGAGCGGATCTGCTGGCCGTCAAGGAACTGCTCGGTCACGAACGGCTTTCGACCACGCAGGTCTATACTCACGTCGCCCTCGACCGACTCAAAAAAATGTACGAAGAAGCGCATCCTCGCGCCTGATCTATGAACGGGACGCCGGTCATTATCGCTCTGTTGCTTTCGGCCGGCCTGGCCGTTCTGGCCGGCATGGCCTGCGCTCGCGAAGGCCTGCCGCCCGGCGGTCCGCGCGACCGTTTTCCGCCCTACGTGGTGGAAACCGATCCGCCGTCGGGTTCGACCCACGTGCCGCTGGACGTTTCCCCGTCGGTGACCTTCAACGAACGCATCGAGCCCCGCTCCATCGAGGGCAATCTTTTCATCGCGCCTATCGTGGAATTCGAAGCAGAATCGAACTGGCAGGGTGACCGGATCACGGTCCGGTTCGAGGAGCCCCTGCTTAAGGAAAGAACCTATATCATCACGGTGGGTACAGGCATAAGGGACATGCGGAGCAACCGCATGGACTCCACCTTTGTTTATGCGCTGTCGACCGGTCCGAACATCGAAAAGGGGGAGGTGGGCGGCCTGGCGGTCCATGAGGGCCTACCCGCAAGGAACGCGTACGTCTGGGCCTACAGCCTTGCCGGTAAGCCGGATCCGAACCCGGCCGGCACGACCCCGGACTACCTGACCCAGGCCGGCAGGGATGGCACTTTCAAGTTTACCAATCTTACGGCGGACCGCTACCGGTTTTTCACCTTCCTGGACCAGGGCAGAGACCGTCTCTACGACGCGGATTCGGACCCCGTCGGCGTGCCCACCCGGGACGTCAACCTGTCGGAAGAGGAAATGTCGGACGGTCCCTTGTGGTTCCGCCTGGCCGTGAACGACACCGCCTCCATGCACGTGATCTCCGCCCGGCCCCCCCACATGCGCGAACTGAGTGTGTACCTGAGCGAGGCGCCACGGGGCGACCGGGTCCGGGATCTCGACGCCTATGCGATCACCGGCGTGGAGGAAGGAGAGCGCCTCGAGGTCCTGTCCGCGTACCGGGATCCGGCGGATTCGTCGACCATCGTACTGACCACGGCCCCCCAGGTCCGAGACCGGGTTTACCTGCTGACCGTGAGCGGACTGGAAGACAACTGGGCGGAACCGATCGACTCAACGGAGAATACGGCGGAGTTCACCGGGTCGTCCGTTGAGAACCCGCCATCGCCGAGGCTTCTGGAAGTTCATCCGGACGACCGATCGCGGGATGTCGCGCAGTCTGTCGAGCTCCGGTTCTCCTTCAGCGAACCGGTCTCCCTGGAGGAGCAAGCCGTGGTCCTGCGGGACTCCTCTGGCCTGGAGGTCGGAGGGGATCTTCGATGGATCTCCTCCACGATCGCCGCGATGCGGCCCGACTCCCTGCTGCAACCAAGCGCGGAATACGAGATCCTCGTACTGGCCGTCCTGGTCGAGAATGGATACGGCCAACCGCTACAGGCCACGGGCGACCGTCCCGATACGCTCGCATACTTCTTCTCTACCGTCGACCCCGCGGAATACGGTTCGCTGTCGGGAATGTTCGAGGACGAAGACCCGGAGGGAACGGGGCCCGTGTGGATCTCACTTTACCGGCTACGCCAATCGGACGCCTCATCGGAAATCGATCTGGCCGGACCGGGTGATTTCAGGTTTGACAATGTCATGCCGGGCCGGTATATCCTGCAAGCATACCGCGACGCGAATGGAAATGGAAGATATGATTACGGCACCGCCCTGCCCTTCGTCCCCGCCGAGCGGTCCATGGTCCATCCGGATACCCTGGAGATTCGCTCCGGATGGGAGACGGAGGAAATAACGCTCAGGTTGAACCGTTAGCGCCCCGTCGCTCAGTGGGAGTAAGGCCATGAACCACGTGAAAACAGCCCTCGATTTGCAGGAAGCGACAGAGGAACTGAAGACGCAAGGCATCGTCACCGTCGAAGGCGTATTCTCGGCGGTAGAGATGCGTACTTTCCGGAGGCTCCTGGATCGGACGATCGCGGAAGCAAGCCGCGTCGATGAATACAAGGGCCGGCCGACAGACAAGCTTCTCGGGAAATCGAAGGACACGGTCTGGCTGCTGTGGGAACTCTATGCCGTGTGCGAAGGCGGGCTCCGGTTTTCCCGGCATCCCGCCATCGTTAGCGTGCTGGAACGCGCGCTGGGGGAACCGGTCCGGCACGCGAGCATCGGCACGATGTTCGACAAGGTGGCCGGCGGGGACGCGGAGATCGGCTGGCACCAGGACACCTTCTTCATCGTCGATCCGCCGAAGGGACGGGAAGTCGACCTCGGCGGCTACTGGACCCAGTTCGGCCACGTGCACGTACGCCCGGACCATATCGATTGGCAGGAAGACTACTTCCGGAAGACCATCATCGTCCGCATCAACGTGGACCCGCAGACTATCGAGAACGGCGCCATGAAGGTCCTGCCCGGCTCCTATCTCGAAGGGCCCCTCGAACTGGCAAGCCGATCGGGCGGCCTGGCGGACTACGTCGCCGCGCACGAGTACGAGGCCGTCGACAGCATTGCGGGCGAGGGAAGCGTTACGTTTTACTATCCCACCATGCTCCACAGCTCAGCAGTCAGCAAGGCGCCGCCGGGCGTGCATCGTAGGGCCGCCGCGCACCGGGTTCGGGCGGAAAGCCTGGAAATCCCGGGCTGGGAATGGCCCGTGGACTGGCCGGAAGGCGCGGAACGGATCCGGCCCGAATCCGGTTTCGACCTGGATCCATTTCCCTGACCCCTGCACGTGAGCCCCGCTCCCGAGCCCTTCTCGTGATTCCTGCTCCTGACTGATTGCTGCTCCTGATTCCTTCTCCTGATCCCTATCTCCGCCCCGATCCTTCTTCCAGCTCCCCGATGTACAGGGTGGCGTAGGCCGGCGCGAATCCACTCCACCGCCGGTCGCCATACCTGTTCTCCCCGATACCCATGACCCACGGCTTGCTCAGCGTCGCGTTGACCATGTTGTGCAGGAACACGCCCGCGGCCTCCTCCGCCAGGATCACCTCGGCGTCCTGATACATGGCCACCCGTTTCTCGTTGTCGAATTCCCGCGCGGCCGCATCCACCAGGCGGTCGAATTCGTCGTGCTTCCAGTCCTGCCGGCCCGATCCCGCGGGTTGAGAACGCCAGGGCACGGCGATCATGTCGCTTGGGTCCGGGTAATCCATGTTGAACCAGAGGAACCCCCACGGGATCTCGTGGTCGCGCATGTAGGCGTTGAAGGCGTTGGTGGACTGCTGGCGCAGGTTCACCTCGATATCCAGATGATCCTCGAACATCTGCTGCATGGCGACCACCACGTTCCATTCGTCGGGGGTGGGCGGCTGGCCCCGCACCCAGAGCTCGAGCGGGGGCAGTCCCTTGCCGCCGGGATAACCTGCTTCAGCCAGTCGTTTCCGGGCCAACTCGGGATCGAACGCCTGGTATTTGTGGATTCGGTCTGACTGGTAACCGGGGAATCCCTTCGGCAGCATGCCGTAGGCGGGCGTTGCGCCGCCGCCAAGCACTACGTTGCAGATGGCATCGCGGTCGATGGCGTGGGCCAGGGCCTGGCGCAGCCGGATGTTGTCGAAGGGCGGCTCGCCGGTTTTGAAGATCGTGTAGTAGGTCCCGAAGTTGGGATAGGTGATCAGCTCTCGGCTCAGGACGGGATCCATGCGCGCGTGGTGATAGTCGGGGCCCATGACGCCGATCCGGTCGAATTCGCCGTTTTCATAGGCCGGAAGCCCGCGCCAGCCCGGCAGGATAAAGGTGAACTCGATGCGTTCGAGGTATCCCTTCCACGGTCCGTTATAGTGGGGATTCAGCACGTAGGTCATGCCGACGCTCTTGTCCCATGACGCGAGGCGCCAGGTGGAATTGGACACGCAGTACTCCGGCTCGGTCCACCCTATCCCGTATTTCTCCACCTGCCACCGTGGGGCCGGCACGGAAGTGAAGAAGGTCAGTATGTAGGGGAAATGGGAGCAGGGTTCTTCGGTTTCGATCACCAGCGTCCGGTCGTCCACCGCCCGGACGCCGACCGTCGACGCATCGCTCGTCCGCCCCGAATTAAAGGCCCTGGCACCCTTGATCGGGTAGTAGAAGTAGGCGAATACGTTGGCGTGCGCGGGATCGAGCAGCCGGCGGAAGGACCATTCGAAATCGTGGGCGGTTACCGGCCGGCCGTCGCTCCATTTGGCGCCCGAGCGGATCTTGAAAGTCCAGGTCACGTGGTCGTCCGCCACGGACCAGGATTCGGCCGCCGCGCCCCTGATCTCCATGTCTTCGTCGAAGACCAGCAGGGATTCGAAGAGAAAGGCGTTGAACTGGGCGTCGAAGAGGGATATGCCCACGTCCAGGGTGGACGGTTCGAGCATGCTCAGCCGGACGAACTGCTCACTCGCCGGGGCGGCGTCGGCCGGGAGTTCCCGGCCCAGCGAGTTGACCCGCGAGGGCTGGGTTCCGGCCCCGGGACCGTCGACCGATGAACCGCAGCCCGCTGCGAAAACGGCGGCGCAGGCAAAGGCGTGTAACCATCTTCGCATCGAGCCCTCTTGTCTGCCACCCACGACGACGTGCGTCGCCTTTTTGGCCATGCGTTCATTCTTCGGCGAAGGCGGCGTCGAAGGCCACGTCGGAAGGAGGAAAATCCACGCCCCTGGTGAAAGCGCACGCTTCCTCCGCCCCGTGTTCACGGTCCATGCCGCTATCTTCCCACTCGATGGAGAGGGGGCCCTGGTATCCGATCTCGTTGAGCGCGCGGATGATTTCTTCGAAGTCGATGCTGCCGCGGCCGAGGGATCTGAAATCCCAGAAGCGGTCGGGATTCCCGAAGTTGACGTGTCCGCCGAATACCCCGGCACGGGTCGGCCGGTCCGACCACCAGACGTCCTTCATGTGCACGTGGTAGATGCGATTGCGGAAGGTCCGTATGAATTCCACGTAGTCCACGCCCTGGTAGCCGAAGTGACTGGGATCGTAGTTGAAGCCGAAGGCCTCGCGGTTGCCCAGGGCGTCCAGCGCCCTTTGGGCCGAGGAGATGTCGAAGGCGATTTCCGTGGGATGCACCTCGAGTCCGAACTTCACGCCCACCTCGTCGAATACGTCCAGGATGGGATTCCAGCGCGCCGCGAAATCGTCGAAGCCGGCGTCGATGGACGTCGGGTCCACGGGGGGGAAAGAGTAGAGGAGGTGCCAGATCGATGAACCGGTGAATCCGTTGACGACGCCGAGGCCCATGTTGGCGGCGGCCCGGGCGGTCAGTTTCATTTCCTCGGCCGCGCGTTGCCGCACGCCTTCTGGATCCCCGTCGCCCCAGACATGAGGCGGCAGTATCGCTTCGTGCCGGGCATCGATCAGGTCGCAGACGGCCTGGCCGGCGAGATGATTGCTGATGGAAAAGATCCGCAGGCCGTGCTTTTCGAGCAAAGCCCTGCGTTCCTCGCAGTACGCCTTGCTCTCGGCGCCCTGCCGCACGTCGAAGTGATCCCCCCAGCAGGCCAGTTCGAGTCCGTCGAATCCCCAGCTCGCCGCCTTGCCGGCGAGGGTATCCAGCGTAAGGTCCGCCCACTGGCCGGTGAATAGCGTTACGGGACGTGACATGGTTGATTGCTCCTTTCGGTTTCATGGACGGCATGTACGGCGCGGGAGTCGCCGGATGACGACAGACCCCACGCAACCGGTATCCTGTTCCCGGGCCGGTGGCCTAGAGGTCGGCGATCCGGACCCAGGCGCCGTGCTCGGCCGACAGGGAAATGGCTTCCAGCACGGCCTGGTCTCTGACCCCCTCGTCGAAATCCGGGTGCAGGGTGTCATCGGCGCCGGCGATGGCCTGCATGAGATCGTAGATTTCGTGGATGAAAGTGTGCTCCCAGCCGATGATATGTCCCGGCGGCCACCACCGGTCCATGTAGGGATGGGCGCCTTCGGTCACGATGATCTCGCGAAAGCCCTGCACGTGGTCCTCGTCTGCCCGGTCGTAGTACTGCAGTTCGTTCATCTTCTCCAGGTTGAATGCGATGGACCCCTTGCTGCCGTTGATCTCGAATCGGTTGCCGTTGCGCCTGCCGCCGGCGAAGCGCGTGGCCTCGAAGGAGCCCACGGCGCCGTTCTCGAACCGGGCGAGGGCCAGGGTCGTGTCGTCCACCGTCACCGGTCCCTTGCGCGTGGAACCGCCGGCGCTCGCGCCCAGGGCCGCATCGATCTCCTCCGCGATGGGACGCTCCTTGATGAAGGTCTCCTGCATGCCGGTCACCTCGGTGATCTCGCCGACGAGATACCGGGCCAGGTCGATGATGTGGGCGTTCAGGTCCCCGTGGGGGCCCGAGCCCGCCTTCTCCTTCTGCAACCGCCAGACCAGGGGAAAGTCGGGGTCCATGATCCAGTCCTGCAGGTATACGGCGCGCCAGTGGTAGACCTGGCCGATGCGCCCCTCTTCGATAAGCCGCTTCGCCAGCGCGACGGCGGGCACCCTGCGGTAGTTGTAGGCCACCATGCTCTTTACGCCCGCCCTGTTCACGGCGTCGGCCATGGCGCGGGCTTCCGATAGGGTGTTGGCCAGCGGTTTCTCGCAGAAGACGTGCTTGCCCGCTTCCGCGGCGGCGATGGCAATCTCCGCGTGGCTGTCGCCCGGGGTCGAGACGTCGATGAGGTCGATGTCGTCGCGGGCGACCAGCGTCTTCCAGTCGGTCTCGTAACCTTCCCAGCCGAATTCCGCGGCCGCGCCCTTCACGTTCTCCTTGTTCCGGCCGCAGATGGCCTTCATAACCGGCACGCCGGACGCATCCGGAAAGAAGAAGGACATGTCCTTGAAGGCGTGGCTGTGCGCCTTGCCCATGAACGAATAACCCACCAGGCCCACGTTAACGTTGCGTGCCATGTGTTGCTCCTTTCGGTCCCGTTCGCCTCGGAGGCGATCCCGTCATGACGCGAGCTTTTCTTCTACGTAATCCTTCAGTTCATTGATGGAGACCCGGTCCTGCGCCATGGTATCCCGGTCGCGGACCGTCACCGCCTGGTCGTCAATCGTCTGGAAGTCGACCGTGACGCAGAGCGGCGTGCCGATTTCGTCCTGGCGCCTGTAGAGCTTGCCGATGGCGCCCGTATCGTCGTAGACCGTGCGGATCCTGCCACCGGTTTGCAGCGACTTGCGTATATCACGGGCCGTGGATGCCAGGCGCTCGTCGGTCCGCTTCAGGGGGAAGACCGCCACCTTGACCGGGGCCAGGTGGGGCCTGAGGTGCAACACCGTCCGGTAGTGGTCGCCGATGACCTTCTGCGACAGGTTCCGAAGCGTCTTGCCCTCTTTGATCCGGTCGGCGCCGGGTATGGCCAGGAGCGCATCGATGCGCGGCATGCTTTCAGGCAGTTCACCGGCGATCGACTCCCCGAAGGCCAGCATGGATTCACGGGCCTCCGCGGGCAGCTTCTTGTTCTTCGAGACGGACGCATTGAAGGCCTCCAGCCCGTCCCTGACGCCCTCGAGTTTATCCCCGGGCGGCGCCTTGACCATGGGTTCATCGTAGGCCTCGCTGAGCACGGCCAAAAGGCAGCGTCCGACACCCGCCGACGGCTCGACCACGAAGGGGATCACGTGGCGGTTCGCCTGCGGGTCGAAGTAGGACAGCCGCGTCGTGCTGGAGGGGTTCTCCGCCACGTCCGCCGTGAGATCGTACTGCTCCTGGTACCGCGTGTGCGAACCCAGATCGAAATCCGTCCGGCTGGCAATGCCCTCCAGTTCCTCGTAGCCGAGGGAGGGATACCGGTACATCAGGTCGTAGGTCTTCTTGGAGTAGTGGGCGAGGTCCTCCCGCGGAACGTCCAGGATCCGGATGGCGTCGCGGCCTACCCCGATGTGCTCCCACCAGTCGAGCCGGTCTTCCAGCCAACGGTCCTGCCATTCGTCCTCCGTGCCGGGATGGACGAAGAACTCGATTTCCAGCATGTCGAATTCGCGCACGCGGAACAGGAAGTTGCGTGGATTGATCTCGTTGCGGAACCCCTTGCCCACCTGCGCGATGCCGAAGGGCAGCTTGCGCGCCGTGGTGGTCAGCACGTTGTTGAAATTAACGAAAATGCCCTGGGCGGTCTCGGGACGCAGATAGGCGTATGCGTCCTCCTCCGAGACCGGGCCCACCTGCGTCTTGAACATCAGGTTGAAGGGCCGCGGATCGGTCAGGTCCGTGGAACCGCACGACGGGCAGGCGCCTCCAACCTGGTCGGCGCGCCAGCGTCCCTGGCATTTCCGGCAGTCCACCAGGGGATCGACGAAGGTTTCCTCGTGACCCGAATACTTCCAGGTCTGCGGGTTCATCAGGATGGCGCTGTCGAGCCCTTCCATGTCATCGCGTTCATAGACGTTCTTTCGCCACCAGGAGTCCACGATGTTGTTCTTCAGCTCGACGCCCACCGGGCCATAATCGTACAGACCCTGCAATCCGCCGTATATTTCGGAACCCGGATAGATGATTCCGCGGCGTTTGCAAAGCGAAACGAGCTGTTCCAGCGAGACGGCGGGCACCGCGATCCTTTCCGATACTATTCAAGGGAAGACGACAGGAAGTGCGGCGCTCCCGGCATGCCGCAAACAACGCGATCAGCATAACGAAAAGACGGCGAAGTGTCAACCCAAAAGGCCCCTGCCGAACCGAAAATATCGATTGACAGAAGCGCGGGCCGGGCGCATTGATATATTGCGATTTTGTTGAGTTTAAGCCGATGTCTCAAGCCGTAAAGCAAACTCCGGGCGACCGATGAGCGCAACGTACATTTCCCACGACGATTTCGGCGCGGTATCCGGGGACTTCCAGGGCCGGGTGTCCGTGCTTCACTACGGAGACGCCGCCGCCGAATACCGCGCCGTCCGGACCGCCGCCGGCCTGTGTGACCTGTCCTGCCGCGGCAAACTGCGTATGACCGGCGCGGACCGGCAGCGCTTCCTGCACCGCGTGGTGACCAACGACGTGGAAGGCCTGGACGCCGGAGAGGGCGTCTATGCCTGCATGCTGACGCCCCAGGGTAAGATCATCTCGGACATGTCGGTCTATGTCCGGGAAGAGGACCTGCTCATCGACGTGGAACCGGGGATGGCGGGCGTTCTCCGGGACACGCTCGACCGGTACGCGCTCATGGACGACGTCGAGATCGCGGACGTCACCTCGCAGTACGGATTGATCGGCGTATACGGGAGACGGGCGGACGACTGCATCCGGCGCCTGTCCGGTCCCCTGGACGGCCTGCCGCCCTGCGGACACGTCGAGTTGGCGTGGAACGGCCTGTCCCTGACCGTAGCGCGGTCCCACCGCACGGGTGAAAGAGACTATGACGTATACGTCCCCGCCGGTAGCGCGGACGGAGCCTGGAAAGCGCTGCTCGGCGGAGACGGCGGTGACGGTGGAGGAGGCGGCGACTGCGTCCCCATCGGACAAGAGGCCATGGAGGTACTGCGCGTGGAAGCCGGCATCCCCCGCTGTACGGCGGAACTGGACGGGCGGATCATCCCCAACGAGGCGGTGAAAGACCGGGCGGTCAGTTTCACCAAGGGATGCTACGTCGGGCAGGAGCCCGTCGTGATGATGGAGCACCGGGGGCGTCCCAACAGGTTGCTCTCGGGTCTGGTCATCGAAGGGGAAACGCTGCCCGAACGAGATGCCGCGATTCGGCAGGATGGGAAGGACGCCGGCTGGATCACGACGGCCGTACATGGAAGGGCCGTAAACAAGATCATCGCGCTGGGATTCCTCCGGCGGAGATACCGGGAGTCGGGCGGACCGGTGGACGTCGAGGTGAACGGCGGGACGGCCGTCGCCGAAATCGCGGACCTGCCCTTCTACGACCCCGTCCCCTGAATTCAAATGGCGTAATTCGGAATCCTGCTCTTCCCATGACGAACCCGACCTGCTTCCTCCATTCCCCCCTGGACATGCACATCCACTTCCGCGAAGGCGATATGCTGAGGCGCGTGGCGCCATTGAGCGCCAGGACCTTCGCCGGCGGCGTGATCATGCCCAACCTGGTGCCTCCGGTGGATGATTTCGGCCGGCTGGAACGGTACGCGGCCGAAGTCAGGACGGCCGTGGCCGGCCACGCCTTCGAACCGTACATGACCCTGTTCATGCGGCCCTATACCGAAAGGGAACTGGCCTCGATGAAGGACCGGATCATCGGTGTCAAACTGTACCCGGAGGGCGTCACTACCCACAGCGACACAGGGGTCGGCAACCTCCGCGACGTGGAGGATACCCTGGCCCGCATGGAGGACATGGGAATCCGTTTGATGGTTCACGGTGAAACGTCGGATTTCGTGCTGGACCGCGAGCGCGCGTTCCTCCCGGTCTACGAAGATCTGGCCGCGCGTTTCCCCCGGCTGGACATCGTCATGGAACACATCACCACGCGGGAGGCCGCCGCGCTGCTGGACCGTCACGAGAACCTGTACGCGACCGTCACCCTGCAGCACCTGCTGATCACCCTGGACGACGTGGCGGGCGGCCTGCTCAATCCCCACCTCTTCTGCAAGCCGATCGCCAAGCGGCCGGAAGACCGCGACGCGCTTCTCGCACGGGCCCTCGAAGCCCACCCCAAGCTGGCCTTCGGCAGCGATTCCGCACCGCACCCGGTCGACAGGCAGGAGCGCGCCGCCGGCGCGGCCGCGGGGTGCGCGGCCCCCCCGGGGTCTTCACCGCCCCCGTGGCCCTGCAGATGCTCGTCGGACTTTTCGAAGAAAACGGCGCGCTGGACCGGTTGCAGGCCTTCGTCTCGGACAACGCGCAACGGATCTACGGCGTCGCACCGCCGGAGAAAACCGTGGTGTTCGAAAAAACAGGGGCGGTCATACCTGAGCGGTACGGCGACGTCATCCCCATGTATCCTGGAAGGAAACTGGACTGGACGGTGGCGGACGTGCGGTAGTCCGGCCCAGGCGGACGTGCGGTAGTCCGACCCAGGCGGTCGTGCGGTAGTCCGGTCCAGGCGGTCGTAAGAAAGCGCCTTACTCCACCCGGATCGCGTTCGATATGATCCAGAGTCTATGACGCTCGCCGCGCAGCAGGGTTCCGCGCTGTTGGTAGACTTCGGCGTGGTAAACTCCCGGTCCGGGGACCTCCACGAACAGTTCATGGCCTTCGGTCTCGATCAGCGGCAATTCGTTTCTATACAACCTTATGCGTACCGGGCCGGATGATGGCGCAGTTACGTGTATCCGTTCGCCTTCCTGAAAACCGACACTGGACCCCATGGGCGTTCTTATTGCTCCCCTGATGAGTTCGAAGGAAAAGGCCGGCGCAGGTTCGTAGCCTTCCAGCACCAGATAACAGCTCCCGCGCCGGATCGCGTCCACCAGCATCGCCTCGTCGATTTCCGCGTCGCCGGTCAGTTCGGTGTCCGTTATCACGTAGGTCCGTATCAGACCGAACAGACGCTCGTAGGTTGGGAAAGACAGGTGGCGTTCGCCCCAGAGCGGTATGCGCTCGTGGGCATCCACGCTGCCGATCACGGTCACTGGCTGGCGCAGCGCGCGATGCGTCCAGAGCCGGATGGCTTCGTCTGGACGGTCGATGAGGCTGTTGAATACGCCGTCGGGCAGGAACGGCATGAAAACCAATGCCCGCGCCAGTTCCAGCACGCCGTCGTCCCGCCATTCGGAGTCGGCGTTGAGCAGCTCCAATCCGTCCATCTCCTCCAGGGTCCAGTCCGTCCAGGGCCGGCGGCCCGTGGGATGGGCCGCGATGGACAGGCCGCCCGCGTCCGATATTTCCCTGACCAACGCGGGTAATCCCAGCGGTCCCCGCTGATCCACGTCCCGTCCCACACCGAGGGCCAGCAGGTGTCCCGCGCTGGTATTGACTTCCTCGCCGACGATCAGCAGCAGCCCGTCATGGTATCCATGGTGGCCGTCGAACCGGGGCTGCAGCGTATCGTGGTCGGTCAGCACCACGAAATCCAGTCCCGTGCGCTGACCGGCCCGGACGATATCGGCGACCGTGCCGCCCCCGTCGGAGTAGGTGGAATGTACGTGGATTGCGCCCGCGTAGCGCGTACCGGACCGGGATCCGGCGGACGCATCGAGCCCGGCGTCAGGGGACAGTGCGGGGCGGGGAGATTCGGCGCGGATGATCAGGAAACCATCCACGATCCAGAGCAGGACACAGGACGCGGCGAGGACTTTCAATGCATTGCGCGGTCTCAGCATGGCATGCCGCCCCGTCTGTTTCCTTCCGTGCATCCGAAACGCGGGAATCGCCGCCGACAGTTTGCCTCAAGGCGGCCGAATCCCATCAAACGGCACTCCAGAACGCGTGTTCCAGGTGCGTTACGCGGGGAGGATCCATCGACAGATCTATTCCGACGACATCGAACCGGCACGGTGTATCGTGCAAGCTTCCATCCTGCAGGAACCGGCGGGCGGCCCGGGCGATATGCCGCTGTTTCCGCGCGTTCACCCAGGACTGAGGATCGCCGAACCGCCGGCCGGTGCCCGCTTTGACTTCCACGAAGACGAGTTCGTCTCCGTCCCGGGTGACGAGGTCGATCTCGCATCGGGAGGCGGGATCCCGGAAGTTCCTGGCCAGTACGGCATGGCCCTTCCGGCACAGGAACGCTTCCGCGATGGACTCGCCGCGTGAACCCCGGGTATGCGTAGATTCTGCCATGGTTTTTTCGGGTCTGATGCCTGGGATGAACGCGGGCCGGTGAACCGTTGTGACAAACCGGGCCGGTGTCCGTTGTAATAAACCGGACCGGTGTCAGGCCGGATCGAAATTGAATCTCTTCCGCAGGAAAGAACGCCGATGCGCGGCCGAGGGACCATGGGCCTCGAGCGCTGCCAGGTGCGCCGCCGTGCCGTAGCCCTTGTGACGGGCGAAACCGTACTCGGGGAATTCCGGATCGCTGGCTACCATGATACGATCCCGGGTCACCTTCGCGATGATGGAGGCGGCCGCGATGGAGATACTGCGCGCGTCGCCTCCCACCACGGTGGTCTGGGGGCCCTGCCAGTCGATCGCGTCGATCCCGTCGATGAGCAGATGACCGGGGGGCGGTACAAGGGCTTCCACGGCTTCCTTCATGGCGAGAAGGTTCGCGCGGCGGATGTTCACGGCGTCTATCTCGGCCGCTTCGATACGGCCGACGCCGATTGCGGCGGCGATGCCCGAGATTTTATCGAAAAGCGCGTCCCGCTTAGCGGGAGAGAGGCGTTTCGAATCGTCCAGGCCCGGAATCATGGCATCGTCCGGCAAAATCACGGCGGCCGCGACCACGGGACCGGCCAGGGCGCCCCTCCCGGCTTCGTCGACTCCGGCCGCGCGTCTGACGCCGCGGCCGAGGAGGGATCGTTCGAGGACGGCCATTGCCCGGAGTCTTTCCCGCTCCGCGTCGGCCGACGCCACGCTCAATTGCGTCGTTCGGCGATCCGCGCGGCCTTGCCCCTCAGCTTCCTCAGGTAGTAGATCCGGGATCTCCTTACTTTGCCCCGGCGCAACACCTGGATCTTGCCGATCGATGGCGAATGCAGCGGGAAGATCCGCTCGACGCCGATGCCCTGTGAAATCTTGCGGACGGTAATCGTCTCGCCAATGCCGTGGCCGGACTGCTGGATAACCACGCCCTGGTACAGCTGTACGCGTTCCTTGTCGCCTTCGCGGACTTTGACCTCCACCCGAATGGTATCTCCCGAACGGAATTCGGGCAGGTCGGTCCGTAACTGGTCCTGGGTGATCGTATCTAGTGCTTCCATGGTTCTGCTCGCGTCCTTTCGAACGATCACGGGTGGTGCTATCCGTTCTCGTTCCGTTGAAGTGTCTCCAGATAGGTCCTGTCCTCTCCGGTCAATTCCACGGTCTTCAGCAATTCGGGCCGTTGCTGAAAGGTCTTCTTCAGTGCGTCTTGCCGCTCCCATTTTTCGATGCGCTCGTGGTGCCCGGAAAGCAGCACCGGGGGTACGCACCGGTCATGGAATCGCTCCGGCCGCGTGTACACGGCGTTGCCAAGCAGTCCATCGTAGTGAGAATCCGTGACCGCGGACGCCATTTCACCCAGGGTCCCGGGAAGGAGACGGATCACGGCGTCCGCTATCATCATGGCCGGGATTTCACCGCCGGTGACGACGAAATCACCCACGGAATATTCATCGGCTTCCAGTCCCGTGGCCACGCGTTCGTCTACACCCTTGTAGTGTCCGCAGATGAGGACGAGTTGATCCATTTCCGCGAAGGCCTTTGCGGTTTCCTGCAAGAACGGTCTGCCCCTGGCCGACAACAGTACGGTACGGGACCGGTCCGCCGTGGACGCCCCGTCCACCTGCCTTCGAATGTGACGTACGCCCCGGAATATGGGTTCCGGCTTGAGCACCATGCCCGGGCTTCCGCCGTATGCGTAGTCATCGATGGTCTTGTGGCGGTCCGAGGTAAATGCTCGCAGGTCGTGGATGAAGACATCCACCAGGTCCCGTCTGCATGCCCGGCCCGCGATACTCTCCCCAAAGGGTCCCGCGAATACACCCGGAAAGGCCGTAAGTATGTCGATTCTCATGGTCTGTTCCGTTACGAGATCAGTCCAGGTATCTTGCGTATGACGATCCTGGAACCCCCGGGATCGAACTCCACCACGATATCCCGGACCGCCGGGATCATCGCTTCTCCGGCCGGCGTGTCCACAACGAACACGTCGTTGGCGGGCATGGAAAGTACCTCGCGGATGACACCGATCTCTTCTCCCTCGTCGGAAACGACCGTGCAGCCCTCGAGTTCGAAGACGTAATACACGTCCCGGGGCAACGGGGCGACGGCTTCTTCGGGCACCTGGATGTACGCTCCGCGAAGCCGTTGCGCGTTCTCCGTCGTATCGATCCCGAGGAACTTCATCAGCCAGCCGTTCCCGTCCCGGCTGCAACGTTCGATCTCCAGCGTTTCCCGCTCGCCGTCCTTCCGTTCCACGCCGATCCGGTCCAGATTCTCGAACCGGCCCGGAGCGTCCGTCAATCCTTCCACCCGTACGTAGCCCCTGAGTCCATGGGGTTTTCGGATGAACCCGATATCGATCCAGTCAGCGCTCACATACGCCCCGCCCCGGCCAGCCGGCGCCGGTTACGCGTCGGTTCACTCCGCCGCTTCGGTCGCAGCCGCTTCGGTCGCAGCCGCTTCGGTCGCAGCCGGTTCTATGCCGCGCCATTTCGCCATCGCGCCGCTCTTAACGAGAAGAGACCGCACGGTGTCGCTCGGCTGGGCGCCGCGGTTGAGCCAATCGACGGCCTTGTCCACGTCCATCTCCAGCTGTTCGGGCGAAATGGGGTTGTAGTAGCCCAGGATATCGATATACTTCCCACCCAGGCGGGTCCGGTTGTCCGCTACGACAATCCGGTAAAACGGTCTTTTCTTGGCTCCCGTGCGCCGAAGCCTTATGGCCACTGGCATATTTCGCTCCTTTGCTACCTGAACGGCAGCATCCTTTGACCGAGCTGCTCGAGCGCGCCCGGCCGGTTTAACTGCTTCATCATCTTTTGCATCATATTGTACTGTTTCAGTAACTGATTCACCTCCTGCACGCTCGTTCCGCTTCCCCGTGCGATCCGGCGGCGCCTGCTGCCGTTGATCACCACGGGGCGCGCCCTTTCATGTTTGGTCATGGAACTCAGTATGGCGTCCATGCGAACGAGCGCTTTCTCATCCATGTCCATGCCCTTCAACGCCTTCCTGTTAAAACCGGGCATCATCTCCACCAGTTCCTGCATGGAACCCATTTTCCCCAGTTGCTGGAGTTGCGACCGGAAATCCTCGAGATTGAATGTCTGCTTGCGTAGCTTCGTTTCGAGCTTTCGGGCTTCCTCCACGTCTATCGTGGCCTGCGCCCGTTCGACCAGGGAGACCACGTCGCCCATTCCGAGGATCCGGGAAGCCATCCGTTCGGGATGGAACACTTCCAGGGCTTCCAGTTTCTCGCCGACGCCCACGAACTTGATGGGCTTTCGGGTAATCTGCCGTATGGACAGCGCCGCTCCGCCCCGGGCGTCCCCGTCCATTTTCGTCAGGATGCAGCCGTCGATGTCGAGGCGCCGATCGAAGGCCTCGGCCACGTTGACCGCGTCCTGGCCCGTCATCCCGTCCACGACAAGCAGAATCTCGTGAGGATGGACCGCCCCGCGAATCCCGCTCAGTTCTTCCATCATTTCTTCATCGACGTGCAGGCGGCCCGCCGTGTCCAGCATGACGACGTCGCAGTCTTCCTGGCCGGCGCGGTCCACGGCGACCCTGCAGATCGTTTCGGGTGAACGGCCGTCCCCGAGGGAAACGACCGGAACGCCCAGTTGTTCGCCCAGCACCTGCAACTGCTTCACCGCCGCGGGCCGGTAGACGTCCGCCGCGGCCAGCATGGGACGGCGGCCCGCATCGAGGAAGAATCGGGCCAGCTTCCCCGTGGCCGTCGTCTTGCCGGATCCCTGCAGGCCGACAAGCATGACGATGGTCGGGGAAGTTTCCGCGAAGGCGATCTCGGCGGCTTCCTCGCCCATCAGCGATATCAGCTCACGGTGGACGACGCCCACCATCTGCTGTCCCGGGGACAGGTTTTTCAACACGCCCTGCCCCAGCGCCTTTTCCTTGACCGTATCGATGAACGAACGGGCGACCTTGAAATTCACATCGGCTTCCAGCAAGGCGCGGCGCACCTGCCGGAGACTGTCGTCGATGTTCTTTTCCGTCAGCTTGCCCTGGCCACGGAGGTTCCTGACGATTACTTCCATGCGGCCGGTCAATTCTTCAAACACGATAGGCTCCAGTACGGTCAGCCGGCTCGTCTGAGCCGCGCCGCAAAACTCCCGTCTACGCCGTGTACAGACGGCAGCGTGGCGATCCTGCCCACGCCGTCCGTGACCCGGGCCAGTCCCTCCGGCCAGTCTTCGGGGCCGTCCGCCCGAAACCCTGGATGCCTGTCGCAGAACGCGGCGACGACCTCTTCATTCTCGTCGGGCTCGATGGTGCACGTACTGTACACCAGGACGCCGCCGGGTTTCACCAGTCCGGCGCCTCGTTCCAGCAGCGCCAGCTGTTCTCCGCGGAGCCGGTCTATGTCCTCCGCCGTTCGCCGCCACCGCAGGTCGGGCCGGCGCGCAATGGTACCGAGTCCGGAACAGGGGGCGTCGACCAGGACCCGATCGGCTTTCACATCCAAACCGGGCGACCGGCCGTCCATGGCGACAAGACGCACCTGCCCCAACCCCATTCGCCGCCGGTGTTCCTCCACCCGTCTGAGTCGATGCGTTGACGAATCGCAGGCGATCACCCTTCCGCCCGCGCCGACAATTTGGGCAATATATGTTGTTTTTCCGCCCGGAGCGCAACATAAATCGACAACGGTTTCGCCGGTCTTCGGGGCGAGGAGCCTCACCGCGAGGCCCGCGCTCTCGTCCTGGACCTGGAACAGACCCGCCTCGTGAGCGGGCAGTCTGCCAAGGTCGCCCGCATGGCGAATGGACATGAAATCGGGGAGCCAGCGACCGGGCTCGACGTGGATTCCCTGGTCTTTCAGCGTCTCGGCGAGGTCAGGCGCCGCGACCCGCAGCGCGTTGACCCGTATGGTCAGCGGCGGAGGCCGGTTCCCGGCCTCCATGAGGGCTGCGGCGGAATCCACGCCGTACCGATCGATCCACCGCTTCGACAGCCAAGCCGGATAGGAATGGGTTACGCCGAGCTCCGTGACGGGATCTTCCCCGCGCGCGGGCCGCGACAGTTGGTCGCGCTGCCGCACGGCAGTCCGCAGGACCGCATTGGTCAGGCGGACGGTACCCTGATGTCCGTACCGCCTGGCGAGTTCCACGGACGTATGGGTGGCGGCGGCGTCGGGGACCCGGTCCATCAGCATCAACTGGTACAGGCCCATGCGGAGGATCAGGCGGATCCACGGCGTCAGCGACTCCGGTTTTCCACGCAACAGCTGGCCGAGCATCCAGTCAAGACGGCGGCGCCAGCGGATGACGCCGTACACCAATTCGGTGGCGAAGGCCTTGTCGCGGTCAGGGAACGCGTGCCGCTGAAAGAGGGCATTGAGGGCATCACGGGGCAGGATGTCCCGGCTTTCGGCGCGATGCAGCGCCTGCAGTGCGATCTCACGCACAGGAGGTGCGTTCCCTTCGCCTTCGGCCGCCGAATCTTCGTGAAGTCGATCCATGGTCCCGTCAACCCGGCCGCGGATCGCGTCCGCCGAACAGGTCACCCGCCGCGGGCCGGTATCCCCGCACGAATTCCGCCCCCTCGATCCGGCCTCGACCTTCGGTTTGTACCCTGTCCAGCCTCAACCCGCCTTCTCCGGTCTGAACCACGATACCCCGGCGTTCGTCGGCGTAGACGATCCTTCCCGGCTCCAGTCCGCCTGTCCCATCCAGGGACACGGTCCGGCTGGTCAGGATCCGGAGGAACTTCCCGCGCCAGGTGGTGAAGGCCATGGGATACGGGTTCAGCCCCCGCACCCGGTTATGTATGGCCCGGGCCGGAAGCCGCCAGTCTATACGGCCGTCCTCCCGGGATATCCTGGGCGCAGGCGATGCTTCGCCCTGCTGCGGCCGCGGCCGGATGCCGCCGGCCGCCACCAGGTCCACCGTACGCAGCAGCAGGTCGGCGCCTGTATGAGACAGGCGGTCGTGCAGCTCGCCGGCGGTTTCTTCCGGGCCGATCGGCACGGTCTCCTGGCAGAGGATGTCCCCCGCGTCCACCCGCTTTTCGATCAGGATGGTGGTAACGCCTGTAACCTCGTCTCCGCTCATCACCGCCCACTGTATAGGCGCCGCGCCGCGGTGCCTGGGAAGGAGGGAAGGATGCAGGTTGACCGCGCCTCCCGGGGGTATCTCCAGCAGTGCGGCCGGCAGGATGCGAAAGGCCACGACCACGAACAGATCGGCCTTCAGGGCCCGGAGGGCGTCCAGGAAACGCGGGTCGCGCAGCTTTTCCGGCTGCCAGAGGGGAATACCGTGTCGCAGGGCCGCGTCCTTTACCGGGGAAGAACCGGTCTTCAACCCGCGGCCCCGTGGCCGGTCGGGTCCGGTGACGATCCCGGCCACGTCGTGTTCCGTACGCCCGATCAGCGCTTCCAGGCTCGGCACGGCGAATTCGGGCGTTCCCATGTAGACCACGCGCATATCAGCCCGCCTGGCTGCTCGCCTTGAGTTTCTTCAATCGGGTACGGAGGAACTGAAGCCGGAACTTGCTGAGGTAATCGATGAAAAGTGTGCCTTCCAGGTGGTCTAACTCGTGGATCAGGACCCGTGCCAGCAACCCGCTGCCCTCGATCTCCAGGGGCCGTCCGTCCAGGTCGGTCGCCTCGACGCGCACGACCTCGGGCCGGGTCACCTTTTCGAACAGGTCCGGAAAACTCAGGCATCCCTCGTCGCCCGTCTGCGCGCCCTCCTGCTTGACGACACGCGGATTCACCAGCGCCAGGTGGGCCGGATCTCCATCCAGAGACGGCCCCCTGCGGTCCAGGAAGAGTTCCGGACTGATCACCCCGAGGTTGACCACGTACAGGCGAACGGTCTCACCGACTTGCGGAGCGGCGAGACCGATACCCTCCGCCTCGATCATGGTGTCGATCATGTCCTCCGCGAGGCGGCGCAGCGCCGCGGTCGTTTCCTCCACAGGCCGCGATTTTTCCCGCAGGATCGGATCGCCGTATATGCGTATGGATCTGACCGCCATGGCCGCCGCCTATTCTTCTTTGTTGCCCTTCTTGCTGCTGATCAGGCGGGAAATCGCGCTGCGCTGCAGATCGACCCGGACGTCATCGGCGATACGCACCGTAACCACGTCCGATTTGAGTCCGGTTATGACGCCGATGATCCCGCCCTGCGTCACCACCTTGTCCCCGTTCTGCAGACTGTCCAGCATGGCCTGCTGTTCCCGCTGTCTCTTCTGCTGCGGCCGGATCAGCAACAGGTAGATGATGGCGAACATCAACAGGATCGGGATCATGGAGATCAGGAACCCCGGTCCGGAGGCATCTCCTCCACCGCCGCCGGGACCCATGGCAAAGGCATCTTGTATCACTGAGCACGCTCCTTTCTTTCTTTTTCACTGTGGTACGCGGTTAAAAACGAACTTCGCCACGCGCCGAAACGCCCTTCCAGAACGGCCTCTCCCATTTCGGAGGCCAGGCCGACGTAGAAGTGGATGTTGTGCAGGGTCCCCATTCTCGGACCCAGGATTTCACCGGCGCGGTACAGGTGCCGGATGTACGATCTGCTGAAAGTCCGGCAGGCGTAGCAGGAACAGGATGGGTCGATCGGTCCGGCATCATCCCGGAAACGGGCATTGTAGATATTGATGCGGCCGCGGCGGGTATAAAGCGCGCCGTTTCGTCCTTCGCGGGTGGGAATCACACAGTCGAACATGTCGATCCCCCGTCCCACCGCGTCGACCAAATCATCCGGCGTCCCTGCGCCCATCAGATAACGGGGCCGGTCTCCCGGCAGGTGTTCTACCGTGGCGTCGATCAGTTCCCCCATGGTCGACTTCGGCTCACCGATCGACATGCCGCCGATGGCGTAGGCGTCGAATTCCTGGTCGACCAGCGATCGCGCGCAATCGACCCGGAGGTCCACGTACACGCTGCCCTGCACGATGCCGAACAGCGCCTGTGCATGGGCTCTCTCTCCCTCCAGTTCATCGAAACGCTTCCGGGAACGGGCCGCCCATCGCACCGTCAGGGCGGCGGAGTCCTTCGCGTACCGGTAATCGCAGGGATAGGGCGGACACTCGTCGAGCGGCGCGATGATATCGGCGCCGAGCGCGGTCTCCACATCCATGACGAGCTCCGGCGTGAACAAGTGCCGCGCGCCGTCGATGTGGGACTGGAACGTCACCCCTTCTTCTCCGATCGACTTTAGATCGGACAGGCTGAAGACCTGGTAGCCTCCGCTGTCCGTCAACAGGGGGCGCCGCCAGTTCATGAAGCCATGCAGCCCGCCCATTGCCCGGATCAATTCATGTCCCGGCCGGAGAAACAGGTGGTATGTGTTGCCCAGGATGATCTGCGCGCCGGCGGCTTCGAGTTCCTCCGGCGTAAGCGTCTTCACCGTCGCCTGGGTTCCCACGGGCATGAACACCGGCGTGCGTATATCGCCGTGGGCGGTCTTCATGCGGCCGGCCCGCGCGTTGGAAGCCGGGTCCAGGGCGAGCAGGTTAAATTCCAGCGACGCCATACCGGGAGACCCGTAATCCTCCTGTGGAGAAATCCATAGTTATTCCAGTGATTTGATGGGGCCCTCGCCGCGGCCCAGGATAAACTGCTGAACCAGCGGGTCGTCGCTGTTCCTGATCTCATCCGGGGTGCCCACTGCGTGTATCACCCCGTCATGCAGCATGGCGATGCGGTCCGCGACCTTGTACGCGCTGATCATGTCGTGGGTCACCGCGATCGCCGTCACCGACAGCCGCCGGTTCATGTCGAGGATCAGGTCGTTTATGATGTCCGCCATGATCGGATCCAGGCCCGTGGTGGGTTCGTCGTACAGGATGTACTCCGGATTCATGGCGATCGCCCGGGCGAGTCCCACTCTCTTACGCATGCCGCCCGAAAGTTCAGCGGGTTTCTGGTCCTCCACGTCGGACAGTCCGACCATCTGGAGGCAGGTCCGCACCCGTTCGCCGATCTCCGTTTCGGTCCGGTCGGTGTGAACCTTCAGGGCGATCCCCACATTCTCCCCCACGGTCATCGAATCGAACAGGGCGCCGCCCTGGAACAGGAAACCGAACCGTTTCCTGATTTCGTCCAGCTCGTGCCTGTTCAAACGGGTTACGTCCCTTCCGTCCACCAGGAGGGTGCCGCCATCCGGATGCAACAATCCCGTTATGTGCTTGAGCAGCACGCTCTTGCCGCATCCGCTCCGGCCGATGATGACCATGGTCTCGCCCGATTCGATGGTCAGGTTTACATCGTTAAGCACCGGTTTCCCGAAGGCTTTTCTTAAATGGACTATTTCGATCATGAGCGGGTAAGCATATGTAATCCGGGGAAAACGGTCAGCCCGGATCTTCGTGATACAGATCCGGGTTCTCGAAACGGGCGAAACGGTCCACAAAAACCAGTTCCACCGTACCTACGGGGCCGTTGCGCTGCTTGCCGATGATGACTTCCGCGTTGTTCTGCTCATGTTCCTCTCCGTCACCGTACCGCGCAGGCCGGTAGATGAACAGCACCACGTCGGCGTCCTGTTCGATCGCGCCCGATTCCCGGAGGTCCGACAGTTGCGGCCGGCCGTCCCCTCCACGGGTCTCTACCGCCCGTGAAAGCTGCGAGAGCGCAATGACGGGGACATTCAACTCCTTTGCCAGGGCCTTGAGGTTCCTGGAGATGGCGGAGATCTCCTGTTGCCTGTTCTCCGCGTCATTCGGGCCCCGCATCAACTGCATGTAGTCGACGGCCAGCAGGCCGATGTCTTTACGCTCGGACATGAGTCTTCGGGCCCGGGAACGCATTTCGGTGACCGACAACGCCGGGGTCTCGTCGATGTATACCGGCGCGGTGGCGAGGGCGCCCACCGCAATGCTCAGGTTCGACCAGGCGTCTCCCGGCAACCGTCCGGTGCGCATCAGGTGGGAATCCACCCGCGCCTCGCTGCACAGCATCCGCTGAGCCAGTTGGTGGCTGGTCATCTCGAGACTGAACAGGCCGACGCCAACCTGGGCTTCCACCGCTACGTGGCGGATGATGTTCAGGCAGAGCGCCGTCTTCCCCATGGCCGGCCGGGCCGCGATGATGACCAGGTCCCCGCGTTGAAATCCGGCTGTCATTTCGTCCAGCCGGGTAAAACCCGTGGGAATGCCGGTGACGGTGCTGTCCTGCTCATGGAGTTTTTCGATGTTCTCGAAGGTGTCGTGCAGAATGGGATTGAGCTGGGTGAACCCGCGGCGGACGTCACGCTGGGAGAGGGAGAAAACCATCTGTTCGGCCTCATCCAGCAGTTCCGCCGTGTCCTCCGATGACTCATACGCCCGCGAGGCGATCTGGGTAGCCACGTTGATCAGTTTGCGGCCCTGGGACTTCTCGTGCACGATCCGGGCGTGGTACTCCACGTTGGCCGCGGTCGAAACGCTTTCCACCAATCCCGCCAGATAGAATGCCCCTCCCACGGAGGCCAGTTCCTGCCGCTTTTCCAGTTCTTCGCTCAGGGTGATCATGTCGGTGGGTTCGTTCCGGTCGTACAGCGCGATCATGGCGTTGAAGATCTTGCGGTTCGCTTCACGGTAGAACGCGGTATCGTCGAGGATGTCGAGGACGATCGACATGGCGTCCTGTTCCAGCAGCATGGCCCCCAGAACAGCCGCCTCCGCCTCCACGGCCTGCGGCGGAAGCCGTTCCACACCGTCGCTCTGGCTGTTCATGGATTCGCGCTCCTAGGTCGCCTTCTCGTCGGATTGCACGAGGCGGTCATATTCCTTCCGCAGCATCTGTACATCTTCCCACGTCGGCCGTTTGTACGCCGGATTGTGCAACAGGCCGGAGGGGTGGTACGTAACCAGCAGTTTCACGCCGTGACAGTCGTGAAACCTGCCTCGCAGGGTTCGGATCGAACTGTTCCGCTTGAGCAGCGCCTGGGCGGCGACTCGACCGAGGGCGCAGATCAGCCGGGGCTGAACGAGGCGTATCTGCTCCTTAAGGATGGCGTCGCAGGCGTCGATCTCTTCGGGCCGAGGGTCCCGGTTGTTCGGCGGCCGGCATTTCAGGATGTTGGTGATGTAGACCTCGTCCCGGGTGAAATCGATGGCGTTCAATATGCGGGTCAGCAGTTTGCCCGCCGCTCCTACGAAGGGCTGCCCCTGCTCGTCTTCATGGGCTCCGGGCGCCTCGCCCACGAACATCACGTCGGCGTTTTCGTTGCCGGAACCGAATACGAAGTGTTTTCGCTGGTGACCGAGTGCGCAAGCCGTGCAGAGATGGTACCGCTCATACAGCGCTTCGAGGGAAGCGGCTCGATCCGACCGGGCGGCCCGATCGGGCTTCCGCCGCCGTTCCGGCAGCGGAAGGACCTTGTCCAGGCCCTCCGGCAGGAAGTGCGTTTCAAGCCCCTGTTCCTCTTCCTGCTTCACGGCCTCGACGGTCTCGCGTATAAGGTCGGCCAGCGACGCTTGTCGGTTCATGCGGGAACGACTTCCCGGTTTCTCAGCAGGCGGGCGACTTCGTCCATTATGCGGTCCGCCACGCCGGACTTGGACTGCATGGGAAGGGATTCCTCGCGGCCGTCGCGGCGTATCAGGGTGACGATGTTCGTATCCGTCCCGAACCCCGCGCCCTCGGCGGTGATGTCGTTGAAGACCACCAGGTCCAGATTCTTCTCCGCCAGTTTCCTCCGCGCGTAATCCAGGCCGTCATGGGTCTCCGCGGCAAAGCCGATCAGCACGGGCGGCCGGTCCGCGGCCACTTCCTTGAGGATATCGGCGGTCCTGGTCATTTCCAGCGTAAGCCCTTCGTCTGTCTTCTTCATCTTCCGCCGGGCCTGAACGCCGGGCCGGTAATCCGACACCGCCGCAGCCATGATGACCGCATGCCGACCTTCGCGGTTTCTCAGGACGGCTTCGCGCATCTCACCGGCGGACCGGACGTGTTCGACGTTCACCCCGTATGGGTCCTGGAGGCTTGTAGGCCCCGATACCAGCGTGACCGACGCGCCGCGCCGCGCCGCGGCCCTGGCAACGGCAAAGCCCATCTTCCCGCTGGATCGGTTTGTGACGCACCGGACGGGATCGATGTCCTCCGCCGTGGGGCCGGCGCTCACCAGCACGTTGCATCCGGCCAGGTCCTGATCGGGATCGGCTAGAATGGCGAGCGCCTCCACGATACGATCCGGCGCCGCGAGCCTTCCCTCCCCCATTTCCCCGTTTGCCAGTGCCCCGAATTCCGGTTCGACGACGTGAACGCCCCGGCTTCTGAGCCGTTCCAGATTCGCCTGGACGGCCTCGTTTCTCCACATGCGGAAGTTCATGGCCGGCGCCAGGCAACAGGGCGCTTCGCAGGCCAGCATCACGGTGGAGAGCAGGTCGTCGCCCAGGCCGTTCGCCATCTTGCCGATGATATTGGCCGTGGCGGGCGCGATGGCCACCGTATCGGCCCAGACCGCGAGATCCACGTGTTCTTCACCGGACGACCCGGTATCGGGAAACTGCTCGACGGCCACGGGACGCGCGGTGAGGGCGCTGAACGTTACGGCTCCGACAAAGGCGAGCGCTTCACGCGTCATGACCACCCGGACGTCCGCCTGCTCCTGAACGAGTCCGCGAACGACTTCCGCCGCCTTGTAGGCCGATATGCTGCCCGTCACCCCGAGGACGATCCGGCGCCCTTTCAACCTGGACATCGGGAACTCCTGTTTTACTCCGCGGCCTCGTCGTCCCCGGCCGGCTGGTAATCAAAGCGCAACTCGTTGCCGAGCAACCGGTCCAGCGCCATGGTCGTCACTTTTTCGGCGCGGTCTTCCTGCGTCCCCAGCATCTTGTTGTGGAGGTTGATTCTCCGCGCCTCGAGGGCCGTGATCATGACGGCTTCGTAGATGTTTTCGGCGACTTCCCTCATGCGCTCCTGGGATATGTACTGCGTTGGCTTTCCGGTATTCATTGCGGCTCCCATCGGCTGATGCGACGCCGTTCGGCGGTGATGATCCCTCGAATGGCGTCGACGGTTAACTGCTGTTTTCCGTCGTCATTTTCAACCCCGTAGTCATATGCGGGCAGATACTTCATTTCGGTGCGCGCCTTGATCAGCCTCCTGTGGATCTGATCGTCGGTTTCCAGGCCCCGTTGTTTCAACCTTCTTGACAGGCAGTCCATGGAAGGCGGTATGAGAAAGACGAGTACGGCTTCCGGGAATATGGCCTTGACTGCCCGCCCGCCCTGTACGTCGATGACCAGCAGGGCCACGTCCCCGGATCGAATGACCCGCTCGACGGTGTCCCTGGGGGTGCCGTAAAGCACGCCGTCATAAACTTCCGCCCATTCGAGAAAGGCGCCCTGCCTGATCTTCGCCTTGAATTCGTCCGCGCTGACAAAACGGTAATCCACCCCGTCTTGCTCGTTCGGCCGCTTGCTCCGGGTCGTCATGGAGACGGACCTGACGATGGTCGAATCTTCTGCGGTGAGCAATTCGCCGACGGTGGTTTTGCCCGTGCCCGACGGTGCGGAAAGGACCAGGCAGAACCCCTTGGAATCCGATCGGCCGGGCGTACCGAAATCACTCAATGTTCTGCACCTGCTCACGAACCTTCTCGAGCTCTTCCTTGGCCTCGATGACGGAATGGCTGATCTCCGTATCGTTGCCCTTCGATCCGATGGTATTGATCTCCCGGTTCATTTCCTGGATGAGGAAGTTGAGCCGCCTGCCAGGACTCCGATCGGCCGCAAGCGCATCCAGAAAAGCGTCGCAATGCGCGCTCAGACGGACACATTCCTCGGTCACGTCGCTGCGTTCCGCGAACAGGGTAATCTCCATGGCCACCCGTTGCGGATCGATCTGGCTGTCCTCGAGCAGGCCGGCGAGCCGACTGCTCAAGCGTTCCCGGAAATCGGACACCCGGTCCGGCGCCCGGCCCTCGATTGACCGCAGTATGGCCATTATGGCTTGGATCCTGTTGCGCAGGTCTGTTTCGAGCGTCTTCCCCTCGCTTCTCTTCATGTCTTTGAAAGCGGCGAGCGCCTTCGCCAGAGAGGCTTCGATCCCCGTCCACCGCTCGGCCGGGTCGACTTCCTCGATTTCCGGCGTAATCAGGCCCGGATACGCGGCGACCATTTCGAGGGAGACGTCGCCTGCAACGCCAAGTCGATCCTTGAGCTTCCTCAACGCGTCGCAGAACTTTCTTCCCGCCTCCACGTCGATCCGGATCCCCTGCGCACCCGTTTCGCCGTCGTCGCATCGAACAGATACGGAGACGTTACCCCGGATGACGTGCTCCTGCACGTATGCGCGCACCCGGCCCTCCAGCGAACCCAGAGACTTGGGCAACCTTACCGCGATGTCACAGAATCGACCGTTGACCGAACGCAGTTCGACGACGGTCCGGACGCCGGCAAGGTCAGATTCCCCGGCGCCGTATCCAGTCATGCTGCATATCATTTTGGGCCCCTGAATCTCCATTTCTGTCTGTTTCCAAGAAACTTGAAATTACACGCTAAACGGCGATTTGTCAATAACATATTAACGGTTGCGCGGTGGTGTTCCTTACCTTTCCGGACACGATGAATCGAAGAATCATGACGCTTGAAGCGACCGGCCGCCTTATATTAAGAAATAGTCTGGAACATGATGATCCAGGCGTCGAAGAACGTCTTCGAATCCCTATCTGCCCGGCACGGGAAACAGGATAAACCAGTCATGGATGCCTTGGCGTTGCAGGCCGTGAAAGACGAGTGCAGGTTCCTGGAGGGGACGCGTATTGCGGCCATCGACCAATACGCGCCCATGGAAATCGGCCTCGTCCTGAAGACGAACGCGGGCAGGCGGGTGCTTTCCCTTTCCGTGCAACCGGGTTTCGCCCGGGCACATCTGTCGGATTCAACGCAGAAGAGCGCGGCCGCTTCCGCCCTGCTCGGCGCGCTGCGCGACCATCTCGTTCCAGGTACGCTGGAAAAGATCGTCGTGGCGCCGTTTGAACGGGTGGTGGACCTGCACATACAGGGACGATCATCGTCGGAACCCCGCCGCTATCGCCTGATCGCAGAACTCATCGGGAACCGGGGCATCATGGTGTTCCTTTCCGAACCGGACCGGGTTATTCTGGAGACCCTCAGGCGCATCCGGGGCGCCGACAGGCCACTTGTACCCGGTGAGACCTACGCGTTTCCTCCGCCGATGGAGAAAATACCGCTTTCGGATGCGACGCGCGGACTACTGGACGATCTGGACAACCTGAAAGCTTCGGTAGAACTGGCGCGTCACTTGTCCGCCACGTTCGCGGGGCTATCCAGGGAAATGGCCATGGAAGTGCTGGCCCGGGCCGGCCTGTCGGATGCAGCGGATTTTAACGACGGGGACCCGGACGGCCGCGCTGACCGGGTCTGGCAGAGCCTGCATGAACTTGTCGACCGAGTCCGGGCCAGGGTCTGGACGCCCTGTATTGGCAGGTCGCATGACGGCCGGGTCCGGTTGCTTTCGGCGGTCCCGGTCCACTCCCTTCCGGAGGCGCAGGTCGAGCACTACGAATCCATCAGCGTCGCCGTAGAAACTTTCTACGCAGAGCGGAAAGCGGAAGAAGCCTCGAAGCAACGGTTGCTGACGGTACAACGCACCCTGCGGGATGAAATCCGGCGGCTGGAGCGTTTGACGGCGAACCTTGCCCGCGACCAGGATCACGTGGAGCGGGAAGAGGAATACCGCAGGTACGGCGACTTGATCACGTCTCACATAGCCCGGTTGAAAGCGGGGTCGGCGGAAGCCCGGGTCGAAGACTACTTCAGCGATGAACGGGAGGAAATCGTCATACCGTTGAAGCCCGGGCTGTCGCCGGCGGAGAACGCCCGGTGGTATTTCCGCATGGCCCGGAAAGCCAGAGACGGACGGAAGGCGGTGGCGCATCGCCTGGGCCAGGCTCGAAGACGACTGGAAGTAGTCGAGGGCATCCGGGCGGCGCTGGAGTGCGGCGCGGACGCGAAAAAGCTGGAGGATGCCCACAGGGCCTGCATCAGACTGGATCTCGTCAAGGCGCCCCGTAAGGCCGGCGGAACGAAACGGTCACGCAAACAGGCCGGACGGGACATACACCCGAGAAGGTACATGACATCGAACGGACACCTGCTGCTCGTGGGCCGCAACAGCCGGGAAAACGAAGCGCTCACAAAATCGGCTGCGCCGGACGACATCTGGCTCCACGCACGGGACCTTGGCGGTTCCCACGTGATTCTGCGGAGGGTGGACAAGACCCAGATGCCGAGTAAAAGGACCCTGTTCGAAGCGGCCTGCCTGACGGCCTACTTCAGCAAGGGACGGGGGTCTGCCACCGTGCCGGTGGACTATACGGAACGACGTTACGTCAGGAAAATGAAAAACGGCGGGCCCGGGCAGGTCGTGTTTACCCGCGAAAAAACGCTTTTCGTCGAACCCAGGCTTGAACTCAGGCAGGCCGATCAGCCGGGGGAATCGGACCGTGGATGATCCGTTCCCTTCAGACCCGGTCCACGATGCTGCCCTCGGCGTAGGATCCCAGCAGCTTGAAGTTGGTCGCGATCTCCTGGAGGTGGTTGAGCGCCCGTTTGCAGAGCAGACTGTCGGCGTGTCCCTCGAAATCCAGGTAGAACAGGTACTCCCAGGGGGATCCGACCAGGGGCCGCGATTCGATCTTGTTGATGGAGATGTCCCGCAGCGCGAATACGCTCATGGCCTTGAACAACGTGCCGGGTTCGTGGGGCATCGAGAACACGATGGAGGTCTTAAGGCGTTCGCCCACAGGTGGTTCGGGCTCCCTGCCCAGGACCAGGAAACGCGTATAGTTCTGGACGTTGTCTTCGATGCCGCGCTCCAGGATCTCGAGTCCGTACCGCTCCGCGGCGCGGGTGCTCGCGATCACGCCGATGTCCCGGTCTTCTCCCTCACCCAGCATCTTGGCCGCGCCGCCGGTGTCGTAAACGGTTTCGGGCTTCAGCGACGGATGTTCCCGGAAAAACCGGACGCACTGTTCCAGCGCCTTGGTATGAGACTGGACCCGGCGGAGTTCCTCCGGGCGGACACCCGGTTTCGCCATCAGGTTGTGGACGATGCGGAGCACGATCTCGCCGACGATTTGCTGGTTGTGCTCCTGCATCAGGTCGTAATTGACGTGGATGCTGCCCGCAAGGGTGTTTTCGATTGGAAGCATCCCGTAGTCGCAGCGCCCCTCTTCCACGGCGCGGAACACGTCGTCGAACCACCCGTGGGGCACCGGTTCGGCCGCGTCCCCGAAATATGCCTGTACGGCCATTTCGCTGAAAGCGCCCAGTTCGCCCTGGAAGCCGGTCCTGTACTTGTTCAATCGGTTCTCCTCTCCTCCAACAACGAGGCTCTGCTTTCCTTCGCCGTCGTCAGCGTCCTCACCAGTTCCGACTCGCGTCCCTCCTCGATCAGCGCCGCCAGGTCGTCCAGCAACCGCCTGGCGTCCTCGATGCCGCGGAGCAGTGGCCGGCCGTTCGTCAGACAGATGTCGGCCATCACGCGCACGTTGGACGCGGCCAGACGGGTGGTGTCCCGAAATCCCGATGCCGCAAACGCTCCCAGGCGGTCTTCCTCGCGCGCCATGTTTTCCGCGGCGAGCGCCAGCGCTACGGACAGCAGGTAGGGGAGGTGGCTGGTTATGGAAACGATCCGGTCGTGGCGTTCCGCGGTAATGACGACGGGACAGGCGCCGATCCCGCGAACGAGATCCGTGAGCAGATCGACGGCCCCTTCATCGACCTCGGGAGGCGGGACCAGGGCGAAAGTCGCGTCTTGCAGCAACCGGGCGTCGGCGTGTTCGATGCCGGCGTGCTCGGTTCCCGCCATGGGGTGTCCGCCGACATACCGTTTGATTCCTGTCTCGCTGGCGACGGCGGAAACGATGGCCGCCTTGGTGCTGCCCAGGTCCAGGAGGACGGTCTCCCTACCGAGAATCGACGCCAGGCCCGGCAGCATCTCGAGTATGGCCCGGACCGGCGTGGCGAGCACGACCAGGTCGGCCCCTTCCACCCCCTCGGCCAGGTCGAGGAATCCCACGTCGACCGCGCCGCGCTCGATGGCCCGGTCGAGCGTTGCCCGGTCCAGGTCGACGCCCGCGACACGATCCGCCGCCCCCGACTTGCGGAGCGCCATGCCGAAGGAACCGCCCAGCAATCCGACTCCGATGATGGTGACTCGCATAAACGAACTCAGTCTATGGTGCGGTTCACGGCTGTCGCGACCGACTGCAATTCCGGAATCAGCGAGGCAAACGCTTCCGGAGTCAGGGACTGGTCCCCGTCCGAAAGGGCGCGCTCGGGTCTGGGATGCATCTCGATCATGAGTCCGTCGGCGCCGACCGCAACGGCCGCCCGGGACGCCGGACCCACGAAATCCGCGTTGCCGGTTCCGTGGCTCGGATCGATGAAGACCGGCAGATGGGTGTATTTCTGCAACACCGGCACGGCCGAGATGTCGAGTGTATTCCGCGTCCAGGTCTCGAAGGTCCGTATACCCCGCTCGCACAGTACGACGTTGTGGTTTCCCCCCGCAAGGATGTATTCTGCCGCCAGCAGCATCTCCTCGATCGTGGCGGACATGCCGCGCTTGAGCATGACGGGCCTGGAACTCTGTCCCACGGCGTTCAACAGCGGGTAGTTCTGCATATTGCGCGCGCCGACCTGCAGCATGTCCACGTACTCGGAGACCATCGGCTCCATTTCAGGCTCCATCACCTCCGATATGGTCGGCAGTCCCGTTTCCTCGCTGACCCGGGCCATGATCTTCAGGCCTTCCTCGCCGAGCCCCTGGAAACTGTAGGGGGAAGTCCGCGGCTTGAACGCGCCGCCTCGGATGATGTGGGCCCCGGCCGCCCGGGCGTGCCGCGCCGCTTCCACGAACTGGTCGTAGGATTCGACGGAACAGGGACCGGCTATGATGGTAATCCCATCGCCGCCGATCGTGACGTTGCCTACCTGAAATCGGGTCTTGTGCGGCTGCACTTCCCGGCTTACGAGCTTGTATGGCCGCTGAATGCGCTGAACCCGGTCCACCCCGTCCAGGATTTCAAACTGTTCGGGCTCAAGGCTCAGCGTATTGCCGATAAGACAGATGATGGTTATTTCGTCACCCTGAATGTCACGCGGTTTGCAGCCGAATGCCCGGATGGTTTCCCTAACATGCTCCTTCTGGTCTTCCGAAGCCTGCGGCTTCATTACGACCACCATTTCAACCTCCTTCGGCGATGTCCGGCCTGAGTACTACGGCGCCGTTCAGGTAAACATGCCGTATTTCATCCTGTGGTGTTACCGTGTTTACGTGAATCAGAACCCGGATGCACCGGGCAAGTCCGTCTGGGACTTCCATCTCCTGGGTGCAGAACAGGGGAATCGACGTCCATCCCATCTGGCGCGCTCCCAATGCGGGCGTCTCGGCGTCGAGATCCTTCGTCGCGGAAAAGATGACGCTGGCGATCTGCTCCAATTCGATGCGATTGGCGTCGACGATCGCCGACAACAGTCGCCGGGACGCTTCTCCAATGGCATCGGCGGAATTCAGTTCAACGGTTATGGCGCCTCGAACGCCCCGGACCATGGTTCCTCCTGGAATGCGGAATGCTGGATTCTACCAGAAACATACCTGATAAGGTGGTTGGAATACGTGGGAGCCGCAGAGACCCGACCGGTCTCCTCGACTCCCACATGCATCTCCCTGGCTGGATGTAATTGCCGTCATGTTCAATTCCTGTGCAAACGGCATCGAACCCGGCGCCCGAAATCACCCCGGCATCGAACCCGGCGCCCGAAATCACCCCGGCATCGAACCCGGCGCCCGAAATCACCCCGTCGCGGTCACCGGGTTCTTCCTGTCTATGCCCGCTCTCAGTGAAGCCACGTATTCGCCCACGGTCCGAATCAAATCCGGCTCGCCGGCGTGTTCTTCCATTACGTTGATTATGGCACTGCCCACGATGACCCCGTCGGCCAGCCGGGCGGCCTCATTGGCCTGTTCCGGCGACGATATGCCGAATCCCAGGCCAAGGGGCCGGTCCGTGTGGGACCGCACCTGCGCCATAAACTCGTCCACCCCGTCCGCCAGCTTTCCGCGGGCGCCCGTGACGCCGGTCAGGGAGACGCAGTATACGAATCCCGTGGTGTGGCGGCCCACCAGTTCGATCCGCGCCTTTGTGCTTGTGGGCGCGACCAGGAACACGACGGTGAGTCCATGCCGCCGGCAGGCATCGGACAGGTCGCCGCCTTCTTCCGGCGGGAGATCGGGCACGATCAGACCGTCCACGCCCGCGCGGACGGCATCTCGGCAAAGTTCCTCGATCCCGTAGGCGAGCACCGGGTTGTAATAGGTCATCAGGACGATCGGGATGTCCGACCGCTCCCGGATGGATCCGACCGTACCGACGATGTTCCGGAGGGTCGTGCCCTGATCCAGGGCCCGCAGCGCGGCGCGCTGAATCGTCGGGCCGTCCGCGATGGGATCGGTGAAGGGAACGCCCAGTTCGACCAGGTCGGCGCCGCGGCGATCCAGTTCCACAACCAGGCCGGCGGTCGTTTCCAGGTCCGGATCTCCCGCCATGATGTACGGGACGAGCGCTTTCCGTTCCGCGGACTTAAGCGTCGCGAAGGTCTCTTCAATGCGGTTCATTCAGCCCTCCATCCGCTCCCGGACCACCCGTTCCTGGTCCATGAATCCGTATACCTGCTCGACATCCTTGTCCCCGCGGCCCGACAGCCCGGCGACAATGACCTGATCCCGGTCCATTCCCGGGGCGATCCGGGCGATATGGCCGATGGCGTGGGCGCTTTCCAGTGCGGGTATGATGCCTTCGACCCTGGACAGCAGCTCGAAGGCCTCCAGCGCCTCGTCATCGGTCACACTGACGTAATCCGCGCGGCCGGAGTCCTTCAGGTAGCTGTGCTCGGGTCCCACCCCGGGATAGTCCAGCCCGGCGGAGATGGAATGGGCGACCTGGATCTGGCCGTTGGCGTCCTGTCCCGTATAGCTCATGGCGCCGTGCAATACGCCGGGCGTGCCCTGGCCAAGCGTCGCGGCGTGCAGGCCGGTGTCGAGCCCGTGCCCCGCCCCTTCCACGCCGACCAGTTGCACTTGGTCGTCGAGAAAAGGATGAAAGAGGCCGATGGCGTTGCTGCCTCCCCCCACGCAGGCGACAAGCATATCCGGCAGCCGCCCTTCCTTCTCCAGGATCTGCCCGCGCGCTTCGCGGCCGATGACCGACTGGAATTCACGTACCATCAAGGGGAAGGGATGGGGCCCCGCCACCGATCCGATGATGTAATGGGTATGCCGCACGTTGGTCGCCCAGTCGCGCAGGGCTTCGTTCAGCGCGTCCTTCAGCGTGCGGCTGCCCGCGTCGACGCCGATGACCCGGCTCCCCATCAGGCGCATGCGGAAGACGTTAAGCGCCTGGCGTTCCATGTCCTCGGTCCCCATGTAGACATCGCACTCCAGGCCGAAACGGGCGGCCACGGTCGCCGTGGCCACGCCGTGCTGGCCGGCTCCGGTCTCGGCGATGACCCGGGGTTTATTCATGCGCCGGGTCAGCAGGATCTGGCCGATAGTGTTATTGATCTTGTGGGCGCCCGTGTGGTTCAGGTCTTCCCGCTTGAGGTAGATCCGGGCGCCGCCGAGGGTCTCCGTCAATCGCTCCGCGAAGTAAAGAGGGGAAGGCCGGCCCACGTAATCCGCCAGAAAGTAGCGGAATTCATCCTCGAAGGCGGGATCCCGCTTCGCCGCTTCATATACCTCGAGGAGTTCGTCCAGGGCCGTCATCAGCGTTTCCGGGACGTAACGGCCGCCGAAGACCCCGAAGTGCCCTCTTTTGTCGGGCTGTGCGGTGGCAGTCATCCCTCGCTCCCCTGCCTGATATGATCGACCAGGGCCTCCAGGCCCAGCAGGTAACTTCTGCTTCCATGTCCGCAGATCTGCGTGAGCGCCACAGGCTCGATATAGGAATGGCGCCGGAAACGCTCCCGGGCGTGAATGTCGGACAGGTGCACCTCCACGACCGGCAGGCCCACCGCGACGATCGCATCGCGCAGGGCGATGCTCGTATGCGTGTACGCGCCGGGATTGATCAGGATGCCCTCCGCCCGCCCAAGGGCCTCCTGAATCTCATCCACCAGCACCCCTTCGTGATTGGACTGGCGAATGCGCAGCTCGACCCCCTGGTCCGCCGCGGCCGACTCGAGGGACCGGTTGATGTCTTCCAGCGTATCTCTGCCGTAGACCTCCGGTTCCCGGACACCCAGCATATTCAGATTCGGACCGTGCAGCACGAGTAGTTTCATGTTCCGTTCCGTTTTCGCCTGGTAGCGCCGCTACTCAGGTCCCCAAGGTTAAGACCGACCGGATGTAATCGTTGGGGACGTCGTCCCGGATGACCACCGCGCCGATTCGCTCCGGCAGGATGAAACGCAGGCGGCCACCGACCGATTTCTTGTCCAACTTCATGGTTTCGAGGGTCGCCGAAGCGTCCAGGCCGTCGCAGCGCACCGGCAACCCCGTTCGACGCACCAGCGAGATCAGCCTTTGCACGCTGTCGCCGTCCAGCATGCCCAGGCGTTCCGCGACACGGGCCGCGTAGACCATGCCGATCGCCACGGCCTCTCCGTGCAGCATGCCGGTCTGCGTTTCGATGGCATGTCCCATGGTGTGGCCGAAGTTGAGTATGGCCCGCCGGCCATGCTCACGCTCGTCCCCTGCGACGACATCGGCCTTGATCTCGCAGGACCGGGCCACCAGATGGGCGAGCGCACCGTATTCGCGCATGAGCATCTCGTCAAGGCGACCCTCAATATAGGTGAAAAGGCCGGCGTCTGCAATGACCCCATACTTGATCACTTCCGCCATGCCCGCGCGCAGTTCCCGATCGGGCAGACTGTCTAGCGTATCCAGGCTGGCCAGTACGAGCAGAGGCTGGTAGAAGGCGCCGATCAGGTTCTTCCCACGCCGGTGGTCTACGGCGACCTTGCCCCCCACGCTGGCGTCCACCTGGGCGAGGAGCGAAGTGGGAGCCTGTATGAATGGAATGCCGCGCAGGAAGGTGGCCGCCGCGAAGCCGGCCAGGTCCCCGACCACCCCGCCGCCCAGCGCGATGACGGGGGAACGGCGGTCCATGCGATGGGACAGCATCGCGTCGTATAGCTTCTCGGCCCATTGCAGCGATTTCTGTGCTTCTCCGGCGGGCACCTCGATCACGGCCGGTTCGAAGCCGGCCGAACGCAGGGAGTCCGCAGCCCGCTCTCCGTAGAGCGTGGCGATATCCGGGTGGGTCACGACCAGTGCGCGATCGGTCAGGTCGAAGGAACGCATCAAGGAGCCCAGGCGGCCGAGACAGCCGGATCCGATCACGATATCGTAGCTGTCTTCACCGAGTTCGACTCTGATCACGCGCTCGCCGTTTCCGGTCCATGCCATGACCATCTCCACGGTCTCGTCAATGGTATGCCGTGACGTGTCGACTTCGTGGTCCGCCCTGCCGTAGACCGGAGCACGCTCCCGTTGAAGCGACCGGATCCGCTCCAGCGGGTCGTCCGCGGCCAGCAGGGGCCGCACCCCGGCGTCGCCTTTCGTTCGCGCCAGGATAGTCGGCGCCGGCGCGCTCAGGTGAATAACCGGACCGAGAGACCGGAGCACGTCGAAGTTGTCCGGATCGAGCACGGCGCCGCCTCCGGTTGCGACCACCCGGCGCTCCCCGTCGGCAAGGCTGTGAATGACCTGCTTCTCGATCGCCCGGAAACCTGTCTCGCCCCGCGTCCTGAAGAGATCCGGAATACTGGTCGCGGCCTGCTCCTCGATCAGCGTGTCGGTGTCCACGAAGGGCAGGCCGAGGGCGCCTGCGAGCCGCCGCCCCACCGCCGTCTTTCCGGTACCCATGAAACCGATCAGGACGATGCCGCCGGCTTTCTCCTGTCCTGTTTTCACCACGTGCCGCCTGCCTGTCGTGAGCGCCTCGACCGGTGATCTCCGACGTCGCGCGCGCTGCCGGAAAATGCTCCGGACAATCCGCTAGTAACGGGCCAACTGGTCCTTGTAGCCCTGGTAGTTCCGCTTCATCTCCTCCAGGCTGTCGCCGCCGAATTTCTCCTGCATGGCGTCGGCGACGACGAAGGCCACCACCGCTTCGCCGATCACGCCGGCGGCGGGCACGGTGCAGACGTCCGAACGCTCCTTGGCGGAATCGAAGGCATCCTTGGTCTCGATATCCACCGACATGATGGTGCGCATCAGGGTCGCGATGGGCTTAAGGGCGCCGCGGACCACGATTTCCTCGCCTTCGGTCATGCCGCCCTCGATGCCGCCGGCCCGGTTCGTTTCCCGGTAAAAACGCCCGTCGCCATAGTGGATCTCGTCGTGGACTTCGGAACCCAGCACCCGGGTCACGCCAAAGCCCAGTCCGATCTCGACCCCCTTCACGGCCTGGATGCTCATGACCGCCTGGGCGAGTCGTCCGTCGAGCTTGCGGTCCCACTGCACATGACTGCCCAGTCCGGGGGGCGCGTTCAGCACCTTGACCTCGAAGACGCCGCCGATCGTGTCCTTGAGGGACTTTGCCCGGTCGATTTCTCCGATCATCTTCTGCGCGGCGTCCGCGTCGGCGCAGCGCACGGGAGACGCCTCGGCCCGTTCCAGGATCTGTTCGTTCGACAGTCCGCTCACGTCCGCGTCCACCTGCCCGATCCGCACCACGTGACTGAGTACATGGATGCCGAACTCCGCCAGCAGGGAGCGGGCGATAGCGCCGACGGCAACCCGCATGGTCGTTTCCCGGGCGCTGGCCCGCTCGAGGATGTCCCGGAGGTCGCGGCGGTCGTACTTCAGGCCGCCCGCCAGGTCGGCATGCCCCGGCCGGGGCCGCGTCACCCGGCGCCTCACCGGGCCATCGGCCTCCTCGATCGACATCACGTCCGTCCAGTTCTTCCAGTCCTGGTTCCGGACCACAAGGGAAACCGGGCCGCCCATAGTCTTTCCATGGCGGACGCCGCCCCGGATTTCGATCGTATCGGTCTCGATCTGCATTCTCCGGCCTCGCCCGTATCCGCCCTGGCGCCGTTTCAGGTCGCGGTTGACCTCTTCCGCCGCGACCGGCACCCCCGCGGGCAGCCCTTCGAGGATCGCCGATATCGCCGGTCCGTGAGATTCTCCTGCGGTCAGGTATCGTAACATGCCGTCTCCAGATTTCGAGGGTCCCGGCCCGGTCTGCCCCGGACCGTCAAGCATTTGTACGCCGCCGGACGATGTAACCGCGCCGCCGGCCTCAGCGCCATTACTATGCCGGCCTCAGCATCATCACTATGCCGGCCTCAGCGCCATTACTATGCCGGCCGTCCCGGATGACCAGCCCCATCCTGGTCTACCCGGCGCCGCAACTGATCTTCCAGGGCGCTTCTCATCACTTCGACCGGAGCCTGCCGTCCGGTCCAGATCTCAAACGACTCAGCGCCTTGAAACAGCAGCATATCGATGCCGTTCGACGCGCCCGCGCCCCGGGACCGGGCGCTGCGCATAAGCCCTGTCTCCTCCTGGTCGTAACGCGTTTCGTATACAAATTGTCCCGCTTTGAACCAGTCTTCATCCAGGGACAGGTCCGCGGGGATCGCGTTGATGACCAGATCGGCGCTCCCGATCGCGGCGCCCAGTTCCCGCGGCGCCAGGGAGATCGCCGTAGCGCTCCCCACCGCCGCGGTGTCTTCGGCGCGCGCCGCGTCGCGTGCGGCTATGGCAATCGAGCCCGCCCCCGCGCTCCTGGCCATATGGCAGGCCGCCCGGGCCGCACCGCCGGCACCCAGGATAACCACCCTCGAATCCTCGACGGCGACACCCTTTCCGCTGAGTGCCCGCAGTAGCCCG